>Ga0207111_10041_pt1 | contig 37045 bp, 25 predicted proteins | sample Alteio_BWMinHeat_71_FD_153577 | JGI IMG/M metagenome (GOLD analysis project Ga0207111, IMG submission 153577) | Enriched cells from forest soil in Barre Woods Harvard Forest LTER site, Petersham, Massachusetts, United States -... | ecosystem: Environmental > Terrestrial > Soil > Temperate forest >... | reverse complement strand
AATATACATTAAGCCTACATGAAAGAGTGTATATAATATCATTGATATAAAGAAAGCAGTGATAATAACACGTCCAGCTTGACGAGCACCACCTTGAATCATATCACCCATGCTGCAACAGGTTTCAAAACCGAAAAAACCAAAAATTACAATTGGCATGGTATACCCAAGACTACAAAGATCGCTTGATACAAAGGTTACATGAGGACCCCAATAAAATGCGCAGACTGCTATAACAAATAGTAATGGGATTGTTTTAATAACGGCACTGGAACTTTGTAATTTTGCGATAATATCAACTCTGAGCAAGTTTAATAACGAAAAGATCGTAATTAAAATAATATTTACTAAAACAGAATAGTCGTTAATTATTGTTAACCCAACTTGGTCTACTAAAAGCTTTTTCAAGAATAAACAATAGACACCAGCAGTACCGGTATAGCCAAGAACATATGCCCAGTTGGCAAAAAAGCCGGCAGAGCCATTTATTGCCGTTTTACAGTAGTTATAAAAACCACCTTCACCGGGAAACAGTTGCGCAGCTTGAGATAAACCCCAAATAATTGGATATAATACAAGACCAACTAATGCCCAGCCAAGAAAGCTAAAGCTCCCTGAGATTGCAGCCATAGGACCAGGATTAAAATATATTCCCGCGCCTACAATAATATTAATACTCATTAATACTGCAGACCAAAATGAAATCTTTACGGGCACGCTCTGGTTCATAATAGACCCTTTATTATAAAAATATTTTAAAAAACACGTACAGAAAAGTATACCCCAGAAATACGCTTTCTGACAAATTTCTCACTTTTTATCACTAAAAGCTCATATTCATAACTTGATAGCAGTGCTTGAAAAATCCGTTTGGTGTGTTAGCATTAAATTCGCTTTAATTAAATTGGTAGTAGTCTCATAATTTTAAGGGTAAAGGTTTTTATGAAAAAACATGCTTTATATTTTGCCAAAGGATCGGCACTCGTATTATCACTTGCAGTTCTTTCCGGTTGCGAAATGTTTAAAAAGAAAGAAGGCGGTCAAGAAACGGCAGCAACTTCAGAAGCTGAAAAAGCAGCCAGTACCAAAGTTTTATGCAAAATTGATGATAAGCCTGTTATCAAAGAATCTGACTTTATTAACAATCTTAATCAAATGTTGCAAGCAAACCCATACTTTCGTGGTGCTGGTGTAGACGCACTTCCAATGGCAATCAAACGTAAATTCTTTGATGAATTAGTAAAACAAGAATTAATCGTTGCGCATGAAATAAAAAATAATGTCGAAAACGATAAAGAATTTGTCAAAGCGCTTGATGAAATGCTGAAATTGGTCAAACGCTCACTCATGGTTCAATTCTTCGAAAAGAAAATTTACGAAGGAATTAAAGTAAGCGATTCTGATGTCACGAAACACTTTAATGAAAATAAAGAACGCTATGCAAAAGACCCAGGTGGAGTTCTTGTTGTTGGCGCAAAATTCAGTAACGATGCTCAAGCTCATGAATTCTTAACAGAAGTTAAAAAGAACACTGCTGGCTTTGAAAAACTTGCAAAAGCAAAACATGCTTCGTTTAAAGATTTCGGACGCGTTTCAAAAGGCGCACACAATCAACAACGTGGCTTTCCTGCCGATGGCACACCAGCTCCTATAAAAGAAAGCGCTTTTGCTCTGCATAAGCTTCCTGGTGTTGAAAAAGTTAAAGTTGGTAGCGAAATTTGGGTCATCAGAGCTTCAGATAAACAAGAGCCTACGTATTTCCAACTTGATGAAATTAAGCCACAAGTAGAAGCTATGTTAAAAAATAATCTCTTTAGAGATGCTCTTGATAAACGCTTGAAAGACTTAAAAGGCGAATTCAAGATCTCTATTGAAGAAGAATACTTCAAAGACAAAACACCTGCAGGCGCAGAAGATAATGACGAGCCAGCAGGAAACACAACAGCTGCTGCATAAGCTTTTTAGATTTTAAAAAAAAGGGCGAGTGAAATACTCGCCCTTTTTTTATGCATGCGCTAGACTACGGCTTAGATCCTGAAACAAGTTCAGGATGACAATATAAGTTTTCTTAGAAAATAGGAGCACGTGGGTGAACAAAAAAATATTTTTGTGCTTATTACTAGCAGGTAATATTTTGATATTAATACCAGCAGGACGAGCAAAAGATACAAAAGAAGATACAAAATTCGAAGAAAGCGAAGATACAAAAAAAGAAACTCCCGTTACAACAAAAAATTCACGCGTCATAGAAGATCAGATTATTGTTCGGGTTAACGGAAGAAATATTCTTGCATCAGATCTTGACGTACCTCGTATTGGTAAAGCCGGTGGCAAATATACACGGCATGAAGCAATTATGGACGAACTTTTTTGCCAACGAGCAGGAGAACTTCATATGTTGCCATCAGCAGCTGATATAGAGCGTCAATTTGTTGCATTTAAAATTCAAAACAATCTTACCGATATGTCAGAAGCTGAATTTGATCGAGAACTTAAAGAAAGCGGTTTTAGTACAGCTATGTATAAATATCAACTTGGTCGATTAATCGCTGTTGAAAACGTTAAACGCGCTGAAGTAAGCGAAAAAAGCCTGATTGCATCACAAGATGTTGAAGCGTATTATAACACTCATAAAAAAGACCCTGAAGCTTTTACCAAAGAAAAATACCATTTGAAAACATGTACTATGCAAAAATCTGAAGAGCCAACAAACAAACAAGATTTGCTGAATAATAAAAAGATCTCGTGGGATGATCTTGACTGGATTGAAAAGAAAGACTTACGACCTGAGCTCCAGTTTGTTACCGATATGAAAAAGGGCGAAATTTCTGATCCCATTACAAAAGATGGGATGCTCGAATATGTTCTTTTGTTTGATAAACAAGAACGAAGACTTAAAACCCTTGATGAACGATACGCAGAAATAGAGCAAAAGCTTCAAGAACAAAAACGTGAAGTTTTATGGAAAAATTTCGAAAAGACAATAAAAGAGAAGGCTGTTATCGTTAATCTTGCATAATTAAACATATTTGAAAAGCCGTGTTGACAGAATAAAAATCATAATTATCATGTTCAAAAGCTGATAGTCATAAAAAATATAACCCCAGGAGTTTTATGAAACGATCAATTTTGAAATCACTTACACTAGTACTCTTCTGCACAGTTGCCCAAGTCCAACCTTTAAGCGAAAGCACCGCAAAATATGGCGCAATCGCTGGCGGCGTTGTAGCTGGTGGCCTGGCAGGCGCTGGATCTTATTACTATCTGACAAAAGAAAAGCATTTTGAACCTTCGACGTGCGCTCTTTTATCAGTACTTGCTGGTACTGCTGCTGGCGGTTTGACGTGGTGGGCACTTGATGCTTGGCTTTCAAGCCTTACCCCTCGTGGAAAATATAGAGCTGCGACGAAATTAGTTGGCTATGTCGAAGCCGATTCATTGGTAAATCGTGATTTTGCAAGCGAAAAAGAATTAATTAGACACGTGAATGCACGCTTTGGAACAAGCTGGCCTCTTGCGCTTGCTCGTGAGCAGGGCATGTCACTGGCTGCAAGCTTGAGCAGTGCTCGCAGTTTATTAGCAAGTGCTTATCAAGAAGCTTCAGGACAACCAGAATATGTAACACTTTGCGCTGATTGCAAAAATCTTGAAGCCCGCATCGACCAAATTACAAAAATAATTGAACCTCGTGTTAACGTGATTATTAATAATAAAGATTACCATTTTCAGGTTAAACTCTATGAAAAACACTTAGAAGCTGAACGTCAACGAGCTCATCAGGAAAAAATGAAGCAAGATGATCGCTGGCACGATTCTTCTGAGCGCTTAAAAGATCGTAACTTCACGGGAAATCAACGAACATTAGATCGACTATATGAACTGAATAATAAAATTGACGATCGTAACTTCAAGCGAGATCTTCTCAATAATCATGTCGGTCCAGTAATGCTTACTGTTTAAGAAGTTTTAAGAATAAAAAAATACTCGTAAAAAAGGGCCTTATGGAGAATTAGGCCCTTTTTTATTTATACTCAAACTATGAAAGACGTTATGAACAAATGTATCAAACAAATAGTGCTCGCCATCTTGATTCTTACTCAAACTTCACCAGCTCAACCGGTCACAATCTCACGACCAACAGCAGTTGGTGGCGCCATTGTTGGTGGTATTGCATCAGGCGCTCTTGGATACGGCATATTTTCTTTTCTTGAGAAAATCTATGATAAAGCCCATAAAAATATCCCACTTTCACCCCAAGATCATGCTCAGGGCAAACAAATACTTCAAGAAATTGGCGCAGAACTTGCACAAACAGATAATTTTGAAGCAATGGAGCAAAAACCTTCAGTTACATCTTACTGTAGCTTGAAACGAAAATTTTTACGCGCAACATTTATTCTTACGTTAAGTATTCTTGGCAGCGGATTCACCTTTATATTTTTAGATGGGTACACAAATGCTGGTCGCAGATATTTTGCAGAAAAAGTTATCGCAAAAATGGATAAAGACGAACTTCTTGCTTTAATTGCTGACAATGAAAATTGGCATGACGATCCTGCTATTTTAAATCAAATTTATATAAAATTTGGAGCAAAAACTCCTATGACCAAGCTCAAAAAGCACGTCGATTTATTACTCAGCCAAGTTACAACAGCGGGAGCTGGTCTTAAGGCTATTCACAACAGTCAATCTGAAGCACTTGATGATAATGCAAGCATCGAAGATCTTGACGAAAAGGTCCAAGAAAAACTTACAACATTGCGTGAAGCGTCAGGTTTTCTTGCAAAATCAACAGGTTTTGCACAAGAAGCTTTGGCAGGAGCTGAAGAATCAGAAGCAAGAAGACGTACCATCGCGAACGTACAAAAATTTGGCTCAACAGCGCGTACTGCCGTTCGTCTTGGACAAAAGTACCTGAAGTAAATAAATAAAAACTAAATTTTTCAAGAAGCCCGCTGTTTTAATAAAACAGCGGGCTTCTTGTCTTCTTGGCACGCTCTGTTATCTTTAGATTTTACAAGAATTTACAAGAACATATTATCGATGAAATTTTTCATGAAAGAGAAAGAATTAAACGTGGGTTTTGCCTGGATCCCCGGTCAAGCCGGGGATGACGTCGTAGGTACTTGAAATAAACATAAAAAATGTCTTGCACTGAAAAAGAGTAAAAATATTATGAAGAGAGTAGTAACCGTCATTGGTACACGTCCAGAAGCAATCAAGCTTATCCCCCTCCATCTGGCCTTAAAAAAAGCAGGCTTTGATGCCATACTCTGCGCAACATTCCAGCATTCCGATCTTCTTGACCAAGTTTTTACGCTTTTTCAAATAAAGCCCGACATTCACCTTGATGTCATGAAACAAAACCAAGATCTCTTTTATTTAACTAAAACTATTCTTGAGAAGATTAAGCCTATATACGAAGCAATCAATCCTGATCTTGTTCTTGTTCAAGGAGATACCACAACAGCATTTTGTTCAGCTCTTGGCGCTTTTTATGCAAAAATTCCCGTAGGACACGTCGAAGCCGGCTTGCGTTCGGGCAATATTTATGCACCATTCCCCGAAGAAGCAAATAGACGATTTATTTCGACAATTGCTACGTATCATTTTGCACCGACAGAACTTAACGCCGCCAATCTTATTGCCGAAGGGGTTGCTCGAGATGCTATATTTTGCACAGGAAATACCGTCGTCGACGCATTACTTTGGATTAAAGATCAAATTACGATAAAAAAACTTTTGATCGACCAAACAATACGTGATCTTGTCCAACGAAGCAGAGATAATCATCAAAAAATTGTCTTATTAACTGCTCATCGCCGAGAATCGTTTGATGGAGGACTTACTCGAATCTTCAAGAGCATCAAATTATTTGCACAAACCCACCGTGATATTTTTATTATGTATCCGTATCATCCAAATCCAAACGTTATACGTGCAATGCAAGAATCGGGCATCCAAAGCGAAGAAAATATACACATATGCCCACCTGTTGCCTATAAAGAGCTTGTTTATCTTCTCATGTCTGCTCATGTAGTTATTACTGACTCTGGGGGAATTCAAGAAGAGGCTATTAGCTTGGGGAAAAAAGTGATTGTTTTGCGAGATATCACCGAACGAACTGAGGCTGTTCTAGCAGGCATGGCAAAACTGGTTGGCAGTAATGAAACCCTCTTGTTAAAAGTATTACAAGAATTTTATCAAGAAGCACAAATACAAAAAACACAAATAATAGAAACGCCCAATTATGTATTTGGTGATGGAAGAGCATGCCAAAGCATTGTTTCGATACTTCAGGAAAAAATACATCATGCTGGTACACGACAAAAAAGTACTCTTGTAACAAAATTTGGACAACCAATAAAAACATTCTAAACTGTTTCTTAATATTATTATTTAAAGGAGGGAACGTATGAAGCGAATTTCTGTCGTTGGCCTTGGGTATATTGGTCTTCCTACTGCAATTCTTGCTGCCCAAGCCGGATATGATGTCTATGGATTTGATGTCGACAAAGAAAAAGTCAAAAAAATCAACGCAGGACATCCGACAATATTAGAACCGGAAATTACAGAACGTCTCTGGAAAGTTCTTAAAAGTGAGAATTTTAAAGCGTATAACGATTTGCAATATGCCGACTGCTTTATCATCACCGTTCCTACCCCTTTTAAAGAGAATAAAACTGCAGATTTAAGCTATGTTTTTCTTGCAGGTGAATTTATTGCAAAAAGACTTCGTCTTGGCAATTTGATAATTCTTGAATCAACCGTCCCAGTCGGCACAACAGAAAAGTTTTCGCATCACCTAGAAGAACTTACTGGTCTTAAAATGGGCATCGATTTTTTTGTTGCTCACTGTCCAGAACGCGTTTTACCAAGCCGCATGTTTAAAGAACTTATCGAAAACGACCGCGTTATTGGCGGTATATGTCAGCGCTCATGCGAACTTGCATCACAATTTTATGCAAAATTTGTTAAAGGGTTTTTGCACATAACCGACGATAAAACAGCTGAGATGATAAAATTAGTCGAAAATAGCTCGCGCGATGTACAAATTGCCTTTGCTCATCAAGTAGCAGAAATGTGTTATAGCGCAGGGCTTGACCCATTTCAAGTTATCGAACTTGCCAACCGCCATCCTCGTGTCAAAATTTTAAATCCATCATGTGGCGTTGGTGGTCACTGCATAGCTGTCGACCCATTATTTTTGATCGAAAGCTTTCCAGAACATTCGTTATTACTCAAAACTGCTCGAGCAATAAACGATGCAAAACCTCATCAGGTTGTGCATAAAGTTCTTGAAAAAGTTAACGAACTTAAAAATCAAAATATCGATAAACCACGCGTCTTAGGGCTCGGCGTTACCTTCAAGCCCGATGTTGATGATATTCGAGAATCGCCCGCACTTAAAATAGCTCACGAACTTAAAAATGCTGGGAATCAATTAGAGTTTAAAATTTACGATCATAACGTCGGTAAAGATGTCTTAGAAAAAGCTTCTATACCAACAGCACCAGATCTTTTAAAAGGAATCGCATGGGCTGATATCGTTGTTATTTTAGTAAAACATAAAGAATTTAGTCTTATTCGAGAAGAAGCATTTGATAATAAAGTTATTGTCGATACATGCGGACTCTTTTACGATATGCATATCAAACAATCGAAAGCTTTTCTTGAAGGGGCGACAAAAATATTTTATGAAACGGGCAATCAAATATTTTGATAAAAGTGCGCACCCTTCGAGACGGCCTTCGGCCTCCTCAGGGCGAGCGCCTTTTGAAGAGTATAAGTAAAATTATGAAGCAAGTATTTCTTAAAAAAGGGACGGCTGTTGTTCACGAGATCCCAACCCCTCTCGTCTCTCCCAATACGCTCTTAGTGCAAGTGCACTACTCTTTTATTAGTAGTGGCACTGAATTTGCAACGCTTGCTGCATCGGGAACACCACTGTTGCAAAAAGTTACTTCAGATACAAAAAAAAGTATCGATAAATTTCTTGGCGCGGTCAAAGAAAATGGGCTTACTGGAACCTATGCCCTCATTCAAGAAAAAATAAATCAATATCTGCCAATTGGCTATTCATGCACAGGCCAAGTTATAGCAGTGGGCCAGAATTGTACAAATACGTTTCGCGTTGGTGATTATGTTGCATGTGCAGGAGCACAGTTTGCCAATCATGCAGACATCATAACCGTCCCGCAAAATCTTGCGGTTAAGCTTACTGATAAAAATTTCTTAAAACAAGCAAGTTTGACTACAATTGGCGCCATTGCATTACAGGGAATCAGACGGGCAAACCTACAACTTGGCGAATCTGTCTGTATTATTGGACTCGGTTTGATAGGCCAACTTACGGTACAATTAGCAAAGCTTTCGGGAAGTACAATTTTTGGTGTCGACCCCGTACAATCTCGTTTGGATCTTGCCCGTGAATTGGGCGCACGCTACGCCTATAATCCGGTACAAGAAAATGTCCCCAAAGAAATAGACTTTGCAACTGGTCATAAGGGCGTCGACACAACGATTATTACCGCAGCGTCTGCATCGGGCGATATTATTCAACAAGCTATGCACATCACGCGTCGCAAGGGCAAAGTTATTCTCGTCGGTGATGTAAAACTTGATTTTGATCGCGACCCATTTTATGCAAAAGAAATAGACTTATTAATCTCGTGTTCATATGGTCCTGGAAGATACGATCCTGTATACGAACTCGAGGGCAACGATTACCCCTACGCATACGTTCGTTGGACCGAAAACCGAAATATGCAATTTTTTGCCAATCTCGTACAAGAAAAAAAAATTATTATCGATCGACTTATCGATCACGAGTTTTTAATTACTGACGCTGAGCATGCTTATCAAAGCTTACAAAGCAAACAAAGCTTGGGTATTGTTTTGGCATACCCATTGGAAAGCTCGCACCCTTCGACAAGCTCAGGGCGAGCGCCATTATGGCCCACAACTGACTTCTCGGCTTCTGGATTCTTCGACGGCGCTCGTCCTGAGGTATCGAAGGATACGAGCGCTACTCAACAAGCTATCCCCTATAAAATTCCTGAAAATACACTCAATATCGCCTGTATTGGCGTTGGTGGATTTGCCAAAACAACACTTTTGCCCATTATTTCAGCGATAAAAAATAGCAAACTTGTATCGATTATCGACCCAAATAGTGCCATAGGTTTAACACTCTCTCAAGTGTACAAAACAAGCTATCATAACGATTATCGAACAATCTGTGATAATCAAGATATTCATGCAGTCGTTATTGCAACACCACATTATCTTCATACCGAACAAGCGCTTGCATTTTTAAATACCGGCAAAGCTGTTTTTATCGAAAAACCAGCGGCTGTCACGTTTGAGCAGCTCGAGCAATTAAAAACGTTTTTTAAAACGAATACACACAGTCTTTATTGTGTTGATTTTAATCGATCAAGCGCTCCCATAATCACAAAAATAAAATCTGTCATACAAAAAAGAAATAATCCCATGATGGTAAACTATCGCATGAACGCAGGTTTTTTGCCCTTGGATCATTGGACTCAATCAGCCCAAAATCGTGGCCGAATTATTGGCGAAGCGTGTCATATTTTTGAGCTCTTTTGTTTTCTTACCGACGCACAACCACTATCTTTATCTGTTTCAGCGCTTAATCCTGTACATAAAAGTCTTACACCAACAGACAATATATTTGTACAATTGTCTATGTCCGATGGTTCATGCTGTTCGCTTTTATACACAGCGCTTGGAGATAATAATTCAGGTAAAGAGCGTATGGAAATTTTCTTTGATGGGAAAACGATTGTTATGCAAGACTATAAAGATCTTACAGGATTTGGACTACCCGCTTCGTTTACTACAAAATCAAGAACATCAGATAAAGGGCATGAAGAGTTACTTACTCAATTTTTTACCCAAGCACACAAGCAAAATTTTATTTCTCCAATACCCATAGAAAGAATACTTCTTGCAACAGAAATAAGCTTAATAGTCGACAAATTATCCCGTGCTGGTGGTGGTTTTGAATTATTTGTTAATTAAAAAAAATCAGGAGATAGGAGATATTTTATGAAGAAAAAAGTTTTATTTATTTTAATGCCAAAACAGTTTCAGGATTTAGAATTTAATACGCCCTATGTTGCTTTAACTGCCCATCATCATGTTGATATCGCGGGCTTACAACCAGGCAATGCTCTAGGAGAACTTGGTATTGAATACACCCCAAACAAGTTACTTGCCAACATGACCCCTCAAGATTTGAGTATGTACGATGCTCTTGTTATCCCAGGCGGTCAAGGAGCTCCAACATATTTATGGGGAAATACGCTGGTTCATAATGTTCTTTCTCAGTTTCATGGAAATAAAAAACTAATCTGTCTTATTTGCAATGCCTGTGATTTGCTCTTAGAATCAGGCATTCTTGATAAAAACAGGATGAACAATCTGCGTGAAGAATGCGTTGTCGATACAAAAGAGAATCTTATAACCGTTAAAAATCAAAAACTTGTTAAAGATTTTGCCGACGCTGTTTTAAAAGCTCTCGAATAATATATATTTTTGAAAAATTTATTTTCGCCTAAAATTTTTCTCAATCAGGTCTTGAGCAATAGTCCAGGTTGTTGGCCGTCCATGCACACAGATAAACCGTTTTTCGGTTTTTTCTAGATCGATTACAAGCTGTTGCATTTGTTGCATCGTCAAAACATCGCCGGCTTTTACAGCAGCTTTGCAGGCCATGTGACTATGAACATGCTCGTTTAATTTTTTGCGAAACAGTTCTCGTTCAAGCGTTTCGTGCTCTTGAATAAAACTAACAGCTTCAAGTAATAATTCTTTAAGCGATTGTTGGTGTATTTTTGGCGGTGCTGATTTTATAGCAAGCGTATTATCACTCATAAGATCAAGCGATATTCCCTGATCATGAAAAAACTCTTTTTCTTGCATAATCGCGTTTATTTGGCTTGGTTTAAGCGTGACAAGATCGGGAAACAAGAGCGCAATGCCATCTTTTTTTTCAAAATTTTTCAAAAATTCTTCGTATAAGACACGCTCATGCGCTGCGTGCTGGTCGATTAATACAAGCTCTGAGCCAGATTCTAAAATAATATACGTATTAAAAGCCTGCCCAATAATAGTGGCTTTTGAGAAGACTTGTTCTTTTGTATCGTGATTAAAAAGCATATGTTGGGTGCTTTTGGCACCAAGATCTTGGGCGCCGTCGTTTCCCTCCATTCCCACCGTCGCCCAGGTGGCTATGGCGGGCAGGCTACCCTTCGGTCCTCTATCGGGACGAACGGCCGTCGAGGGGAACTCTGGTAGGTGGACGTTAATCCCTCGAGATGCAATTGGGGTGAGCGGGCGAGCAAAATTCAATCCATCAAAATTTGAACCTGGGTTAAAATCAGGATGACTATATGTGCTCTCTTTGTCATCCTGAACTTGATTCAGGATCCATGAGTTACTATCATCTGAATACTGTTTGGAAACTGCGACAGACTCTTCCTGTCTTCTTACCTGTAACTTTTGCGTTAAATTTTGCTCAAGCGACATTCGTACAGAAATTTGCAGTGATGCTTCAACAACGCCCGGTTTGGTGAACCGTACTTCTTCTTTTTTTGGGTGTACGTTAATATCAATATGCGCCTGGTCAAGCGTTATAAAAATAAACGCTGCAGGAAACTTTCCCGGTGGTAAAACGTTTAAGTACCCTTTAAGTATAGATTTGCCCAGCTCTTGATTTTTAACCCATCGATTATTGACAAAAAAATAGATCGCATCGCGACCATATCTCCAGAATTGATGATTGGAAATCATGCCATTAAATCGAGCATAATCTTGTTTTTTTTCTTCAGTAACTAATGGGATAAGATTTTGTGAAAAATTATGGTCCCATAATTGTGTTACACGATCTTTAATATTACTTACAGCAGGAGCGTTTATAATTAATTTATTATCGTGATAGAGTTTAAAACTAATATTTTGGTGGCTCAAACAAACAGCATAAAAGATATCCTGAATTTGATTCCATTCGGTTACATCTTGTTTTAAGAACTTTTTTCGGGCGGGAATATTAAAAAATAGGTCTTTAACTGCTATATCAGTCCCAGCTTGCGTGACGATTTTTGAAGTACTCTTACAAATACTTTCAGAATATTCTAGACGAATCCCAAGAGAATCTTGGGCGCTATCGCGTAATTTTGTGATTAACGTTACGTTACTTACTGCAGCAATACTGGCAAGCGCTTCACCACGAAAACCGAAAGACTTAATGGTTCCAAGATCATCAAGACGGGTAACTTTGCTTGTTGCATGGGGCAAAAAACATATTTGTGCATCAGCAGGCGACATACCAGAACCATTATCGACAATACGAATTAACGATTTGCCGGCCTTTTCGATATACAAAGAAATTTGTGATGCGCCAGCGTCTATCGAATTTTCAAGCAACTCTTTAACAATATGGGCAGGCCGCTCGACAACTTCCCCTGCAGCAATTTTTTGGGCTTCCTGAAGCGATAATATTTTAATTTTGTTCATACGTTCTGACTTAGGCTTTTTTCACCCGCGCTTTTGATTTTTGTTGGACACTTGGGTGACCTTCTAAATCAATTGTCGTACTAACAGGATGCTCAGATGTTCCTGCTAATTGAACAGCAAACGTTCTTAAATGCATGACTGCTTTTTGGCTTTCAATAGCAATAGGAAGATCTTTTTTATTTCCTTTGGCTTGCCATATTTTTACATGACCATCAAGCGTACAGGTGTTTTTAGCAACATCGATAACAACATGATCAGCTGACGCCTTGCGTCGTCCACTTTTAAAGACAACATGTTTGTTAAAAGAAAGCGTTTTAAGCTGCGAGAATGTGTTTTTAGACCCAGAAGAAGCCTCAGGCTTTTTTTCAGTTTTCTTTTTAGGATCAAAAATAAGCTCTAATTCATCAGCTTTTACGGTACTGTCATCAGCTAACGTTACGACAACATTATCGACGTATTTAAAAGTAAAATTCTTATCGGGAGTTTTATCTTTATGACATACTGCTTTATTGCTCGTAACGACAATCTTTGACCATGGGTCAACATGATTTTTTTTAGAATTATTCTTCTTAGATACAGGAGATACAGGATTTTGAGCAGCTTGCAGCGTACTTAACGCTAGAGATATAAAACATATACATAATAATCGAGGGACTGTCTTTCCAAACAGTCCCCAGTACTCAATATATGTGTTTTCTTTATGCTTTTTATGTAATTTGCTCATACTCCCATTGCTGGAGCATTCTTGCATATTCTTCATCAGAAACTTCATCATACTGTTTCTTTCCCTCTATAAGACCAACATCTTCAATCAGATCACCAACTTCTTGAGCAGCTTCAACAACTTGTTCAAACTGTTCAATAGGATCTACGTAAATTAGTGGATAAACTAATGGATATATTTTGGTCCTAATAAAGTCTGCCGTCAACCATGCAACGATAATTACTCCATCTTTTATGTGAAGCGCCGCATTTTTTAAATGATAAAGCGCTTGAGCCCACGAATAAATTTTCTTAGCATCTCGCTTATTTCTTTTATTTGCAAACTCAGAATCGAAGTTTTCATAGAGTGCATTTACATCAACCCCTTCTTTTCTCAATTTAGTTTCTAATTCTTTGATCGCAATATCAAGATCAACAAGCTTGGGCGTTTTACCTTTTTGAATACATAAAACCTTAGGCTTCTGGAGTATTTCTTGAATATCAACATTACGAACTTTTTTCGTCACTTTTTTGCCAGATCCTGCAAAAACCATCCCAAAACTGATGACGCAAACAAGTGTTAATGTTTTAAATAATTTCATATTTGAAATGTTCATGTTGAAACCCTTTATATTCACTATAATTTAACCGGCTACAAATTAACAACCAGTGCAAATATCGAGGGGAGCTTAGATCGGTTTTTATAAAAAATCTAGTAAAATTATTAAACAATAAAAAAACCCCCGAAATCGGGGGTTTTCAGGGTTATTATCTAGATCTTTAAGAAATCTTTAGCGAGTTTAGATCATTCTGGAGATATATATCCCCAAGCCTTGGTGATATAACATCCATGATAATCTCAATGAGCTCAGCTTTATGTTTATTATATCGAATATTAAGCTTTGAAACCGTTGGCGCTGATCCAGAGAATGTGTAGTTTTGATACCTTAAATCTTTGGTCTTATTCAGATATGCCTGATAACATTCAGACCCCTTGCCACTTCGTAGTTGATCAACAAATTGTTCTAGTTGTTTATCGGGGAGATTCTTTGTCGCCAAAACATATAATGCTTTAGCTTGTTGAAAGGGTTCTGATCCTTTTTGTGCTCTCCCTGATTGCTCTTCAGCAAAACCACGCGCAACCGTGGTAAGTATCAAAAATTTGACCGCTGTCAATGCGATATCTTTTATAAAATCCAATTGTTTAGGATCTTTTGATGCAGCGAAATGTTGCTTATGGGTTAATACTAAGCTTTTATAGTGTTCGAGATATTTTACTAAATAGTCCTGAACGTTCTGTACATTTTGGCTGCTGTTATTACGATTAAGTTCTTGAAAGGCATCTTTAACGTCTGTTGTTGCTTTTCCTTCAAGCACCGTTTTTACGGTACCTATTGTTTTATCAGCTTCAAGTGCTTTGACTTTGTTTTCTAACTGAGCGATTTGAGCCTGCATCTGAGCAATAGTTATTTGTAACTCTGCAATAGTTGGTTCAGGTTCTTCTCGTTTTTTAGCTTGTTTTCTTTCAACATGTGATCCGGCTTCTTTTACGTCCATAAACCAGCCAACAGGCATATAACCAAGCGTAAGTACTAGCGCGATACCAATCAAAACCATACTTTTCTTCATACAGCTATCTCCTATAGAACTGTACAAAGTTGTCCAAATTTTGCCGCTAAACCTTCAGTACCAGTCGCTTGAGCATCGTCCTGGACATCATCATCACCCTCATGATTGTCATCATCTTGAGCGCCTTGACGGTCTTGACGCTCTTGCTGGTGTTGCTTGTGCCAGGCTAAAGAATCTTCCATCCGCTGTCTAAGCTCATCCATATCAACTTTAGCCCCTTGATTATTAGTCCATTTTTCATGCATAAGCACTGTCTTCAGCGAATCTTTAACGGCTTCTCTATCCCAAATCGTCGATTTAGAGCTTGCATGCATATGCACTTTTTCTTTTGCAAGCGCTACACCCCGTTTAAAAGTAGCATTTGTTTCATCGGTTTGGACTCCGTTCTTTATACACAGATCATAAATTGTTTTATTTTTCCTGCGACAGAAAGATGTCCCATCCATACAAATAAAATGTGCTATGTTCAAACCATCGTTATTAAATATATACTTGATATCAGGAAATGCTTTAAATAATACCGGTAAAACATAGTCAAGTTCATCATAAATAGCCTGTACAAAAAGAGGCATAATCACTTGACGGTTTTGTATCTTGGGATTCAATGCTTTAAACTCTTGAACATGTTGATCAGCCAATTTTCCTTCTTTATCATCAACACACTTAAAGTATACATCTATTAAAAACTCTTCAGTAAATTTTTTGGGGACAAATTTTTGTCTTTTTCCAGCGCTCGATGGACCAGAACTCGATTGATCAGCAGGTTTCTGCTCCTCCGTCATAGCTTGTATATTTATCATAAAAAACATCGTGAGACCAAAAGTTATCATATGTTTCATCATAAACCCTTTCTCCTACAAAACTATACAACCGGCTTGATGATCTGCCCATGCTTTTTCATCCACTGTCTAAGCGCATCTACTTCAGCATCGAGACCTAAATCATCATACATTTCCAATAACATTGCGTTCTTAAGCGCTGTTTTAACACAGTCTCTTGACCATTGCTCCGATTTCGCATGAAGTAGTACTTTTTCTGCTGCACGTATTACATCTTGTTCAAATTGTGCATCGGTTTCATCCATGTCGATCTCATATTGTGTGCATAGATCACAAATGTCTTGATTTTTACTCGCAGCTGCATAATGGCCTAGTGTCAACCCATCGTTATTGGTCATATCTTTGACATCAGGAAATACTTCAAATAATACACGTAAGACATGTATAAACTCGTCATACATAGCTTGTACAAAAAGAGGCATAACAACCTTACGGTTTTGTGTGCTGGGTGCCAAAATTTTAAAATCTTGTACATGTTGATGAGCTAGTTTTCCATCTTTATCAACAACACAGGCAAAGTATACATCTAGTAACTTTTTTTCAGCAATGTAGATATCATCAAATGTCTGGTCTTCTGTTTTTTGTTCGGTCGTCATAGCATGTATATTGATTATGCAAAATAGCGTCAGAACAAAAATTATCATACGTTTTATCATAAATTTTTCACTCTATGTAATTACCAGGCATAATTCATGCTCAAGTGAAACTCTTGAGCCGATTCACCTTGATTCTTTCTACGATCAAGTTTAAAGCCCCAGTCTATCTTTGCAGGCATTGGTTTGACAAGATTTAAACCAAAACCAACTGAATGACGTACATCAAACTGGTCGCGCTTAATCAACGCTAGATTAGTTATATCAGTCTTTGGCGTATCCCAACCAGTACCTGCATCATAAAAGAGGTGAGCTTTCATTGAATAATCAGGAATAAGCGGGAAAATAAGCTCTGAATTAAACTGAAACATATTACGACCACCCAATGGATCGCCCGTAATCCATGCTGGCCCGATACCACCCCACACAAAGCCTCGAACCGTTGTTTGGCCTCCCATATGGAATAACTCTTTATATGGAATAATTTTTTTGGAATTAAACACATGACCTATTTTAGCATGAATACCAAGCACAAGATCATCAATACCTATTAATGCAGTATAGGAACTCGCTTCAAGCTCCGTTTTGAAAAAATTGAACTGATTGTTAATACCAGCAGGGGCATATTTATTTGCCCACATAACTCTGTAACCACTGCTTGGATACACTTGATGATTACGAGTATCTTTAACAAATCCAAGGCCTAACCATTTTAATGTACCCTGTTGGAATGTTCGACGAACAATTGGTTCAAATAATGGGTCAGTTGATCTTGGCTGGTTATTACGAATGTTTTCGATACCAACATCGATCACCAGTTGTAAATCTCGGTCAACCTTCGTAAGCCACAAACCAAATTGTAAATTCGCACCTAAAACATTTTGTACGGGCAACTTATTAACGTTTCTCCAGAATTCATACTCATCCCAACGCTTATACACAGAAATAGCACCTGAAACGTTACTATCAAATATATGCGGGTCAGAAAAATGAGTTTCAAGCTTTTGAATACGGTGACGACTCCCTTGAATCATTGCACCCCAATCATAGCCAAGCCCAAACAAGTTGCTCTTCTCAACGGTAAGTGCTCCTCGTAACGATGGTCGAGGGTTATAGCGATCACTACCATAGGTTAACATGAAGTTGGCGTTACCGGTTTTTGCTTCTCTAACATTCATTTCGATATCTGCCAACGTGTCTGAAATTCTATGAATTTTCCAATTCACGCTGTCTTTTTCAAAAAAGCTTAAATATTCAACACTTGTTTGCGATGCTTTTAACCCTTGGGTTGTAATCAAATCACCTTCGAATATACCCAGCTGACGTCTAATGACTTTATCTCGAGTAACTTTATTTCCGGTAATAAGAATACGATTAACATACAGTTTAGTCCCACGCTCAACATGAAACGTAACTTCTACTTCTTTTGTATCCATATCGGGCTTTATTTGTGGATAAGCATCGGCATATATATACCCCTTTATTCCCCACAAATCTTTAAGCCTGGTCATTGAGTCAATTAATTGTCTCTGGGAATAGGGTCTATTCTTTTCAAGCAAAATAAACGGCAAGAGCTCTTCTTCTGTATAGATTTCATCTCCAACAACATGAATATCGCGTACGGTAAACAAATCACCTTCGTTGATAGTATACGTCACCGTAACATCACGATTATTGTGCGAGAAGTCAACCTTGGCATCAGTAACTTTAGCATTAAGATAGCCATGGTCTCGATAGAAATACTCCATGCGATGTCTGTCCATTTCGACAAACTCTTCTTTATAAACGCCAGCACTATCCATAAAATTCAAAAGCCAATTTTCTCGCGTCAGCAAAATATTACGTAATTTGCGCTCAGGCATCTTCTTGTTGCCCTTAAAATAAACACGAACAAGCGTCGATTTTGGACCCTCTATAATGTGAAACTTTGCAGTCGCTTTATCGGGATTCTTTTTATTGATAATTAATTCTGGCGCAACTTGAGCCATATGGCGATTTTCTTCTATGTAGGCTTTTTGGATTTCATTCGCTATTCTTTGTAATGTCTCTTCGTCAATGGTCGTAAGTTTGTCTGTTTTGAGCGTTTCTTTAAGCTTTTTGCTCTTAATCTTTTTATTGCCCTCAAAGTCTACAGCTTCTAAAAGTTTTTTTTCTTCGACAACAACGAACAGATCAATCGATTCGTTATTAATTTGTTCAGATTCAATTTTAATTTGCCTAAAATAGCCAAGATCATACAAATTACGAATCGCATTTCTTGTTTTTGACCGATCAAACTCTTCACCAACTTTATACGGAACTCGGTTAAGAATCTGGTCTTTTCGAATATGTTTATTACCTTCTATGATAATATTTTTTATTTTTAAGTTTGATAATAACGATGGAGATGCTGGTGTTATGGTATCGAGCACAACAACATCGTCATCTACTACTTTTTTTTCATCGCTATCAGCAAAAACATATGGTTTAAGAATTAAACCACTAAAAAATATAAATAAAAAAATACTGATTCTTCGCATCACTATTGACAACATTCATCTCTCCTAGTCATAAGGCAATCCGCTGATGGCCCCGTAAAATCGCACGGTTACATTTGATGAACTCGTGAAAATTATGATACAGGGTCGGTGGAAAAAAGCTATGATTTTTTCCTAAGCAGCAGACGTTCGGGCTGACCCAGAAGTAGACTTTCTAGATACATACTAGATACTTACGTGATACTTATTAGATATATTATAGATGTTTGCGAATTTCTTTAAACTCGTCGAATTCTTTCCATCGATCAGGTTTCCAAGTTTTTGTTTTTTGTTTAATAAGAGCAAGTGTATGCTCAGAAATTGAAACTGAACTCAATTCTTTTTCATGATCATGTTCCATGGCAATTGCAATCAATTTTTTATTTCGAATAACGGTATTAATATCCATATCGTTCTTTTTCTTGTCTCTGGTACTTAAAACAGCTAAATATAACGGAGTTAAGACAAATGTTGGAAGATGTGCAAGAAATGTTGTGTATTTTTCTTCTGAATTTTTGTCATCTTGCATACCGTCCCAACAAAAAAACCATAATTCTTTATGCGTTGGATCTTTGCTCTTGCGTGAGAAAATATTTTCACCTGACATGAGTTGTTCCCACACCGTCCGTTCAGGTTTTGTCGTATTTTCAAGATCTTCAGATATTTGGCTTTTTTGCATAACAACCGGTTTGAAGCCTTTACCTGTTTTAGCAAGCTTTTCAATCATAATTTTTGCCTGAACAAAACAGGTTGAAAAATCTGTATTATCAGCCCCTTTTTCTCGTGATTTGCTGCAATCAACCCGTTGAAAACTGCTTGAACGCTTTGACGTCACCCAGTCAAGCTTTTGTATAATATCTTCACCTGAATAAAAATTATAAACTTTTTTAAAAACAGGCGCGCATACAAAACTTTCAGTTTCAGGCTGGATTGGTGTCCCATAAAGAATCAGTTGATCTATCTCGAGATTTTTTTTCGTTGGCATATAATCAAAACGCTTCTGATCTGGTTTAAGATGTGCGGTATCTTTTGCGGGTAACGTTCGCATAATCGTATATACCTGTTTAAGTGTTTCATTTTCATCAGGATCTTGTGAGAGTGGGTGGGTCATAGAAAATTCTTTAAGATTTACCAATTTCTGCACAGCGCCTAAATTTAGACATAAATTACCGCCATGGCTATGAGCAATTAATCTAATTTTTGGATAAATCCCTTGGGCATGAAACTTAATAATTTCTTCTGATAAAGCATTATATAATCGAATAGCTTCAAAACGCCGGCTATTCTGGCTCATCAAACCACTCCATCCAAACGTATAGTAATAGTTCTTTTCTTTGCCTGGACACAGTGCTTCAGTTATCATATCGTACGACTTAATTAATGGGTAAGCAGCAATAAATTGGTTTTTTGTTTTTTTTATATCAAAAGTCGGTATAACACGAACAAGCCCACGCTTAAGAATTGGCTGATACCGAAAAAAGAACACGTCATCGCGCATGCCCTTAGTAATTTTGCGATATATAGTCCCAGAAATTTTATCTTTTAAAACATCAGATGCATTTAAAAAGCCTAAAATAGACCCAAAGCTTCCATGAATAAATACGGTAATCCAAGGCTCTGGCGCTCGTTTAAAAAACCAAGGGCTTAGACAATACTTATTATTGTTATTCAAAAAAAACACTCCTGTGATAAGTCCTATTATTAGAACAACAAATAGTATAAGAAATATACGTACCCGTTTCATGCTCATAACTCCCCCGACATTCCCCAAATTTATTAAAAATTTTTTTCAAAAAAAAGCTTTCAGGCATAACGCTATTATTTAAACTACTCGATTTCTCTAGAAAAATAAATCAATTTGTAATTTTTATTTATTTCTTACCAAAAAAACAATACTTGTCTTTTCTCGATTCAAGCAACAATTTTTTGTTAATTCTTATTTTGTTGTGTTCGATAAACCCATTTTCATAAACTTAAATTAGTATTTGTGTGATCACCATTTGACGCGGGGGAGGCGAGATGGTCGCAAGAGATAATAAATTGTTTATTTTTTTGTGTTATTGTTATTCTGTTACGCTTTTTTCTCGATTGCATGCAGAAAATCCTGTGATTTTTTCGCTGTCGCCTGAAAAACTCCCTAAAATCGTTAAAAAATCAGAAGCGCGCGCTAAAAAAATTGAAACAAAAGCACAAGAACAAATAGCGCTCTTAAAAGAATTAACCGAAAAAAATATTTTAGAAATTCGCCAACAAACAGAAGACCAGATTGCACAATCGGGTATAATAACCGAACAAGAAGCCGAACGTCTTCGTCAAAAAGCTCTCATCGAAGAAGAATTTCTTAAAAAATATCTTCAAAAAGAAGCCCGCGTTATACAATACGTCGCCGCAAAACAGGTGCTTTTTCTCATGAATACCGCCGAAGAAATTCTGGTAAAAATGCGTGCGAAAGCTCGCCAAGAAGCCCTCGAAGAGGATATTAAAGAAACGGCATTACATCTTGAACTCTTTACCCCAACAGTATCTTTTGCTCAAGCGCAAAAACCTAAAATCACGCATGCCTGGAAAAATCAGGTAAAACATAATTTTGATCGTAATATAGCGTTACTGAAAAAAATTATTCTTGATACCGAAACCCCCGATCAAGCCGAAGATCTTGTAGAAGTATTGTCAGAACAAAGTATCTGGTTTGATAATACTTTGCGCAGTGCCCACTATGTACATGACGCGCATCAAGAAAAGATCATAAAAAAACAGGCTCTTTTAAATAAGATTATTCTTGTGCACAAAAAAGCAATTTTATATCTTGAAATTCTTGCAAAAATTCTTAATTTAAGCCCATCTGAAAAGAAAAAAGTTGGGCTGGCGATATTATACGATCTGGGAGCTGTTATCAAACCTGATCTCGTTTTTTCGCCAATACCCGATGAAGAAATCAAGCATATCGTTGCCAGAACCGTACGTGAATTTGCTCAAATCTCACACCAAGAACTTCAGGTGCCTTCACGGGCAGAGCTTGTCGATAACATTAACGCCCAAACAAACATAAACGCTTTACAACAAGAGCTTTCGAGTACCCAAAATCGTCTTGAAACAATGCGCCAAGAACAAAAAAAATCATATGAAGAAGCGCATAAAGCTGGTCAAGATTTGCAAAAGACGCTTGATAAAACGAGACAAGAAATCGAAACTATTGGCCAAAAAATATCTCCCAAAGTTTATACTGAACTGAGACAACGATTTATTCCCCTGTTAGAAGAAAAAGAAAAAAACAATCTGGAATTAGAACTGATTATCCAAGACACCAAAGATCGTGCAACACATACCCAAGAAACTTTAGATAACTAAACAAAAAAATAGAAAGATTGTCGCTATGATTAAAAAAGTAAAAAAATTATTAACTTTTGCAATCACACTTCTTCTTGCGCAGGCAACGCTTTACGCGCCAAACAAAGGGCTTGTTAACCAAAACGGGAACGACTGCTTTTTTAGCGCATCATTTCAATGCCTTAGTCAAATCAAACCATTTATCGAATTTTTTGAAAAAAATCCTAATTTCACCGAAGGCGAAATTCAAAAAAGATTTTATAAATTTATTCAAGACATGAAGACACAATCAAGATTAACAAGAGACTTCAGAAACTTTATTACATCTGGAGCAACAACAGATAATTTTTTTCTTCATCAAATGAAAAAAAACCAGCAAGATGCCCAAGAATTTCTTTCGCTTCTTTTGCAGTATCTTATCAGCCAAACACCCTATCACATAATTATTGCAAAAAATCTCAAAAAAATCATAGAACCAACAGTTTCAGATTCGAATAATCGTCAACGAATTATTGACCGGGTTATGGAAATTCTCAATACCGATATGCAAAAAATATCATCGCTCAAAGACCACGTTCCCTATGTTATTAGCGAACTCGAGAAAAATAAGCAGGAAAAGCAAGCAGCGTTACTCAAGCATATTTCTCTTGTTGGACATGAAACAGAATGGGCAGAAATTGATAAACAAATAAAAAAATTACAAGAACTCTTCAGCATATTCGATATTATGCTTTGTTCAACGGTAACCTGTCTTACCTGTAAGAATATTTCGACAAAAACAGAAACAGCTCGAGCTTTACAATTACCTATACCAGAACAAAAAGCACCAACGCTCAATGATTGCATCGAAGCATTTAAAGCAATTGAAACGCTTCAAGGAGCCGAGCAATGGTTTTGTAGTACATGCAAAAAAAAGGTAAATGCTACCAAACAAATTACCATCGCACATGTACCTCAGATTTTAGTTTTGAGTCTTAAAAGATTTCGATTTGGGGGCGTTGCCAGCAAAATCACTACGCCTGTTCAATTTCCACTTGTTTTAGAAATAACAACATTAGAAAAAACATGTACTTTAGATCTTTTTGGTATTGTTTGTCACGGTGGTGGAGCGAGCGGGGGCCATTATTGGGCCTATACAAAAGATAAAGATGATAATCAATGGCGATGTTATAACGATTCAAGCGTGACTGGACCATTTGATAATAAAACAATCGAAGCCTTAGGAAAAAGCCCAGAGCCATACATGTTTTTTTACATAAATCGTGAGGCACCTTCAGAAAAGCTTCCGGAAATTCCTAAAACTCCTCAAACTCCACAGGCCCCGCCAGCTGAATCGCCAAAAGCTCCCGAAGACACCGATCTTAAACTTATTGCTGAATTACCAGCTTTGGCAAAAAATTTGCAAGATCAGAAAAATGCAATAGACCAACTGTCACAATATTTAAAAGCAATTAAAGAAGTGCACGATTATGCGCTTGTAGCGTTTCATTTAAAAACAGATAAATCTTTTCAGAATGAAGAAATATCTAATATTATTGGGTTTATAACGACATTTAATCAACAATTATCATCTATACCATCGATTGATTTAGAAACATTTTCAGCTTCTATAGCCTCAATAAAATCACGAAGTGATGAAATTTACGACAAAGTTATTAAAAATTTATATTCTCTTAAAAAACTTCCCGGTACTGCAATACCGTCAACGTTTAATCTTGATAATACGTTAATACTGTATGGATTATTTGATAATGCACTTGGTTTATGCAATCAACTTGTACATCAATTACCTGATCAGAAAAGTCTAGAAACCATCAAAAAGCAAATTACCAAAACTTTTGATTCTCAAGATCAACTTACCAAGTATCTTCAATCATTTTTTGAAACAACAAGTAAACTCTTATTATTACAACAAAAAATCAAACAATGCGAAGATGCTCTAAATTTTACGATTCCAGAAATTATTCCGAAAAATAATAATACCCAAAGACTTATAGACAGTCTTCAAATGCTCAAAAGCAATCTTGCTAAGTTACGGGAATCATTAAAACCGAGATAACGAGATAAAATGTAAAAAAGCACGAGTTTGTAAGCTCGTGCTTTTTTAAAATTTTTATACGAAATACGAAGAGAAGAATGAAAACTTTGAAGCGAAGTATGGCGAAGCCATTCGAAGTTTGCCGAAGTATTTAAAATGATTGGTCCAGCCTACGCTAAAAGCTTCGGCGGACAACCTTCGCCATGTGCTCATCAAAGTAATTCTACTATTAAAATCACCTTTACTGGCCGTGCCAACCAAAGCTCGTAAGAGCGAAGGTTGGTGGAGGCGATGGGAATCGAACCCATGTCCGCAAAACTCAATACCCTAAGCACTACATGCTTATCTCTTGATTATACTCTTACTTTCCTACAAGAGCACAGAACCATAAGAGCCAGTTCAGTGTTACACTTGGGTTACAGAACTAAAAAGTCTAACCCGCGCGTCCTATCTTTTTAATACGAGTGAGATCGACTGATAGACACGTCGGTCCCACAAGACAATTACTTAATCTCTAAACGAGTTTAAGCAACTGCAACAGCGTAATCAGCTGCACTTATTGTTTTTGATTGTTTTTTTAACGAGGTTCCCAAACAAAACTCGGCATGCTCTTAAAATACAGAATAATACGTCGAGACCATGACGCCCCCGAAGTTTTCATTTCAAAGATCAAGTAAAGACGACCCTTCGAGACACTCGTCCATTACATGGACTCGCTCCTCAGGGTGAGCGTCTTTAGTATCTATTACTTTAAGCTAAAATTTTCTACATGTCAATAAGTTTTTAGCTCTCGGACCCAAGAAAATCCCTGGTTTTAAACCGTTTTTTAGGGTATTCTTGAGTTTATGAAAACTAAGAATACCCACAAATATCATACTTATTCAAAGCCTGAAACCAGAAACTATCATGATCACGATCATGATCATGATATGCCCCGAAAAAAGAAGGGTCTTGGTCAGAATTTCTTACGCAAACAATCAGTCGTTGATAACATGATCGCTAAAGTCACGATAACATCTGAGACTTCAGTACTTGAAATTGGCTGTGGCGATGGTTTTTTAACGAAATCGATTCTTGACCAATCAAAATGCAAAAAGCTTGTCTGTTACGAAATTGATCCTGATTGGGTTAAGTATGTCTCGAAAAAAATTAAGAATTCACGTTTGGAAATCAGGCTTAAAAATATTCTTGAATCAAACTTTGCTCAAGAACTTAGTGCCGACAAGCCATGGGTTATTCTTGCAAATCTTCCGTATCAAATAACGTTTCCAATAATCTTCTTGATTCAACAAAATAAAGATCTATTTCAAGAGGGCGTTATTATGGTCCAAGAAGAAGTGGCTCAAAAAATTGTAGCCAACCGCGGTAAGGGTTATAGTCCAACTTCTTTATTGCTCCAGTACAATTTTGACTGGACGCTCATGGAAAAAATCGAACCGGGAGCATTTAGCCCACCCCCAAAAGTTTATTCGCGCTTACTGCATTTTAGGCCAAAATTTGACCAACAAGCTATCCCTCACGAAGAAGAATTTTGGAGATTTCTTAAATGCTGTTTTCGCTCGCCGCGTCAAACCCTCAGAAACAATATTAAATCTACACAATACTTCACGTCTTCTGGATGGTCTGACGAACTTTTGAACATGCGTGCGCAACAACTTTTGTTTGATGATTTCCTGAAAATCTGGGACCAGATAAATAAATAATAATATTACAAAACAAAAAAGCAGGGCGGTTTGCAAACCGCCCTGCTTTTTTGTTTTGTAATAAGTTAATTCGAGTTTTGATAATCAAGAATACCCGAGAGCAATTTAATATTTGCTCCTGGTATAATCACAACACTCAGATCATCAACACTTGATCCATTACCAAATGTAATAGCCTGTGACAATGCAACCGCGCCATCGTTACGTAAAAAGTTCTGTTTATCAACAATCAACGTACCGGTGGTTAAACGAAGACCTGTCGTTGTTGATGCAAGCGTTGCTCCGTTCATGTATAAACGAGAACTTATATCAAACATGCTTAATAAATCATGATTATTAGATATTGGCGCATAATAGAATATCGAGCCTATATCGAGCAATAGGGTCGCATTTTGTTGGATAATACTTTGTGCCTTTGTCGCATATTCAAATGTATATGAGCCAACAAGATCCAACGTCGAAAGCACTTCGAATCTACCGGTCGTCAAGCTGTAATTATCATCCAGAATCCATGTCGTATTATAAAACGACAGCGTACAGCTATCATCCATACAACTGATATTATTACCTGCAACACCAGATACGATTATATTATCGAAAAGTAACGACGAGCCTGTTCCGGTCACAAAGATACTCCCTGGTGATTTGATCGTCAGTTGCTCTCCTCCGCCGTTTAAAATCGTCTGTCCTTTAAAAGTCCATGTTACGTTAAGATCAGGGTCTGCAAAGAGCGAAACCATGGTGCCATTATCAAAAATAATATGCGAATTGGTTCCAAGTCCTATATCGTCTTGCGTAAGCCCTTTGAGTACAACGTTTTTCAGAACCAATGTTTTACCATTTGCGATATTGAGTAAATCAAACCCATCGTGCGAGAAATGAATAAAATGTCCATGACCGTCAAGTATACTATCAACGTTAACAAACATCTTATGTTCTCTTGATAACCAAATATCGAATGACAACGAAGTTGTCGTTTGATTAATATCGATATTGAGTGGTCCATGATCAATTGTCTGTAATTGTTTATCCAACCACACAATTGCGTTACTGTTGTTTTTACAGCAATTAGCTACGCTTATTATCGCATTACTGTTATTCTTAATCCCATAGGCAAATGCATTACTATCTACTCTTACAATCGTACTGAGATTAACGATCGCGTTACTGTTGTTTTTACAACATTTAGTTACGCTTATTATCGCATTACTATTGTTCTTGATGCCATAAGCAAAAGCATTACTATCTACTCTTACTATCGTACTGAGGTTTGCTATCGCACTACTGCTTGTTCTGCAACAGTATAATATCGCATTACTGTTATTCTTGATCCCATAAGCAAATGCGTTACTATTTGTACGTATGATATTTTTGAGATTTATTATCGCATTACTGCTTGTTCTGCAACAATATAAGAGCGCATTACTATTTACACGTATTAAATTACTTAAATTTATAATCGCATTACTTGTTTGAGAGATCAGATCAGTACTACTCAAATGCCTGATAATACCATTGTTTAATGTTGTAATATTTGGACCCGATGTTTGCCCAAATGGTCGAATGTTTTGAGCATCAGTAAACGTGGTTGTATCGTATGTTAAAGCAATACCATCAACCGTTAACGAAGATTTCTGTGCAAACGTAAGTATATTGTTTTTGGTAACAATATTTGTTGGACCTTCTGCATAGATACCACCCGTTGTAAAAGTATAATTACGGTTCATTTCGATTTCAATAAACGACGTACGTATCTGGGCACTTGGATCATCAAACAGAATTTTTCCTATACCAAGCCCACGAATTTTCAGGTCAGTAATACTGACTGAAGTATTTGGCTCAACCCGAATGGTGCCACCTAACGATATATCAAGAATATTTCCATTACCAGCGATATTTGCATTACCCGTAAAAGTCCATTGTCCTGTTAATACAATTTTGCTCTTAAAATTCAAGTCTTGCATGCTTTGCAACGTAAGATGTGTAGATGCGTTGTTTTTTTGAGCTGCAAACGTCAATGACTGTCCGGCTGCATTGATTGTGCACGATGCACCTGAGGTGCTCAGAACGGGGTTATTAGCACCTATTGATGTTGGCCCACTTGTTGTTAGTGTTGCACCAGAAGTAACACCTATCGGCGTTGTAACATTTCCATTGATTTCAGCATTGGTACCAGGAGTTAAAGAAAGAGTTCCTGTCCCACCAGTCAAACCCGTTAACGTTGGAGTTCCACTAACCGATATGCCTCCTCCGTTAATACCCGCACCTGTCAAACTTGACGCACTATTTGTTGAGATAGAATTGTTCGTTAAATTTACCGTCGCACTTGCGAGAGGTAGATTCGTACCATCACTCCCAGTATATGATCCATTGCTGAGGTTAACAACCCCTTCTGCTTTTGCTCCTGGAGAAACATTGAGCGTAAATCCATTGGGAAGAATCGTTGTGTGAGTAAATGTCAAGCTTGTACCATTGGTCGAATGCAGTGTTCCTTTACCTTTTATGGAGGCATAGACAACATTCTGAAATAACAATATACACCATATGAGCACACTCAATCGCCTTATCATGGTTCTCCTTTTTTTATTTCTTTTCTCTCTTTTTTATCATTAATTTTGATTCTGATACACAAGAACACCTGAGTCTACGTCTAACTCTCCTTGAGCTAAGAAACGAATGCTTAAATCATTTATCGAATTGCCATTACCAAACGCTACCCCCTGTGAAAGCGCTTTTGCTCCAACATTAAATTGATGACATTTGCCAGAAAAAATCAAAGTTCCATTGGTCAAGCGCATACCGGTGGTGCTTGAACCATATGCTGCACTATGAAAACACAACGTTGCATCTATTGTTTGCATATTAATCAAATCACGATTAGCAATGCGTGGGTCATAACTAAACGCCATGCCTTCATCAAAACAGAGCGTTCCAAAGCTTGTTATATTACAGGTACGATTACCATTATAAATAAACGTCGATGTACCGCTGAATTCAGCGACACCAATAACGTCAAATTTCCCGTTTGATAAGGTAAAATTACCATCTTGCGTCAATAATATGTTCCCAAACGTTATTGTGCCTGTGTTATCCACACAACGAATTTGACCGCCACTCACATCTTGTATCGTTATGTTATTCAATAATAATGAAGACCCTGGTCGAATTAATATTTGTCCGGCCGCACCAAGCTTCAAAATATTGCCGCCACCATCAAGCACTGTGCGGCCTTGGAACATCCAGGTGTCGGTCAATGTTCCATTTTGTCCTAATTGAACCGTTGTAAGATCTCCAAAAATAAGCTGATATCCTTTACCTAACGAGTTATTTTGTATCGGGAAATTTATCAGATTTATATTGCTAAAAAGTGCCTGTTTGCCAGGCGCTATATAGAATATCGGGGCTGTCGCTGGATTTGAGGCCGACGTTGTCAGTCCAAAGGTGAATCCAAACCCTGCTCCGGTAATCGTCGTGGACTGATTCACCTGCAATCTGTTCAATGGTGTAACGATTAAATTTTGGTCCAGCATTGTATTGGTATCAATTTGATAATCACCATCAACTTGTGATACCAGTATTTGCACGGTTCCACCATGGATCAGGCCTTCATTGGCAAAGCGTGATTGAAATTGAATATTATTTTGATTATTAAAACTTAATGTATTGTACAATACGGTCGTTCCATCAACCGTCAGCGATGATCGGTTTGAAAACACCAAGAAGTTGGTTCCTGTTACAACAGTGACAGGACCAGAAGCAAGCACATTACCCGTGGTAAAAGTTCTGGTGCGGTCCATATTAATAACAACGTTAAATAACTCGAGCTGAGACGAAAGATCTTGAAAAACGATATTACCAGATCCCAGACCATCTAAAATTAAATTCGTCATACGCAATGTTGTATTTCGACCAATATAAATAATCCCGCCAGATGTTAAATCAAGCGTAAATGTGTTACCAACAATGTCACTATTACCCGTAAAATACCATCTACCATACAGGTGATTCGTTGAATTTAATTCAAGATTTGATGCAGAAATCATAGTAAGTGTATTGGTCCAGGTCAGGTCTTTTTTTCCAAGAATTAAGTTAAAGTCATTAAATTTAATCGAACCAGTACCACTCACGGTGATATTATCTTCCAGCTGCAAATCAGCTGCCAACGAGAGCGTACTTGCCAACACAATATTTTGATTTAATGGTCCTTGTATATCCATTGATATAACAGTACTGTTTCCGGTCAAATTGATTGCACCTGGACTTCCAAAAACTGGTAGCCCTTCTATCGTGTTCTTACTGCCTATTACGCCAATTCTTTCATACATGGTTCCAAGTATTGTAAAATTAGCTGTCGACGGACTTACCATTTGAATTGAATAGGTATTACTTGGATCATACGTTGCGGTAAAAATAACATCAAAATTCCCATTTGAATAAGAACCGTCCTGAAAAAAAATCTTATTGCCTTTAAGATTAGTAGGCATGGTAAGTTCTAGCTTACCGGTAGAAATAGTACTTTGGGCAACAGAGCCCCCATTATAAAAAAGTCCCGATTGATTAACAACAATAGCTGATGTATTGTCAAAAAATGTAATGCCACCATACGCTTGTTGCATGCTCAAAAAACTCAACAAAATTATATATAATTTCTTCATTTATCTACTCCCTTTTGTTTCTCTTTTTTCATCATACATTTTTATTAGAAAACGTTATCCCATTATCGATAATTAATTTCGAACCAGGCAAAACAATAAGTTCGCAATTATTCGCTGATTAACTCCATCGCCAAGCTGCAATGTAGAACCTCGACTTTATGATTTTTTTCATCTTTGTTATAAACATTTGCTTCTCTCTTTTTTAGATCAACAATTGATCTATGATTTTAATAATGAGAAAAAACATTTGTAAATAATAAGAAAATACTGCCACAAACCCTATGATTTTTATCGCTCGCATTTCATTACCCTTTTTGCTTCTCTTTTTTCATCATACGTTCATGTTAGAAAACGTCATACCATTATCGATAATCAATTTTGCACCTGCTAAAAGAATAAGTTCACAATTATTTGATTGATTTACCCCATCACCAAGCTGCAATGAAGAACCTGGAACATCCGTTTGAAGATTCACGGTCCCATTAACTACTATTGTGCCCTTGGTGAAAACCAAATTAGTAACTTGTCCTGGGGTAAACGAAGTAAAAAGAAGATTACTTCCTATCTGAAGCGTACAGTTATCCAAATAAAGCTGCGACGTAACATCAGTAAAATTGAACGAAAATGTATTGGTTGGCCACATTTTTGCTAAAGACAATATTGTATTGGGTAAAACATGGAGATTTGTTTCTGTTGCCAGCGTTACCGAAGTTGACCCAGCAAAATATGCGGAAAACTGAACAAATCCTCCATTACCTATAATATTATCTCTCCCAACATACGTTATGTTTTCAGCAGTTTGTTCTGAGGTAAAATATATTTGTTGTCCAGGAAACATTGTTACCTGAATATTCTGAAGCGTGAGAGGACCTGATCCGTTAAGAAAAAATGAACCCGAGGTTCCGGTGATATTTAAATCTTGTACGGTCAGACCTCCTGGAGGATTTGATTGGAAAGATAAATTACCTACATTATTTAAGAAAAAAGAATTGCCTAAACCATTTAATATACCATTAGTACTGGATACAAAGAAAATTCCACTTCCAAAGTAATTTGGCGTGGTAAAGTCCCTGGTTAAAAATACTCGATTTGGACCAGTAATCAAAAACTCGCCGTTAGAACCTTGATGTCCTACATCTATTTGTGTGCAGCTTAACGTAAGATCATTTGCAGTAGTAATAAAAAAACTGCCAATAAAACTCCCTCCCGAAAATCGTATTGCTCCTGATATCGGCGGTTGTATACCCAGCGTAATGCTACACTGAAAACCACCATTAGCATACAGCCCCATGCCCCCAGCAAAATCAACATCGCCAAACGTCGCATCAGTATCATGAAAGGCTTGCGGTGTAGCATAAAAATATGATTGAGTTGCCTGAGCATGTCCAATACGGGTATCAATGTTGATGGCCTGAGTTACTGGGATAAACAGTAAAAAAAACGCTGCCCCCAGCCCTATGATTTTTGTCGATTTCATTTTTTACTCCTATATTTAATTATTTACTCTTTTTTTACGTTATACGTTCATATTAGAAAGCGTCATCCCATTATCGATTATCAATTTTGATCCCGGTAAAATAATAATATTACAATTATTTGATTGATTCACGCCATCACCAAGTTGCAACGAAGATCCTGGAATGACCGTAGAAAATGTTACAGCACCATTAATAATAATAGTACCTCCTAAAAACGTCGTATTGATCGTATCAATAAAACTAAAAATATGTGTTCCAAGTTTTAAGGTACAGTTATCAAGATAAAGTTGTGACGTGTGATCGGTAAAAAAGAATCTAAAAACATTGTTGTCAAAATTAGATAAAGCAAGCGTTGCTCCAGGGTTTACATGCAAACGAGATTGCGAAGCAATAGTAAAAGAGAGGAAGAATGGATCTTCAATCAATTGAATCTCAACGTTCGGGTTTCCTACAACATTATTTTGTCCTTTAAATGTTATATTCGTTGGACTGGAGTTGGCTCCACCCCCTATAACTATTTGCGCAAGATTCGGTGTAGTTGCTATAATTTTAATATTTTCAAAGGTCAGAGGCCCTAAAAATTCAATATTATTGTCACCAGGACTACCGGCGCCATTTGAAATACCGCCAATGGTTAAATTTGTTATCGTCATGGGCTGATTGGGTAACCCAATTTGTAAGAAACTAATGTCTGTTTCTAATATAATACTATGATTATTGCCATTCAATATCCCTCCAGAATTTGTTTGAATAAAAAAATCACACCCATCAGGAATAGTAATATCCCGCGCTAAAATAAGTGCTGACGGATTAGGCGAAATATTAAACGTAAACCTATTTCCAAACCCTCCATCATTCAAAAATCCACCATAAACGGTCGCATTCAAAATTAAATCATGTTGGATATTAATTTGAGCTGCAAGTTGGCCAATATTATTGGGCATTGGCCGTAAGGCTCCGCCCAATGGTCTGCTGACGCCAAGGGTAACATTTACAGGAGTAGAAACAGTAGGGTCATTAAAAATTATTCCTTTAGCAAATTCAACAGCGCCGTATATCGTACTATTATTACTACATGTTTGTTGTATATCATAATAATACGATTGATGTTGCTGAGCTTGCCCAATACGTGTATCAATATTAAGCGTCTGTATTATCGGGATAAACAGTAAAAAAAATATTCCTAACTTAATGATTTTTATCGCTTGCATTATTTACTCTCTTTATTACGTCATACATTCTTGTTAGAAAATGTTATCCCCGTATCGATAACTAATTTTGATCCAGGTAAAACAATAATCTCACAATTATTTGCCGAACTTACCCCATCACCAATTTGCAATGCTGCTTTCCCCGCAGTTTTAATAGTTACAACGCCATTAATAAGTACGGTGCCCGCAGTAAAGGTCAGGGTGTACCCTGGAAAAAGATCAAGGGTACAATTATCAAGATAAAGCTGTGATGATTGATCATCAAAATAAAATCCCAAGCCCGCGGCTGGCTCTAACTGAAGTGTTGAGTTAGGGCTTATGGTTAAGCGAGATTGTGAAGCAATGCGAATATAATTGATATTTGGAAGAAAGCCGCCAAGAAAGAAAAAAGTTCCTCCAGCACCTAATATGTTATTTTGTCCTTTGAAAATAAAAGCTCCTTCGAACTCAAATGGGAACGCTGCACTCAATAACAATATTCCAACATTTTCAAAAAGTATGAATTCAGAAAAAGAAAGCCCCCCTGAAGCAACAGAAGGCCCGGTAAACGTTACATTTGTTATAATCATGGGAGGAGGAGCTGGATGAATACTAAAAGGATTTGAGGTAAAAGATACGACAGGAAATCCTGATGCCAATATAATATTGTGATTATTTCCATCAATAATACCACCCGTAATCGACTCAATAAAAACATTGCCACCATTAGGTATGGTCAGGTCTCTATTTAAAGAAATTATTGAATTATTAGGAGTAATATTAAAAGCCACCTGCCCTGCAATCTGATCTAAATTCAAAATAAGATCATGAGCTACATTAATAGTGCCGTTTCCTTGTATAGTTGTACTGATTGGTGGCGTTACACCAAGTGTAATCGTGGGATTACCTCCACTAAATAGTATCCCCGCTGAAAATTCAACATCACCAAAGGTAGCATCACCATTATTAAATGTTTGTTGGGTACCATAAACATATGATTGAAATTGTTGAGCGTGACCAACACGAGTGTCAATGTTAATAGCCTGCACCGACGTATATAAAAATATAATTGCAGCAAAAATCTGCTGCCTACGAATATCGACCTTCATAAACATACTCTCTCTTTTTTTAGTTTTTTTTAAGACACCTCGTGATTTGTCAACCAACTAATCGTGTTATTATGAATAATTTTTAATCCAACCGATTGATATTCAAGCATTTTGGTTGGGCGAGATACCCAATTAACAATATCTTTTTCGCGAAACAAAAGTCCATAGTCACCAGCAGCAAGATATTGGTAAACATCGTGAGCACTCACATTCAAGACAATATAATAGTGCTTATCGATATGTTGCTTTGAACAGGCTAGCAAAAATTTATCTTTATCAGGAGACAATACTAAAAAAAATATTTTCTTATTAGTTTTTAACAGTTCAGTAATATATTCGACCATCTCTGAAGGGCACTGCCAGGGCTTATACGACCCACTATAACAATAAACGTGTGTGTCTTCTGGAATATGCAATTGCTCTCGAACTTTCTTGCGCCACGCAGCTATTTCTTCTGGCGAAAAGTGTTTGGGAATATCATGCGTAGCAATAATAATTTTTGATTCTGGAGCCTGAAACGTTTTCACAAGATACTCTTTAAGTGCAGGACTTACTGCTTCTATTTTTATATTTGTGTCACTGGTACTATAAACGAGAAATTCGATATTTTTCAGGCTACTGTATAATACACGATTAAAAAATTTAACGATAAAATTTGATGGGCGTTTAAATTTATCGTACCGATATTCTTCAGCGCATAATCCACGCGCTTGTATCGTAACTTCTGGCACCACATTGTCTGGAAATTTTTTAGCGATTTTTTCAAGTGCCCATAACGTAATAAATCCTGCCAATGGCCCACGGGCAAGAACTTGATCATAATCTAAACGAGATAAAATATTTTTGAGTTGATACGCTGCAAAGAGTAACGACCATTGCCCTAAAAACGGAAGCTTTTTTCCAATAATAATATCTAATCGATTGCACGCTGGAATGCGTTTTGGTAAATCTAATGCATCGATTTTTTCTTTTTCAAATGAAATTAACGTAATTTCTAGATTGATATCTTTGTCAATCATGGCAAGTAATGGGTCTAGAACCTGACTCGAAAAAACAGAATTTCCAATCCCATCGTATAAAATAACAACAAGCACAAACTCCCCTTTCTTGATTTTTTTGCTTTCACACGCAAGACTTTTATATACTAGCACAACGCAAATACGAGCCAAAAATTTATCCCGGGGAAAAATATGAAATTTATAAAAAAATTTGAAGAAATAGGCATGAGCGATATCGCGCTTGTTGGAGGAAAAAATGCTTCACTCGGCGAAATGATTCAACACCTGTCACCAAAAGGCGTTCTTATCCCGTCAGGCTTTGCCATTACCGCACAGGCATATATATATCACCTGAAAAAAAATAATCTCGAAAATAAGATTACAGAATTATTAGCTAAATTAGATAAGAATAATTTAAACGATCTTGAAAAAGTTGGCGACGAAATACGAACATTAATTCGCACAGCGCCATTACCTGACGATCTTGCCCAAGAAGTTGTTCTTGCCTATCGCGATCTTCAAAAACGGTATGGGAAAAATTGCGATGTTGCCGTTCGTTCATCAGCAACTGCTGAAGATTTACCAACAGCATCGTTTGCGGGACAACAAGATACGTTTTTAAATATTCGCGGCGAACAAGCATTAGTTGGTGTTTGCACCAAAAGTTTTGCATCACTTTTTACAAACCGAGCTATTTCGTATCGTATCGATCATAATTTTGATCACATGAGTATTGCACTATCAATCGGTGTCCAAAAAATGGTGCGCTCTGATTTGGCAAGCTCTGGTGTAATTTTTACGTTAGATACTGAAAGCGGTTTTAAAGACGTTGTTCTTATTACGTCTTCGTATGGCCTTGGCGAAAATATCGTCCAGGGAACGGTTAATCCCGATGAATTTTATGTACATAAACCAACGCTTAAAGCAGGTTTTAAACCTATTTTAAAAAAACGCATAGGTTCTAAAGCTTTTAAAATGGTTTACGTTCAAGACACCAGATCTCTTCTCAATCCGTTCACCTGGTTCAAATCTCGAGACGCTATAAAAAACATACCGGTTCGTCATGACGATAGTTTACGCGCTTCTTTAACAGACCCAGAAATTCTTTATCTTGCACAACAAGCTATAACGATCGAAGAATATTATTCAAACAAAAAAAATGCGTGGAGCCCCATGGATATTGAATGGGCAAAAGATGGTATCGATGGCAAACTGTATATCGTGCAAGCTCGTCCCGAAACCGTACATTCGCTCGAACAACATCAAACCGTACTTGAAGAATATGCGATAAAAAAAGATGGGGCAGGCGGCCCATTCGAGACGCAAGGCTCCTCAGGGCGAGCGCCTGCGAAATACCCTATTCTTATTACGGGAAAAAGTATCGGCCGTAAAATTGCTACCGGTAAAGCGCGTATTATTGCATCTGCAAAAAATATATCAGCTGTTGGTCCCGGGGATATTTTGGTTACCGATATGACCGATCCTGATTGGGAACCAATCATGAAACGAGCTGCTGGCATTATTACCAACCGTGGCGGGCGAACATGCCATGCAGCAATCGTAAGCCGAGAGCTGGGGATTCCTGCAATTGTTGGCACGATAAACGGGAGTGAAAAAATTCGCGATGGACAGATAATAACTATCGACTGTAGTAACGGCGAAGTTGGTACCGTATATGACGGCGCTGTACCGTTTGAAATAAAAAAAATCGAAATCGATAAATTC
>Ga0207111_10038_pt1 | contig 37861 bp, 42 predicted proteins | sample Alteio_BWMinHeat_71_FD_153577 | JGI IMG/M metagenome (GOLD analysis project Ga0207111, IMG submission 153577) | Enriched cells from forest soil in Barre Woods Harvard Forest LTER site, Petersham, Massachusetts, United States -... | ecosystem: Environmental > Terrestrial > Soil > Temperate forest >... | reverse complement strand
GTTGAACAAGCCAACGCCGCCTCCACCCGCGATCGCGATGAGGGGATCGGCCTCGGCGAAGTCCCGACTTTTCTTCATCGGCTTGAGGTGCATGCGTGCCAACGTGCCCACGATTTCCAAATGGCTCAACTCCTCTGTCCCGATGTCCATCAGCATGTCCTTTCGATCTGGGTCATCACAATTGAGGCCTTGAATTGAGTACTGCATCGCAGCCGCAAGCTCCCCGTTCGCGCCGCCGAATTGCTCCAGCAACATGTTGCCAAACCGGGGGTCGGGACTTCCGACATTCACCGTGTACATTAATTTCTTTATGTGGTGGTACATTCGTCTTTTTCTCCTCTCGTTTAGCTCGTCTCCATTCGTCGGGAATGGATCGCTGCAGGCGCGTTGACTAAGCGGCGTGCTTTGGCGTCTTCTTTCCCGCCCCGGATGAGTCCTGTTGTTCTTCGGAACCTTCTTCGTTGGCTCGGGAGTTGATCTCCTTTGCGAGATCAGCAAGTTTTTCGTCGGTTTGCTTCTCTTCCGCTAGAGTCTTTTCGAGCAACGATGCGTGCTTCGCTTGTCCCAGTACATTGGCGAACTCGCGGACCGCGCTATACGCTGCTATCTCGTAGTGTTCCACGCGCCGGGCCGCGCCGATTAATCCTGCGTCCGATACGGCGTCTTCAAAGCCTTCTTCCATCACCTCGGAACCTTCTTTGACCAGACCCTGCATGCCGACGCACTTCTTGCCCTTCGGGCTCTCGTCTAGCGATTCGAAGATCTCTTCAAGACGTTGGACGTGGACCTTCGTTTGTTCCAGATGCTCTTCGAAACCAGTTCGTAGTTCGTCTGAAGACGCAGCTTTGGCCATCTTTGGCAGCGCTTTGAGCAACTGATTCTCTGCACTAAACAGGTCCTTCAATTCGTCCACATACAGTTTTTTCAAATTCTCGTTTGGCACTTTTCCTCCAGGAAATGAGTCGGTTCAGTGGGCCCGGCAGAGGCGACACTCCTACCATCGATTAGAAATAACGGGGCAGCGAACCAATATTCGCAAGCGCGAGCATTCAGTTCGCTGCACCGAGTTTGTCAGGCTACTTCGCGAACACGAGTCTTACCGTCTTTGTCGGCCGTAGCTTCGCCGGTAGAGGACACATCCTGTGCGCCTGTGCGCTCCAGGATTTCTTTTGCTTTCTTGGTCCAAGCAGAATCGTCGGAATGAACTGACAGCAGAATTCCGCCATCCTTGACGCGGCCTTCGTATCGCTTGGCTTCGTACTCCGGGATTCCCATCCCGATCAGAGCACCCGTAAGCCCACCTACCGCTCCACCGACCCCGGCTCCAGCAAGGGCAGCCATGATGGGCCCGGCGGCTATGAATGGCCCCAGTCCCGGAATGGCTAGGGCACCGATACCGAGTAACCATCCCAAACCGCCGCCCAGCAGAGCGCCCGTTCCGGCACCCGTCGTGGCACCTTCGGGCGCTTTGGTATTTTTCTCGTGAGCAAAATCTTTTGTGCCGGCGCCCTCGGGAAGAAGTACTGAAATGTCTGAGTTCCGAAAATTGGCGGCTTTCAATGCGTCCACCGCGTTCTCTGCACTCGTTCGATTCGGATAGATGCCAAATACAGCTGTATTCTTACCTGCCATGTTGATTCTCCTTTGTCCTCTAAATATCAATGTTGCGGTTTGATGTTCAGCTCGCTTGTGACCTTGCCGTCGCCCGCGACTTCGGTAGCCTTAGCTTCAATCGCCTTCTTCTCGTCCTCTGATCGCACCGGACCTTTGAGCGTTACCTGACCGTCCTGCGTAACGATCTTGACGTTGTGCGCATATGTGGAGAGCGACTTGTCTTTCATGATGGATTGTCGAATCTGCTGCGTGATATCGCGATCAGAACGATTGTCCTTTTGCTGATCTGCGGTCGGCTCATTCTGGCTCCGATCCCGTTCGTTGACTTTGGTGTTGTCAGGCGCCGGAGACGCCTGGGTAGATGGCTCTTGCGCAGACGCAACTACTCCAGCACTCAGTAGCAGACCGGTGCACAAGACCGTGTGAACAACATTTCTATAGACAGCTTTCATCGTCATTTCCTCCTGGAATAGAGATTTCGATAGCAGAAGCGTTCGATTGCCTCCGAACGTTCGGTAGCTGAAATTGTTTAGGGATTTTGAATGGTCAAATGGTCCCGGACTTCCCGATCACCGGCATGCGATCTGGCGATTCGAACTGCCTTGTCACGGTCATCAGCGCTGACCACAGATCCTGACAGTTTCACCGCATCGGCCGATAGAGTCACTTGAATGTCCTTGCTCTCCAGACCGGGCTCGCTCTTGAGCTTTTCCTCAATGGCGCCCTTTGCTTCCCGGGAACTCAAGGTCCCATTCTGTGTGCCGGTTTTCTGGGCGTCAGTACGGCGGGACGACGCTTCAGCAACCTTTGCCTCAGTGCCATACTTTTTCACTGTCGCCATGAATTTGTGCGAACCTTCGGGAGCTTTCACTTGCCCCTTCAGGATTTGAGCGGACGGGATCATCCGCCCGTACAGAATGCGGGTTCCGTCTTTGTCTTGCGTGATGGATGCGCCGTTGACGGTAACGCCAGCAAAGGCGCCGCGAGCGCGCGAATAGGTGAGCACCTCGGCGCGCATCTTCCAATCGGTCTCGCCCTGCACATGCCGTCCCACGGGCCCTGCGGCAGCTGAGGCATCAGCGCCGATCTTGAATTTGCTGGAAAGCATCTTTTCCATTCCGTTGTCGTTCATAACCAGCATGACTACGTCGATCGCTTCGCCGCCGATCTGCAATCCCCAACTACCCCCAGTGACAGAGAAAGGCGCCGGAGCGCTCCATCCGGAACTGGTGCGACAGGTGGCAATTCCTCTCCCGTGTCGGCCCCCAAAGACAAAGCCTATCTTGATCATCGAGGGTATGACTGCCACGCACTTCGCAGAGTCAAGAAGTTCCTCCGGAATCCCCTTATCGGGTGTTCCCATGATTTCGTCCAACACCGTTGCAGCCGCATCCATTCGTTTGACTTGCTCCGACGGTTCTTCCGCCGCGCTCGCCATCGTGCTTGCCAAGAAAGTGGCTACCAGCACCGTAAATATCGCTAATTTGAGTCTCATCGAAAAACACCTCTTGCGCGAATCCGCGCGATTGTTAAAGTCACCGATAACTCACGCCCGGTCACTTGTATTTGATTGGAGAGTTGCGGATCGCCAACCGACGTCGGTGTCGATTCCTGGCGGAAGCGGCCAAGAATGATAAGGAAGCTGTGTTTGACGATATCGGGAAGAGCGCGTTGGGTACTATCCCCATCCCGCTGTACTAACCCAGATGATGTGCTGTAGATCACGATCGGGGGGATGCACGCCCGAGCGACGCTTCGCTGTGTAGGCTCTCCTACGGATATTGGCACACAACCTAGGTCTCTCGAATCTCCGCGCTGTTGTCAGCCAGCACATCGCAAAGAAAAAGGGCTTTGGGAGCCAAGGCCGTTACTCGTCCGTTTTTCTCACGCGTGCACTCTCGACGGTATTCACCCCGCTCACCAAAAGGGAGATAGTGTGGTGGGGTCTTTTTAAAAGTGCCATCTCTGATGATCGTTGACGACCACGCGATCATCAGGCGCATGGTGCGCGAAGTTTTCGAAGCTGAAAACTGGGAAGTCTTATACGCGGCGAATGGTGCTGAGGGCGTCCAGAAAGCCCAAGTGGTCAAACCGGGCCTCATAATTCCAGATCTATCGATGCCAGTGATGAATGGACTGGATGCAGCGCGGGAATTGAAGGTGCTCATGCCTCACGTCCCCTTGTTAATGTTCACGAATAACGCTGCAGAGATCGTGGAGAAAGAGGCTCGCTCTGCAGGCATCTCTGGGGTCATTTCTAAGTCTGACCCTGACGGTCTGAAGCAATTGTTCGCCCGCGCCAAAGCTCTTCTTCGCCAGGACGGAGCGGGTGCTCAATGCGCTTCTTGACAGGAGAACGTGCGCGAGACTGCGAGAGACGTCAAATCTGGCGATGCTAACGATGGCAAACAAATCACAATTCCCATATTGAATCCACGGACTTCTTCGGCGAAGGATTAGTAAGGCTCTGCACTTTCGCAACGTTCGTGACCAGAGCGTCTCATTTCCTCGATCTCCGTTCATTGGACTAGCGATCAACCCGAAACCCGTTTTGCCGCCGTGAATGTATACTTCGGGCGATGGCCAATCGAAAGCCGAAAAGGCAGGTTAAGAGACAGCCCGCAACTGATTCGGCCGTCTCAGGGATTGCCGAGTTCGATTCGATTCTTAGGGGCGGGTTTCCCCGCAATAGGATGTGTCTGCTTCAAGGCTCCCCCGGTAGCGGAAAAACCACGCTCGCACTGCAGTTTCTGCTCGCGGGCGCGCAACAAGGGGAGAAGGGCGCATACATCACCTTTTCCGAAACGGCTGCCGAGCTACGAGAGTCGGCCAAATCTCACGGATGGTCGCTAAAAGCCCTCTCCCTAATTGACTTAACGAAGATGGACTCTGAGCTAGGACTCGATAAGCAATACACGGTTCTGCAGCCTGCTGACGTGGAACTAGCCGAAACATCTACGGACCTTTTAAAAAGAATAAAGGATCTCAGCCCTCGGCGGCTCGTACTCGATTCGCTTTCCGAGCTTCGTATGGTCGCCCGTGATCCTTTGCGCTATCGAAGGCAGATACTTGCTTTGTATGGGTTCGGTCTGCTCGCAATTCCGGCGCGTGCATCTAAACTCGGGGTCCAGCGGCATCTCGTTATGTCCGCAGCCTTCGCACTGAAACCATCCTTCCGCACGCATCATTAATGGACGGAACTCGTTCCCAAGCCTGCAGTAGGCGCAGCGGAGGATTGGCTGAGGCGGTGGCATCAGGTCGTGGTGGATCTGAACCGGCTCTGCTTACACATCTGCTCCACTTCATCGAGGGTCATAAAATCTTTCCACTCTGAGGATAGAAACGTTGTCGCACAGAATCTCGCTTTGCAGGATCGTAGTGTGGTGAAAAGGTAACGCGACAAGGTAGCATTCCTCATGTACGGCCTGTCCGTGTTCGTCGATCTTGTTACGCCAACCGATCATGAAGCCGATCTATCAGTTCCCCGCCGCCCTGCTCGATTCTGAACCCCATTTCTGCCGCTTCGTCCCGGCTCACTCCCATCGACGCTACCTGTTTCCGCGATTCGAGTATTCGGGATTAGCCGCAGGCATCTTTCGCAATTACCGTCACATTCCTCGATATTGTAGTTCTCGTCCAGACGCTTGAGGCGTTCGGCTTCGGCAACGGCTTCATCTTCCATCCGGAAAGCCTGCCAATCGACTTTCGAATTTGCCCAGCGAATATGGTAGTGATTCATGGATGCTGCCCCCAATTTGTTTCAGAGCATTTATAAATCGCCGCACCGGCGCGGCACCCGTAGAGAAACAAACATTTTCCAGAGAGCCATCTTTAGTGCGCCCTCGCGAAACTAAGACAATATCTAATAACGCCAATGAGAGGCGCTTGGATTTGTACTGTGGATTTTTTTTCGCGCTCCCGGGTTCACGATCATATTTTGTTGTTTTCCAGCAATCCGGCGGCACAGTTTTGACGTTTTCATCAGATGGGCGAGCGCAGGCAACTGGGAAGGGATATACCCGGATCAGTGCGCTCTGCTCTCTTGACTGGCAAGTTTTGCCCCCGCATTATTTATGGCGTGCAGGAGCCAGTGACCAAGAAACTCGGCGATATTCTCTATGCCGATAAGTCAAAAATTCGTGTGCCCGAGGAGGAGTGGCTAAAGGTCCTCCGGGCCATCGCGGGCGGTGACCAGGCGGCTCTGCATTTTCTGTACGAGCAAACGCATCGAATCGTCTTTACGTTGATCGTACGGATAACGATGAATCGAGAAACGGCCGAGGAAGTCACGCTTGACGTGTTCTATGACGTGTGGCGAAAGGCCTCGACCTATGACCCTGCCAATGGATCCGTCATCGGATGGATCATGAATCAGGCACGCAGCCGGGCGATTGATCGTCTGCGGTTCGATCAAAGGAAAAAAAGAGTAAACACGTATCCGCATAGCTTACTGCCGACAACGGACATCGTTGATCCGCAACAGGCCTCCCTGTTTGAGGAGCAAAGCCGGCTGTTACGGGATGCGCTCAACGTCCTGACTACGGGGGAACGGAAAGCGATCGAAACTGCATTTTTCTCCGAATTGACTTACGAACAGACGGCAATAAAATTGAATGAGCCGCTTGGAACCGTGAAGACACGAATCCGCTCCGGACTGGAAAAACTTCGAGTGGCACTCGGGTTGAAGGCAACGGGATGAATTCGAAATCCGGCACGCACAGTCAGGAACATCTGGATCTCGTGTTTCTGTTTGCATTACAGGCGCTTTCTCCTCGCGAGATGGCTTCCGTTGAAGCTCAAATTTTGTCATGCGAGGATTGCCAGCAGGAAATTGAGACGCTGCGGCCCATTGTGAGGTCTTTTGTCGGCTGGTCCACTGATGTATTGCGCCCGACCGACTCGTTATGGGGGAGGCTCGCGAAGCGAATCGCCCGCGGAGCGGACACACGGCCGTACGTGCCTCCTTTGGAAGCGTCGGCTAAACCAGAGTGGGAAGAAGCGGCGCCAGGTATCCACGTCAAAATACTCGCGAGGAACGCTGAAATTGACAGTGTGAGTATGCTGGTCCGGCTTGATCCGGGAACCGATTACCCCGCGCACCAGCATGCGGGCATCGAAGAATTGCATCTTCTCCACGGCGTATTGAAGGTTGATGACAGGACGCTATATCCCGGCGATTTCATCCACGCTGAGGCTGGCAGCGTCGATCATCGTGTGTGGAGTGAAACTGGCTGTACCTGTTTTCTGATGACCTCGACCGAAGACGCCCTTTTCTGACAACTACCGCTAACGGGCCTTAACACTCAAATTTTGATCTCTTTCGATCGTCTCCACATCTGAGCGTTTGTCACTGGAGGGCCGAATTAACAATCGGAAAGTGGTCAGCTTCGTGCGCTGGGTGGAACGAAAAAGATACCGGCCGTACTTGCCTGGCGCATGGAGCCGTCAGAGTGGTCGAGGGGGGCGAGGCCAGGGGGTAGGCTTCGCAAAAATCGTAAAGTAGTACTATCCCTCAGCTCAAGCCGTTCCTGTCCGCAACCGTCCTGGATTGCTCCCAGTTTTGCGCTTGCTCTGATCTACTCCGATCCCACTCCCAGCCCCGTGCTGAGAGTTCTCGCCAAATTGCGCGCTAATGTGTTGCCAATCTCCCGCCAGATGCCGCGCCAGCCGCGGCGTTTGCGCGATCCTCCTGCCAATAAACGCCGCAGCGACAGCGATTAATCTGTACCCTACAAAACAATTTCCCAATTCATGATTCACATCTTTCTCAACCACTTCGCCACGGCTCGCGGATCAAACCGGACTCAGGTTCCAATCCTGAAAGAGGGGATGCGCCCCGCCTTTGCTAGTTTGAACACCGTGATGCGCGACACCGCTAACAATTGGGCGAGGTCGGTGCTGTGAGAGCACGACCGCACTGCTCGATACGATCAGGTAAAGATGATGCCGCGTCGGACATGTCAAACTCCGGGAGTGTATTCCCGGAGGACGCCGGTGCTTGCCGGTGCCCCAGTGGCCGGGTGGCCACGTCGGATGTTTCTCTTTGGCCGTACTGGCCGGGTCGCCCGTTCCGATGGCCCCTTTTTGGTTCAGTCTTCCTGCGTCCGCCGCGCGTTGCGCCAAGCCCAGCCCTCGCGCGTCCCGAGCCGTAATCCAGAAGGCCCTCGCGACTGGGCTCACGGAAGAGGGACGACTCCCGCGGATTAAAGAAGGCGTCGGACAATTCTTTAGTCATTTCCAGGTCAAAAGTTTGCATTTGTTGTTCGTGTGGCTGCCAACGTAGTCCGCCGCTTCGATCTCGAATCCTCAGACCTTCAGCAAAGCTTCGTGAATGAACTTCGTATTCTTATTGCGCCGCGCCCACTCGCGGAGCTGGGATGATTGCAGATATTGATCGGGCGTAAGTCTGTACTCATCAACTGTCTTCTCGAATTCAGTGACAACGGGGACAACCGGACCAGAGTCGGGTTTGCCCCAATTTGGATCTCCACGGCGCTTCATAGTGGAATGTCCACCTCGGCGCGCCCCTCGTTTTGTTCTGCCGTCACGAACGGAAGTCTCCACATTTTTACTGGTGGTTTTCCTGGTCGGTCCATTTTCTCTATCCCCATCCTGTCGGCTGCGCGCTGCACGCTTCTTTTTTGCCAGCCCCTGTCATCGGCTTGTTTTATGACCCACTCAGGCGCGCACCATTTCCCATCTTTCAGTATGTCTTTGAGGCCGGCCTCTATTTCGTTTTGATCTTCCGCTTTTGAGGGGCCAGGCGCCCGAGTCATCAAATCATCGGGCGTAAGTTCCCCCTTGCCGTGCCACCGAACAACCGGAATCCCCGCGATGGTCAAGTTGCCATCGTTGGCAACCGCATCGGCGAGCGTAAAGGCAAAAGATCCCACATTTTTTGTGATGTTCGTTTTTAGCGTCACCAAATGGCGCATGCCGTCTTTGAGTCCCACAAGAAAATTAAGCCGAGCATACGAAACCCACCCTCGCGCACCGGATACTCTGTGAACTGCGCCCTGATCCGTTTTCTTGTTGAGGTGGTTTATGCCGAGCGCCGCAGCACCCAGGTCTTTGGCTAGTCCCTTCAACGTGTTCAATGTGGCGCGTACTTCGTCATCTTTGTCCTTGTTGATTCTCGCGTAGTCCGATACTGGATCGAGAATCAATAACCTGACTTGTTTGCCAGCGATGGCCAACTTTCCGATTGCCGCAACCAAAGAAGGCTTTTCCATTTTGCTGCCCCCAAATTTTCCAGAGAATCGCACCGGCCTCTCGGACCGTCCGTGATCTGGATCACAAACGGTTGTGACCAGCGACAGTTACTTAACGGAAGGCATCGCCTCCAATAGTCAATTGCCCTGCGTAGCGATCTCGTTGCGCCTCGCCGTTTGGGGTCTAGAGGCTTCTTGGTCATTCTCTGTCTGAGGCTACGGCAATGCCTCTCTATGAACACCTGGCGGAACGCACTGCGAAGAGTCACATAGCTTGCAAGAACTGCCACGCGCTCGCCGACATTTCCTTCAACAATTCCTCGGTTTTGCTCGTGTGTCCCCAATGCCGCACGACACTCGGAGGGTGGGCGACCACGCCGCAGTGTATTGCAGACCTTACGGCATTCGTCGCCGGAGAAAGACCCAACTTAGGACGCTAACGTTTGTGGCTTCCCAATTCTCCAGAACGTCAACCGCCCGCGCCGGTCCTGTTGCATCTCGCCGGTCAGACTGATTTGGGAAGCTGTCGCGCTTGTGTGCCGTGTGAATTCGAATTCACCTCACAATTAACCCTACTGGGGTGAACTCAGGCGGATGGGCGTTAAACGATTTCACCCCAATATATGGTCTCACTGGCACCAAGATTCGGGATCTGCGCTGAGACTGATGCTGCTGATATTAGTGCATATCCCTTTGCCTTGCTGGCGCTTGGATCGCTGATAGGATTCCAGGCGCGTTCGAGGCCAAAGGCCAAAGCGAATATTCCAGCGCCAAACACGGCAGCGTTACCCAAAGCTGAGAACACGACGCAGGATCCGGAAAAGTCGGCCTTCTTAAGAGTTCTTCCCTGGTTCGGGACGACCAGGCCGATTGCAAAAGAGGGAATGGTTGTTGGACCAACACTCGTTCCCATGAACACAGAGGGCAATGTATTCGCGAGTCTCATTAGTACTGGCGAACTCCAAAGGGTTCTTGCGACAGGTCCGCCGCTGGTCAGCCATTTCAAGAGATCGTTGCTCAGCTTCGGAACACTCTCTGGAAAAAGGAGCTGTCTCAGACCAGGGAAACGCGATCCCAATGCCTTCGCTGCTCCGGGAATGACGCTAACTCCGACGCTGGGCCCCATAATTCCTATTGCGTTCGAATATTTTGTTCCGTCTGAAGACGCAAAGGTAATATTCCCCGTAATTGCCGTGAATCCAACAGTGACGACTACAGACGTCGTCGTTCCACTGAAATCCGTCACAAACCAATCTCCCGCGGTACCAATCACCGGAGGCGTCTGATCACCACCTCCGTAGAGCCCCGGGTTAGGCCCGGAGAACCAGTATTCGTGGATTTCACGTTTCTGCTGCAGAGGCAGTTGCGACAGCCTATCCTGCTGCACCTCCCAGAACTTTCCCCAGGTGATGCTGCGGCCGTGCTTGTTGACCACAGCAGCCATCGCAACTTCGAGGCGTTTGACGAAGATCCCCGCTTGTCGGAGCTGGTCCTGGTATCGATCCGGATTGGGAATGAAACCGCGATCAAATAAGTCATCAAGGATCTGCAGAATTACTACAATCCACATCGGTTCGATGTATTTGAACAACTCCACGAAATTCCCCTGATCGTATAGTTGTCTAGCTTTGAGATCCGCCATGTTCCATACTCCTGTCGGAATTCTGGGCTGAAGCCTCGCAGGCGGGTAGGCACTGCGACCGGCTAGCCGAGCATAGTTTTTTCTTTTTCGGGATAGAACGTCGTGGCCCGCAAAACGGGTAATTCGAAGCCCAAACCTTTTAAATTCGCGCCCCAGGGACAAAACTGGCTGGATATTAAGCGGTGGCTACGTATACGTCAACCGTTTTCTCGTTCAGGGATTCCTGACGCAACGCGTTTCGTTCCTTCACATGAGATCCTCCAAAAACTCCATCCAGTATGGCTTGTGAGCGCAACGTGGCGTTGGCCGCGAGGAACGAGTTGCCAAAGTCCTTTGCGGATGCCCTGGAGATCACTTTGCGTTCTACGAGATGGTCAACCGACTGCCAAAGCTGATTGTCCGGCAGCCTGCTGGCGACCTCCGTCCATTGCAGCACTTCGTCTTTGCACGCCATTTTGAGCGAGCTCAAATTGTTGAGCGGAATAAGAACCAATGCAAAGCCCGACTTCGCCGTAGAGATGGAGTACTCCTGCGAGTCCGTCGCTCTGATGTACCGGTCGGTAAACTTCCCGTCCGCTGAATCGAGTTCGCCGTCGAGCCACTTTTGCTCTGCTGGAGATAAGTAGGGAACTTGTTTGTCCATTGCGAACAGTTTGTCGTGCAGCCTTGATGCTTCTTTCATTCGGAGCTCTCTCGTAGCGGACCACGGCTCCACGTGCTGAGCCGACCTCGTGGAAAAAAGGAGTAGCAACGCGAAGAGATGAGCCGTTTTTTTCATAACGCCTCGGATTCTAGCTGGTTGTAGGCGGCATTGAAGAAGCTCAGCTGTTGTTGTCCGTAGGTGGGATCGTCGGTGGAATCGACATCGAGCAGGATTTCGCCGCGTTGCCGAACCTGTTTTCCGCAGAGGCGAACGAAGGCATCGAGCCCGCCATCGTGAGCGCCAATGAGCTCGCGGGCGGAGGGTGTGTTTTCCCAGCGACTGAGAGTGGGTTGAGAACTCAGCGGCTGGCCCAGAGGCTGATCGGCGAGCAGTTGGAAGGCGGGATCATGGCGGAGTCGATCGGCATCATGGGCATCCTCGTAGCCGGCCACGATCTGGTACACCCGCTGCCGCAGCAGCGACAAGCTGGAGTGCCGAATCCGGCCGCCCTGTCTGGGATCGCGGAGATGCTGAGCCAGTTGCCGCGTGAGTCCATGGCGCTGATCGAAGGCGCGTAAGGGCAGAAGTCCGGCATCGCTGGTGATTTGCCCGCCGGAAAAATCGGCCAAGATCGGTTGATGACGGTAGAACGAGAAGTTCAGTTGTGATAAAACACTTTGTATCAAGTGATGGGTGCTCCGAAAGGGAATGCTGGGTCCACGAAACCCAGTGTTCATCTACCTTTTAGAGCATCCTTTCTTTTTTGGCGAGGAAAATCAGCGAATAATCTAGGCTAGTGGTCAGTGATGCCAGCAGCCATGCTGGGAGTCCGCTTCAAGCTCTGATGAATTCGGCAAAAGTTGTAAGTCCAGGGTGGGTTTCTCAGCCCAAGGAATCTACTTTATAACACAGTAGTACTAGCAGGTTGCGGAAAAACCCGGTGCGAAGCGTTAAGCCCAAAAGACGGTCTATCAAGAGCTACCGCGTGATCCAGCGACGAAGATTGTTCTCGGGCGTTCGCCTCTGCCGCACTCAAGCCGCGGACGGACTCTCCTCGGCTGAGACGATGGCCGACTCACCGGTGACAGCTGGCGTCAGCAACGGCCAGCCTCGGCGCAACACATAGTCAAGCCACGCGCCCGCCATCTGCGAGGTGAGGACGGCCGCTAATACAAGTGTCGTGTAGAACTTTGGGCTGATGATCCCGGCTTCAAATGCCACGCTGGCCAGTACGATACCTGGTCCGCCGCGTGCGTTAGTCGTGATCGCGAGATTGATCAGATCCAACCCACGGAACCCTGCGAAACGCCCCGCCAATGACACGGAAAGAATCTTGACGATACAACTTCCGACGATGAAGGCCGCCATCATCGACAACGACAAGCCGCGAACCAGGTCGAGTTTCAATCCCACAATCGCGAAGTACGCAGGAATAAAGAACGCGAACGATACCTTTCCTATGGCGTCGAGCGCCTCCGAGAACAGTCTGCGCTTCTTGTGTACGACGGCGAAGCCGGCAAGAAAGGCGGCAAATACCACGCTGACATCGAGTGCCCCAGCAACCACACAGTATCCGAGAAGAACTGCAATCGTATAGGCCACCGGCGAGTGTTTCGCGATAACGTTGAACCGTGATTTGTTAATTCGCTTCACTATCCGGGGAAGGATCGTCAGCCCCAGTCCGAAGAATCCGATCGTACTGATCAAGTGAACCGACATCTCCCGCACGTTGAGCACGGTTTTGCCGGCCATTGCTGTCGCCACTGCCAGCGCCAGCCACAGCACGATGTCTTCCAGCACGGCGACGCCGAGAACTAGTCGTGCGAAGCGGGTGTGGAGTATCTTCAAGTCGGCGAAAATCTTCGAAACAACCGGAACGGAGGTTACGGCGACCCCAACGGCGAGAATGATGATCAGAGAAATGCGATTGCCGTTAGGACCGGCGAGCACGGTTCCAATAAGCCACGGACCCAGCACAAGCCCAAGGGTGAATGGTATGCCCGTACCCACGATGGCCAGCCAACCCACTTCGCGGCGCTCTTCGCGAGTGAAAAGCTGGCGGGTTTCGGCCCCAGACAGGAACATCAGTAGCAGCAAGCCGAGCCAGTAAACAAAATTCAAAATGTTTACCTGATGTTTCGTGGCTTCCATCAGCCCTGACACGAACGGCAATCGGCCGATTAGAGCCGGGCCCATTACGATGCCGGCCAGGATTTCGCCGACCACCTTCGGCTGTCGGAGTTTGACGAAGAAATAGCCTAGCAACTGTGCCAACCCGACAAGAAGTAAGAGTATGAAGAGAATCGAAGTCAGATCGGAGTTTGACACGTTTGCCCTCCCGCATAGGATGCCTTCAGCGTGAGAGGGTTTGTCGCGGAGGGTTCAAAAGCTGAACTGGGCGTCCCTATTTCCGAATAAGCCTCCACAGTACCAGAAAGCTCTCTTGTCTCCACAACAGAACCTGATAAGAAGAAGGCATGCGCGGAAAAGACGAGCAGCAGTTGGACGTGTTTAGCTATATCAGCCCGGAGCAGCGAGTTCCGCAAGACCATCCTTTGCGTTCACGGCGTGCCATGACTGATGAGGCATTGCGGGGTCTGCAACCACGGTTCAACAAGCTGTACTCCAAGACTGGACGCCCCTCGATTGCGCCGGAAAAGTTGTTGCGAGCGCTCCTGCTGCAAGCGCTGCACTCGGTGCGCAGCGAACGGATGCTGATGGAACAGCTCGACTACAATCTGCTGTTCCGTTGGTTCGTGGGCTTGAACATGGACGACACCATTTGGGATGTGACCGTGTTCACCAAGAACCGCGAGCGGCTGCTCGATGGGGACATTGCCGAAGCCTTCTTCCAAGCCGTGCTCCAGCAGGCACGCGAGCGGAGTCTGCTCTCGGACGAGCACTTCACCGTGGATGGAACGCTACTGGAAGCGTGGGCGAGTGTGAAGAGTTATCAACGCAAGGATGCCAAGAAGGCCGTTCCGCCGGACGATCCTGGTAATGCGACGGTGGACTTCCACGGGGAGAAGCGGTCGAACCAGACGCACTCATCGAAGACGGACCCGGATGCGAAGATGACACGCAAAGGCAAGGGCAAGAAGCAAAGCTGAGTTACAACGGGAATCTGCTATGTTCTCGTTAGACAGCGATCAGGAGGACTACACGGTCGAGCGCTGGGACAAGAAAGCGATTGTTGCTAGTAACGTTACCGGAATTTGCCGTGTTCGCAATGTCATCAAGTTTGATCTCGAACAGAAGCGCATCTTTTACATGTCAACATTGTCGAAGCCAACTGAGGACTTACCGAAGTTTAGCCAAGACGCGTGCAAATTCGTAAATATGCGCCTAGAACTCAAGGACAGCGCAATGTGGAAAAAGTAGAAAATGCGGCACACGCGGATATAGGCGTAGGGCGGGAGGAAGCCCAGGCTGCTGCGTTGAGTTTTGCCCCAGTGAGCTTGGCACCCGCGAGGCGGCTGATCTTCCCAGATGTCTAGCACCTAGGAGTTGCCAAAACGTCTTGACGGGGTTCTTTGGCCGATGTGACCGGCTACGAGACTTGCTTGACGAGATGCAGAGTGCTGTCCGCATCTGTTCTACGGAACGGACACTCGGCCAAGTTCAGCGAGTTGGGTTCCTGATGGATTGTCACTTCATCGGCCGCAGAACCCCGTCGCCAACAGGTCATTTTCTCGGAAGGAGTTTTTCGCTTTCAGTCTCCGCCACCTTCCTGAGCGGGTTTCTGTATCGCACTCAGTCGATCGCTAAGCCGTCTTTCTTCCCGCCTTCACCTTCGCCCATCGCGCCCTTTACGCAGCCGAGATCTTCTTTCGTGCCGCTGCCGAGAGCGTCCGCTTTCCCAGTATCGGAACGACCTTATTCTGAGGACCTGCCTTCTGTCGGACTTCGCCCAGCGGGCTCGTTGGGCGGCTGCGATCCTCCTACGCGCTGTTCAAGTTCTTCATCGAACGCTTTGTAACGATAGGCACTGCCGGGCCACCATTATGCAAGCCCCCCGCCTGACCCCGCGGAAACTGCAAATCTCAAAGTGAGGGGAGTTGTGACCTGCAAAATGAAGTTTTTGATTCCAATATTGCTATTGTCGACGAGTTGCCTAGGACAGGAAGCACTCACGATCCGCACTCACAGCAAACAAAGGCCGCCCGCTGACGCTCAAAAGATCTACCTCTCAGCGTGCTCCGCAGTACAACGCGAGTTTGGCACCAATCGACTTCCCAGACCCCAAGTCACACTCGTCATCGGAGGCGATGCCAACAAAGCAGATTGGGATCATCGAGAAATCCACCTTACGAAATGGGACCCCTACCTATTCGCCGAAGGTGTAGTGATATTCGCTTTTGAAGAACTTCTCCCCACAGAGCAGCGACGCCAGGTAGCAAAACGCGCTGTTACTTGGGCGGATTCGACAGTTGAGATCGATCACTTTCGGAAGTAGCGCAAGTATAAAGGCCTCCAAGCCTACTCCGCTTTCGCCTGTTAAGGCCGACGCCGCCCGCATTTGCTCCATCGGACCTCAAAACCCGCCGAGCACCTCGGCCCGCGGCTTTCTATCGAGGATTCTCCCAATGAAGATTAAGCCGTCTTCTTCGCCGCCTTCACCTTCGCCCATCGCGGCCTTTGCGCAGCGGCGATCTTCCTTCGCGCAGCTGCGGGAAGTGTCCGCTTTCCACGAATTGGGGCGACCTTACTCTGAGCACCCGCATTCTTTCGGACCTTCGCCCAGCGCGCTCGTTGGGCAGCTGCGATCCTCGCCCGAGCCGACGCGGACGGCTTTCGAGCGCCGGTTCCTTTCCTATATGCCTTGCCGAAAGCTGCGAGCGCAGCGCCGATTCGGCGAAGTTCGTTGGCTAGACGATCCCGCTCCTTCTTCAACAACCGAACCACTCCGCTAGATTGGACATTGAGTTCCCCCTCGGTGGCGGATTGTATCAGGCATCCTGGCGGCTTTAGGCTTCGCCCGGTTATGGCGAGTCGTTTGGTGCGGACAGAGTCAAGAAAACCTACTGCCGCTCATGTGCCGTGGAAGCATCGAGGGCAACAATGTCGCGAGTTGCTTTGCTAGGTCACGCTAGACGCAAGAGTAAGAAGGCCAGAGCGAATATTTCTAGCTAGGACGCTGAGTGGGAACTGCAGAGGTTCACGGCTTTACTGATATTGAAGAGCGATCGCACGCTGGTCGTATGCGATGCCCCAATTCACCAAGCGCCCGACAAGATCGTCGGAGACGCCAGCAGCTCGGAATTGTCCTGCCGCCTTCCATACCCTTCCGCCGCTAATGTCGCTGTATAGGCGTGGGCTGTAATCGCGTTGCACCATGGGAAGCGGCAGGTACTTCGCGAGGGGGTAGCTGAGAGTTTTCTCCATCCAGGCCGCAAGCACCGACTCCGCGATAGCACGCCGTATCTCGAAGTGGACCGGCTTGAAGAAGGGCGCCCAATAAGGGCTGATCATGATACGTGGATCAATGGTTTGCTCGGGCCGCCAGCCCTCGCTGTAATTGTCAGGGCCCAGGTGAACATCGGTGGATTGCAGAGCTTTGGTGACGGCGACGAGGAGTCGCACCGGCTCAGGATTGTTTGATTGGAGGTACAGGTCGTGGAACTGGCCGATGACATAGACCCAATCGATAGGTGAGCGATTATGGTGTTGGTGGTTCCCGCTATTCAGCAAAATCTGGAGTTCGTACCACGATGCTGAAAGATACTCGTTTGTCAATGCGCTGGCACCAACCCCAGTCGTTCCATCTGGGATGTGGGCTGCAGCGGGAGCGGTATCTGCGGGAACGGTACTGCACCAGGTGCGTGGCTCGGCAGCCTCACCAAAGAAATCGTGCCCCTTCCCTTCGAGGCCAAACTCCTGAGTCATTTCCCAGGTCTTCATCAGCTGCCAGAGCTGAGTAGAGTAAACCTTGTTGGTCAGCTCCGTTGACCATACCGTTTTCGTTTTGACAATGCGTCCGAGGAGAGCCCGCCGCGCCCGCGACCATCGGACGAATGCGGGAACAACAGAGCGAAGATCTGAGTGAGAAGTCTGAGCTGCGGTCAGGAGTTCACGCAGCGAGCTCTTGGGCTTGAGTCTTGACTTGCCCGAACTCGTTCCCCCGTCGTACATCGTCGCGAATTTGCTATCGGCAAAATCCGCACCCCAAGCATCTTTGGGATGAATTCGGGGCAGCCACTGGCTCCAATCCGGTAATTGCATGGCAATCGGGATTTGGCGAACGTTGAGATTACCATCGGGACGAAAGAGGTCTGGCGTAATCTGTGTCACCAATTCGTGAAGGTCGGGAGAATCCGCCGGAGTAGAAGTTGTCTCATTTACGTGCATGCCGATCGGAACAAGCAGATACTTCAGGCCATTCGCGTCTTGGTCGAGGACCCATGAGAGTCCCGCTCCGGCTGCCCAATTCGAAATTGGCTGCTCGTCTAACCCGGGCCCGGGTTGATAGGGAGGGTTCCACGGTCGACCGGGATTGGGAAGCGGCAAGCTGCGGATGTAGCTGGCGATCTGCTCACCTTGGACCGTAGTCAGGCCATGGAAACGCGAGCGAGCCACAATGCTGGCACTGGAGAAATTAAAGTATTTCAAGTCGCGCCCATCATGCGCATGACAATCGGAGCAGTGCACCTGAATTCTCGGACTGTTTGGCAGGCTGCTGGCTACCAGTGAGGCGGTATGCCAGAGTTCCTGTCCCGCGTGGATGGAGGCTGCATCGCCCCGTGGAGGTGTCCAAGTTTCAGGTGCATCCTCCACAAAGTTTGCGGGCGGAATCACCTTGCTTCCTTCAGCTGTTAAGAAGTTCCAGGCGAGGACGCGATAGCCACTGGCGAGCCCGTCGGTCTGATCAAACCGGAAGCGGACGGTGTTCTCGCCGACAACGACCGTGCCACTCGGAAGCGGTATCGTCAACGCGAGCGTCGCGAACCCGCCTCCGATACCGCCGTATGTTCTGCCAGGTGCGGCGACGATCGCAGTGTCGTTTGTGAGAGGTATCCACGGGCCGGCGTTGACCTGAACGCTCGCTTGCCCTGGATACCGCAGACCATGTACCTGCAGCCAGAGGGATCTTATGGACTCACTCTGCGCAGTCTCAAGGGCCACCGTTCGGTTCGCCGTAGTTCCGTCCGCTCCCAACACCTCAATCGGCAATTGAATGCGGCTATACGGTGCCTCAACAGAGCCGATGGGAATCGCAACAGTGGCTAGCAGTAGACAAGCAATCAACCCACCCCACATAGTCTCAACCCATTGTAATGATGCCACATCTTGGTCTTGCATTTGTTGACGTCCGGCATCATATGTTGCAGAGCGAGCAAGCACAGCCAAGCGTCCCGCGTACGACGCTGGCTTTGTTCTAGTTATTCGCTCTGAGAAAGCTGCGTAAGCGCAGCGAAGTTGCGAATCTGCACCGCCTCCCGCCCGACACTGACGATTCCTAGTTTCTCCCAGCGGCCAAGCAGACGGCTTACGGTTGGCACGGTTGTGCCTGTCAATTGAGCCAGATCTGTTTGGGAGAGGTGGATTTCTCCATTCTCCGAAACGCCGCACCCAAAGCGTTTTGACAGCCGGATCAGTTCGCTACTCAGGCGTGTTTGAACATCATCGGTGGAGAGTTCGCGAAATCGCTGTTCCATTTCTTGCAGGCGTTCCTCCAGAACGCGGAATGTATTGTGGCGCAGCCGGGCGAACTGGTCCAGCAGTTTGGCAAAGGTTGCCGAATCCCAAACGAGTGCGGTGCCTGCATGGGCGGCCTGGGCAGAGGAGTTGTGTTTGTCGTCCGGCCATAGGCCGAACATTCCCACCAAGTCACCGACCCCACAGACTCTGAGCATCACCTCGCCGCCACTAAAGCCTGCCTGAGTCATCTTTACGCTGCCCGAGAGAACCAAGAATACTTGGTCGACAGCATCACCAGCGGAAAAGAGATTCTGGCGGCGATACAATCGCATTTCGCGACTCCCAGAAATAATCGCCGCACTGTCGGTACGGCAGACACCCACGAATAACGCGAACTGTTGAACGGACTCGATCTTTGTGCTCAGTGAAGGCTTGCCCAAGACATCCGGTGCGGCCACGATGTCACGTTTTCCGAACAACCGAATACTCCTCAGTCGTCGCTCTACAACGAGTCAATCTTATGCGGGCGTTCGGTTTGTTCTTTGCGCGAGATCAAACGGGGAAACTTGGAAGTGACACTAGACCTGGTGCTTGTCCCTTGGCAAACCCTGGATCACACCTTCTCCAGGGCCCCGATCGATCATTGTGACATGAGCCATCCAACCCCAATGCTATCCAAGCAGACAGTAGTGTTCTGAACGAGAAATATTGAGTGGTTCGGGCAGCGATGGACCAAGAGCGGTGTCCATACTGTATCGAGCGCGTCCACTTCAAAGAAATGACCCCGATTGAGCGCTACTTGATCTGTGCCCAGTGTGGGCACCCGGTTGTTCCGGATCGGGCGACCTTTATTTGTTCCTGCACGCAGTGCCAAAAAATTGCGAGTCCCGTCAGCCATCGGTAGAGAAACAACCCCATTTCAGCTTATTTTTAGATTTCCTCGCTAGACTCCGAGACCGATGTGGACGCTAATCAAGTTTTTCCTGATAGTTATTGTGGCTTTCCTCGTCGTGTTCACAATCATCGATTACTTTGTCCGGAAAAAAGACTAGGACTACCTCTCGAATCACAGCTTCTTGCGTCGAGCGTTCCACTCAGGTGTTGGTTATGGTTCGCTTTACAATTTCTTTACAGGCTTGATCCAGCTTCAGAATGGAATAATGCCCCAAAATCTTCCCTCGGTACAAGGCTCGGAAAAGCAGACGATCAGTACAGGGTTATTGCCACGGTGTGAGTCAGCAACATCGCTTTAGGAGGTCGGAATGCGCGTCGCAACGCGGTGTTTTCGTTCGATCCAACTTCTTGCAACTTTGTTCTTGGCGTTGGTCTTTGTAATTTTGAGCAACAGGCAAGAAGCGAATGCCCTACCGGCCTTCGCCCGCAAGTATGGGCTTCGTTGTTCCGCCTGCCATGAATCCTGGCCGATGCTCAATTACTTTGGCCAGAAATTCAAAGACAACGGCTACCAGTTGATGAACGACAAGGACGCCCCGATCTGGCAGAACCCGGGGTACTGGCCGGTCACCTTCCGCATGACGCCAATGTGGCACCGCGTCAGCACCGGCAAGGTAGCGGTCGATCAGGGCAATGGGATTACGCGCGTGACTTCCTCCGGATTTGACTTGAGCGGGCTCGACCTTCACACCGGCGGCACTCTGGAAAAGAACTTCTCGTTCTACCTCCTTCCATCCTCCAACAACGCCGGAGCATTTCACTTCGAGACCGTCATGGCGCGGCTCGACAACGTATTCGGCAGCCCGTGGATCAACGTCAAGCTGGGCAAGTTCGAACTCGATAACTTGCTTTCGGAAAAGCGGGTTCTGACCCTGACCGGCAACGGCGGAATCTACCACCTCTACCACTTCATCCCGGTGGGCGACGGCAACATCTTCGGCCAGATTGGCGACAACCAGCTTGGGGTGGAGTTGATGGGCCACTCCTATGACGACCGCACCCGCTATTCGGCGTCTCTGCTGAGTACTTCCGATGGCACCCCCGGACTGGTATATGGCGCAAATTCCTACACCGGATTCTTCACCGTCAGCCAGGCTTTTGACGCCGGCAGAATGGGAGTGGATCGCATTGGAGCCTACGCTATGATCGGGCAGGCTCCCACCACCTGGCTCACCAGCGGCGGACCCAATGGACCGGTGCCAGGCTCCGGGGTGGGCAACAAGTCGTTCCATCGCGAAGGATTTGTCGGACAGTTCTACTTCGGACAGCGTTTTGATCTGCAGGTTGTTACCCAACATGGCTGGGACAACGTCTGGTTTGGTCAGGGCTACGGTGACTTGCCCGATCTGTTGAATGGCCAGAACAACACTCCCCCGGCAGCACTTCCCCCGGGCTCGCAAGCCCCAACTTGGAACGGAGTTCTGTTCGAGCCGCACTACATCTACAGCCCGCAGCTCATCTTTGTCGGGCGTTACGAAACCATACGCATGTCGCGGCAGGCAACGCCCACCAACCCTTCCAACCTGGGCAATATCTCGACCTACACGGTCGGTTATCGCTATAACCCGTTTATGACCAGCCGCGCCGGATTCGCGTGGCACAACGAGTACAACTGGCTGCATCAGGACGGAACGGCGCCCAATGGCACGGGAATCAACACCAGCGAGCTGATGTTTGGCTTTGATTTCGACTTCTAGAGGGAATGAAACTGCTCGCGGATTGATTTCGCCCGCGAATCGTTTTGAGGATGAAAAAATTATGACTATCGTCAAGCGAGTGCATTGTATGAACGCGGTGATCGGTTTCATTCTCGCCGCCGGCTTCAGCATAGTGCGGGCGCAAGACGCCCCCGACGTTGGCCCTCATCCTCCCGGCCCGGCGAAACACCTGGAGAGCCACATCGGCAACATTACCGGCCATTCGCAGGATGGCAAGAGCGACTACCGGCGATATTGCGCGGGATGTCATGGCGACCTGGGTGACGGTAACGGCGAAAACGCACAGTGGCTCGACCCAAAGCCACGCGACTTCAGCCTCGGTACTTTCAAGTGCCGCTCGACGCCGACCGGCACTCTGCCGACCGACGACGATCTCTACAACACGATCGGCCGCGGCCTGACCAATTCCTACATGCCGATTTGGAATACGTTCTCCAAGCAGCAGCGTGCGGATTTGGTTGCTTACATCAAGACGTTCTCGCCACGATGGGACAAGGAAAAGGCAGGCGAGCCCATCAAGGTTCCCACCGAGCCCCCGGTCACCATCGAGAGCATTGCTCACGGGAAGGCCTTGTTCACCAAGCTGGAATGCTGGAAGTGTCACGGTCCGCAAGGCAAGGGCGACGGGCCCTCCGCGCCCACGCTTACTGACAGCAAGGATCAACCCATCCGGCCTTACGACTTCAGTAGCGGGAAGGATGATTCTCGCTTCAAGTGCGGTTCCACGAACGCCGATCTCTACCGCATCTTCATGACCGGCTTGGACGGCACGCCGATGCCATCCTTCGCCGACAACATTCAGCCCAACGACGCGTGGGATCTGGTGCACTTCCTGCGCACTTTGCAGGTCAATCGTCACAGTAAGGAAAACAACGTGCTCAAAGCAGCAGACGGAAACATTCCCGCCGACGTTCAAAAGTCGCAAGCGCCCACGAGCGGGTCCCGGAACCAGGGGCTGGAAGCCACAACTAGAAACTGATAATTCCCCGATCTTTGATGCTTCACGCAATCGTTACGGGTAAGCAAACGAAAGACGCACGAAGGGCAACCGACTGATTACGCGAGACACTGCAGACTTCATAAGCTATTACAATTTGCACGAGGTTCTACTAATCTTACAAGTTATTTACATCGTTCCAACGCCCGCATGTTGATCTTATAGGTGAACTGTGGCATAACTGCATTGGCCCTTCCTGTTTTTGTCGGGGCCGTCTCCCCTTAAGCACAACCAGCGAGATAACCGAACCGTCTGAACGCGGTGCGGGTAGCCTGCTTCCCTCTAAAGCTGCCCGAATCGCAGGCACGCTGTGTCAGTCGGTTTGGCATCAGGCTCGTCTTGCAAATTGATCGTTAGAGGCACTCCTAGGGATAAGTGTCGATATCGCAACACGCTGGTTGGACCGAAGGGAGGGGCAGACTCCCGGTATCTGGACGCAGAACATAGAAACAGGAGATATAGGAGAATTCATATGAAAAGAGTGGCTGTCTTATTTGCGGTGGCAGTTCCTTTCATGGTTGTGCTGTTTGCTACAGTGAATCCGCCCAGTGTCAAGGCTGTTCCAAGCTTTGCGCGACAGACGGGCTTACCTTGCAGCGGCTGTCATTACACTCCTCCGGAGCTCAACCCAGCTGGACGAAGGTTCAAGCTGCTCGGTTATGTGGATAGAGCGGATGACATAAAAGTGATTAAGGCGGATGGGGGAAAGAAGCGAGCTGCGCTCGATCTTCTTGCTTCGTTGCCGCTTTCGGCGATGTTCGAGACCTCTTTTACATCAACTAAGTCGCCCGTGCCGGGAACCCAGAATGGCAGTCTAGAAATGCCCCAAGATGTGTCGCTGTTTCTTTCCGGGGCTTGGACAACTCATGTCGGCAGCTTTGCGCAAGTGACTTACAACACGCAAGACAACCATTTCGGCATAGATAACACAGATGTCCGGTACGCAAACAAGACGACACTGGGCGGCAAAGAACTGGTCTACGGCCTGAACGTCAACAACAATCCGACGATCGAAGACTTGTGGAACAGCACGCCGGGCTGGGGATACTCCTGGGTCGCCGATGATTGGGCGCCGACGCCCTCGGCTGCTCCCATCGTCTCGAGCCTGGGCCAGGACGTCGCGGGGTTCGGCGGCTACGCTATGTGGGACAACCACCTGTACCTTGACGCCACATTTTACCGCTCACAACACGTTGGCAACGCTCAGCCGAATGCGGGCACGGGATTCGGAGTCAACATCCGGGGACTTGCTCCGTACTGGCGCTTGGCACTTCAGCAGCTCACTGGTAAGACGCAGTATGAGATCGGCTCCTACGGCATGCACATGCGGTCTAGTCCTAATGTGGTGACTGGCCTGGAGGATGACTTCACCGACATCGGCTTCGATGCCCAGATCGACCGGACGCTATTCAAGACAGACGTGCTGTCGTTTCGAGGCACGTACATTCGTGAAAATTCGAATCTGGCTGCCACGGCGGCTTTAGCGGCTGCTTCACCGGGCAGTCACCATCTGAACACCGTACGGGCGAACGTCGAATACCATTTCGGCAATCGCGTGTCGGGCACATTCGGGTGGTTCGATACCAACGGGACCGTTGATCCGTTTCTCTATGCACCGGGTGCAGTGAGCGGAAGCGCCAACGGTGACCCAAGAGGCGTGGGCTATATCGCGAACTTCTCGTATTGGCCGCGGCAGAACCTGGAACTGTCGGCACAATACACGGGATATACCCGTTTCAACGGTGCCGCGATCAACTACGACGGCGCGGGCCGGAACGCCAACAGCAATAACACGTTCTATCTGGTTGCGAGAATCCTTTTCTAACTAACTATCTACTCGATGGGAATTGCAAAGGAGAAAACACAATAAGATTGAGAGCATGCGTATTGATGACTTGTGGTGGCCGCGTTGAGCATGGCGGCATGGGCGGGTGATATCGAAGGCAAGGTTACGAGAGTGAAGGGAAAATCAGTGGTGTATCGCGATGCCATCGTGGCAGGACCTTTCCGGCTCCCGAGGGCCGCCCCATCATGGACGAGAAGAGGCTGATGTTTGCGCCGTGTAAGAAGACACCCCACGGATCCGATTGTCTGCAACGCATCCGAAGGCGCAAAATGAACTTTGGATTGCAACTGAGCAAGCCCAACGAAACGTATGAACTTCGTGGTGCTCGGATCAGATCATAGGGCGCAGCAGTCTGACCCCGGTCTGGAAGGAGTAATCCGTCCATGGCTCGACCGGCAATACCTCGAACCCCTCAAAGCGATCGCCGAGGAGTACGCTGAGAAAATCGGTAATTCGATAGGTCAGCGACTCGCACAAGAACGCCATCTGCTTTGGTACAACATCGACTTGACGAGCGCTGAAGAGGCGAAGGCGGGAATCCTCGAAGAACAACCTAACCGGCCAGAAACGCAGGGAAACATCGCGTTTCGAGTGCCCTCAGATGAATTGAGAGAGGATGCTTGGATCGAGAAATTAACAGGCCAAGGGTCAGGAACTGTGCTCGTTATCTGTGGTTACCTCCACTTCGAATCACTCGTAAGAAAGCTCAGGGAACGCGGTCACGCTGTTGACCAGCGAGTGTACCTGGAGAAAGTGCCCGAGATTAGGCTCTGGATCGGTCGATTGGAAAAGGGGTGAACCCACCAATCTGCATTTGCAAATAGCCCGCTGAATCGAGCGAGATCACTTTCCAGCCGGTACCTGGCAAACAACATTCTTAAGAAGCTTCATTGATCGCGCGTGGACTGGTTAACCCCTTCGTGCTCGCACGATCGTGTGCCGACTCAATCCAGTTTCGAATTCCGAGAAGGCCAGCGGTATCTCAAGCAGCCGTTTTCTGAGTTGCTCATCGGCCACACCTGTAGACCCCTCCGGTTAGAGCCTCGATGGAGCGTAGGGGTCTCGCGTTGATTTGTGCGTCCTCCGGCGGCGATAACCGCGTGCCGGAGATCGAGCGAGATTTGGCCGAGCGGGATGAATTTGTGGCGTTCTTACATCCGTACACGCGCGAACGGATCCACTCCCGTCGACTTGATCTGCGGGGCCAGAGAATCCAGCACCTCAAGGAAAACCAAGACGTCGGGCACCTTGCTCGACCTAACATTGACCACGCTGAGCCATTTTCCCTGCCGTTTGATCTGCAAGTTACTTCCAACCAGTTCAGCCTTGGTGATCTCGGCGACCGGGATAGAAGTTCCCTTCCATTCGATAGCCGTTACCGAAAGTCCCAGGCCACCGAACTGGACGGTGTCGCCACGCTGTATTCTACCTTTCACGTTCTGTACCATCGAAGGCAAGAGCCGGCCACCCCGGCGCAACGAGTCTTGGAGTCGATCATCCTGATTCACGAAGCTAGAGGGTATTGAACAGTAAATCACTGACCTGCTGTAGCCGCTTTTGATTCGTCAGCAGACGCTACTGCGGTCCGTTACGAACCGATAGTTAAGCCGTCTTCTTCCCCGGCTTGACCTTTGCCCATCGCGCCCTTTGCGCAGCAGCGATCTTTCTCCGCGCAGGCTTTCTGCGGATTGGAACCACCTTAATTCTGGGAGGTGATCCTAAGAATCTCTAACAAAACCTCCAAACCTCGGCATCACTTATACAATTGGGACATCCCTGAGCCACATGGCGAGGATAATGCGATCCCTGTAACGGTCGAGGTTGACGTGCCCGACCCGTGGACGCGGTCGCGCTGCACGAATTGGTTGGAGCTCTCTCCTATGGGCAGATCGGCAATCGGCCGCAGGTTGACAATCCGCCTCCGTAAGGCGATTACTGACCGGCATTTTGCAGTGATAAAGTTCCTTCGAGTGAATAGAACGCCATCCCCGCCATGCTGAAAGGGCTTGGGGGGCCCGGATATGCAGTGGCTGTGAAGCTAGGACCCGAAGCGGCTGTAAAAGTGGCACTCCCGTGTGCATTCTGGAATTTTCCCGTTCCCTCCGTGATGGTTAACCTGCCACTGAAAGGGCCGAAACCGTAGAAGTCTCCCGCGGTGCCGTCGTTCTGCCCTGAATAGGCCCAAGTCAGGGAATCTCTCCTATTAGGAGCGGTCGTCGTTAAAGTCCCTGCGTAAGTCCCAAACGAGCCACCCGCCGGGTTGAAACATTTTAGGACCTCAACGAACAGCGTTCCCAGTGACGTGTTGGCAATACCCTGTGCCTCAACATAAAAGCTGGAGTTAGCGACACACGCAGTGCAATTCGTATCGCCGCTGGCGCAAACTTGACTCCCCGTGAATTGGACTGCAAGAGTTCCCCTGAATGGAGCTCCCTCATCGGCCTTCGCAGCTCTGGGCCTCAGGGCAACGGTCATTACTGCCAGCGCGATCAGCAGACCCGGGGAAATCAAGCTGAGGTTTCTCTTCGAAACTGGATTCCGCAACATTGTTATAGCCTCCGTAAACAGATTTTGAAGCTGCCGGAAGCGGGTGCTAAAATCAGCGCTATATCTGGCCTTCCGGCTGTTCTTTGTGCAATGTAGCGTGATGGCAGTCTTGGAAGTCCTCTCGGCGCGCTCACAGAATTCTCTAAAAGTTCTCACAGGGGATGGGGAGAGCACATGAGCGACGAAAAGGACCAATGGCGTGGCCTGAAGGGTATCCGCGATTCTCTCTCGGTTGCCGGAGATGCGGTGAACCGGAACACGCCGGAGATTTACGAGTTCGGCCCCTTCCGCCTGGAACCTACCGAGCGCAAGTTATTGCGTGGCAGTGAGATAGTGGAGCTGACACCAAAAGCATTCGACACCCTGCTGCTCTTGGTCCGAAATAGCGGACACTTGCTGGAGAAGGACGAGCTCATTCATATTCTTTGGCCCAATACCTTCGTCGAAGAGGGCAGCCTGTCCAACAACATTTTCCTCCTGCGAAAGGCATTGGGCGAGGACCCAGCGTTCGTTGAAACCGTTCCGCGGCGAGGCTACCGCTTCGTGGGTGCGGTGCGACAGCTCCCGCGTGCCGCTCCGACACAGCTGGAAAAGTCACCCGAGGTGGGCTCCCCTGGTTTCGGTTCCCTTCCGGCGAAAGGGCGACCGCCGTGGCGCAGGCGAGCCGGGTTAGGGATCGCTGCAGTTGCCGTTGTGGCCTTACTGGCGGCTGCGGATTGGTATTACAAGGCGTGGAGGGGCGAAGCCATTGACTCGCTGGCGATTTTGCCGTTTGTGAATGCCAATGCTGATCCAAACACCGAATATTTGAGCGACGGTATCACCGAGAGTCTCATCAACAGCGTGTCGCAGCTGCCGAATCTGAAAGTGACGTCCCGGGACTCCGCTTTCCGCTACAAGGGAAAAGAAACGGATGTCCAAACGGTTGGCCATGAGCTGGGTGTGCGCGCCATCTTCAAGGGCAGAGTCACTCAGCGCGGGGAAACACTGAGCATCAGCGCCGAGCTCATCCGTGCCAGCGACAGCAGCCACATCTGGGGACAACAGTACGACCGGAGGCTCGCAGATATGGATGCTCTCCGGGAAGAGATCGCCGCAGAAATGGCGAGCGCGTTGCGTATGCGTTTAACGGGCGCAGAAGAGAAGCGTCTGACCAAGAGCTACACCGCGAATCCCGAAGCCTCTCAGGACTATCTGAAAGGCCGGTACTGGTGGAACAAGGCGACCGAGGAGGGATTTGATAAAGGCATCGTATACTTTCAGCAGGCAATCGCAAAAGATCCCACCTACGCGCTGGCTTATTCCGGCTTGGCCGATTGCTACAGCTCGCTTGCAGAAAGTGGCGTTGTTCCCTTCAGGGAGGGTTATCTGAGAGCCAAGGATGCCGCGCTGAAGGCAGTGGAGCTTGATGACACCCTCGCCGAAGCTCACGGTTCTCTGGCGTTAATCAAATCAAGCTATGACTGGGATTGGTCTGGCGCCGACAAGGACATTCGACGAGCCATCGAACTCAATCCGAGTTATGCGGACGCTCACCGATTGCGTGCCGAGGCTTTATGGCAGACCGGCCGGCTTAACGAGGCCATTGCCGAGAGCAAGCGAACTTTAGAGCTTGATCCACTCTCGCTTGATAATAACGACGCTTTGGGCGTGGAATTTTTCCTGGCACGGCAGTTTGACCAGGCGATAGAGCAAGAGGGAAAAGTGCTGGAGTTGGACCCAAACTTCATCGACGCCTACTACTTTCGCGGCGTGTCCTATGTCAAAAAATCCATGTATAAGGAAGGCATGGCGGAGTTTGAAAAGGGGATGGCGATTTCCCCTGTCAACCCAGAGGCACTAACGGGGCTCGGATACGGCTATGCGGTGACGGGTAGAAGAGCAGAGGCGCAGAAGGTGCTCGACAAATTGAACGAGCTCTCGAAGCACGAATATGTTTCAGCAGTGTGGAGGGCGAAAATCTATGCGGGCCTTGAGGAAAAAGACGAGGCCTTCGAATGGCTGGAGAAGGCTTATGACGATCACTCCATAGTCAGTGTCGGATACATAAAGACCAACCCCATGTTCGATCCGCTACGCTCGGATCCCCGGTACTCTGACCTTCTCCGCCGGACAAATCTCCAGCCCTGAAAAACCTAAGTTGCTCCTGCCTTCTTTGTGGCCGTATCGTGCTGCCGGAGTTTGAGGTTTTGTTAGAGGCTCTAAATCTCAGGGCATTGATTTATAGCTATCGTCGCTACTCGTGAATTAGACAAAGATTTGTTCGCCTGATCTGAGATCATGGGAGGCCCCGTGTACGTTGTCCGGGACAGTACAGGGCCATACGAGGCAGTCCCACACATTGCCATCATCGAATCATGCTGGTTTAGCTTGAGCCAGGGCTTGCACCCCGCTCTCAATTGAATTGTACGTGGTAACAATCGTTCCAATCTTGCTGACCTGAACAGCAGCCAAAACCTTACCCGGACCGACGAGGACTGCAAGTTGACCACCCGCATTTGAAATTTTCGTTCGCCGTTTCCCGGACCTTCGCCCATCGCGCTCTTTGGGCAGCCGCGATCCGCGCCCGAGCTGACTTGGACAGCTTTCGGGTGCCCGCCCCTTTAGACGATCTAACAAAACGTCGATTGTTCGGGTTCTCCGAAAACCTGTGTGCCCCGTGATTTGCCTTGACACTAGGCATTGTGAGAATAGACTTGTCCTGTTCAGCCGTACCCCGCCTACCTTCCCTTCGCTCTGGTTCGACTGAACCGGCCCCTCGGGCTCCCAGCCCGCATTACAGAGGAGGCAATATGAAATCCAGGACATTGACATCGATCATTTCTACGATCTTGTTTGCTTCGCTGGCCGTTCCAATTCGGCTCGCCGCGCAGGAGAGACAAAACAAGCAACAACCTCACTACAAACTCATCGATTTGGGTACTCTCGGGGGTCCCAACAGCGGCGTTCCCACCGTCTTCTACGAAATTAATGGAACAGCGGGTGCCCGCGCCATCAGCAATCAGGGGACGGTCGCTGGTACCGCGGACACTTCCACGGTCGATCCCATTTGCTACCTCGACGACTGCTTCTACCCGGGTGCCTTCCAGTGGCAAAACGGTGTGCTGAACAATCTGGGCACGCTTCCCGGCGGCCAAGGGAGCGTCGTCGACTGGATCAGTGGCAACGGGTTCATTACCGGGAATTCTGAAAACGGTGCAACCGATCCGCTGAGCAGCCTCCCCGAGATTCATGCTGTGCTTTGGCAGCGCGGGCAGATCGTCGATCTCGGCGCGCTGCCAGGCGGATTCGAGAGCTTCGCGTGGTCTGTCAACAATCGTGGCCAAGTGGTCGGATTCTCGACGAATGGGACTCTCGATCCCTACTCTTATTTCTATTTTCAGTTCTTCGGTTCCCGCACCGGAACGCAGGTGCGCGCGTTCTTGTGGGACAAACAGAACGGGATGCAGGACCTAGGCACCTTAGGTGGCCCCGATGCGTGGGCTGGTCTTGTGAACGAACGGGGGCAGGTGGCGGGGATCTCTTACACAAACTCCACCGCGAACGCGGCCAACGCAACCTGCGGGGCAAATGTCCCGGCCCAGGATCCATTCTTCTGGGAGAAGGACACTGGGATAATCGACATCGGCACCTTTGGTGGCACCTGCGGCATCACCAACGCCCTGAACAAACGAGGTCAGGTGGCAGGTCAGTCTTATCTCGCGGGAAATCTCACAGCGCACGCCTTTCTTTGGCAGAAGAACGGCCATCCACAGCTGGCAGACCTGGGCACCTTAGGAGGAGATAACGCATCGGCATTGTGGCTCAACGATGCCGGGGAATTGGTCGGTTACGCCGATTTGCCGCCTAACCCTCCGGGTTGCACGGGCCTCACTTGCGTACACCATGCATTCCTGTGGAAGCAGGGCGTGATGACGGATCTGGGCACCATCGGGACTGATCCCTGTAGCCGCGCCGTGTCGGTCAATTCAAAAGGTCAAGTCGTGGGCTTCACGGCGGCAGTCTGTGGCGGCAACGCGACACACGGATTTCTGTGGGAAGACGGCGGCCCCGCGATCGACCTGAACACTCTCGTTCCCCCTGGTTCTAGCATCGCATTGACCACGCCAGCTTATATCAATGATCGCGGAGAGATTGCTGGCTCCGGAGCTCTCTCTAACGGCGACACGCACGCTTTCCTGCTGATCCCCTGCGACGAAAATTATGCCAACACCGAAGGCTGCGAGGATCAAATTGAACGGACACCTGCCCTACGAGGCGACGCGAGTGAGCGCCCCAAGATTGCTCTCCCTGAGAATGCTCCCAGCATACTTCGGCAAAGACTGGGGCATTGGTATCACATTCCCGGCCTTGAAGCATCAGAGTATTAGTAACCCACTCAGGTACATGACGCGGTGTCGCTTTGTGATAGGACGTTTTGTTAGACGTTCTAAGTCGGCCTCCTTATCCTGTGTCGTGGCTGTGAGCCATTCGATGGGTGCGGAAGACTTCCGGGATTCAGTCTGGACGGGGTTCTTTGGCCGATGTGAGAGGTTCCGAGACTCGTTTGAAGAGATGCGGGTGGAGGCTGCTCCTTCGTCTGTTCTACGGAACGAACCCGTCGGTCAGGATCAGCGGGTCCGGTTCCTACTAGGTTAGCTGCCGCATCGGCCGCAGGACCCGTCGGCAGGATGATTTTTTCTGAAACTAGATTTGCGCTTTTCAGCCATAGCGCGGGTCCGTATACCGCGGCTGAATCAAGTGCTAAGCCGTCTTCTTCCCGGCCTTCACCTTCGCCCATCGCGCCCTTTGCGCAGCGGCGATCTTCCTTCGCGCAGCTGGCGAGAGCGTCCGCTTTCTTCGGGTCGGAACAGCTTTGGATTGAGAGCTCGCTGCTGCACCTTGTCTGTATTTTGCCCAACGCGCTTTTTGGGCGGCTGCGATCCGCGCTCGAGCGGCAGCGGAGAGCTTTCGGCGACCGGATCCTTTCACGTATGCCTGGCCAAACGCTGCGAGCGCAGCGGTGATGCCGTGAAGTTCCATCGTTAACCGATTCTGCTCCTTCTTCAACAACCGGACGACTCCAGCAAAATTGGACCGTGAGTTCCCCCTCGGTGCTGGATTGTATCAAGGTCTGTGCAATGGCCGTCACAACCGGAGAACACAACTATCGGATGGACAAGCTCGGGAGATTTCCCGGTTGACGGGGGCCTCTAAGGCTACTACGATGACAACCGCGTTGCCGGAGGCTGGGGCTCGCCTCCCAAGCGTTGCAGTCTTGTCCCCTCCACACTAACCCTCACAACTTATCGAGAGGGCCGCCTACCATGATGTACCGCATCGATCGTATGCTTCGCTACGTTAAGACCCTATTCATGATTGCCACTGCCCTGATTTGGCTCCTCTGTGTTCCGGCGCGGGCTGCTTCCGATCCGGCGATTCCTTCCGGGGAAGTGCGTATTCACTACTTCCGGCCTGACGGCAACTACTCGGGCTGGGCCCTGTACACATGGAATGCCTCTACGGAGAACGCAATCTGGTGCCAAAACGAGGTCGCAGTTACCGGCACTGACAGTTACGGTGTCTATTTCGACGTAACCGTGAATCCCGCTCAGGGCAATCCTCCGGGTGATCTGGGATTCATCATCAACAACTGTGCCGCCGGCCAGATCAAAGATCCGGGCCCGGACCAGCACCTGCAAATCACGACGTACAGCGAAGCCTGGGTGATCCATGCAGATGCAACCGTATTCACCACTCAACCGACGCCGCAGCAGATCGCCAATGCCATCCTGAGTATTCAACAGGCATATTGGGTTGATCGCACGCATCTGGCGATACAGCCACAGTTCGTCCAGAGCGATGCCACCTACGCGCTGACCACGAGCCTGAATGGTGGATTGAATCTAACCAACACAGGAGTTACCGGCGGGACGCAGATTCCACTGACAGTGGGTGGAACATTGTCGCCCGACGAACGGGCGCGATCACCGCAGTTGGCAAGCTATGCCGTGCTCCAACTCCCCGCGACTGTAAATCTCAACACGGTCAAGCAGGCTCTGAAAGGCGAAATCGCGTTCTCAGTCGTGAGTCAAGGCGGCACCTTGCAGTACGCCACCGGCCTTCAAACCGCGGGGGTTCTGGATGATCTTTATTACTATCCCGGAAAGTTAGGTGTCGTCTTCCGCCATGGCATGCCCGATAGCATCAAGTTATGGGCTCCTACGGCGCAATCGGTTTCATTACTGATCTTCGATCACGCTAACGACTCGACGCCTTCAACCACCATCACGATGCAAGAAAGCGACGGAGTCTGGACAGCGGCCGGCACACCCGACTGGAAAGACAAGTATTACCTGTTCGGCGTCAATGTATGGGTGCCACTCGATGCTGCGCTCGATACCAACTTCACGACCGACCCTTATTCGGTTGATATCGCTGTGAATGGGACAAAGAGCCGCATCACAGATCTTGACTCTGACGAAACCAAGCCCGAGGGATGGGATCTAATAAAGTCTCCACCGTTACATGATTTCACTGAGTTGAGTCTGTACGAGTTGCACATTCGCGATTTCAGCGTGAATGACGCGACCGTACCGCAGCCCCATCGAGGATTTTACGAAGCTTTTGACGATCAGAATTCGAATGGCATGCGCCACTTGAGAGAGCTTGCACAGAGCGGTTTAAAGGCCGTTCATATACTTCCATCGTTCCATTTCGCCAGCGTAAATGAGGATCAGTCGACCTGGAAAACAACGGGCGACCTGTCGCAGTTTCCTCCTGACGGTCAACAGCAACAGGCTGCAGTAGCAGCAATTCAAGGCAGTGACGCCTTCAACTGGGGCTACGATCCGGTCCATTACATGACGCCTGAAGGAAGCTACGCGATCAATCCGGATAACCGCGTGCGCGAGTATCGCACAATGGTCGCGGGACTCCATAAAGCCGGCCTGCGCGTCGTTCAAGACGTCGTCTTCAACCACACCAATGCGTACGGCGAAGGACCGAATTCGAACCTTGATGAAGTCGTCCCGGGCTATTACCATCGGCTAGATGCGAACGGGAACATCGAGACCGGCTCATGCTGTCCTGACACGGCAAGCGAACATCGCATGATGGAAAAACTCATGATCGATACTCTGGTGCTGAACGCGCGCGAGTACAAGATCGACGGCTTCCGTTTTGACATCATGAGTTTCCATTTCACCTATAACATGCAGCACATTCAGGCGGCCCTGAGCGCATTAACAACACGACATGACGGCGTTGACGGGGCGAAGATCTATCTCTACGGAGAAGGCTTCAACTTTGGCGACACCGCCAACAACCAGATTGGTCCCAACGCGAGTCAGATTAATCTGTATGGATTCGGAATCGGCACATTTAACGACCGGATTCGCGACGGCATTCGCGGAGGCAGTCCGTTTACCGATGAGCGGGTGCAAGGATTCGCAACGGGTCTATTTACAGACCCGAGCGATTTCACCAATCAGAATCCGCCTCAGTCCGGGCAGCAGAATCAGCTCCTGCAATACTCTGACTGGATTCGCGTGGGCCTCACCGGAAATTTGCGCGATTACACCTTTGTGAATAGCCAGGGAAACACGGTCACCGGAGCACAGATTGACTATAACGGTCAGCCGACCGGATATACGGCGACTCCAATCGAATCCGTGAATTACTGTTCAGTTCACGACAATCAGGATTTGTTCGATGCCGTTCAGCTGAAGTCGAGCTTCGCCGACAGTATTGCCGTACGCGCGCGGCGTCACGTGATGGCGATGAGTTTGGTCACGCTGGGCCAAGGCGTTCCGTTCTTCCAGGCGGGCGATGACATGCTGCGTTCGAAGGACATGGACCAGAACAGCTACGACTCGGGCGATTGGTTCAACAAAATCGACTGGAGTGGCGCTACTGCGAATTGGGATATCGGACTCCCGTTAGCCAGCCAGAACGGCGGACAGTGGTCGATCATGACTCCGCTGCTGAGCGATCCAGCCTACACTCCGCAGCCACAGAACATCGATTACAGTCGTCGAGCGTTTCTGGAACTGATGCAAATCCGCTATAGTTCTGCCCTGTTTCACCTGGCAAGTTTCAATGAAATACAAGGGAATCTGACATTCCTGAACACCGGACCGAATCAGGTACCAGGCGTCATCGTCATGAAGCTGGATGCAAACGGGCGTGATTACGGGCATTACAAAACCATCGTGGTGATCTTCAACGCGACGAATCAGCCATTGACGTTCACCGATACCAGTCTTGCGGGTCTGCGCATGCACTTGCACCCGGTCCAGCAGCATTCCACCGACACTCTCACTCGGCAGTCCACCTTCAATTCCAAAGCAGGCTCCGCAGCGGTAGCGGCCCTAACAACTGCCGTCTTTGTTCGGGAGGAATGATAACGATCACTTTCTTTGTCTGGGTCTATAAACTGGGGAGGACAGCGGGCGAAGTTCTGGGGACGGCCTCTCCACTCCAACAGGCTGAACTTGATCGGGTAAAGGTCTGATTTTTAGACTGACCTAGGCGGGCGCTGGAGTAGTGATACCGCTGATACCGTTTTACGCGAAACTCCAGCGAATAGGAGAAACTATAGAAACTTTAGCGTACGATTGAAATCGCTTGTAACACGCTGAAAGAGAGTCTATTATCGCATAAGTGTAGGGTTCACAGCGAGATAGCAGCCTGCAACCCCGGTAAAGTTTCCATCGATCCCGTTGTTTGTTCTCCCGCATCGCGTGCTTTGACCAAGGTTGCATAAGAATGCTTCCGCACGCGCTCAACGAGAGAATCGCTCGCGCCTTCTAGACTCGGGCCAGCCCTCTTCAGAGGGTTCATCGTGGTGTCCTACATTACCGGCGCAGCCGTTCCATCTGACCACTTACCCACAGGAACAATAAACACGTCGATCGGTTGCGCGCCTTTGAACTGTTGATTCAACATAACCGGTGAATTGGGCAGGTCTGCACCCCAGACCGCACCATCCCAGGATGGCGTATAAAACATCAAGTGGGCTACGTTGTGGTCACCAGCGTCAGTCAGGTAGGCCTCCTTCGACATCATGTAGGCCATCCCACCAGGTTCGAGCGGTGGCAGTTCACCTTTGTCAAATGCTGTCTTGGTTCCCTCCATGATCTGAGCTCTCGTGCGCCCTGCCACCGCCATGTCCGTCCGCATGAGAGTAATCGGCAAAACGGACCTTGCGGCCGGCGGATTGAGGCAGACGGCTCCTCGGAGCTTGGGGTTCCAGAATTGTGGCGAATCGAAAGGGGACATCCACGCTCGTTCGACGACACATACGAAACCGTTCTTGCCGTCGACGGCATTCTCGTATCCATGCCGTCCAAGGACCATAATCTTTGCGTCGCGGGATATGGCTTCTGGGGCCGCGCTTCGTGCTAAGGCGATCTCAGCATTGCGGTCCGTGATAAGGTATTGGTCGATGGGAGCCATATTGGGATACGACATTTGACCACCCTGCGCCCGTGCGTCCAGGGTAAGAATCAGTACGAAGCTAAGAGAGGCAATCGCTTGGAAGCTCTTTCTGTTCATTACTTCCTCCTGTATTGGCTGAATCTCGCAGTTGCTATGCAGAGGGAACGGATCTGATCGTTTCTTCTCCTTACCATCGTCCCTCGGTCCGGTCGGTGGGTCGGCAGTCGATGTCAGCTCACCGCGCATACGAACCGGTTGGTATGGAAAAACGCCAACTACCCTGTGAACCGATGCGATCAGCCTCGCTTGCGGTTGCCCGGCGCGCGAAGAGACCTCAGCCACCCCACGATATTTCTGATTCCCACGTTCCACACCTTCGCATCCTGAGCATTCTTGGTAACAATGTGTAGCCCTCGTACATCGCGATCAGAAAGCCGGCAGTCTCTTCTGGAACCAAGTTGTGGCGGACGGATCCTTGAGACTGTCCCCTCCGCAAAGCCAATGCAATGCCTTCTTGCCAGGCCAGGAAGATCCTCTCCAGTCGCTTGCGGAATTGTTCGTCCAGCGGAGACATCTCCTGCGCCAAATTGACCAGAGGACAACCGCCCTCTACGTCTTTTGGCCGAACGGATGTACGTTGAACAATGCCGATCAAAGTATCGATAGGCTCCTTGCCCTCCGGCAGAGGACGCAACCTTTTGTCGCGGGTGAGTGTGGCGATGATCTCCTCGACGATGGCATATCCTAGAGCTTCCTTGTTCTCGAAATGGTAATAGAGCGCTCCCTTAGTGACGTTGGTGGTAGCCAGAATAGTATCGATCCCGGCGCTCCGGAAGCCCGATCTGTAGACCTCGCGAGAAGCTGCTTGCAACAGGAGCTCCCGCGTGCGCTCAGGATTGCGCGGCCTCGGAGATCTACGTTTCGGACTCTTACGTGCCCTAAACATACCAACCAGTATGTATGGTAACCCTCATAGCGTCAAGCGCAGGATCTATCAAGCGGTGCGTGCATCGCTTCGGTTTGTTGTAGACATCGGTCGCAAAATTCTCTGTTTTGGTAGATTCCCTCGTCAACTCAGCCAGTCCAACGCTTGGCACCAATTCGCAAATCATTTCGTTCTGTTGACTGTGCTTGTACGTTCATTCCCGATTTCACCATGCCCGTTGGTCCGTCTCAAACCAATGAAGCCTATGGCCATCCGAATGCTTGTCTGATTTTGTGCGACGTGCTTCCCCCTGCGATGCGGCTACGATTGCAACCTAAGGTGGCCAAGCGATCCTTTGAGGAATCCGGGGGCGCAGCCTGTGATTCTATGGGCCATCGAATCCGCCATTGCGTGGAATGTCCAAAGTGCTGGACGGGATATCTGCTCGCCCGCAGCCCGTACTTCAACGGTCCTTACCTCATTCCGACGGTTAGCGGCTCACTCGAGGAGTACACGCTGTATTGCTCCTGCGCGACGACGCCCGTGCGCAGCCACTGGAGGTGGGATGAGATGAAAACCTATAAAGTCTCGAAGGCCGCGTATGATCGCGGCTTCGGCACGCCCGACGAGGTCTTCGCCATGCGGCGCCGCCGCCCTTCCACCGAAGCGGCTCCGAGGTATGAAGTTACCGAGACGCGCCTCTCTT
>Ga0207111_10037_pt1 | contig 38052 bp, 21 predicted proteins | sample Alteio_BWMinHeat_71_FD_153577 | JGI IMG/M metagenome (GOLD analysis project Ga0207111, IMG submission 153577) | Enriched cells from forest soil in Barre Woods Harvard Forest LTER site, Petersham, Massachusetts, United States -... | ecosystem: Environmental > Terrestrial > Soil > Temperate forest >... | reverse complement strand
TGTATAATAACATGATTAACGTGGCACAGGATAATACAGGCGCTTTTTCTAACGCCGACATGTTAATAAGCGGCATGGAGGACTTCAACACTACACCGAATGTGATGAAGTATTTGTATAATACGGTGCTCGTTGGCGGAACAAATATTTCCGGCGGCGCAAATGGTTCACAGGCATTCAGAAGGTTTGCCGGTGATAACCCGAATACTTATAACGGCGCTACGATGACCATTAAGGATAATATTTTTATAAATAACAGAACAGGCGGATCGGGGAGCCACAGAGCGATTTCGAACATGGCTTTGAATGTTGCTACCGGTTGGACCAGTAATTATAATTTCTTTGCTACCGGCAACACACCTACTATGGGAAGATGGTATAATGGCGCTACCTCATCTGACCAAACGCTCTCTTTTACAAACTGGCAGAGCACTTCCGGCGGGGATGCGAACAGTTTATATGCCCAGACAACCACGGGAGCTTCGGTTTACACCACTAATCCGAATACTGCGCTCGTCAATCCTGCTACGGGTAATCTCTTTGTCAATCCTACAGACATAACTACGGCATTTAGCTTCCTGCATATTTCCATTACTGATAACACGAGCTACCAGTTTGTGAGTAACGACGGGACAGATTTAAGCTCCTTAGGTGTTACAACAGATTTTGACGGACAAACGCGACCGGATGATGGTTCAATACCTGATATTGGCGCGGATGAGTTTAAGGTAAATAACTGCCAGTTGGTAGCAGGTTCCATCTCGGGTCCCTCCTCCGTTTGTGCGGGTTCAGCGGGCAACACTTATTCCATTTCGCCGGTATCGGGCGCCGACGCCAACGGCTATAACTGGGTGATAACGGGCGGAACCATCACTGCCGGTCAAACCACTGTTTCCATTACCGTTACATGGGGAGCGGCGGGCGCAGGCACCTTGCAGGTAACGCCGAGCAGCGTTGCATGCGGCGCCTTACCATCCAAAGAAATACCCGCAACACCTACGTTTCTTGTCCAGCCACCGCCGGCAGTAAGGTTGTTAATGGTATTATTGCTCACCACATTTCCTGTCGAATTAGTCATCACCATAATACCCGTCAATGAATTAGGGAAGATGAACGGACCGAAACCCGAACCCGGACCTTCAATACCTGACCAGGTGCCGAGTTCCGCCACTTTGTTACTGTCAATAATGGCAGTACCGGCTGCTATAAAATTCGGACTTGGAGTATCCCAGTATTCATAATAACCATGACGTATCCCAGTGATATAATTAAAGCGCTGGTTCAGCACCTCGTTCATCACCCCCCCAACCGTATTACCTCTGATGGTTACATTGCTTGGGCTGTAATTCCAGATACCATAAGCAAACGTATTATGGGTATTTGTCCCGTCGCCGTTACCATCTATCTCAATGGTTCCAAAATTACCCAATTCGCCTATGCTGTTATAGGTAACATTTACCAAACCGTTTTTAACACGAATCCCAACGAAAATGGAGAAACTTGTGCCCGAAAGATGAATATGCTTAAGCGTGTTGTTGCTTACTGTTGTAGTTTGAGCACCTGTACCGCCAATATCCAACCGTATGCCCTCAAAGTCAATATTACTCAACGAGTTCAGCCAGGTGCCGCCATTGCCCGATGCATTACCCCCAATGGTATTGCCACTGATGGTATTGGAATAAGAACCCGAACCGCCGGCATGATAAATAGCCACCTGTTGAGGTGCGGCTGTCTCCAACGAGGCATAGTCCGCAGAAGCATAGAAACTGTTGTTCGAAATATTCCACGCTGGTCCATTACCAGTGGGAGAGATATACACGCCGTTCTGGAAGAAGTTAAAGATTTGATTATTCTGAATAGTAATCGTATTGTTGGTTCCAGAGCCCGAATTGAGCGAGAAAATCCCCATAGCCGGAACTCCCGCAGCATCGCTTCTGTCCCGGATATTGTTGTTGCTAAGCGATATGTTATTATTTCCGACAGAAGAGCCGTTACCGAAGAACACTACCCCGGGCGCATTCGTTATAGTGCCGGAAGTGAAGGTAGTAGCATTGGCGCTTTGAACATCACAGTTGCTAATCGTTATAGTATTGGCATCGCCGATAAAGCCGACCGCAGGATTCGCGGTGCTTGTATTTCTGAATACTAAGTGCTTTATGCCGTCACCGCTAAACTGACCGTCAATATACACACGGGCTGCACCGTTAAAGCCAATCATGCCCGGTAAGGTGGTGCTGCCCGAACTGCCCGAAGCGGTAAACGTGGTGGCGCTTACCGGCGTTATGAATATGGAGTAAGGACCGCCGGCGCAGGCAGTAGTAGCATTCAGGAACGTAGGCAAGGACGGTTCGGCAGTATTGTTCTGCACAAAAACATTGAGGTTGGATGATAGCCCGCTGGTGTTAATGGAACTGAACAAACTGCTGTAAGTGGCGAAGTTGGGAGTACCCGCGCCGCTGCCTATATATACCGTAGCGGGCAAGCCGCCTGCATAAAGCGTTGCCGTAACATTATCATCCGATGTTGTCGCGTCGGCGCTTCCGTTAGGATTAGATGATGTGGCGGACAAATTATATGTAGTGCCCGAAGTAAATGTGAAATTGCCAAGCGTTAAGGTTGTGGTAGCTCCGGGAGCTACACTCAAACTGCTGAAGTTCTGCGTGGTCTGCGATATACTGTTCACCGACCAGGCAACCGTTACACTCGTTATGGTAGATGCCCCGGTATTTTGTAAAATCACTTTAACCGGCTGGCTGCCCGTGGCGCATACAGGAACCACAAAATTGGTTAAGGCAACATCTGCCGATTGAACGAACTCCTGAAAGCCCATATCAGGGTTGGCATCCCTTGTATTGCAGTCTATGTCGTCTGTTACGGAAACGGCAATACCCGTTCCCGCTAAGTTAGTTGTATTGGTAGTGTTGGTTGGAACCAGCCGAAGGTTGGTTGTTGCCTGGAATACAGGAGCTACATTCTTGGATGCGCCATCACCACCGGAGGTAGTTTGCCAACCGGAAAGCGTAGTTATTGAAGTTCCTAAACCTGCCTGAAGCGTTCCCGTATATGCTATGCTCTTCACTGAACCGGAACTGCCGCTTACAAAGAAATCATTATTGTTGGAGGATAAATTAGTAAAAGTGGAATACCCTAAGCCAAGGCAGGAAAGGTACCAGTTGCTGGTTGTGCCTGAAGGCAAGCTGGTATATAATATGTTATTCTTAACATTAACTACAGGGTTAGAACCGCCGATGGCAAGATTATAGTAAGGTGTTGCCTGTCCGTTACTGTAAAAGGTTGATGCATTATTTAAAGAATTATAGAATACATTGGTGCTGCTGCCCCCGCCTATGTAAATACCGGCATTCAAGGGATAAACAGTAGCGCTTAAGAAACTGTTAAAGAAGGAACTTAGCCCTACCCCATACACGCCAGTTACTTCGTTGTTGGCAAAAAGATTAGTACCTGTAGAAGTACTGACAGCTACTATTCCAGCCACTGAATTTCCAGAGCCATTCGTTCCAACCAAACCGATGTTATTCTTTGTTATGGTGGAATTGGTTACCTCATTACCCGACATATAGGTGTTGGTAGCATCGAAGAAAACAAGCCCGCCGCTCGCTGTGCTCGAATTAACAACACCCAGGGCTATGCCCGCAGAGGTAAATGATGAGTTGTAAACACCATTAATAGAATCCCCTGTGATGGTTAAGCCATCCTGGAAACCCGCGGCTATACCGGCGCCAATAAGATAACCTGTCTGGGCTCCAGCTCCGGTGAACCCTACAATGTTTTGGGCGACGTAATTCCCGTGGTCCTTGTTGGATATGCTGCCGCCTTGTATCAGAATGCCGTATTCAAGACCTGAAACAGCGTTGGTGCCGGAAATATCATTATTGATGATGGAATTATTGTTATTGGCGTTACCGAACATTAAGGAATAAGAAGTACCTGTATTACCACCGATACCTATCCCGGTTCCTGCACATGAGCAGTTACCACCCCAATATACAATACAGTTTTTAACCGTATTATTGGTAGCGCTGCTGGTGCTTCCGTTATTCTGAATCCATACAATAGCATTAGGGCTGGTGGAAACGAAGGATGTATTATTATTAACAATAGTCAGGTTGCGCGTAGCCGTTGATTTGGGACAAACCACATCGGCAGTGTTGCCATTAGAACCATCCAAGGTTACATAGCTGCAACCGTTAAACCTCACTAAAGCAATGCTGCTGCTGCCGGAAATAGTCGGACTTGCTCCTGATGCGGGTTTAATGGTAAGCGTATTAGTGGCGCTGGCGCCCGTATTATTATTGAACGTAATGGGGAATGTTTCGCTGGCAGAGGAGTAGATGCTGGTGAGCGAAAATACCACCGGACCGCAGATTGGCTTGCTGTTATAATCCGCTGCCGCTGCCGTCAGGGTTGCATAATTACATCCGCTTGGACAAACAGTATAAGTTCCCGCTGCCAAGCCGTTGGCAACGGTGAATGAGTTGGCAATGCCAGCCGTAGGAGGCGTAACCTGCGTATTAACATCCGAATGAACGGGGGTAGTAGCATCAAACGGATTATACCAGATATTAACGGGTGAAGCCATATCCTGCGCCACCATATAATATTGAATCACATCGCCGTTGGAAACACCGCCCAGCAGTGTATAATCAATGGTAAATGTCCAGGTACCGTTGTTGCCGGTTCCTGAATTAAATACGCCTGAATTATGTATCCATGTTCCGCTTGTTGATTTCTTAAACCATAATTGAGGCACAAAACTGCCTGAAGTTGGAACACCCGTGCCAACATCGGTTATGGTGGCGGTAATGGTAGGATTGGTTCCGCAATTACCCTGGCTGCTGCCCAATGCAGTGTAAGCAATCACGGGCGTATAAATATCCACCGAGCCGATAATTTCTTCATAAGCGCCAATGTCAGGAGTGGAAGCGTTTCTTGCTGCACCGGTAAAGTCGGTTGTAACCGAAACCGCTGTGGCTGCGTCTTCTGCCGCAGAAGGGTCGCCCAAACTTAAATCTATGGCAGCGGCAGTTCCTGTTGCATTTACAAAATTAGGATTGCCAACCCCTGAATGCAGGTTCTGACCGATGTTGGAAGATGCGCGAATTGCCTGCAACGTAGTTAAATTAGTAACCGTGTTGGTTGCCAAAACGCTGCCGTTAGCGCCCGTTGCACGATAAAGGTTATAGTCCATTGTCAGTCCTGTATTCGTAGGGTTGCTGATGGAGTAATGCGTGCCTCCGGTAGTGCCGTTTGAGCGTTCGTTGCTGAAAATATTGTTTCTGATGTCGTCCGTTGTTCCGGCGCCCGTTCTGCGGAAAGCGTAGGTATTGGCTGCTCCCGTGCTGACCCCTGTGCCTCCTATGTAAACAGAGTTGTAATAAATATTCGCATTTGCCGATGACGGCTTATCAATGCCCACTATTATATTGTTGGCGATTACGTTGCTGCCGTTGACGTCTATACCAAGCCGTACCACATTATTTGCCACGGTGGCTGCACCTGAAGCGCCAGTACCTGCAAGCCATATACCTGTTTGCTGCGTTGTTATGCTGGTGGAAGCGGTGGAGAATGAATGGACCTTGTTTTGAGTAATTGTAGCGCCGACGCCTGATGAATTAAATATTCCTGTTACCTGCACTGCCGTATTGCCCGTCGTTCCATTGAGCAATCCATAAACAGTATTTTGCGAAATAGTAATCGGGCTGCCGGTGGCGCTTTGCGCTATGCCCACTACCGAGCCGCTTGCCGAAGTGCCAGGGGCAGTACTGTTGGGCGCGCTCAAGGTAAAGATGCTGTTGCCCGTTATGCTGTAAGCGCTTGCTCCTGAAGTTACAATTCCGCGTACCACTACGCCGGTGGTGTTATCAGCATACAAATTGGCAATGGTGTTGCTGCTGATGGTGCCGGTTGGGGCTCCGGCTGAAGCGCTGATTCCTGCAATGGAAACGCTGCCGGTTGAACCTTTATTGACGATGCTCTGTGAGGTTGTAGCGCTCCCGACGGTATTTCCGCTAATAGTTATGGTGCCGCTGCCCGCTGTGCTGATACCTGTAAAAATAGGACCATTCGCACTGTTTACGCTTGTGCTGGAAAGCAGCATGTTGGAAATGGTATTGTTGGAAACGGTTCCTCCGGCAGTGCCTGCAAGCGAAATACCGGTTACGGCAACCGCACCGCTGTTTGTCCATGTACCGGTAATAGTAGGATTGGGAGTAGCATTACCACCGATGAGGTTATTGCTTATAATATGTCCCGTACCTGCCTGAACTGAAACAGCAATCTGCGTCGTAGAAGGCGTGCCTGTCATCATATAGAAGTTATTGCTGCTGATTGTCCAGGTATTTCCCGCATTGTTCAGTAAGATACCGTCATTGGTAAAGTCGTAAAGGTTGTTGCTTGTAATAGTGTTGGAAGCATTGGTTGCTGTATTGTTATAAATACCATTCGCAAGTGAGTTGCCGCTTGACGCGTGAATGTTGTTTTTAGTAACGGTATTGTTGTTTGTATTTCCTGTTGTAGCGCCAAAGACAATAGCGCCGCTTGATGCATTCGTGCCGTTACTCTCAATAAAAGTATTTTTTAAAGTATTGGCAGTAGCGCCTCCGTCAAACTGTATTACAGGTCCGGTGGTAGAAGCTGTGCCTCCCGTATTTCTGAACGTAAGATGCTGCAAGCCGTCTCCGTTAAATGAGCCGTCAATGGTTAAGTTTATAGCATTGGAGCCGGAAACAGGAATCATCGGGTTGGTAGTTACCGCGCCCGAAATCGTGCGCAGAGTAGCGGAGTTGGGCTGAATGGTAACCGTAAAACTGCCGGGAGAAGTCGCCAGGTTATAGCTGAAAGTCCCTGTTTCACCCGTGCCGCCTTCTGTTGCGGCAGTAAGGTCGGAAATAATCTGTGCAGTAAGCGGTCCGGTAAGCGTAGTTCCGTTCAATGACTGGAACAAGCCGCCAGCATTGGTAAGCGAAGGATAATTGCCGCCTGTTCCAACAGTAACCGTGCCGGAGCAGGGAGAGATAGTAAAAATATTGGCATTTGTAGGCGTTACTGTTTTCCCCGTAAGGTCAACACTTGTTGAAGCGGGGCTAATGGTAATAGCGCCTGGGTTCCATCCGATATTTGGAGGAGATGCCTGGTCTTGCGCTATGATGAGATATTGAATGGTATCGCTGGAAGAAACGCCGCCGCCAAACAACAGGGTGTAATCAATAGTGAAGTTGAACGGAGAAGACGTGCTGGATGTCTGAACCCATTTCCAGCCCGAAACACTCGAATTATTGGTAGAGGAAACAGTGTTGGTGACATCACTCTTTTTCTTATAATAGAGGCGCGGCGATGTGCCGGATGCAGTGTTTAAACCGCCCGGGTCGGCAGAGCTAACCGGGTCGGTGATAGTTACATTGCCAACCGAGTATGATGTAGTGCCGTTGCAGCCGTTGCTGAATGGAGTATAGGTTATAGTGGGAGGATTCCGGTCAATAGCCATAAAGTTCCCTGCATCAGCGCCAATATCAACGGGGGTTAAATTCGCACGAACATTTCCATGAAAGTCGAATGTGGTTGTAGCTGCTGCTGTCCCTGAACCTTCAATAGGAGTAGGAGCGGAGGGGTTGATGTCTAAGCTTGGCGTTGCTGTAGTGGGGCTTAGGAATTGAGGGTCTGCAATCTGGCTGTTGAGGTCAAAGTTTGCGTTGCCTGTTGAAGTGCGAATTGCAGCGAAAGTAGTTTGGTCAACTCCCCCAACCTGGGCTAATACTCCTCCTGTAGTGGTAGCGGCTGTATCAATATTGTAATCTTCGGTTGATAAATTTAAGTCATTGTTACTGTCATAACCAATGCAGTAATGCTTGCCGGTGCCGGATGTGTTGGCTCTTTTATTCATAAATATGTTATTACGCACATCCACAATGTCTTTAGGGCTGCTGTTAGCATTGTTTCGCCTCCATGCGTATGTATTAATTGCTCCGCTTACTACTGCTGTACCGCCAATAAATATGCTGTTATGATAGAACTTTTGAGTGCCGGATGAACTGCTGCCGCTTTCCCCATCCGTAATACCCTGGATGTTTGCAGAGCCAGTTATGCTTGTGCCGTCCGTACGAATGCCAAGGTCAACCATGTTATTTGAAAGAAAGTAAGTTCCTGTGCGCAAAAACATACCATAAACCTGCGCTCCTGTTGCTGCATTTGGGAAGGACAAACCATATACTAAGTTACGGTCTGCAATATGTGTAGTTCCTGAACTCAACACACCCCCAAGGTCTATTCCATAAATAGCGTTTGCGCTGGTGGAAGTTTGAATGGTGTAAAGATTATAAACGGTATTTTGTGAAACCGTCTGCACTCCATTCACAGCACCCTGCTGTGAAATTCCAACCACGCTGCCAAACGTACCTGTAGTTAATTGACTAACGGCATCCACGGAATTAGCGGTAATGTTATATACGGAATTTCCCTGTATGGTGTATTGCCCGCTTTGGGTAAGAATCCCAACCGCTTGGTCAACGGAATTAACTGCGTTTGTCTGGACTAAATTAGCGACAGTATTATTACTAATGCTTGTATTTAATGTAAGACCTCCCTCGGTTGCCCATATACCCACCATTGGATATTGCGATTCATCAATCATACTATTCTGATGGTTGATAAACCAGGAAGATGCAGAGGTAGCGCCTAAATTACGAACCACATTTACAACCAAAGAAGTGCCTGAATAAGAGGTTACGTTTCCAATCATGTATTCTGCAAAGGAAGCGGAAACTAAGGCAGATTGAGAAGTAATGATGACTGAATCACCTGCGACATAAGGTAACCCGGAAGCCACTGTAAAGGTTTTACTGCCTGTACCAGGAGTATTGGTGCTGGTAGAGGTAGTGAAATACTGTTTGCCTCCGCCAAAAGTATTTCCAACTGTATTACCGGTTATACTGATAGTACCTCCCGTTGCAGTAAGCGGGTTATAGATTCCTACCATGCCACTTTGGCTGGCTTGCATTAGTTCGCATATATTTCCAATATAATTGCCTGATACAGTTACACTTTTTGCCTCTACCTGTATTCCCATAAAAGAATTCTGGTTGCTGTTGTTAGCTGATGTGAACCAGGTACCGAGCGGCGCGCTTCCACCTGTTACAGGTTGATTTCCACCTATGGTATTATTAGAGATTGTATTCCCGGTAGATGTGGGACTGGATTGGCTGGGTATAAAGTTAATGCCTATAACGGAACCATCGCTTACCGAATTGCCGACGGTGCTGAATATACTGTTTCCGCTTATTGTCCATGTATCTCCATAATCCGAATTAGAACCGGTTCCTGAAACTAAAATTCCATATCCTGTGGTTCCATGAAAATCATTTATTTGGTTATTAAGCACTTGGTTGCTGCTGTTTACATTTGGAAAAGTGGCAAAAGCACAAATACCAATGGCAGGATAGTTTGTTCCGTTTGGTCCTATATTACAATTCTGAATTATATTGCCGGTATTGCTGGCGGAAGCGGCTATTAAGGCAACTGTACCGCTTTGGGTATTTAAGTTTGAACTCTGAATCTTTAAATATTCCAAAGTATTACTGTTCGCTCCTGATGTCAATTGAATAGCCGGTCCGGCAGAAGATGTGCTTGTATTCTGTACGGTCCAGTTACTTGAACTTCCGCTGCCACCCGGACGACCGTCAAGAATCATAAAACTTACTCCGCTTATGTTGATAAGAGAATTATTAGCTCCCGGATTTCCTGCTGTAGATAACTGGGTGCTTACAGTTGATTGAGGACGGATGGTGATTGTGTTGGTGGCGCTGGTGCCGGATATGGCGGAGAAAGTAATGGTTGACGAAGGTGTTTCTGTGTACCCTGTAATAAATTCGAAAAGCAAGGGGCAGGTTACAGTGGTGCCATTCAGAGCAGAAGCGACGGCAGCAAGGGAAGCAAAATTACCGCCGGAACCAATGGTGTAAGGTCCCGGGCAAAGGTTGGACGACCTTGTTCCGATTACAAAGAAGGTAGGGAGGGAGGCTGACGGGGTCGCTGAACTAGTGATTAATGGCGCTGCAACTGTTCCACCGAGCGATTGGTATGTTCCTGTAAGCGTTGATGACTGGGTAATAATATTGGATGCGGTAAGCGCGGGGCTTGTTTCGTTCAATGCCACCTGCGCGACTGCGGTAAGCGCTCCGGTTCCGCCCGTTTGAGTTATCGTCCAATAATGATTGGTATTGAGCGAAGCTACTGCCGTACCCGGTGTACCGCCTGAATTGGCATCAACCTCCTGCACTAGGAGGGTAACTGTTCCTGTTGCGTTAGTAGTGGGAGTAATTAAATTGAATAGATTGTAAATTGAAGAGCCGATGGGGAAAGAATAGGTGCCTGCGGATGCTGAAGCGGGCAGCACCCGAGCCATGCCGCCGCTGCCAAGAACAAACGATGATGATGAAAATCCGGTTACAGCGGTTGCCGTAGTGTTGTTAATACTGATAAGGTTTGAACCCTCATTGATGATGCCGTTTGTCAGGGTAAGCACACCTGATGCAGCAGTACCGATGGAGAGATTTGTACCCAACGTCATGGTTCCGCTTGAACCACGGCTCATGGTTAAATTTAATAAGGTTTGAGCGCCTGCTGTAAAATTAAGCGTACCCAAAGATCCGGAGCCGTTAATCGTCATGCTTGAAGTAGCGCTACCTGTAAAAGTTCCTGAACCGGCGCCCACTGTTCCCGCTAACGTAAGTGTATTCGCTCCTAAAGTTAAATTACCTGTAGTGAGTGTTAAAGCGCCGTTAACGGTAAAGGAGGATGCAGCCGCAATGATGGCATTGTTGGCGTCGTTCAAAGTAAGGTTGGTGTAGGAACCAGTGCCTGATAAGGTATGTGCAGCGGAACCGCCGCTCAAGTTAATACTTCCCGCTCCGGTATGTGAGCCGCTGTTAACAACACTGCCATTTACAGTAATGATATTTCCTCCATCGGCGAGCGTACCTGTAGTAATGGTAAGATTACCTGCAACTGTTATTGCACCTCCCGTAACTGTTTTAGTATTTCCGCCGGCTATTGTTAGGTTTCCATAAGGAGTAGCGGCAGAAGGAATGTTTTGAGCAGCATTTGCATTAAAGTTTACATTACTTGTAGCAGCTAAAGAATAGGAAGCAAATGTCGGGAAAGGATTTGCCGTTGTATTGGTTAAAGTCAAAGAAGTGGCAGAAGCCAATGTCAAAGAGCCGGTTGCGTTTCCAGTTAAAAGAGATGTTCCGTCTGCCAATGTTCCGGTTGTAACGGAAAGATTGTTATTTACCGTGGTGGCGGCTCCAAGTGTAACTGTTCCTGCTGAAGTAACGGTAAGATTATAATAAGTTGTTCCTTTTGCAGTTGTTCCCGAACCGTTATAGATTACGGTATTGGGTGATGCGGTTGTGTTGAAAGTGGTGATAGTGTTGCTGCCTGTAAGGGTAAGAGTATTATTGGCTGCGTTGGTTAGCGAGCCGGTTCCTGATAATGCGCCTGTTATTATTAAAGAAGGAATATTATTGGTGTAAGCCCCCGGTGATGTAACTGTTACAGGTCCGCTAAAGGTCAATGAAGCAATGGTTCCGCCGATTGACTTTGATGCGCCCGTAAGGGTGTAAGTTCCGGTGCCTGATGTAAAGGTTGCTCCGGTGTTATCGGTAAAGTTTCCTGCAATGGTTACTGGAGCAATTGATCCGCCTGTTGTCCAAGTTCCGTTGTTGGTAATATCTCCGGTAAATAATTGAGATCCCGTACTTGCCAAGTTAAGTGTAGCGCCGTTAGTGATGCCGGTTGTTCCTGTAACACTTAAGGTAAAAGAAGAAGAACTTCCAAAAGTACCTCTCTGAACATTAAGATTGCCTCCGATAACAACTCCTGTTATGTTTGTTAAGCCGGTGGCAGTTGATTGAGCATTAGGGTTCCAGTTTAGGTTTCCATAAGTGGATGTTGCCCATGTAGGGTTAGCGGTGGTAATCGCAGTAATATTGATGGTTGAAGCACTGTTCCATGTAGCTACAGGAATGGTACCGCCATTCATAGCATGGTTATATATAGCTGTACTTCCGAAAGTTGTATTAGTTGCTAACGAAGTAACTGTTCCGCCGTTATTGGTTATAATACCTGTAATGGTATTATTGGCGGCAGTGAGGTTAGCAAAGTTAATAGTGTTATTATTAGAATTATTGGTATTTAGTATAAAGGTACCTGCAATATTGGTAGTGGGATTGGTTGGAGCTCCTGAAAAAGCAATGGTAGTTGCAATGGCTGCGGCGCTGCTTAACTGAAGGGTTGAAGTGGCGTCAATGGTAAGAACATTCGTTGGACCTGTTACATTGCCTAACGTCAAAGTAGCGCTTGCCGTTGAAGTTAAACTCACATTTACGCCGTTAATAACCTGTATTTGACCTTCGGTTTCAGTCGGTACGGAATTTACGGTAAATGAACCGGGTGTCGTGGAGCCATTAAATATAAGGACGTCATTATTAGCCGTAGTGTTACGTGCCGGAGTCCAGTTGGCAGGGGTAGTCCATGCGCCGCCTGCAGACTGATTCCACGTGTATGTTCCTGATGCGCCGACGCGAACGGTTAAATCATTTCCGCCAAGGGGAGCCGAAGTATTGCTGAATGTTTGCGTGGTGGAGACGGATGTTCCCGGGGTTCCGGCTATGGTGGAATTTAAGTCGCTCCATGAAGATGATGTATTGTTGTACAGGTTAATCTGGTCTCCTGCAGTATTGGCAGCATTGACCGTCCCCACAATATCGGCGGAGAGAAAAGTTAATGTCAGCGGGTTGGTGAATGTATAAGTGGTGGCTGCTCCTGAAGTGGAGAACGACCAGTAACGGTTGATATAATTGGTTTGAGGATTAGGAGTATTCATTTGCGGATGGGTGGCTTTGGTTACTCTCGCTCCGACAGTTATAGTGGCGTTAGGAGTGAAACCCGTAAAAAGTACGGGTGAATAATCGGACGCTGCCGCATTATCACCGATGGGGTATGTAAAGGTAGTAACCGAAGCCGGGTAATTCTTCATTAACTGCCCTGCTCCGGTAGCTACAATATAAGAACTTGCACTGCCGCCTGAAATAGTGCCGGTAGTTGAGAAGATAGTTAAGTTATTAGCGCCAAGGTTGATTAAGCCGGATGTTAGTGTAAGCGCAGTGGCGGTGTTGTTTAAATTAACACTGCTGTTTAACGCCACCGTATTAGTTGCTACAATATTTACGGTTAATACGTTCAGGTTGGTTACACTGGAAGGAATTGCCAAATTGGTGTTTGCATTCGTAACAGGTCCAAAAGACAAATTGGAAAATGTGGTAGTGGTCAGATTGGCAGGTGTTCCCGCAATGGCAGGACCGTTAAGGGCAAGCGTAGTAGGTGATGCAGCGCTTAACCCGCCTACTGCAAAAGCGCCTGTGGTAAGCGTAAGTGTTCCGTTAATGGTAACGGTAAAGGGTCCGCCCGTTGTTGTAATTGCAGCCCCGTTTGCATCATTCAAAACTAAGTTTCCAAAAGTTCCTGTACCGCTTAACGTGTGAGAAGCGGAACCGCCGCTCAAAGTAATATTTCCCGCTCCGCTATGAGTGGCTACGTTGGTAATATTTCCGTTCACAGTAATGGAAAATCCGCCATCGGCGAAGGTTCCGGCATTAATGGTAAGTGCACCTACTATAACATGAGCGCCTCCGGCGGTTTTCGTACTTGCGGAAGATAAAGTAAGATTGCCATAAGCGGATGGAGTGGCGGATATGGTTATGGCAGAGGTAGTATTATAAATTTCCGTTGAAGTGGGATTCAGGGTAATGTTGCCTGTAGTATATAAAGTAGGAAGGTTGGTGGTAGTTGCGCCGCCAACACCTAATTGCAGCGTAGCTCCGGCAGCAACGGTAAGTAAACCTGAAGCATTACCGACAATTTGGAAACCACCGTCCGAGAGCGTACCTGATGTAACAGCAAGATTGTTGCTCACCGTTATACCCGGAGTAACGCAGGTAGCTATACCTGTGGTAGAAGATGTCAGGTTAGAATAGGTAACAGCTCTTACGTTTGTAGTGGTAGCGCTATTGTAAACAACCGTATTTCCAGCGGCGGTAGTAGTAAAAGTAGTTATAGCCGGGGCGGCGGTACCTGCATAATTCAGCGTTCCGGTTCCAGTGTTTGTAAAAGTTCCCGAACCGGTTAAAACTGCCCCGGCGGTAGTAACAGTTAATGAACCGTTATTGGTAAATGAACCTCCCACAGTAGCAACCGTTACCGAAGGAGAACTCATAAAACCGTTGTTGGTTAAACTGTTACTTGCTGTGCTGATAGTTAAGGCAGTTGGAATAGAAAAAACATTCCCGCTTCCGAAATTGGCGGATACAGTATATGTTCCGGTGCTGTTAATGGTTATGTTGCTTATTGAAAGCGCTGATGCGTTCGTGGTTGAAATACTCTTTGAGGCGCCGGTAAGGGTATAAAGACCGCTACCTGATGTAAATGTGCCGTTGTTAGTAAGATTTCCTGCCAATGTGATTGGTGAATTTCCGCTGTTATTCCAGGTTCCGTTATTTGTTACATCACCCGTAAAGGTTTTGGTTCCTGTGGCGCTGTTAATGGTAAGTGTTGTACCGGTTGCCGTTGTAGTTGTTCCGGTAACAGCAAGGGAAGTGGAAAATGATGAAATTACCATTATACCCGATGATACATTGATGTTCCCGGTAACGGTAGTCGCTCCCGTACCGGTAAATGTAGCGCCGGAAGCATTGGTATTGGCTGATTCAATGTTGCCGAATGAGTTAGTGGCTGTACCGGTTACAGTTTGGGCAGCAGCGCTTGATAGTTTTATTTCTCCCGAACCAGTGCTGGAATGAGTACCACTGTTGGTAACATTTCCATTAGCGGTAACCGTGAAACCGTTATCGGCAAATGTTTCCCCCACAGTAGCAATTGTTAAAACACCTGCAACGGTAAAAGCTGCCTGAACTGTTTTAACGCTCGCACCTGTAACCGTTAAATTGCCATAAGTACCCGGTCCTACACCGCCTGTGCTTCCGGCAACCGGTTGCGCGCCCGTTGTGTTATAGTTAACCGTTGAGGTAGCGTTAAGAGAAATATTAGCTGTAGTATATAAAGTAGGAAATCCTTCTGTAGTGGCTCCTGCGGCTCCTATTTGTAAAGTCGATCCTGCGGCAACCGTAAGCGTTCCCGTTCCATTACCGACAATTTGAAAACCTCCGTCAGATAATGTTTCTCCCGAAGTGGCGACATTCAAATTACCATTCACCGTTATACCCGGAGTCAAAACCGTTTTTACGGAAGCGCCTGTAACAGTCAGGTTGGAATAGGTAGGCGCACTGGAAATATTCTGTGCACCTGTGGAAGCATAATTGACGGTTGAACCGGCAGCCAGTTGAATATTTGCATTCGTATAAGCCGTTGGGAAAGTGGTGGCTGTAGCTGTAGAACCAATTTGCAGCGTCGCACCATTGGCGACAGATAAAATTCCGCTTGCATTACCTGTAATCTGATTACTTGCGTCAGAGAATGTGCCGGTTGTTATGCTTAGATTATTACTAACGGTTGTTGCTGCGGCTAAACTGACAACAATTGCGGCTGTGGGGCTGATGGTGAGGTTGGAGTATGTTGTTCCTCTTGCGGTTTGTGTGGCGGCTGCATTGTAAACAACTGTATTTCCTGCGGCAGTAGTGGTAAAAGTGGTGATTGTAGGGGCGGCGGTACCTGCAAAATTCAGCGTTCCGGTTGCAGCATTGGTGAATGTTCCTCCACCTGCTAAAACTCCGGCGCCGGTGGTTACTGTCAGCGAACCGTTATTAGTAAAGGCGCCGCCTGCGGTGGTAACCGTTACCGAAGGAGAACTGACAAAACCATTATTGGTTAAACTTGAAGTTCCAGCGCTTACAATTAATGCCGTTGGAACGGAAAATACATTCCCGCTTCCGAAAGCGGCGGCTACCGAGTAAGTTCCCGATACCGTTACACTGTTAATGGAAAGTGCGGAACTGGTAGTGGTGATTGATTTTGCCGCACCGGCAAGCGTATAAATTCCTGTTCCGGATGTAAAGGTTCCGTTCTGGGTGATGGAACCGTTAACCGTTACAGCAACATTACTGCTGTTGTTCCATGTACCACCGTTTACATTAAGGTCTGTTACTACTAATGGGGCAACAGGAGCGGTAGTAACATTAATTACGCCTCCGGTATTGATTGTTACGTTACCTAAACTTCTCGTACCTGTTGCATTGCCAAGAACAAGTGTTCCGGTTACATTGGTGGCGGTAGAAACAGTTAAACCTGTTGTAAAAGCATTAAGCGTTAAAGTTCCGGCGGTAACGGTAAGTGTTCCGGTAACGGTAGTAGTGCCGCTTGTATTGGCAAAAGTGGCGCCCTGTGCATCGTTCAACTCAAGGTTACCATAAGTGTCTGTTGTTCCGGTAACTGTATGTGAAGCGGCGCCGCCGTTCAACGATATTTTTCCCGCACCGGAATGGGTTCCATTGTTGGTAACATTCGTGGTAACATTCAGCGTATTTCCCGCATCGGCTATAGTACATCCGGCATTAATGGTTAAATTAACTACCGTTCTGCCGGCATCTAATGTTAAAGTGCTCGTATTGGAAGTAGTTAAATTGATATTAGTTGTAGCATTAGACCATTCGCTGACGGATACTGTTCTCGCAGCGCTTCCCGTATAAGTTAAGGTAGCATTCGCTCCATAGCCCGGCGCTGTTCCGGAAGAAGTCCTTCCCGCATTGATTGATAAAACACCAGTAGTTGCAGCAATGGTCATTCCTATTCCGAAGGTTGTATTCCCGCTCGTTCCGGTAAAAGCTAATGTACCTGCAAAGGTAGAGCTTGTCAGGTTACTAAAATCGAAACTGGTAGTATTAGATAAAGTAAAAGTGCCTCCTGAAAGGTTTGTTATCGTGCTTGTACTGCCGAAACTCACAATGCCTCCTGCAAAGGTTACATTATTAGCCCCCATAGTAAAAGTTTTTAAAGCGGCGACAGCAAGCGTAGCCGTGGCGCCAGCAGAGGTAGCGTTAAAAGCAAGAGAAGATAATGTTAAGTTATTACTAACTGTAATAGGAGTGGTGGTGCTTGTAAATGTTAAAGTAGTAGCGGTACCTGTCAGCGTAACGGCACCTGAACCCGTTCCTCCGATAGTAATGGAGTTCAAGGATATGGTGGGAACGGCGGTTATTGCAAAACCTGTTCCGGTGTTATTTATCACCACATCATCACCCGCGACCGGAGTTCCCCCTGTCCAGTTGCCGGATGTAGTCCAAACTCCACCCACAGTGGTACTTGTCCATGTTTTGAGTGCGGCAAAAGCGTGGTTGGTTGAAATACATAAGGTCAGGAGCACACAGAGAGCGGCTAAACCTTTTACTTTAATAACATTTCGGAAGTAATTATTAGATTTCATAACGATAGGGTTTAATAAATGTTGATTGGTTTTTGAAAGAAGTTAACTTATATTTATAAAGATATTTTAAAATTCAAACGAAATCCTTCAGGCAGGAAGGGTATGGGAGAAGCTATTTCTGCTTCACGGGCTTGGCAGGCGCAGCCATGGGAACAGCCACCGGCACCGGGATGGCAGCGCCCGAAAGCGGCTTTACCTGTTTCAACTCGCCTGCATCATCTTTGGCGGTAATTTGTTGCTTTGGTTGTGGCGAAGCAATTGTTATCGGGCTATCACCATGCGCCGGGGGAGTTGCAGTTTGAGGGGTTGCAACCGGCGTATTTTCAGATAATTTTTGCTCCATGAGTTGCGCCCCGTTCCCGGCAGCGGCAGCATGGTTTTTTAATGATTGCACACCGGCGCCATCCTTAGCGCCTGCTTTAGAAGCGGGAGAAGAGAAAGTTGAACTTTTAGTAGCAGGAACATTCACCTGCGCACAGGTGGAATAGTGATTTCCGAGGCAGAAGCCGAAGAAAAAAACTGCGGTAAATAACGTGTAGGACGTAAAGTTTTTCATTTGGGTAGGTTTTAGGTTATTAATTTTAAGATAAAATTCACATATTTTAACATTATTTAAAGCGATAAAAAACCAAAAAAACGCGAATTAAAGTAAAAACATCTCCCGGAAACACAGGTTTTCGCTGCGCCGATTTAATAAATATTTCATTTAAAACACAGAAATTCAGCATAATTTATGTTGGGTAATGGTTTATCATTATCCTACAAAATTAATTTGACAACAATACGGGCTTATTTTTTACAAATCAACAAAATTAAGACGAATAACATTGTTTTAGCCGAGTAGCAAAAATATACTTTGATAATCAATAAATTAACACATTTAAATACCTTAAACATGGTATATCGACTTTCGACGAATGTTTATTAGCTGCAAATCAACCATTTAAATCAATAGATTAATTTGACGTTTATCATGTATTTTAGCCATCATTTATCTTACTTTTTTTATGTATTTATCTTGGTTTCTGTTGCTGTTAGTTTCTTAAAAATAACAACATTCCCTTGAAAATATTTTAGGGAACCCTGAAAACAGTTTAGGGCTCCCTGAAAACATTTAAGGGAGCCCGAAAAATATTTAAGGGAGCCCTGAAAACATTTAAAGGAGCCCGAAAAATATTTAAGGGAGCCCTGAAAACATTTAAGGGAGCCCTGAAAACAATTTAGGGAGCCCTGAAAGCAATTTAGGGAGCCCTGAAAACAATTTAGGGCTCCCTAAAAATATTTTAGGAAGCCCTAAAAACTTTTTTCGCACTATACCAATTACCGATGAACGGTACAAAAGCGAGTGGTGATTACTGCCACAACCTTAAAAGGATTCCCAATATATTGAATCAGTTCAATCCTTTTTGGACAAATAGGAGGGAAGCAGATTTTTAACTGTGTAACCTTTCGGGTAGGTGCGGTTTTTGGCTTCATTGAAGAAATAAGGATAGCGCATAAAAGTAAAGTAACGGAGCGCGAAAGCTCTTATTTTCATTGCTGCTGCAAGCATTGTTTTAATCAGGGGGGAGGGCTTTCGATAGCTAAAAGCGAGCAGCATTTTTTCATCTAAGAAACATTTTAAAATGGGAGGAACAAACGGGCGCAGAAAGAAAGGGAGCCACCCCTTTACTATGTTAATGGTTGAATCGGCTACGGCTTTGTTGGTATCGGAATAAACAAAATTTCGGTTTTCGTAATCTTTAAGGAAACTTTCAAAGCTGTCAATATTGGTGGGAATATCCTTTATGTTCATGCGTTTTCCTGTTTCATAAAAGAAATAATAAAGCGCCAATCGTTCATTATCGCTCACCTTGCGCCAGCCGAAACGCTCTATCCAGCGAAAGGGGATGTAAATGAAGGTTGCCAGCACAAACAGGAAATCTTCGTTTTCAATTTTGAAATGCCCGTGAATATGGTTCATCCGGGCAATAGCTTCCCTGCCGCGTTCGCTGTCGTAGCCGTTTTGCATGAATTCAGCGATGAGGAGGGCGGTGTCGTCATAGCGTTTTTTACCCTGATGATGAAACTCCCCTGTTTTGTGCAGCAACCGGGAGATGTTAGGGCTGCAAAAGGTGCGGAAAAGCGCTATTTCGAGGGCACGGACGCTGTCCCACGGAAATTCGTAGCCGGTCATCAGGTAAACAATGCGGCAATGGTCTTTAACAGGGTCAAGGGCTTGTATTTCTTTTTGGACGGCGGGGTTGCGCAGGAAGGGGAGGGGCTTGGCGTAGATTTTCATAGCCCCAAAGATAGTTATTTTATAAGGACATGAAGGACGGAGCAACTTTTAGTTTTCCGAAAGAGTTTGTATATTCGAAATGAGAAGCCGTCTTTTATGCTATCTTTGCACCGCAACTGTGGGTTTGTAACAATTGCCGGATTATTCAAAACATTTAAACTTATTGTATCATTATGTTTGCTCGTATATCGCTCCTTTCTTTATTCTCTTATTTCCTTATTCCCCTATTTCCATCCTTCGGCTCAACCATTGATTCTTCGGCTTTCAATGTATCAACAAAACAGGGAATGTTGCGCGGCACTACGGAACAAGGCATATTGGTGTGGCGCGGAGTTCGCTATGCACAGCCGCCGGTGGGTAAATTGCGTTTTAAAGCGCCTCAACCCTTGCAGAACTGGGCGGGGGTAAGAAATGCAACAGAATTTGGCAACATAGCTCCTCAATCAAAGGATAACATTGGCGGCTCCGGTCAGCCAAATGAGGACTGTCTTTTTCTGAATATTTGGGCTCCATCAGAACCATCACAACCATCCCAACCATCCCAACCATCACAACCATCCCAACTCTCTCCCGTCATGTTCTGGATTCATGGCGGCGGCTTTATGATGGGTGCGGGTTCTGACGATATGTATAATGGCAGTCAGCTTTGCAAAAACGGCAAGGTGGTGGTGGTTTCCATCAACTATCGCCTCGGTCCGCTCGGTTTTCTTTATTTTGGTGAAATGGGGAACGATTCCATGAAGTTCGATTCCAATCTCGGCTTGCGCGACCAGGTTGCCGCACTGAAATGGGTGAAAGAAAACATCAGCGCTTTTGGCGGCGACCCGGACAATGTTACCATTTTCGGGGAATCGGCAGGTGCAACATCCGTGTTGGCGTTGCTTGCCACGCCTTATTCAAAAGGGTTGTTCCAAAAAGCGATTGTGGAAAGCGCCGCTGCAACATCAGTTGATTCTAAAAAGGCAGCTACCGCCATTTCAAAAGAATACTTGCAATTGTTGGGCGTTTCGCCTGAAAATATTGCAAAACTATATGAGTATGGCACAGATGAACTGATGGAGGCAGCACATAAGCTTTTTGTGAAAAACATAAACGATGGAGGCGATATAATGGTATTTGTACCGGTGGTTGATGGCGATTTTTTGCCGTTGCCTCCTGCGGAAGCCATTCAAAAAGGATTTGCATCGAATATTCCAATCATGATTGGTACCAATAAAGACGAGGCGAACCTGTTTACCAAAATAAAACCGGAGATTATAAAACCCGTTCGCAAAACCGTGCAGGATTATATGACGCATAACGGTTTTGCGAACTTTATCAATCAAATTACAGCGCTTTATCCGCATTATCCTTCGCGCTCGTCCATACTTTCCATGATAACAGATGGAGTTTTTCAGATTCCATCCATTTATATTGCCGAGGCGCAGGCGCGGGTAGCCACTGCATATTGCTACCGCTTCGATTGGGCTTCATTGCCGTTGCGGCTGGTTGGCTTCGGCGCTTGCCACGGGCTTGAAGTGCCGTTCGTGTTCAATTCTTTCAAATCGAAAATGGGAAAGAAAATATATGGTGCATCAAGCAAAAAGAATGTGCGGAAACTTTCTGCGGAAATACAGACAGCATGGGTTAATTTTGCCAGAAACGGCGACCCGAACGGTGCGGGAAATCAAACAATATTGTGGCCTAAATATAATGTTGAAAAACATGAAACCTTTATTTTTGATAAGAAATTAACAGTTGTTTCCGACCCTGCTTCAAAACAAAGGATTGGCTGGAGTTTTTTGCGATGACGTATAAATGGAACACGGATGATACGAATTAGACGGAATAAAAACGGATATTATTTTTTATCTGTTTTTATCTGTAGCATCAGTGTTACCTGTGTTCAATTTGTTTTTGGCTCCATCACCAATTGTCAATTGTCAATTGTCAATTCTCAATTCCCCGCTGATACCCTTAATTATGTGCTTGGGAAATTCGACCCCGCCAACGATACCCGTTTTATAAGGATAGAAAATAAATATGGCTCCGACAAAGAAATGTATTTACGAAAAGAGGTATATGAGGCATTTATAAAAATGTATGAAGCGGCAAAAGCGGAAGGCGTTTACCTGAAAATCATCTCCGCCACCCGCAATTTTTCCAAACAAAAAAAGATTTGGGAAGACAAATGGACAGGCAAACACCTTGTAAATGGCAAAAACCTTTCTCAAACCGTTAAAGACCCTGTGGAAAGGGCTAAAATGATTCTGCGCTACAGTTCAATGCCCTGCATATCGCGCCATCATTGGGGAACTGATGTGGATTTGAATACGCTCGAAAATGCACACTTTAATACTGTCGCAGGAAAACAGTTATATGAATGGTTGCAACATCACGCCGCTCAATTTGGCTTTTGTCAGCCCTATTCATCAAAAACCGCTCACAACAGAACCGGCTATGAGGAGGAAAAATGGCATTGGTCATACATTCCCCTTGCAGCGCCTTTGTTAAAATATTATCTTAACAATGTGAAACCGCAGGATATTAAAGGTTTTGAAGGCAGCGAAACTGCAACGGATATAGATGTGATTACAAAATATGTTGGCGGAGTAAATAAGGATTGTTATTGAAGATTGGCTCGCGCCATCGCTCCTTCCTTAAAATTCAAAAGGAATACTTAACTTTGTATTCATTTTCTAAAAAATAAGGTCAGATGAAAAGCATAGAAAAACAAATAGAAGTAAATCCAAAAATAATGTTTGGGAAACCTGTAATAAAAGGTACCCGACTTACAGTAGAATTAATTCTTGATTCCTTATCCCATGGAGAAAGCGTAGAAAACCTTTTGGCTGCTCACCCCCGGCTAACAATAGAAGGTATTTATGCCGCACTTTCATTTGCTTCTGAAACATTAAAGGGTGAAAATATATATCCTATTGCTGTATGAAGTTCCTTGCAGACGACCAGATTATTTTTTTAGCCATTTATCATATTGCTGCATTACCTGATCGTGAGGTTTTCCTAATCCTTTCCTTGATTGTTCCAATCCACGTTCTACGCCTTCCTTAACTTCTTCAGGCATAATATCCCATGTGGTAGGTGTTTCTTCTGCAAAAGTTTTCACAACAGTAAGCACAACTTTCTTTTTTTTGTCAGATAATTGACTTAGGTAATCCATTATTTGCAGGTCTAAACTTTTTGCGTGTGCCATTTGTTAAAACATGATTTATTTTTTTGCAAAGATAAAGGTTTTTCAGTGTAAGCCGAATAATGGTTCCTTTTCTCCTCTCTTGTTTCCACAACAAATTCCCACTTGCGGAATTTCACGCTTTAGGTGATTAATCAAACTGTTCAGCTAATTTGCCGGTTAGTTCATGGTAACGCTTCATTCTCCTTCTCTTACTGAACAATTAAAATTGAAGTGTCAGGCATCATACCTTTATTATTGAAACAAGATGTTTCATAATAAAGTCACGAGCGGGACGCTCGCGCCTGCGGGGATAGCTCATAGTAACGCTTATTCCCTTTTTCTACCTGAACAATTAAAATATTTTAATTCATTTAGATAATTTAATAATTGGGTGATCTGAAATGTTGATATTATCAGAAAAAAACATTATTTCTTTCCCTTGTTTATTTAAATCACCTGCACTATAGAATAATTTAAAATGCACGTTTCTGTAATTAGAATAAATATCTTGTATTGGTTTAACATCATCATACGTAATGATCCATTTTTGGTTTTGTATTTGAGATATTTCATTTGCTACATTTTGGTGATCTTCATTTTTATAGTAATTTAAATATAGTCCCTGACCTTTTACATAATAAGGGGGATCAAAATAGAAAAGTGTATTGAATGGAAGCTCATCACGAAGGGAACGAATTAATTCAATCGCATCACAATTATATACTTTTATATTGTTTTTACATTGAGCTATTTTTTCAATCCGTTCTATTAAGTTTTTTTTATTATATCGTGCATCAATTTTATATGCGCCATTTTGTTGCCTGCCTCCAATTATTCCAGCAGTTAATATTCCTGATCTATTTGTTCTATTAAGAAAAAATGTTGAGAAACCTACATTTAACAAATCATTATTATTTTTTTCTTTTTGAATTTTTCTTTGAATTTCCCAATTATCAATTGTTACCGGAGTATCAAATATTAATTTACATAGCTCATTAGTATTATTTAAAACAGAATACCAAAAGGAATAAATTGATCGGTCAATATCATTAATAATGATTTTTGAAGCACATTGATTAAATAATAACGCAAGAGCAACGGAAGCACCACCAGCATAAGGTTCAACATAAGTCCCACCATGTAAGGAATTATTTTCAAATATCTTTTGGAAGTAATTAGCAACTTTTACTTTTCCCCCCGGATACCTTAAAGGTGAATAAAACGCCATATTTAATTAATGTTGTTCCAAAGTATCACCATAAATTCTTGAATTCCATCCCATGTAATGATTAGATTTTCACTTTTGGGAGCAAACCTATTATTATGGATATAAGCATGCCAAGTATCAATACCTAAAACATCATTATTATCTTTAATTGCAAATTTCATCATTTTACAAATTGCAGTGTCAGCTAAATTTTTTGATTCAAGATGGTTAGCTACCTGGAAAACTTTTGTTTGAAAACCAGTATTAGATTTTGCAGAGGATAGGGAACTTGTAAGTTTATGCTTTTCTATATAACAATCAATACTTAATTCTATAAATACCCTAAAAGTTACACTACAAGAATTTGTATATTGATTTATGTCTAATTTCAATAATTCATGATAAATAGAATTTACTTTGGGATTTGAAATATTCATAATGCAACTACTTGGAATCAAATATTTTCTATCTTTTGGAGTTGATTTTTTCTTTTTGGAAGTAACAGGAGAAGAATATGAATTAGATGATGATATTATTGGTTGAGTGGTAAATTGCCATATATCACTTGTTTTATTATTCAAATTTGGCTTACTATCATTAGGTATTGAGTCCAAATATGTTTTCCTGTCATCTTTAGTATAAATATCATCAACAATGAAATTGGGTTGGAATATACCTTGTACTATAACTGCTAAACCTTTTGCAACTTCATTTTTTTCAATTTTAGATTCTAAAATCCCCTTATTGTTTTTAATTCCTAAAAAATGTTTTACATTTGGATCCCCAAGTAATCTTTCAAGATGTGTAAAGGGCAAATCTTTTAATTTAGATTTTAAAGTATCGGGAACATACTCAGAATTATTCATAAATTCAATTGCTTGTAAAGTAATATTTGGCTTTCCTTTAGTTTTTTCTGCATACCTTGCTTTTTGAATAGGGTCCCAAGTTTTAGTATTTATTTCCGGTTTTCCATACCCATGTTTAATACCTATCCATACTTCTGCTTCGTTAGGATCATCATAAACTACACAATCAATTGATTTAATAATTTTTATTTTGTTTGCATTATGTAATTTAATGAATCTATTTTTTAAGGTGGTTAATCCTTCTCCTTTAAGTAAATTGGGTTTAGTTAATAATTTAAGAGCAACTATTCTTCTATTACCTTCTACTACATTGTATTTCGAGTTTCCTTGATTTGATAAAACAACTTGTATTTTATCATTTGGATTTAATCCATATTGGACTATATGTTCTGCAAGTGTATAAAGATTATTACGTTGATCTTTGACCATTTTATCAATAGCATCCTTTTGAGTTGCGACTGGTTCAAACCTATAATTATCTATATTTACAAGCAAATTTGATAATGCTATCCTTTTTTGTGTCGCCATTCTATTAATATTATGTCACTCGTAATTTTTTAACCTTTAAAGTTATATTTGAAGTTGCAAACATACAAATACTTTTTAAATTCAATGAAATGTAAAATAATAATTTCCCCTCCACTCCCCATAATCCCCTTCAATCCCTGCAAAGAAAAACAATTTTCTGATAATAAAATTCTCCTATAGTTTATTTGCCTTGCTTTTTCTTTTTAATAGTATGCTTGAATTTTAAAACAGCAAAATTTAATTCAATGGAAGTTTCGCTCTCGTTAGCTGATAAGTCGTCCTCAAGCATTTCCGCAATAATTTCTCCGCTTCTTTGGAGGATGCCCTGTTTTTTCTTTTCATCGCTAATTGCTGATAGCTCCTTAATATTTCTGGAAAGGTTTTTGAATCTTGCAAATGTTTCAATAATCGCCAGTGTAGTCTGTGTAGCCCTTTCGCTTTTCAGTATAGTGGCAAGCATATACAACCCTTTTTCCGTAAATGCTTTGGGCAGCGTTCTTGTTTTTGAAAACTTTGTGGTGGAAAATTTCCACCGCAAAGTTTCCAGGTCATGCTTCGTCAACTCAATAACGTAACCATCAGGGAACTTATTAGGATTATTCTTAACTGCCTGGTTTATATCGCGTGTTTCCATACCATAAAGCTTTGCCACATCGCTGTCTAATATTACTTTTTGCCCGTCGAGGTCAATGATTTTATCACCAACTTCCTCAAATTTCAGGGTAAGTTCCATAGTTTCCCGCTTATTTTTCATTTACTTTAGTGGTATTCATATTTTCTTCTCCGCCATCGTTTGTGTCTTCACAAACGATGAAACAATTAATCGTTTGTGAAGACACAAACGGTGGCATTAAAATTTTCATTTCGCAAACATACTAATTCTTTTTCATCTCCCGCTTTCCCTCATATCACACGAGCTACTCCAACCAAAAAAACACTTCCTTTAATTATTGTTCAACTTTTGTCAATTTCAGGCGAACTTAAACCAATGTTTTTTCAGGGCAAAGGAATCATTGAGCAACTCCAATCAGTCATTTTGCATCGCCAACCAAACACCGGTTACCTCCAACCAGCCGTTGGTTACCTCCAACCGGTCTTTGGTTACCTCCAACCAATGTTTGGCTACCTCCAACCAATGTTTGGTTACCTCCAACCAATGTTTGGTTACCTCCAACCAATGTTTGGTTACCTCCAACCAGTGTTTGGTTACCTCCAACCAGTGTTTGGTTACCTCCAACCAGTGTTTGGTTACCTCCAACCAGTGTTTGATTACCTCCAATCAAACTTTGATTACCTCAAATCAGTCCCGACTAACAGCAATTTAAAATATAATCTGTTTCCTGCTATTAACCACATAATTGTTGAAAATAAACTAAATGCTCAACATAATATGAACATAAAAAGGGCTTATGTTGAATTCCGGCTACATGTAGCAATCTTCAATATTTAATTCTTTCTTATCTTTGCAACCCTTTTGTTAAAAAAATAAATAACTAATATTGCTCATGCCGGAAAAAGAAGAAGATAATATGGAGACAAAAGAACTAACGGAACAACCTGTTCCATTGGACGTTGTTATGCCTGAAGAAGACCTCGAAACGGAAGATGCCTTCCTTGAATTGAGCCAGACCATTGCTGAAGAAGGAGTGTTTCAGGGCGAAATAATTGCTGTGGAGAAATCGCCGGAGCAGGCGGAATTTAATTTGGAGGATGTTTCGGGAAATGCGCAAAATGATTTTGATAACGGGCTTGAACCTGTTATGGAAGAAATTAAAGCGGAAAATGCCAATGCACCTGTTCAGGAAGAATATAAAGAAGAACCGCAGGTTAAAGTGGAGATAATCGTACATCAACCCGAAGGCAATACTCCTGATTCCACTTTACACGAAACAGTTTCGGAAGAAGAGGAGAAATTTGAGGAACTTACGGTTGAATCATACCATGACCTGGGTAAAGCCGATTTGGTAAAGAAGTTGGAAGAAGCCCTTGCCGAAGATGTTGAAACGGTAAAGAATAAGGTCAGAAATATTAAAGAAGTCTATATCCAGTTAGGAAAGGATGAATACAGGCATAAATTAGAGCAATTTGTTGAAGATGGCGGCTTGAAACAGGATTTTCATCCTGCACACGACCCGTTGGATGATAAATTCTTCGGATTGCTTGATAAATTTGAAGAGAAAAAAACGGACGTAAAGAAAAAGAAGGAACAACTGCTTCACGATAACCTGGAACAGAAGCGACAGGTGATTGAAGAATTGAAAGCGCTGCTTGAAAAAGATGAAAATGTGAGCGTATTGTTCAAAACAATGCTCACCTTGCAGGAAAAATGGCGTTCCATCGGTTTTGTTCCCACACAATTTTCCGACGACCTTTGGAAGAATTACCAGTTCTACCGCGATAAGTTCTACGATAAGCTGAAAATGAGTAAAGAGCTTCGTGAGCTTGACCAGCGAAAGAACTTTGAACTGAAAAAAGAAATTTGTGAGAAAGCTGAAGACCTGCTGGTTGAAAAATCTATTAACAGGGCGCTTGACCAGTTAAATATCCTGAAAGAAAAATGGAAATCAATTGGTCCGGCACCAAAAGAATCGAACGAACAAATTTGGGAAAGATTTAAATCGTGCTGCGACAAGATGTTCGAAAGGCGCAGGGAGCATGTTCTTAAATTGGAGGGTATGCAGGCGGAAAATCTTGCTAACAAAATCCTGCTTTGCGAAATGATGGAAGCTATTCTTGATATGCCCCATACCAATCGCAAACAATGGTTGCAGGCAAACGATAAAGTTGCATCATTGATGACTGATTGGAAAAAGACAGGTTATACGTCCAAAAAAGTTAATGAGGATATTTGGAAAAGATTTAAAGAAGCGCGTGATACCTTTTTTCATAATAAAGAAATATTCTTTAAAGGTATTCACGAAGCTGAAATAAATAACCTGCACCTGAAAACCGACCTTTGCACACAGGCGGAATCATTGAAGGATAACACCGATTGGAAAACAACAACCGATATGTTTATCAAGTTGCAAAACCAATGGAAAAACATCGGTGCGGTTCCTCAAAAACAGTCAAACAAAATATGGCACAGGTTCAGGGATGCCTGCGATGCCTTTTTCAACAATAAGAAAGAACATTTTGCCGGTTTCGAGGAGAAGCAGGCGGAAAACATGCGGCTGAAAGAAGAACTGATTGCAAAGATTGAACAATTTCAACCTTCCGAAAACGCTACTGAAAACATTGAGCAGTTAAAGCAATTTCAAAGCGAATGGCTGACAATTGACCATGTTCCCATCAAGTTCAAGGAAAAGATTAATGACCGCTATCGCAAAGCCCTCGACAAGCAATTTGACAGCATTAAACTTTCTGCCGCCGAAAGAAGTATGGTGCTTAACCTTGCGAAAGCAGGCGTCTTGAAAGAAACTCCCAAAGGCAGAGAAAAGTTGAAATACATGAAGGGCGACATGAGGGATAAAATCCATTCAATGGAATCGGAAATTGCGCTGTGGGAAAACAACATCGGCTTTTTTGGAAAATCAAAGAATGCAGACAAGTTGAAGCTCGAATTTCAACAAAAGATTGACAAAGCCAAAGAAGAAATTAAGAACCTTAAAGCGGCGCTTAAAGGTTTTGAAGAGGAATAAATTTTTTCTCATTAGTATTAAGTCATGTATAATATTTAACTAAAATGGCACAAAAAAGAAAAACCCGGTCTGACAAAAAAGTTAAAACCATTGAAAAGGAGCTTGGAATAACGCTTCATAAACCGGATGGTAAAAAACATCCTGCTAATAAAAAATTAGGAACAATAAGGGATGAACTAACGGAAGACCAGAAGATTGCTTCAAAAAGAAAAGTGAGAAGACATCCCAAAGAGAACCCAACCTCAACCTTTGCTAAACAGGTGAGAGCCGCAATAAAAGCAGCAAAAAAATAATGGTATATCCTGTTAATTATTCCAATAATGTATTTGTTAATTGTCCTTTTGATGATTCTTATAATGAATTGTTTGAAGCGATAATTTTTACTGTTCGTGATTGTGGATTTATAGCAAGATGTGCAAAAGAAGAAGATGATGCCGGAAATGTCCGAATAATTAAAATCATGAAAATAATTGATGAATGTAAATATGGGATTCATGATATTTCAAAAGCCGATTTGGATGAGAACACCCGGTTGGCTCGTTTCAATATGCCTTTGGAACTTGGTTTGTTTTTAGGCGCTCACAAGTTTGCTGATAATTATAACAAGGAGAAAAGAACGCTGATAATGGATATTGAACCATTCAGGTATAGGAATTTCATTTCTGATATAAGCGGACAAGACATAAAAGCCCATAACTTAAAAAAAAGAAATTTAATAAGAAATGTCAGAGATTTTTTATTAAGCAGTTCTCAAAGATTAACAATTCCAGGTCCTGATTATATATCAGGAAGATTTGAAAGGTTTATCAACGAATTGCCGGATATTTGCAAACGAATGCGTAGGGAAAGAGACAGATTGACTTTTTTGGAATATTCAACAAGTGTGAGTGAATGGATAATCGAAAATATGATTGAATAATTCTTACTAAGAACTCACCACTGTATATTATTCTTCCTCAAATAATCCTGCGCCAACGGATAACCCTTCCTTGCTGCAATTTTAAGGTTATCCAACGCTTCCTGCCGTTGTCCCTTTTTAAATAAAGCAACGCCAAGATTGTTATAGGCAAGTGCATATTCAGGTTCCATGGCAATAGCCCTTCGGCAATATTCAATCGCTTTGTCATAATGTTCAAGTTTGTCCTCCGCATTGGCAAGATTGCTCAAAGCCAATGGCGTTGGCATGATGGAAATTGATTTCTCGTGAGCAGCCACAGCTTCCTCCGTTTTCCCAATCTTATAATAGCAGGTTCCGAGATTGGTATATGCCATTGCATCATTCGGTCTTAGCCGGATGGCATGAAGATAATGCGCTAACGCCTTGTCATATTGACCAAGTTTATCATAAGCATTTCCAAGATTATTGAATGTTTTCGGGTCGGTTGAATCTCTTTCAATGGCAAGCAGGAAATATTTGATGGTATTTTCATAATCGCCTGTCTTTTCATACGCATTAGCTAAGTTATTATAAGCAATGGCGGCAGTGGGGTAATTAACGGTAACATCTTCCCAAAGCGAAAAACTGTTGTTCCATATTTTTACTCTTTCACGGGTCGTTTGAGATAAAAAAAGCATAAACCCGAACATTAACAGAGGAAGCATATATTTCAGGTAATGCGTGGTGGACTTATATTGCGCGAACAGAAAAGAAAATTCTTCTCCCGCAAGGTAAAAAACACCCAGGGAGGAAAGGTAATAATACCTGTCGGCGGCAATTGCGTTTCCTACCGGAAGAACCTGCATTACGGGTAACAATAAAATAAGGAAGAGCAGGAAACCGGCAGTAATTTTTTGGGAATATTTCGACGCATAAACTGAAGCAGCCATAATAAACAACCCTGCGACTGCTGCCATATAATAAATATAAGGTAATAGGGCTCCGGTTTTCAGCGGATATGGATAATATGCAGAAAGTTTAAAAGGCAGCATGGTTTTATAAAGATAAAATACCATTCCGTAAAGCCCGATAACAAGGTTGTCGAAGAAGGTATAATTATTCGCTACCCTGATATTGCCGCCTGTTTTTTGTGCGCTCAAGGCGACAAAACCGAAAATAAGCGCAATGATGAAAAAAGGTATTTTTTCAAGGATGTTTTTCTTTTCCAATAGCTTTCTTCCTTGTATAAAGTCAAATACGAACAATATTAACGGGAGCGCCACCGCCTGACCTTTTGAAAGGCACGAAAGAATAAACAGGATGAGCGTGGCAGCATAATATCGCGGCTGGTTCTTTTCTTTAAAATAAAGCCATGATAAGCCGGCTGAAAGAAAGAAAAAGGAATAAAGCACATCTTTTCGTTCCGTTATCCATGCAACCGATTCCACATGAAGGGGATGAATTCCAAATAACAATCCCGCAATAAAACCCGAAAGACGATTTCCGGTAAGCCGTTGAATGATGGTGCAAACCAGCATTGAATTGGCAATATGCAGCAGCAGGTTAGTAGTGTGATAAACTTTTGGGTCGAATTTGAAGAAATGATATTCAATGGCATAAGAAAGCAGCACTAACGGATGATAATTCCCGCTAAGATAAACAGTGAAGAGATGCTTTATTCCTGCAAAAGTGAAATCGGTGATGAGCCGGTTTTCATAAACATAAGCAGGGTCGTCCCAATTGGTGAAGAAATTGGAAAAGGTGGGGATATAGGAGATATAAGTAAGCGAACCAATGAGCAAAAGCGAGAGCCACAACGGGAAAACAAACGCGGGTTTCGGTGCGGCTTTCTTCGGTTGTGGCTTCGACTTTGGTTTGGGCTTTTGAGAGGATACCATCTCATTCGCTGAAAGTTAATTTTATCCACTCAATAAACCTTGTACAAATTTCTTTCTCTGTTGTAAGATACTTTTTTGTTATTGCAAGCCCCATTGGTGTTCCGGGATCATCTTGCCATGCAAGCCATGTGTGTATTAAAGCTTTGGATTTATGAATCAACAAATATTTGTTTAGGTTTTCATTCTCAATTTCAGTAAGCGAATCTTTTGCTATTGTTAAAAGTTTATCATCTTCTGGAACGAGAAAACGCATGAAATCTTCCAACATCCCGTTAAGATTATTATCAGGCATTATCCAAACTCCGATTTTTACTTTATTTGGAGGATTTAAAATTAATCCGGTAGAAGGTAATTTATCAGGAACATTATAACCGGAAAAAGAAAGTAGCGCGGATAATGACTTCCATCGAGATTCAATATTAGCATCTGCATCTATAATAATGCCTATTGTTTCAATACCATGTGTTTTTAAACGAATTGGAATTTGTTCTTCAAGTTTAGTGATACCTTCACAATCTATTACTTCAAAATTTTGGGCTATGTTAAACTTTTTACAAAGAGCCAAGATTACATGTTGGTCATCTTTCCCTTCAACTAAAAGTTTCCTATTAAATTCTTTTCCCACAATTATCTTATTTCAATATTTTGCTCAATTGCAATCTTCAACTCTTTTGCGTCAAATTCAACTTCTTTGACTTGTCCATTGACAAAATCAAGACGAATGGCTTTGCCTTGAGAGGCATTTTCAGAATTTTCAGGATCATTCAATACGGTTTGAAAAGCATTTATACAGTCATTGCTATGTGTAGTAGCAAATACTTGCACTTTAAGTTTTTTAGCTAACTTAAAAATAATCTTCCATAGTTCCTCTTGTACAGAATAATGCAATCCGTTTTCAAATTCATCTATTAATAAAAAGCCATTATCAGAATTTATAAGGGCAAGAATAATGGTTAGAATTCTATTGATGCCATCACCCATGCTTTTAAGGGGAAGCACGATACTATTATTTCTTAATTTAACAACAGTAGTTCTTCTTTGACTTGATAATTGTCCAATAAATGTAATTTTTTCTATATTGGTTTCAATAATTCTTAAAGCTTCTATAACATATTCTTCTTTTTCTGTTAAGGCAATATTGTCCCAAAGTTTACCGTTTACCTCCCTTTCAATATTTTTTGTTCTTATAAATTGAAAGTTATCATTTCTAATTATATTTTTATAAGATAATCGTAAATCACGTTCTTCTTCTAATGGAATAATAAACGAATCACCATTTCCAATTCCGATTTCAAATCCTCTATGTATATCAAGAGCATTATCAATATCAGGTTCTTCAATAATTATTCTCTTTCTTCTGATTGGTATCCTTTCTTTTAACACATTGTCTTCCCTATAAACTATTTCGTCATAATACTTTACAAATCTTAATGAAATAGATTTTTCAAATGATCTTGCTTTTCCAAATAAGGTATCTTCAATTATTCCAATCGAAATTGCATCTTTTAGATTGTACCCTTCTTTCCTGTCGGTAAATAATGAAGACAATGTTCTGATATTAGTTTCAACAGGATTTTTATTATTTTGTTCTGGTTTATAATTTTCACCTCTTTCATCAAGTAATTGATATATCCATGACAAATCTCCTTTATTGGCATACAATGAGATTGCTTCTAATAATGCAGATTTACCGGTATTATTTTTACCTGTAATAAGGTTAATACGACGAAGAGAGTCAATTTTCAACTCATTTAGGTTTCTATAATTTTTTATTTCTAATGATTCAAGCATTTTATTTCCTAATGGTAGGGTGCAAAGATATTAATTTGATTCAACACACCATCTTCTTTATAACCTTTATCTTCTTTTTCACGTTACAAGCCACTTTAAAATAAATTCACATTTTTGCACATTCATAACTCATAACTCATAGTTCATAACTTTTTCACATGAAAATACTCAAATTCGGCGGCACATCCGTAGGCACAACAGAAAGCATCAGCAGCGTAATCGGCATTGTTTTAAGCGAAGTAAAAGCCGGAAACAAGATAGCTGTAGTATGCTCCGCAATGGGCGGCGTTACCAACCAACTCATTGAAATGAGCAACCTTGCCGCGCAGGGCAACCAGCAATATGCTGAAATACTGAAATCGGTGGAGGAGCGGCATTTCAATACGCTGAAAAGTTTAACAGACGTGAAAAATCAAAGCAAGTGCCTGGTGAATGTCCAGTTGCTTTTCAATGACCTTGCAGATATTTTGCAGGGGGTTTTTCTTATCAGGGAATTGTCGAAAAGAACCTTGGACTTAGTAATGAGCTTTGGCGAGCGGCTTTCTTCTTACATGGTTTCCGAAGCCATTAAGCAGGTGAGCGGTAAGCAATGTGAATACCTTGATGCCCGGACGCTTATAAGAACCGACAGGAACTTCGGCAATGCGCATGTTGATTTTAAAACCACCAATGCCAATATTGAGGAATATTTTGCGAAACACAAGTCCATCCAGGTCATCACCGGTTTTATTGGCAGCACAGCCAATAACGAAACAACCACGCTTGGAAGGGGAGGTTCCGATTATACCGCAGCAATCATAGGGGCTGCCTTGAATTGTGAGGAAATACAGATTTGGACTGATGTGGACGGCATTATGACCGCCGACCCGCGAAGCGTGAAAAAAGCGTTTTCGCTTGCTTTTATGACTTACACCGAAGCAATGGAATTATCACATTTCGGAGCTAAAGTCATTTTTCCACCCACCATTCAGCCCGCTTTTGCAAAGAACATCCCGTTAAGAATCAAAAATACCTTTAATCCCGGCTTTCCCGGAACCATTGTAAGTGAAAAAAGCGAGCGCGGCGATTTCCTCATCAAAGGAATTTCTTCCATCTCCGATATTGCGTTAATTAACATTCAGGGTAGCGGAATGATTGGAGTGCCGGGAGTGGCAGGGCGATTATTCACTGTTTTGGCTAAAAACCATATCAGCATCATCCTGATTACACAGGCGTCGAGCGAACATTCCATCTGTTTTGTGATTGACCCTAAGGAAGCGAAGAAGGCGAAAACTGTTATTGAAGATGAATTCAGGAGGGAAATTGACGATGGTAAAATTGACGAAGTGAAAATTGAAAGCGAACTTTCCGTAGTTGCCATAGTTGGAAAAAACATGAAGCAAACACCCGGCATTACAGGGAAAATGTTTAACGCACTTGGCAAAAACGGTATCAATGTGGTGGCTATTGCGCAGGGTTCTTCCGAGTTTAATATTTCGGTGGTGGTGAACAGGCATAACCTTTCAAAGGGGCTCAATGCGTTGCACGAAGCGTTTTTCCTTTCCGACACAAAATCACTCAATATTTTCCTCGTTGGCGTGGGCTTGATAGGAGGGACGCTGCTCAAACAAATCATGGCGCAATCAAAATACCTGCTGGAGAAGCGTTCCATCAAAATAAACATTGTCGGTATGGGAAACAGCAAAAAAATGTTGTTTGATGAAGATGGGATTAACCACGAAGGCACGGAGGGCATGGAGGGCATAAGGAAATTGCTGGACGAAAAGGGCAAGCCCATGAATCTTGATTTCTTTATCAATACCATGAAAGAAATGAACCTCTCCAACTCCATATTTGTGGATTGCACTTCCGCCCGCGAATTAGTGAAATATTATGATGAAGTGCTCCATTCGAGTATCTCTATTGTTACGCCTAACAAGATTGCCAACTCCGGCGCATATTGCGATTACGAACAATTGATGAAACATGCTTCGCGGCGTGGTGTAAAGTTTTTATATGAAACCAATGTAGGCGCGGGGCTTCCCGTTATCAGCACCTTAAAAGACCTGATTGTAAGCGGCGACCGTATCATTAAAATCGAAGCGATACTTTCCGGTACGCTCTCCTTTATCTTTAATACCTATAAAGCCGGAACCAATTTCAGCGATGTGGTGAAGCAGGCAAAGGAAAAGGGCTACACCGAGCCCGACCCCCGCGATGATTTGAGCGGTATGGATGTGGCGCGAAAAATCCTGATATTGGCGCGTGAAACCGGATTGGAACTCGAAATGAAAGATGTGAAAATTGAAAATATCCTGCCTGAATCGTGCATCAGGGCAAAGACGGTGGATGATTTTTTCACAGCCCTTGAAAAAGAAAACGCTTTTTTTGAAAAGAAAAGAAGCAATGCTGAAAAAGAAGGCAAGGTGTTACGATTCATCGCCTCGTTGGATAATGGCAACACGCGCTTAGGATTGCAAGCTGTTGATGCCTCGCACCCTTTTTATTCCCTGTCTGGCAGCGACAACATCATTTCCTTCACAACCGAAAGATACAAAGAGCGCCCATTAGTGGTGAAAGGTCCCGGCGCCGGTTCGGAGGTAACGGCTGCGGGGGTTTTCGCGGAGATTATCAGCATTAGCGGGGATTAGAATTTCGTAAAGGATTTAAACTTCATTATGCCAATAAACTAATTCGTTTTTCGCTTATTATTTTTGCAGTATTTGTACCTCTTATTATTATTCTATGTTGTATAAGAATATCCGTTTCTGATAGGTCACCTTTGAAAATTGTGCTATTAAATTCATTAACAAGGTTTGGGAAAGATACGATTGCATGTACTCTTTTATTTGGTGCAATAATCTTCTTATCTCTAAAATATTTAACAGTTTCAATAATTTGAGTAACCATTCCATTTGGATAATCAAAGATTTCATTGAATGCGGCTTTGAAATCATTCGCATATTTTGTTTCAACAAATAAAACCCAGTCAATTTCGTCATTACATCTATCTGGAAAAAGTATACATTCACATTGTTTGCTATAATGCCCTGTTTCAATTGGCAATGCATTGTATTCAAATCCATCAAAACAAATTGTTACAGGTTTTGGGTTTGAAATATGAACACATTTATAATCTGTAGGTTCATTTTCAAATAAAACAACACCCAAACCATTTTTTATATCTGTATAGTCAGCAATGAATAGATTACTATGTGAATGTGTGGTTAAATTATGTGAAGGTAATGCTGCTTTTATTCTTGTTTTCATACCTCAAGATAATTCAACATCTCATAATACTCATTCATCACTTCATTCATAATACTGTTGAAATAATTTTTGCTGATAGTACCTGTTTTTTTGTCTTTAATTGATTTTATTGTTCCTTTATTTTCATCAATTTCCCAAACAGAAACCAAATTTGGGTCAATCCAGGATTGATTGCTTTCTAATTCTTTTTGCTCCTTTTTCGGCATATTATCTTTAATCAAATAACCCATCATGCAGTTGTTAAGAGCATATAAAATAAATGGGCTATGGGTAGTGACTAACAATTTATGGTCTCGTTTCTTATCATTAATTTTATGAAGCATATAATAAACTAAATCTCGTTGAGTTTTAGGAAACAGGTTTTGTTCCGGTTCTTCAATGATAAAACTTGAAAATTGGTATTTGCGTTGTTCTAATAAACTTATTAAAATTTCTTTTAAATCTACATCGAAGGATTCTTCCTCTTTAGCTCTTTTCTTGATTTCATCTATTTCTTTTTCATATTTTTCTTTTTGATAAAAAGATTCAGTTTCTTTTTCATTATGAAAACCAAGAGTTAAGTAATCAATCAACAAAAGGATTGGAACAACAGATTGCAAACCACTGGAGGCATTTTCCATTAAAAGTTCTTTTTGCTTTTCATGTAATATTAATTTATCTAAATCTATTCCCGGAACATTATAATAGGATACGCCAAGATTCAAAATTGGGAATACATTTTCTTTAGTGTATTTTCTTTTAACCTCAAACCAGTCATAAATAAAATTCATGATATTATCATTTGTTCTTTTATATTTTCCTAAATTTGGAATTGCAAAAACAAAATTTCGCTCTGCAGGCATGTAAATATTCTTACTTTTAGCATAGTTCTCCCCGCTTATCCTATCTATTTTTTGCTTATGTAAAAGTCCTTTATAAGATATATGGATGATATTGCTCTTATAATCTATTAAAGAATCTTTGCTGAAATATTCTTCGCTTACACGATGAAAATCTATAAATTGGTCTTTGAAGTTATAATTAAACTCAAAATCCAATAAATATCGCTTTTCCACCCATTCGCAATAGCTGATTATTTTTGCAATTGTACTTTTCC
>Ga0207111_10035_pt1 | contig 40204 bp, 32 predicted proteins | sample Alteio_BWMinHeat_71_FD_153577 | JGI IMG/M metagenome (GOLD analysis project Ga0207111, IMG submission 153577) | Enriched cells from forest soil in Barre Woods Harvard Forest LTER site, Petersham, Massachusetts, United States -... | ecosystem: Environmental > Terrestrial > Soil > Temperate forest >... | reverse complement strand
CAAAGTCTTTTTGATCAGGTACAAAACGTAAAGAAAAGTTTTAATAAGAAAAGATTTAAGTTTGCAGGACTATCATATGCTTACCGGGGATTAATTCGCTGCGGGCATTGTGGCTTATCTATAACGCCCGAAAAACATAAAGGGCTGGTCTATTATCATTGCACCCAGTATAACGGCAAGCATGACGCAAAATGGTTGCGTGAAGAAGAGATTACACGACAACTCGGTAATATTTTTAAACGGTTACGGGTACCAAAAGAAATTTTAGACGACATTATTCAGACCCTTCACCAATTACATCAAGATAAAGTTGAGTTTCACAATAAGCACTATGACCATCTCACCCAAGAACATAAAAGAATAGGCAAGATGCTCGATAATCTTTACCTGGATAAATTGCAGGGGAGAATTACTGAGAACGACTATGACAGATTTTACCAGACCTTACGAGATCAAGTAAGCGAAATCAATGGTCAACTTGAACGTCTTCAAGATGCTGAAGATAATTACTATATCACGTCAAAATATGTATTGGATCTAGCAAGTCGAGCTTATGAATTATTTACTGGTTCTGAAGTTGAGGAAAAAAGGCTTCTTATTAAGCTCGTACTATCGAACTTGGAACTGAAAGACGAAAAGCTCGTCTACGTCGCACAAAAACCCTTTGATTTGTTACTAGAATGTTCGGATGATATGTTATGGCTCCCCGAGCAGGACTCGAACCTGCGACCTAACGATTAACAGTCGTGTGCTCTACCAACTGAGCTATCGGGGAAGACATTTCACTTTTGAAACCCGTTATGGTTCGATACGTCCGCCTATGCTAAAGCTTTGTCGGACACTCACCACAAACGGGATATTTAACGGCTTCATCTTGCGAAGACTGGCCTGCCATCCGTAGCTACGAGCCCAAAGGGCGAAGAGCGTAGGATGGTGGGCGAAGCGGGATTCGAACCTGCGACCCCCTGCTTGTAAGGCAGGTGCTCTAACCAACTGAGCTATTCGCCCGTAACATATCGGGCGCGATTACGCCATGCGTTGGCAAAAGCCACTCAGCCCGCTATTCACAGAAGATTAAATTAAAATGGTTATGAAGTCAAAATATTTTGCAAATCAACCCTTAAAATTCATAACAAATTCTATCAACAAACGTATGCCTTATCCGGTAGCACCTTTGCCCATATAATTAACACCAGGAACATCGTGCGCGGTGCTTGCAATATCAAGATGAGCCCATCGTGCTTTATCAACAAAAGTTTCTAAAAACGCTCCGCCAACAATCGTTCCCGCCATGTATGCTGGTGACGATGTATTACTAACATCAGCAACTTCTGAACTGAATGCCGGTTTATAATCATCTTCAAGCGGTAAGCGCCACACGCGATCGCCGGTTATTTTACCAAGCTTGGTTAATGTTTCAGACAAATTTTCATCGCGGGTTAACATCGCGGTATAAAAATGGCCGAGCGCAATTGAACACGCACCGGTCAGCGTTGCAATATCAATCATGATATCGGGTTTATAAAATTTTTCGGCATAACACAGTGTATCGGACAAAACCAAACGACCTTCAGCGTCCGTATTTTTAATTTCAATCGATTTACCATTCAAAGCTTTGACCACATCGTCTTGGCGAGCAGCTTTACCACTGGGCATATTTTCGACAATCGGCGTCAAGCCAACCACGTTAACATCGGGGCACAGCTTTCCAACAACATTCATGGTGCTGATAACTGCAGCAGCGCCGGACATATCAAATTTCATGCCGGTCATCCCCGCCGATGGTTTCAAGCTGATGCCACCGGTATCAAAGGTAATCCCTTTGCCGCACAATGCGATAGTTGGAGCTCCTGCTTTTTTAGTGCGGTATTCAAGCACCACAAATTTACCATCTTGATCAGACCCTGCATCAACGGCACAAAAAGCACCCATGCCGAGCTCTAATGCTTTTTCTCGGCCAAAGATGGTGCATTTCAAATTATGAGCGTCTGCAATCATTCGCGCTTCTTCACTTAACATAGTTGGTGTCATAATGTTTGGTGGCGAATCGGCCCAATCGCGAGCTTGATTAATTGCTTTGCCTATCACATCACCTTGCTCAAGATAGGCTTGATAATTTTCTTTATCGCAACGTGGGTTAATTTCAATAAACAGTGCTCCTTCCCATGGCGTTACGGGTGTCGATTTAAATTTTGAGAACTCGTAATCAGCCATGTGCGCAATAATGGCAAACTGCTTAAGCAGCTCGGTATCGCTGATGGTGAACGGTTTTTCTTCAGGTAAGGCAACAACGGCGGTAGGTATTGCTAATTTTTTGATGCGTTGAACAACCGAAGCCAATGCTCGACGCAATGTTTCAAGGTTGATGTCCCACGATTTATCAAGCTTACCAACCCCGGCAAAAATCAACTGAATGAGCTTGCCATCGCGCATAGCGGTCAAAACAAAGGTTTCATTTTTCTGACCATTGAATTTGTGTTTTTTCAAAATGGCTTTTACCTGCGGATAAAAATCTTTTTCAATCTTATCAAGCGTTGCCATATCAGATGTCGAATCCAGATTTTCTCGCATGAGAAAAATGTAACCTTCAACATCATTATCCCAAAAAGATTGTTGTGTAAGTTTTAACGAAATCATAGAGTCCCCCTTTACTTCTTTAGAGCCAAAACCCCATGCTGAAGCACTTGCAACGAAAGCAATGCACACTTCAACCGTGTTGGCCCCAATTCTAAACCAATCATTGCTATGATATCACTTTTTGTAAGATTCATGACATCTTCTGCTGTTTTTCCTATGCAATGTTCTGTTAACATCGAAGCGGTTGCCTGGCTAATGACGCATCCTTTTCCTGAAAAACCAAGATCTGAAATAACATTGTCAGCAACCTTTCCTTCAATAACAATGCGATCACCGCACGAAGGGTTCAGTTCATCAACAGAAAAATCAGGGTTTTGTACCGGTTTATTGTTGCGTGGATACTTGTAATGATCCATCAACTCTTCTTGATAAAGCATTGCACTCATAATTCTAAACTCTGAGGAAATGCTTGCATGTTACACGTTGTGCGTAACACGGTAACAGCTTGTGCAAGCGCTTTAATAAAAATTTCTACTTCTTCGATCGTATTGTAAACGCCAAAGCTGACGCGTAATAACGAATCAATCCCCAGCATGTGCACTAATGGTTGTGCGCAATGATGTCCGGCTCTGACCGCTATGCGCTGAACACCAAGAATGGATGCAATATCGTGCGGATGAGCGCCATCAAACATAAAGCTGATCAGATGGCCGTGATGGCGTGCCCACAATTTGTTACCAACAATACGAACACCTTCAATTTTTTCCAACCCATCGATCAATACTGAGCATAAGCGGGCTTCGTGCTTTTGTAATTGTTCAAAATTAATCTTTTGATTGATGTAATCGATTGCGGCGCCCAAGCCTAACACAGCCGCAATGGGCGGCGTTCCCGCTTCAAATTTTTGAGGACTTGGTGCCCAGGTTGCTTTTTCAAACGAAACAAAATGCACCATCGACCCACCAGTTTGATACGGCTGGACGGCATCATGCAGCATTTTTTTGATATACAAAACGCCCACGCCGGTTGGCCCCATCATTTTATGACCTGAAAATACTAAGAAATCGGGATTGAGATGCTGAATATCAAGCTTACGATGCATAACAGCCTGCGCTGCATCAATCAGAACCCGTGCCCCAACAGCATGTGCTCGCGCAACAAGATTTTCAAGTTGTTGCCGGTTATGATCCCAGACATCACCAAGAACATTTGAACTGTAGGTCACCGCAAGCAACTTGGTTTTTGACGTAATAAACTGTTCAGGGTTTTTAAAAGTAAAAGTTTCTTTATCAAGCTGAATAAAAACAAGCTTTGCGCCGGTCTTTTGTGCCACGCGCTGCCATGGCAATAAGTTTGCATGATGTTCTGCCTGCGTTAGCACAATTTCATCGCCAGCCTTAAGATGTTGTTCAGCCCAACAAGCAGCAATAAAATTGATGCCTTCAGTCGTTCCCTTGGTAAAAATAATTTCATCGGCATGTTGTGCATTGATAAAATGAGCAACTTTTTCGCGTACCGCTTCATATTGGGTTGTCGCACCTTCACCAAGTTCATACAACCCTCGATGAACATTTGCATTGATTGATGTATAAAAACGCGCAAGCGTATCGATTACCACAGCAGGCTTTTGTGCTGTAGAACTCGTATCAAGATAGATCAATGGTTGTTGATTATCTGATTTTTCAGATAAAAGAGGAAAGTCTTTGCGAATCTTTATTACATCCATAAACAAACAGTTATTAAAATTTTGACGGAACACAGCTCACCACGCGGTAAAGTATTTACTAGTTTACCATTATTTTAAGTTTAAAGGAGTAGAAAAATAGGTCTAAATTAGGTGAAATTGTTAAAAAATAGTGAAAAAAGAGAGTTTCTATTGTTGGACTAAGATTGGGTTGGAGCTCAGAGTTGACAAATAGGACGCTTTCTGAATATTCTGTCTCTCCTGCAACTCTGCTTTTTACGTATCTTTTTAACCCTGAAAATCAAAGAATTTACCATGAAAAAAACGTTGTTGTTCAAATATTTCCTGTTCTCCCTCTGTTCGCTCTCTTTCGGCTTATCAAGTTCACCAGAAAAAAAACCGCTCTTCAGCTATGCACATAAAACGGAAGTCGCGTATAATAACGAACCTGGTTTTGCTCTGAACCCAATAATCGAAAATTTTGCCTTCACGTTCAACAAACACCTCAATCAATCGATTTTTTTTGATACTTCTTTCATTGCAAATACAAAAAAGGTACGCGAATATCATCTTAAACCAAAGCATTATCAAGAAAATGTCGGTACCCTGTTAAACGTAAAGACAAAAGAAGGCCAATTGATTAACTGTACATTCTTTGACCGTAACAGCGATAAATTGCTTGTTGTTGGTCCCGGCTTTACCAACCCACGTGAATACATGTCACCATTCATTGATATGTTTCCTGATCATGATATTGTTCTGTTTGATTTCCGCGGCCATGGCTACAAAGAATTTTCATTGTATAACGTTGAAAGTTGGCCAATGAATCTGTTAGAAGTCGTGCCTGGTGTTAACATTGCTCCCGATGAAGTTACCCTTGGCCGAGAAGAAGACAAAGATGTTGCAGCACTGATTAAAGCATTTAAAAAACGCAAATCGTATGCAGCTGTTCACGGCCTTGGCGTCTGCTATGGAGCCTTTGTATTTTTGAAGGCTGCAGCCTTGTATAACGATTTATTCGACAAACTGGTACTTGATGGATGCTGGCTCTCACTGCCACTATTCGTTGAAAAAGTCCGTAAAGATTTTAAAACTATCTGGAACCCACAAGTGGGAGGATGGGGATGTCACTGGCTTTTTGGCAATCAAAAATTCATCAGCATTTTGGAATGGTTTACCGTTAATGTTATCGGCTTAGAATTGCATAACCTCTCGCTTGTCGATTATTTGAGTAAAGTTCAAAAAACTAAGGTGCTCTTTTTTTATGGCAAAGATGATTTGATGGTCCATCGCCATGAATTTGAACAATTGTGGAGTCTGCTTGATCATGTCGAAAAAACAGTCATCATAACTTCTAACCCACATGTTCGAAACCATTGGAAACAAAAAGAACTTTTTAAACTTGTATCTGATCTATTTTTCGCACTTGATCAACAAAAATTCATCAACTGTTTACAAAACCCTGATTATTTAGCACAGTATCAAACAAGAAGCTTGTTCAACACGTTTAATTTAAATACAAATACGATCTAGCATTGCCGTAAAGGGTTTGAATGAAAAAAATGTCTGGAATGATGATGAGTAGAATGAAACTAAGTGTAACGATATTTGTACTAGTTCTCTCTTCATGCGTTTATGATCTTCATGGCGCAAAAAAGGACACCATTCAGCATTCACGACACAGGGTTGCCATTCATGACATCAGCTTTGATCAGCCCTCTCAAACTTTTATGCAAAAACATCAACAATTTCTGCATATTCTACGCTGTCTTTTACATATTCCCTACATCGCCACTATTGAAAGCCAAGATGTATACACCATCAGATCATCGGCTGTACTGGCAACATTATCTACCCAATCTCGCTTAATCTACGAACTGATGCGCACACGCAACGATACTTCTTTAATTAAAGAGCTGCTGTGGCCCATACCAAAAACATGTGGTTATGCCGGAGGAGCATTGTATGAATACGGTCGCATCATCAAAGCCTTGGAAGTTGCACAAAGAAATAAAGTTATTGATAAAAAATTACATAGTTTAAAAATTCAGCAGATTATTAAAGTGGTTCTTGAAATTTCACTCAGGGCTCTTGTCTATAAAATGTCGTTCGAAAATAAAGACCAAACGCCTACTGAGATGCTCCTTGCAGAACTTGCAGATGTTATTGAATTATGGCGGTTACTCAGCCGCTACACCACGTTTTTTGTTGAAGCAGATCAGGTAGTAAAAATTCTTGATGATGCAGACGATGAAATTCAAAAAACACATCCTGTAACTTTTTAACTGAAACGTATTTCCCAATCAAGGCGATTGCTTTCAAAACTTTTTTCTAAAAAATCATAGTTCATATCGTTGCTAAGGACAACGAATAAAAACTAACGGAGAGAGAAAGTAAAAAAGAGAGAGTAGGTACATGAATGTCTTTGTTTTATGCCTAATTTTGGCAGCATTAAACATTTTTACCACGCAACCCCTATCATGCATGCACGCGGCAGAAGATGTCGTAGGATTAGATATTGTCGTTATTGCTATGGATAAAGTCAAGCCCGAAACAGACCGAGAATATACTGACTGCTCAATTTGCATAGAGGACCTTAAAGAAGGTGAAACTATTATCTCAGTGCCCTGTTCAGCAAAACATAAGTTTCATAAAGCCTGCATTGATCGTTGGTTAGAAAAAGAACCTCCAACAACGTGCCCCAATTGCAGAGAAGTATTACCAGTCGCTCTGCACAAAAAATGTAGCCAAGCACTCAAAGAATATTTAGTCCCTGTTGGATGTACTGTGTGTATCTGCGGCTACTTCGCCTATTGCCTTCTTCGATGCTTGAATCATCTTTTCAGTGATCTGTAATTAATACCCCATTCGCTAAGCCATCTTTTTTTAGGTAGACTAGCTTCCTTAACTCATTATCCACCCTAACAAATAAACTTATGGCAACCGAAAAAAACCACCCAATCAAAACAATTCTTATCGCAAACCGTTCAGAAATTGCTTTGCGCGTCCAGGCAACGTGTCATGCGCTTGGCATTGCAACTATTGCCATCTATGCTCCTGAAGATCAATTCGCTTCGTACGTTTATAACGCTCACAAAGCTTTCAAGCTCTCAAAAAACGGCTTTGCAGCCTATCTCGATCAAGAAGAAATCATTGCTATCGCGCGACAAAGTGGCGCTGACGCCATCCATCCCGGCTATGGATTTTTATCCGAAAATAGTTCCTTCGCGCAAAAGGTGATTGATGCTGGATTAGTTTGGGTTGGCCCATCCCCACAGTGCATCACATTGATGGGTGATAAAAGCACCGCACGAGATATCATGCAGCAAGCAGGTGTTCCTATTGTTCCAGGAATTACAATCGATCTTTCTAAGAAAATAATCAATCCAGGGCGCACCCTTCGAGACGCAGGGCTCCTCAGGGCGAGCGCCACTTCAGAAGACATAAAAAAAGACGCAAAAGAACAGGCAGCAACCATCGGCTATCCGGTCATCCTCAAAGATCCTAAGAGCGGGGGTGGTAAAGCAATGCGGCGCATCGATAAACCCGAAGAATTTGATCGGTCGTGGGATATCGTTGTTTCTGAAGCCCAAAAACTGACTGGCTCAACAACATTGGTTCTTGAAAAATACATCATGCAAGGCCGACACATCGAAGTTCAAGTTGCTGGCGATGGCAATAATATTATTCATCTGTATGAGCGTGAATGTTCAATCCAACGTCGTCATCAAAAAATTATCGAAGAAGCGCCTTGCTCTTTTCTCAGTGCCCAAACACGCGAAAAAATGTACGATGCAGCGCTACAAGCTGCGCGTACCGTTGACTACAATAACATTGGCACCGTTGAATTTATTGTGACGCCCGACCAGCAGTTTTATTTTCTTGAGATGAACACCCGCCTTCAAGTTGAGCACTCGGTAACCGAATTAACGACGGGGATTGATTTGGTTGCTCTCCAAATCGAGGTTGCACAAACAGGCAGGCTTTCTTTGATGCAAGCAAACATCAGCCAACATGCCCATGCCATCCAATGCCGTATTTATGCCGAAAACCCAGCCCAACGTTTTGCACCATCCACCGGAACTATTACCCATCTTAGTTTTCCACGCAATCCGTTTGCACGCATCGACCATGACCTTGGAGATGGTTCAGTCATCACACCATTTTTTGATCCTATGATCGCAAAAATTACGACCTGGGGAGTTGACCGGAATCAGGCAATCAACAACATGCTCGCCTCGCTTGGACAAACAAATATCCAGGGCATCACTACAAATATCACGTTCTTGAGTAATATTCTGACGAGCAAAGAATTTATTGCTGGCGCCATTCATACCCAGCTTTTGGGTGATAAAACATACTTTGATGCCATCTGCGCACAACCACCACAAAAAGAATCTGAAAAACTCAGCGCCGAAATAGTTGGCGCTCTTGCTACATTTCTTTTCCAGCAGGTAGAACACAAACAACCAGTACTTAAACAACAAAACAAAAATAGCTCTGCATGGAAAGATCAGCAATGGAAATAAAAAAGTTTTTGATTAACGGTAAAGAATATGCCCTGAAAGTTGAAACGAAAAGCAAAACAACGTTTACGCTTTCTCATGAAAATCAAACGTATCAAGCAACGATTATTTCGTTTGATAGCCTGCAAAAACTGTTATTCTTCGAAGTTAACGGTCAAATTTACAAAGCAAAAATTCTTTCATCTGATCAATACGCCCTATCTCTCTATCTTTTCACAACCAACGCAACGCTAACCGTTGAGCACAAACAAGAATCTGCTTTTATACCAAGCTCGCTTACCACCCTGAGCCAGGCAAACCAACCGGTCATCGCCAAAGACTCAGGACCATCGCTTAAAAGCCCGTTAGCCGGACGCGTGATTAAAGTTTTGGCCCACCTTGGCCAAAAAGTTACTGCTCATCAGCCACTTATCATCATTGAATCGATGAAAATGGAAAACGAAATCTGCGCCCCTTATAACGCATTTATCAAAACTCTTTCAATTGCTGAAGGGAATTTGGTACAACAGAATCAAGTTCTGTTAACGTTTGAGGAAATGAAAGGGGAGACTGATGCAACACCAAAAAATGAGTATGAGCAAACGGCAATTCAGAATCGGTGATTTGGCAAAAGAGCTCAAAGTAAAAAAATTTGTCATTCGTTTTTGGGAAAAAGAATTTGATCTTAAATCTGATCGTTCACATGGTGGGCAACGCTTTTATTCTAACGAAGACCTGGAAACGTTCCTTTTGATCAAAGACCTTTTATACGCTCAGGGCTTTACCATCGCAGGAGCTAAAAAACAACTCGCAGCTTTATTGCGTGGTGAAGTTCTCCCTGCTCAAAAAGTTTCAGATGAAACCACAGCAACAAACCAACCTCAATCATACGCAGCTGATGATAGCGAAGAAGAAGATGCCGACCATGATGATAGTGAAGACGATGATGACGAAGTTCTTTCGTTTTCAGTACCCGAAGCCACAGCTCAAATTCTTGCAACACCTGTTGTTGAACAAACAGAAGCAATAGCGATTACCATGGCAACCGCCCAGGAAGAAACCACAGAACCAGTAACATACCAAGAACCATCGTTCATTATTCCTGCAACAGAAGAACATAGTGCAGCCTCTGATGCAATTTTGACCGAAAAGGTATCTTTGCCGCAGGAAACTGAAATAAGTCAAAATAGCGCAAATTTTGAGCAGGCCAAAGAGCAATTAGAAAACCTGCTTGCCCAAGAACGGGAAAAGGTTCATCAAGAAATGGTTGCTCAACTGAAGCCCATTAAAGAAAAGCTTCTAAAGCTCAAAAACCTTATGGAATCGAAGGCTTAATGGCTTCATTTTAAAGGTTTCTTTGGGTTTATAGCCAAAAATCGCCATCAGGCGATAAATGCAGTAATATAAGGTTTGTACGTTATTGTAATAATGGAAGTTAAAGTAAAACCTTATATTTTTTATGAATTATAAAATTACCATTCTCTGTCTCGCATTGCTCGGTACATCCGGCTACTTTTTGTACGACTATGTACAAGAAGTGGGTATTCCTGAAGGATCGGCCAATACGCCCATCTCGTATATTCTTTTCGATTTTGATGGAACGTTGATTGATGCCTTTGATGAGGCGATTAACGTGGCTAATGAGCTCGCTAATAGTTATGGGTTTAAAAAAATCTCACCTGAAGAAAAAGAGTCAATTCGACATTTATCAATGCGAGAAATTATTTTTGATCACATGAAAATTCCATGGTATAGACTCCCCTTTCTTGTGTATCGTGCAAAAAAACTTCTGGCAAAAAAAATTGATACCATGCATCCATTCGATGGCATCATTCCGGGTATACGCCAACTCAAGCAGCAAGGGTACCGGCTTGCGATTATTACCACAAATACCGAAGAAACGGTGTCTCGATTTCTTAAAAACAATAATCTTGATGTTTTTGATGTCATTTATGGTAATGCAAGCCTCTTTGGAAAGCACAAATCGATAAACCAATTTTTATCAAAGTTCAAAATACCACGACAAGCGGTTGTATACGTTGGCGATGAGGTACGCGACATAGAAGCTGCGCACACCGTCGGTATTAAAATAATCGCTGTAAGTTGGGGATTTAACTCGTACGAAGCGCTCATGGCACATAAACCTACAGCTCTAATTCAACAACCATCTGAACTCATAACCGCAATCAATCAACTACCGAATGCGCGCCCATCATGATAAACACAACCCAACCAGTTGGCTTTATTTTAATTAATAAGCCTGCCGGCCCAACTTCATTCGATTGTATCCGTCGTATCAAAAAACTCTTAAAAATAAAAACAAAAATTGGGCACGCAGGAACATTGGATGATTTTGCTTCCGGGCTTTTGATTATCGGCATTGGTCGCGAAGCGACGCGTTTGATTAGCAAACTCATGAATCTTGATAAAACCTATGAAGTAAAAGCTAAGCTTGGCGAGTTAACCGATTCGTTGGATCTCACCGGAACGGTCCTTGAAACCAAAGAACTTCCCCCGCTAACACATTTGGATCTGCAACAAGCAATTACTGCGCTGGGGAAAAAATACGAACAAATCCCACCTATTTATTCAGCACTCAAACATGAAGGTAAGCCGCTGTATAAACTTGCTCGGAATAATTTAATGAGTGATGAAAAGCTTGCAGATATCGCAAAAACAAAAAGCCGCATGGTCACTATTCATGACTTGCAGCTTCTCGATTATCAAGAACCATTTTTTACGATTTCAGCTCATGTTTCAAAAGGGACGTATGTCCGATCACTCGCGCAAGACATTGCGCAAAAAATGGGATTTGATGCAACAACCTATGAACTTGCTCGAACCAAAATTGCTGTTTTAGGATTGGATAAAGCGCTTAAGCTTGATGATATGCAAACAAAGGAAGATATTTTGAACAGTCTTATTTCGGTTGAAATGTTGCAAGAGTTGCTTCAGAATGCTCATTCACCAAATATTCCATAGGCTAAAATTAGATCAGCAAGAACGGGAAGTAATGATGAATTCAAAGTAGTTTTGGCAAATTCCCGACATTCTTTAGCTCTTTGAATCTTGGGAATAAAATCTTGACCTCTTAAAATAACGCCATCTTTTAATTTTAGATATGCTTTCATACCAATATTCAATTCATCTATATTGACTGAAGTTGGATCAGCCCCCCAACACAAAAGTTCTTGCAGGATTTCTATATTCACATTCATTGGTAATATATGAATCGGTGTTTTCAGAGCTTTACTTTTAATATTTACGGTTGCTCCAGCATAAAGTAATGTTTTTAAAACATCTATTTGACCATAATGATAAGCAAAATGGAGCGGTGCTTTCCCATGCTCATCTTGCATATTCACCTTAACATTACATTCCCTAAGAACCAGTCCTAATAATTCAGGTGTTAAAGCATATTTTTCAACCAAATTTTCCAAGCCGCCGGAATTCGTAAAAATACGCCCGATTGAAACACAAAATTGTTTTGGCCCTGAAGTATCTAGCCTTGCTTTAACCGCCTCTATCAATTCTGGTGTTGGGATAAGTACGACCGTTTCATCACCAACCGACGCAGAGCGCGTAGGTTTTGTTTTTGAAAGTTTGAGTTTTGAAAATGCGTCACTAAGTTGACCAATAATACTTTGACTTCGTCGCTTAGCCACAACTTTAGTATCAGGCCCAACATGCATTGCTTGAGAACATTGAAACCCCACAGACATACAAAAAAATAGAAACTTTTTCATAAGAATCTCGTGTCTTAAAAAACCCTACTATTTGTCTTGAGTCGAGACTATGCCAGACAAACTACAATTAACAATGGTTCTGAAAACAAAAAATTGGAAAAGCGTGTAGAAACGAAAAAAGGGCCGAATGGCCCCTTGAATTTTGGTTGCGGGGGCTGGATTTGAACCAGCGACCTTTGGGTTATGAGCCCAACGAGCTACCAGGCTGCTCTACCCCGCGATAATATTTCAAAATTGAAAAACGCTTTATTTTTAGCTCTACACCGAGAAAAGCCTTCATAAGCAAGTGTTCTCATTATAGATCCAACCTTACGATTGTCAAACAAAAAAATAGTTTTATATTTGCAGCTGTTTAACAAGGTTTTGGAAATCATCGGGAATTGGACAAGTATACTCGAATTTTTTTCCCTTAAACTCGAAAGCGATCTTCCAGGCGTGCAAAGCCTGACGTTTTATGAGTTTGGAAGAACTACCATAAGTCTCATCACCAATAACGGGATGTCCAATGGCAGAAAAATGAACACGTATTTGATGCGTTCTCCCCGTGACAATTTTTGCCTCTACCAAAGCCGCATCGTTGTAGTAGGCCAAAGTCTTATAAAATGTTAATGCAGGTCTGCTACAAAAGCCTTGATGCGACATTTTATGCCGCTCTTTAAAGCTTCGGCCAACTGATAAATCAATTTTGCCTTCAGCAGCGGGATGCTTGCTGACAACCGTTAAATAGCTTTTTTGAACCTGACGATCTTTAAATAATTTTGATAATGCAATTTGGGCTGGCAGGTTTCGAGCAATCAGCAAAAGCCCTGACGTATCTTTGTCGATTCGGTGGATAATCCCCGGTCGCTGTGGATCATCAAAAGATGATAAATCTTTGAAATAATGAAGCAAACCGTTAACAAGGGTCAAAGCTTGGTCGCCAGTTCGCGCCTGATGCACCAACAATCCCGCAGGTTTATTGATGACAATAAAATCGTCTTGGACATCCACAATGCCAAAATCGACCGGCGCAGGGTCAAGGTTATACGCTTTTGTCTTCAGACTTACGCTTACCACATCGTTGGCCCTAAGCACTTGTCCGTTTTTGGTAATAACCTTCCCATTTACCGTGACAAAACCCTGATCGATCAAATCTTGAAAATATGATCGTGAATAATCGGGAAACTGCATAAATAAGAATTTATCAAGCCTGGTTGATACAAAGTTGTCTCCATCACAGGTCAAAACAACCGGCTCTTGAGTATTAGTTCTTTTCATCATAATTTTCTATAGGGGAAATCTGCTTCTTTTGGCTTACAAAGCCATGGACATTAACAATTCATTTGCTTTGCGTGATAGGATAGTTATTATATAAAAACCCCCGCTTTCTTTTTAGTATATTTTGATGTAGAATAAAGTCAAATAGAAAATAGCAGTTCAGTCTTAACGAATTGGAGCGTATCATGTTGAAAGTAAAAAAGATACTATTCCAGATCGAAAACAACATCGACGCCACCATTTACGAAGATACTGCCCTTGGTAGAGACCTTTGGAATATCTTATTGCAACAGCATAGTGCAGATATTGCAATGCTGATCAACAAACTTGACCCCGAACGTCAAGAGGCATTATTCAAAAAACTGCCTAAAGATTTAACCATCAAAGTTTTTCGAAAAATTCCTGCACTCATACAAGCAACCTTACTGATCACCATTGATCAAGATGTTGCGGCAGCACTTCTTAAAAATATGCCTGCCGATGAACTGACCGATCTTTTTGATCATTTGTCAGATGAAGATCTTGAAAAATATTTAAAGCTGTTACAAGCCAAGCAGCGTAACCAAATTATTTCATTGTTAAACTTTAATCCACGCTCTGCTGGTGGAAGAATGAACAGCGATGTTCTGACGTTGCAAAAAGATTTTACGGTAAAAAAAAGCATCGAATTATTACAACGCATTGGGCCCATCAAAGATCTTATGCCTCAAATTTTTGTGACCAACAAAGACAACGTTCTTGTCGGCCATATCACTTTAGATAAATTGGTCTTGAGTAAACCAGAAACTTCATTGTCAGTCATCATGAACAAAAACGTACTACTTGTGTATGTTGATGAAGACCAAGAAGATGTTGCTAACCAAATGCATCACTACGGGCTTCTATACGCGCCTGTCATCGATAAAAACAAACATTTTTTAGGGGTAATAACTGCCGACGATGTCTTTGAAATTATTAAAGAAGAAGGAAGCGAAGACGTGTATCGCATGTTCGGATTGATTCCTATCGAACATAGTTATTTTGCAACGCCCATCTGGCGGTTTGTCTGGCAGCGCGGTGTATGGCTTATCGGCCTTCTTATTTTACAAAGTGTTTCAAGCGTCATTTTAAAAAGTTACAGCTCCATGCTTAATGAATACACGATCATTGCCATCTTTCTTACCATGCTCATCGGAACAGGCGGCAATGCTGGTAACCAATCAGCAACAATTGTTATTCGAGGGCTTACAACCAAAGAAATCACCCGTCGTAACACCCACAAAGTTTTATTGAGAGAATTGGGCATCTCAATCATCATGGGGCTCATTCTTGTTGTTGTTGCTTTTATACGCGTCTATTTTTCTTCTCACGATCTGCTTAGCACACTCGCCATCATCTTGGCGCTCTTTCTCACCGTTGTTACATCGATGCTCCTCGGATCACTCATCCCCATCTTACTTGAACGTTTTGATATCGATCCTGCACATTCTGCAGCGCCGTTTTTAGCGACTTTGATGGACATTTTAGGCGTTTTAATCTATTGTATTGTGTGTAGCAAAATTCTTGGATAAGCTATACATAAGCTTTTTGATCTTCGAAAAACACAAAAAAACGTATAAATGCAGCATCTGAGTTAATAAATTCTGCAAAAATCATTGATTTTTGCTTGACAAGAAAAGCATCTTTCTATAATTTCTTTGAGATACGTTAGAGCCGCTAGCTCAGTTGGTAGAGCAACAGCCTTTTAAGCTGTGGGTCGTTGGTTCGATTCCAACGCGGCTCACCATCCTTCGCTTATCCACGCCTTCGGGCTTGGCAAGCTACGGATGGCAGGCCATCAACATTTAATTTTTTGATGGTTACAAGATCACGTATAAATCTTCGACATATACGTCCCCATCGTCTAACGGTTAGGACACCAGATTTTCATTCTGGTAATAGGGGTTCGATTCCCCTTGGGGACGCCAGTCTTCGCTGCTACGCAGCTTCGTCTGGCTGGCGCCATAAATAAGATTTTGATAATAAAATAAACTTTAAATGTAAATGCGAAGACTGTCCGACGTAGCCTTTAGGCGAAGACGGACTAGAACCAACAGTTATCTACTATGTCTTCGCTGCTACACAGCTTGCGCCGTCGCTCTTTGAGCTATAACGCACACCGTTGTCTGGCATCGCCCGACGAAGTTTTAACGTAGCGGGCACTGTGCCATAAATAAAATGCGAACTGACACCAACAGCTATGTACTATGTCTATCTAATCAAATCGATAAATTTCCCCGAAATATTTTATGTTGGTTATACAATCAATTTGAAACAACGTCTAGAAACTCACAATTCTGGTGGGTCGATTCATACAGCAAAATATAGACCTTGGAAGCTCGTCATGTATTTAGGATTTGCAGAACAAGTACGGGCAAAAGAATTCGAACAATACTTAAAATCACAATCAGGTAGAGCATTTGCTAAAAAAAGATTTTGGTGATTTTTCTACAACATAAACTTTAGTTAATTTATGCTCATATAAAAAAAAGCTCGCATTTTTTGCGAGCTTTTTTTATTTTAATCGTAATGTCTCAACCAGCAACCAAGATGTTATTTCAAGCAACAAGAGCACCTTTGTTCTTCAGTACTAACACGAGCGATTAATATAGCTTGCATTGATTCTCCATATGTATAATTTTCAAAACCAAATAATTAAATTTGGTCTATTATACTGCATGAACCAATACACGCTAAGATTTAAATAGGATAAAGTTCAGAAATTTTTTAGGCGCTTAAATTGTATAAGCTACCTTTGAAAAGCTCTTAAAGGGTTAATTTACTCGTTGGTTGCAAATATGTACAATTTTTGGTACACTATTGAAATATGCAGATGGGTTAGATTAGTATTGATTGAGGGTAATAATGCATGACTTTAAAATGGTTCTTAAGGTTTCTTTTTACAGAGAGTTATCAGGAAAAGAGCCAGTTAGAGAATGGTTATTAGATCTTCAGAAAGAGGATCGAAAAATCATTGGCGAGGACATTAAAGAAGTACAATATGGGTGGCCTCTTGGAATGCCTTTAGTCGGCCCATTAAGTAAAGGCTTATGGGAAGTTCGTAGCAAAAGGGAGGCAATATGAAAAAAAATAAACACATAGGTTCAAACTTTGATGATTTTTTGAAAGAAGAAGGCATCTTAGAAGAAGTTAAAGTTACTGCACTCAAAAGAGTAATTTCTTTTCTGCTTCAAAAAGAAATGGATGAACAGAATATTTCTCGTACGGAAATGGCAAAAAGGTTGAAAACAAGCCGTTCCGGCCTTGCAAGACTTCTGGATCCAAAAAATCAATCGGTTACATTACTTACACTTAATAAGGTTGCCTCAGTTTTGGGCAAAAAGCTTGATATTCAATTGCATTAAGATAATATCCATTGCCCCTATATGCTATACCTTCGCAACTTATTTTTAGGGATCATCATGACCACTCTGCCCATTTCTCCGATCTACACAAAGCCGCGCGTTGTCGTCGTTGGTGCTGGACTTGCTGGTCTTACCGCTGCATATCGGCTTCTGCAAGCTGGCCATGATATAAACCTGTATGAAGCACGCGCAGAGCGGGTCGGTGGCCGCGTCTTTTCAGTACGCATTGGAGATGCAATCGGTGAACTTGGCGGATTCAATATCAATGATGGTGGCTCTGCACCACTTTTGCGTGCACTCGCGCATGAGCTTAACCTCAACATCACCAATATCACCTGGCCTTCACAGCATGGGATAACGATGCCTTACTTTGAAAATGGTGTCATGACATACTATGAGAATGGATTTACGAAATATAAACATACGCCAGAAAAATTACACGCACAACTAAAAGAGCTGGCTGAATCTTCCCACACTATGCATGATATTTTAGAACAGCTCTTCCCTCATGATCCAGAACTCAAGCGTATATGCAGCATCAGATTAGCAGCTCATGAAGGAGCTCCGGTTGAAGTACTTTCATCTCAATGTTTTGAAACGCTCTATCAAATGATCCTTGGTGGCGTTGCGTCATCACACCCTGCCAACGCTCCTCTCATCTACAGTGTCATTGAAGGCGGTAATAGTAAATTGCCCCAAGCACTTGCTGAACAACTTGGCAATCGTCTACATAGGGGTAAAATATTGCGTAAGGTTACGAAATCTGCCACTGCATATCTGCTTGAGTTTGCCGATGGTACAACTGTACATGCTGACGTCGTATTACTCGCAATACCAAGTCCGGTTTATAAAGATATTCAATTCGACGAGACGGTACTGCCTACAACCCAACATACGATGATCAGTAGATTACCACTTGGCATCAGTGGTAAAATATTAATACCTGTCGAAAAGCCTCAACACTATCAAATCAGTTGCACCAATGGCCGTGCCATTCTATTTCGCGGACAAATTAATTCCATCGCCACTCTCTACTACATTAACGCAAGCGATCAGTTCAGTCCGGAGAATATAGAAGATTTCTTTGCTCAAGATAAACAACTCATAGATGCAATGTATACGATAGATCATCGGACTCCTGAGCACGTACGTGTTGCAGATGATTGTATGAACAGTAGCGCATGTGGTCCTGTAGGTCATTGTTGGTTATTGGATCCTTATGCACAGGGTTCATATTCATGCCTTGCCGCAGGATTTGAAGAAGTATTTACAGCTACAGAATTCTACGAAGGAGAACGCGTCAAAACACTCTTCGCACCTCGCGATCATTCGCTCTTCTTCCTGGGAGAGCATACGACAGTTGGCTATGACATCATGGGAACAATGGAGGCAGCTATAGAATCTGCCGAGCGAACAATACGTATGGTATCTACTAGATTGGGTTTATGATTTGCACGGCTTCCAGTTTGGGTTAAACCATACCATTAATAATGTAGCTTCTAGACTTCCATCTGATTTAGCAATTTTTTGTTCTTGTCGTCCCTCAATCACACAGCCAAGCTCTGAATAAAGATGAATAGCTCGTTGATTTGATTCATTAACCCCAAACTCAACACGGAGAATTTCTGGCCGTGATTGTTTAATATAATCTAAAGCATATTGCATTAATTTCTTACCAACGCCCTTATCTTGATATTCAGGATGAACAAAAAAATGGGCGTTGAATAAACAATGCGCAAAAGATCGTAACCCATACTTTTGTCCCCAAATAGCTCCAATTAAGTTTTTGTTTTCATCTTCTGCGATAAATATTGATTTGCTTTTTACCGCAGTTTCAACAATTGTAGCTACTTTTTCTTGTTTAACTTCATCAGGACCCATAGCAGCAAGACCATCACTTTTCATTGTGACAGCTTGCCAAAGAGTAAAGATGGCTAATGTATCATTGATGGATCCTTCACGTATGTGATAGGTTTGGGCATTAATACAGCAATGCATCAAAATAAACATTAAACAATATAACACTTGTTTCATCGTAAAACATTCCCTTATTTCATGCGAGCTTAACTCATCATAATTTTTTTTATTAAGACTACAAACGCATCAATATCTTCTATCGTTGTGTCAAAAGAGGTCATAAGCCTTACCTCAGAAGTTGCTTCATTCCAAACATAAAATGGATATTCTGCTTGTAATGGTGCAATATATTTTTGTGGGATTATAGCAAAGACGCCATTGGCTTGAACGGGCTGCGTTATGGTAATCCCAGAAATTTTGCCTAATTCTTGAGCAAACTTTTGAGCCATTGCATTGCTATGCTGAGCATTTTTTAACCAAAGATCGTTTGATAACAATGCAATATATTGCGCTGAAATAAAGCGCATTTTTGATGCAAGTTGCATGCCCTGTTTACGAATATATTTAAAATCTTGAGAGAGAGATGGATTGAAAAAGACGACCGCTTCGCCACACATTAAGCCATTTTTTGTGCCGCCAAATGAAAGAACGTCAACGCCAACATCTGCTGTAATGGCTTTTAATGATACATTAAGATATGCTGCGGCATTTGCTATTCGTGCTCCATCCATATGCAAAAACATCTTGTGGGCATGTGCAAAATCGGCAATTGCTTTAATTTCTTCTGGTGTGTACACCGTTTCAAATTCTGTTGCTTGAGTAATGCTTATAATCTTTGGTTGTGCCTGATGCGGATCGCCTATTATTTGTAAGTAGCGTTCAAGCATCTTAACACTCAGCTTTCCATCACTCGTAGGAATGGTGAACAATTTACATCCGGTGAATTTTTCTGGAGCGCCACATTCATTAGTCTGTATATGAGCTGTTTCGGCACAGATAATAGCATTAATAGATTTGGTAAGCGAAGCGAAGCTTAAAACATTTGCAGCAGTTCCATTGAACACAAAATGAACATCAACCGTATTGCCAAAATATTCCCTGAATTTTTCTACTGCTTTTTGAGTCCAATCATCGGCACCATAAGCAGAAGCATGTCCTTGATTTGCATTGATGATTGCTTGTAAAATTGCAGGGTGTATGCCAGCATAATTGTCACTCGCAAAACTTTTACTAATTTGGTGTTTATTCACGGTAACTCCTCTATAAATTAGGGAAGATGAAAACTGGTCGAGCCATTTGAAGGTATTATAAAACCATCATTAAAGTTTCTAATATAAAAGTCAAAAGCTTTTTTAAATTAAAAGAACGCTATTTTGGCGCTATTTTGTAGACATTTGCAAATATAAAATATTTATTTAAACTAAAGATATCGTTTTCTATAATGTTATATGTTACATGGAGGTTATCTCTATGAATTTTTTAAGACTTGTTATGTTTATTGTCCTGTTGAGCAATATCGCAGGTATTGCACCAGTATTTTGTATGAATAGCAAACCTGCGCCCATGGATGAAAAACCAGATTCAAATAAACGTAAAGCTCTCCATGATGATAACTTTGATCATGATGATGAACCAGCAACAAAAGGTTCCCGGCATGATAATCCTACCGCAGGCACAGGCGCTGAATCAGGTTCCGGTTCAGGGAATAAACCTGGCAGCGACTCAGATGCTGGTGATGTTAAAGAAACTCTTGATAAGCAAAAGCTTGCACAAGAATTGCGAGAAATTAAGCAATGGTTTCTTGAATATATTGAGATTCCAGAAGACCACGCTTCTTTACTTAACCGTTCAGGAAATTTTAAAGATTGGATGTGTCAATGCTTGCGCGATCGAGAAACATATCTTTGGAAACAACTTTTTGATGTTTGCGCATTGTCTGATTATTCTGTTGATAAAATGATTGCTGACCATCAGGAAGAGGCTTCGAAAAAAATAGCAACCGATGAGAAAGAGCTTCAAGATGCAAAAGAGATGATCAAGTTTGATGATGGGGATGACTTACAAACGCTTTTTATTGAGTTAGCAAGCCTTCTATTATCAGAACGCAGCATTGATCCAAAAACCATACGATTTGTTATTACTGATAAAGAAAATGACGATAAGCATTTAAGCACTATGCAAACAATGAAGCAAGCATTAATTCTCTGTTTACCAGGAAGTAAGGCTATTATGGATTGTATGGTAAAAGACGCTGGTGTAACCATGTCAAGCTCAGCATTTTACACATCACTATTTGCCGGTGTCGTTCCTCATGAAATTAGTCATCTAAAAAATCAGGATCGTCTTGTAGATGTGTGTTTTGATTTGTTATTAAAAAGAGATGTAGAGCCTCATTTGACTGACGTGAGCGATAGAGAATTTGCTCTTTTTAATGCATTAACAAAAAAATTATATAACGAAATTCTTCGCTTTCATGAGGTACGTTCTGACATTGAAGGTTGTTTGTGGCACCCTAAATTTTTAACATATATCATAGATTGGAGAAAGTTACAGCATCTGTCGGAACAAGCAGAATTCTTTAAGATGACTAGTAGTATTCATCCTCCAGAAGAAATGCGAGTTCTTAGTTGTGAAAAAATAAAAAGAGTGTTCGAAATTGATAAGCTGCTCGCTTAATCTTTCTTATAAAAATCGTCTTTTAAATGGTCTGGCTCATCGAGATAATTATAATCAATCAGAATTTCATCCCCAGCCTTTATATCTTTAATGGCATAAATACTTCTAACTTTAATATCATTAATTAAATCAGCATTTTGTACGATCGTTTTTTTTGCAATATTTGGCGTAACAGAATGATTGATGAACCAACCTATTTCCATACGATCAAATCGTTCGGGGCATAAGCATTCTTCGTCGTTTATATAAATACAGTATTGCATTAACTCTGCTGGAATATCTTTGACTTTTAATGTTCTGAGTTCAAAACTTTTGTTAAAAAGTAATGTGCCTACTGGAATGTCATGCGTAGCAAAAACACCAATCCCACCTAATGTAGATGGTTTTAAAATAAACGAGAATTCTGTCGATTGCATATTTGATTCTCCGATATCATGAGCGCTCAAAATATTTATGAAAAAAGAGAGTACAAAAATTATTTTTATAGTTCTATTCATATAAATTTCGATTAAAAATAGGAAAAACAATAATGTGAAAATGTATCTTATATTTTTAAAAAATGCGATCAGGTTGAAATTGATCTCATCAAAACTTAATTTTTTGTCGAAATATTGACTTGATTTGTCTTGGAAAACTATTGTCTTTTGGGGTATAGGTAAAGATAAGAAGGGATTAGAGTATGAAGAAAGTTCTACTATTTTTAGTAATTGGATTGTTAGATTGCTCTACATTGTTACCAACTACTATTTCTGTTACTTCTGTGAGCAACCAAAAATATATAATCCCTCAAAAGTATACAATTAATCTTATGTGGATTAATAGGAAGCTTAATGAGAATCAGCAATATATCTACCCAGCATCTAACGAAAACGAGTTATCAAAATTATTTTTAAGACATATTTTTAAGTGGGCATTGGTAAATAAGAATAGTACTGTCCATCTTTGGTTTGACAGTATGCTAACACCTGCTGCTGCAGTAAAAAATACTCATCTGCTCATAAAAAATTATCTACAAGCTCATCCTGACGTCGCACCCATTATATTACGAGACGTGCGCGAACTTCCCTATGTTATGGCAAATCCAGAAGTGTTTTCTGATAAAACTCCTATTTTTTTCCGCGTAGACTTGCTGCGTGTTATCGCACAGGTTCATGATATAACTACTGGAGTAACGCCCTATTTTGTATACAGCGATCTTGATATAGACCCTCTTTCACGCGAAGAAATTTTTGATGAAGAAACGTTACACAAACTTCAAACATTTGGCATTGTCATGGCATACCATCCGATCTGGCAAGGATTTGAAAATAGCTTTTCTATAGTCAGTAATCACAATGCTCAACTTCTGGAAGCTATGACGTATACACTAATCGACCTCAATATTCAACGGGCTTATAATGCATTGCATGGTAAATTTTATAAAGATTGGCATATGCCTGAAGCGATTTCTTTGGTTGAGCTGGCTAGGAACAATCAACATAATAATAATATCACGGCACAACAGCTGCCAACCATCCCACACAATTACAGTATTAACATTATATGGATCAACGAAAGATTCACAGAAAGCCAGCAGTATATTCATTCAGGATTGAATGATGAAGAGTTGTTGGAAAATTTCTTCAAACCGATTTTCGAATGGGCAGCAATGAATTCTGAGGGCACAGTAAATATTTGGTTTGATAGCGCTGTAACCCCATCTATTGCAGTAAAAAACACCTCCCAATTTCTTCACACTACACATCCTGAATTATCTAATATTATCTTGAGAGATATACGTAAGCTCCCTTTTGTTCAAAATCATTCAGATATATTTTCATCCAGAACCCCAGTACATTTTCAAAAACAGTTACTCGAGGTTATAGCAGCAATGTTTGATATTTCAATGGGATGCGCATCGTATTGTCTCTATGGAGATCTTTTTGCTCTGGTAGCATATAAAGATCTTTTTGGCCTAAAAACACTCTCTGCTCACGAACTTTTTGATGAGCAAGCCATGAAAGGGTTACAAAAATTTGGCATGACAAGTACAAATCGAGGAGGTCTTGTAAAAGAAATCATCGGCGGCAATACTACGGGTATTGTTGAAATTTTGACGCGTGATTGGCTTAACCCTAATATTAAAAAAGCCTATAGCAAACTATCTGGTACAGACTGCTATGATACCTGTTGTGCTGCGAGCATGTCAATCTTGCAACAAATTATCTACCTTAGTTATGCGAGCATGTTTAAATATTTTTATCATCGTGCAGGATTGGGAAAGCTCTTCATAGAAAATCATGAGTATGACAAGAATAAAGATGGCTTGGTGCCATTTGGGTTAGATCGCATGAGAATGGGAGGATATTTTGCTGCTAGCAAACAACTTCCAGAAGCAGGTATAGCCCAAGTCTGGATGCCAACAAAAAAAATTGCACACCCGCAACCAACGTTAATTTACGAAGACGAAGCTCCTGTACGTAGCATGGAAAAGTGGTAATACTTTTTTTGTATCCAAAAGTTTTATAAGAGCACTTCACCCTATCAACCGTTTATTTCAAGAAATCATGCACACCACAAAAAATTTTTGTTAGAATCTCTTTGTTTTCTGTCTTCTTTTTTTTAGAGGGTTTTTTATGCTGGCAGAAATGTTTGACGTAATTGTTTCAGGTCATGACGATTTGATTGAAGGATTAGATTCTATTGCTTTGGATGAATTATTTACTGAAAGTATAAAGTAAAAAAAGAAAGAAGAGTTTGCATGACATCTATATATATTCGCGAAGTTATGCGAACTGATAGCGATTGTGAGCATATTTTTAAGCAAGTGGCTTTAATTTGGATCGACGCTCAAAAAACTACCTTTTACCCTCTTTTCAAACAACGCAACCCATCTCTCTATGCAACACTTCTTGATGACCCAGACGTTTTGAGTATTGATCGCATAGTAAAAGCATTCAAGCTCACCATGCGGTATTATTTTAAGCTTGCAGTTGCTGTTCAAGACGAAAAGATTGTAGGCTATGTTCTTTTTATCCCATTGAACTTTAGCGATGAATCAATCAATTTTCTTGATCGTGTATTTGGCGGCAAGCGAGATGATCTTACGTCTGAAGAACAAGCTGAATTTAAGAGATTCATAAGTACGGACCAACTCTATATTGAAGAATTTATGGTTCATTCATCAGTGCAACGGAAAGGGGTTGGGACGTTATTGTTGGAGCATGTTTTGAACTATGGACGTGATCACGGTTTTATGCAATGTGTAGTGGTTACTGTCGAACAAAATGAAAAAGCCTGTAATTTTTATGAAAAATTAGGTTTCAGCAAGCAAAAGAGTTTCTTGGACAAAAATGGAGTGGGTGTTGCGGCGTATGAAAAGAGGCTAACGGCTTGATATCGAATTCACAACCGCTTACAATAAAAAAAGGCCCGCTTAAGAGCTTCGTTAAAGGATCTATGTGCGGGCCTAGCTCGGCATCATATTTTTGTCGTGATGGTTTGGATTTCTTCTTCGACCTGTCCAAAGCCTTTCTTGGGCTTCGAGGTCTTGGTGAATTAGCGGCGACTACTGAAGCTCTTTTTTTACTTACTCTTCGGTCAACCGAAACCAACAAAACCAAAAAAGATTTTGGTAAGTATTTGTAAGTTTTTCAAACGAGTGTTAGACTCGTTCTACTGATTTGGAGCGTCTCCATCAGTAAAACCCGTAATCTTTCATAACGTAAGTTATACTATGATATATAAAATAAAACGCTGGACCAAGGGCATTTTTCTTATCGGTATCGGAATTCTTCTGATATCTCCCGTCTTACGCGAAATGTTCTTTCGCTATCTCCTAACCTTCATTGGAATTTACATCGTCTTTCTCGGTATTCGCAGCATCCTAGAACAAAATAATTCAAGCTATTGAGACCCTTTCCATCTTTTTGTTAGGATTAGCAGAGAGTTTGAATCTTTGTTGAACCAAAAAAAGGAGAAATGATGGACGATATGGGAAATAATAACGGCAAAAAGAACTTTGATATGCGCTTTATCAAAGGCTTAGCTGCTGTAACGCTTGGCGTGATTTTGATTATCATGTCATACAAAGTCATTCTTTGGATGGTCTGTTTCATGTCTGGGCTGTTCTTGATTTATGCAGGTTTGATTTGGCTTGATCTTACACCGGCGGTACGCTCAATTGATCAAGTTATTGAAAAAATCAAAAAAATGTTATCGCTCTAATCAAAGATGTACAACAAAAAAGGGCTGGAAAATATCCAGCCCTTTTTACTTTTTTTATTACTAAGCGTTTTATTATTCTATGCAATCGATGATCACCGAGCCAACCAAAAATAACGAGCTCCGTCTCTTCGTACCGTTGCTCTTTGTGGTGGTGGCATACGAAATGAAAATCGAACCGATGGTCGATGGCCAAATCTGAAAGCAACACTTCTTGCTGGGTTTGGCCCTACGGCAGGTCCATGCCCAGCAGGGCCGGCATCCGGCTCACCTCCACCAGCGCCAACTCCATGTCCATCGTCATCGCCAGAATCGTCATCGCCAGAATCGTCATCATCATCAGACTCATCTCCAGCATCACCATCAGAATCATCATTTCCTCTAATGCTCACATCTCTTTCAACTGCACGGTTACGCGGCTGACGGCAGGTCATACACATATGCGCGTTGGCAGCCCACGCACCACCTCCGCCATCAAAATTATGACGACATGCAACATGAAGAACATGGTTACAGCCAAATATTGTTATGCGTTGATTGTCTTCAAAATCTTCAAGACAAATTGGGCATTCAGCATTAATACTTAATGCTCTTCTGCTCCCCCGGTGAATTTCTATATTTTTTCCATCATCTTCTTCAACCAGAATTGCTCGTGGCGGCTTTTTTGCATTTTTAGCTGCCTTTCTCTTTTTTTCTTCAGCAATACGTCGAACTTCTCGCGCATGCTCTTCTACCGGATCATAGATAAAAAAGTCATCACATGCTTTTAAAACACTCAAAATCACGATTGCGGCTTGAATATCAGCTTCTACACCTTTGCATGGAAAGTCTAAATATTCTGACAATGCAATCACGATAGAACAAATGGCTTGAGCGCGAATTCTCTTCTTTTTGTCTACAGGAGAATTTCCATTGTTAACAGCGCAATAAACGCCAAGCCCCGATTCAATTGCTGGCAAAATCAATGTTCTTGCCTTACGGAGAAACTCAGCAACACGATTTTTCATATCTTCAGAAGCTTCTATCGTTAGTTCCTGAGCAGCTTCAGGCTTCTGGTTATTCTGTGTTTCTTGTAATAATTGGCTTATTTCGGCTTCGTCATCTTCTTTCACAAGCGAAGTTACATGTATAAGATCAGCAATAATGTTACCTATTGAATACCCCAGCCAAAAATTATTATGAAACTGACGATCATTAGGCTTATTGTGTATTGCAATGCCTGCATGAACTGCTCGGGCCGTTGCCTTAAGTATGTGTAAGGCCGTGCCTTTTACCGTTGTTTTTTCAAGATCATAACGGCTCGCGATATTACAGGGTAATTTTGCTATGGCAGCTACCATTTCAGCAATCTCCCATGAACGATAGTTGCCAGAGCTCACGCTTGAAATAACAGCTGGTTTTTTGTCAGAAGCTGCTTTTCGATCGTTGGCTGCTTGCAGAGAAGATATATGATTCATAGCTGAAAGCAGTATGAAACCAAGAAATATAATTTTTTTACTACCACTCGTGCGCATAATATTCTTAAGAAACATCATAGAACCAGACTCCTCAATTGTTGTATTTACCTCGAAAACTCACTACGTTGACCCATCCTCTCATCTGATACCCACAAAAAAAATAGGAGAGAGTTATAAACTCTCTCCTATTCAAATAACTAAATTATTTTTTGTGCTTATCGAGTTGTATCGTGCTTAAGCTTATCTTACAGCAGGTTTTCTGTCGCGGTTAGGATATCTGCCATTAAGACCAAATGTTGCAGATTTCTTTGCTGCTGCTTTGCCGACTTTGCTTGCTGATTTTGATGCTTCTGCTTTTGCACCAGCTTTAGGTGCTAATTCACGTTTGTAATCAACAATCAACATGACAACGCCTGCCATTGTAGCAACTGCTTGTGCATCTGCTTCCAATGAACCTTTTTTGCTTGCAACATAGTCAGACAATCTGTTGGTCAAGAAAGCAAGGCCTTCTACCATCAAACGTGTTCTGCGTGTTTCTTCTGTATTTTCAGTTACAGCAACGTAACCACGTGCAGCTGCTTGAACAACTGGAGCAACGAAGTTGCGGAGCAATGTTGCTGAAGCAATCAATTTCTTACGCATTGCGGTAACTTCAACATCATCTTCAACTGATGCAACTGAAGCATCTTTCTTTGCCAATGCTTTGACATGTTTTGCAATGTCTGCACCACGGAACAAGATTTCCAATGCTTTGTAGTGTTGATCTCTCAATGCTACGCCAGCTTTGTTATCATTGTACATAGCTGAACCTTGGCCAATCATGACGAAAAGATCGTCGATAACTTTAAGAGCATGGGCTGTACGAGGAGCAAGAGCTTTCTCTGCATTGTTTGCAAGAACTGCTACTGGCAAACCAGCAACAATTGAAGCAAGTTCAACATTTTTCATTGAAACCAATGAAGAAATTGTTGATCCTTCTGATCTATTCTTTTTGCCTGCGCATACTGCATTTTGTGCAACACCTAAGCAAAGAACCAAAGCAACAAGCTTTGTAAGTGAACGTTTGATTGTGTGATTCATTTTATACCTCTCACGAATCGTTAAACATACAACAACAACTTTTTCTGGTGGCTAGCCGTCCCCCTGTTCACCACTACTACTTCTTCCCTTTTTGCGTGCAATAAAATTCTGTAGGTTTCAAAGCACTTTAGCACATTTTTGTGGGTTGTCAAAATCTATTTTTTAAAATGAGGCTTTTCGTCGATCCTGCACGTTCTTTGAAATACCCCATCATCGTAATAAGTAACCTTGACTTTACCAGGGGAAAAAGTTAGCATATGGTCATATTTACTAGAATTAATCGACGTATTGAGACGTATTGAAGGAATCTTATGTTTTTTGCTCCTTTTTGTAACCTAATATCTTTTTCTCATACTCTCTCTTTTCTTCGTTATACGGTATCAACCGTAACGGTCATTGTGGGCTAACGCCCAATAAATCTTTTCTTTCTTAATTTTTTATATCATTTTTGCATAACTGAATTTAATCAGGCTCGTTTTTCATCTGAATTGCCTCAAACTTTGCCTGCCTCATAAAATATTGTATGTTTAAATGCATAATTAACGATTTAACCAAGAAGGCGACCCTTCGAGACACGATTCTACGAATCGTTCCTCAGGGCGAGCGCCTTTAAAGCCAGGAATTTTTAATGATTACCGAAAAATTATACGACCATAAAAAATGTGAACAAGAAGCCCAATCCCTCTGGGAATCTGAAAAAATTTACCATTTCACCGCCAATCCACAAAAAGAAGTTTTCAGCATCGACACCCCACCGCCAACCGTCTCGGGCACGCTGCATATCGGCCATATTTTCTCTTATACCCATGCCGACGTTATTGCCCGCTACAAACGGATGAAAGGCTATAATGTTTTCTATCCGATGGGGTTTGATGACAATGGCCTACCAACCGAACGATATGTTGAAAAGAAAAATAGCACTAAAGCTCATTTGATGAAACGATCTGAGTTCATTAACCTGTGCCTCAAAGAAACTCATGACGTCGAAAAACTGTTTGAAAATCTGTGGCGTTCAATGGCACTTTCTATCGACTGGAACAAGGTTTATTCAACCATCTCGCCAAAAGTCCAAAGAATCTCGCAATATTCTTTTATCGAGCTGTATCAAAAAGGGCATGTCTATCGTAAAGAAGAACCTTCTTTGTATTGCACCACCTGCAGAACATCGGTCTCGCAAGCTGAACTTGATAGCGCTGAGCTGTCTTCCCACTTCAATGATATTGCATTCAGATCTGAAGATGGCGAGCCGTTCATCATTGCAACCACGCGTCCTGAACTTTTACCAGCATGCGTTGCCGTTTTCTTTCACCCTGAAGATCCCCGCTACAAACATTTGGCCGGTAAATTTTTGATCACGCCTATCTTTGAACAAAGCGTCATGATGATAGCGGACGATAAAGTTGACCCCGAAAAAGGTACCGGCTTAGTTATGTGCTGTACCTACGGCGATCAAACCGATATCTTTTGGCAGAAAAAACATAAACTGCCTGTCATCCAAGCTATTGGCCTTGACGGCAAATGGAGTGACAAAACAGGGCCGCTTGCCGGTCTGACCGCTCATGAAGCCCGTAAAAAAGTTCTTGAATTACTCAAAGAATCGGGCGCGCTTCGGTTGCAAAAGGCAATCACCCACAACGTTAACGTCCATGAACGTTGCAAACAAGAAATTGAATACACCACGCTTACCCAATGGTTTATTAACATTCTTGATCACAAAGAAAAATTTTTAGAACTTGCCGACCAGATTGTTTGGAAGCCAGAATTCATGAAAGCACGGTATCGCGACTGGGTTACCAACTTGAGCTGGGACTGGTGCATCTCGCGCCAACGCTTTTTTGGCATCCCATTTCCGGCCTGGCATTGCGCCGATTGCAAAGAAGTCATTCTTGCCGACCCCAAAGATCTGCCGATTGATCCACAAGAAACAGCCTACCCAGGCAAGGCATGTCCGAAATGTAAAAGCGTCAATGTAACGCCCGATACCGATGTGATGGACACCTGGAATACCTCGGCACTCACGCCTCAAATTAACGTAGGCTGGCCTGATAACACAGGCGCTCATGCCCTTCGAGACGAACCTAACGGTTCTCCTCAGGACGAGCGGGGTGATACAGGCGCTCGTGGTGAGGAGCCCGAAGGGCGTCTCGAACCATCTCTTGGCCAAGTTACTATCCCCATGAGCATGCGTCCGCAGGCACACGATATCATCAGAACATGGGCGTTTGATACCATCGTCAAAGCGTACTTCCACCACAATGATATCCCCTGGAAAAATATCGTTATGTCCGGTCACGTGCTGGCGGGCAAAGAAAAAATCTCCAAATCAAAAGAGAACAGCAAGATGGCGCCTGAAGTATTGCTTCAGGAATTTCCTGCAGATGCGGTCCGATTTTGGGCTTCTAATGGAAAACTTGGTACCGATACAGTCTTTAGTGAAAATGAATTAAAGATTGGTCTGAAACTTATCACCAAGCTATGGAATGCGTTTAAGTTTTGTTCTGAACATCTTGAAGGGTATGACCCCTCGAGACGCAGCGAAGCTGCTCCTCGGGGAGACGGTGACAGGAGCCAATCCGAGTTAAACCAAGCAGCTGATTCTACGTCCCGTCACCACGAGAACCAAGCAACCGATTCTATTTCCCGTCGTCCCGAGGAGATTACGTCCCCTCACCATGAGAACCAAGCAACCGATTCTATTTCCCGTCGTCCCGAGGAGATGTCGCAGACATCGTCTCGAGGGACAAGTCATGTAGATCTTGACGATCTCAACAAATGGTTATTGCATGAACTCAGTTCGACCTACACAACGTATCAAAAACATTTTGACCAATTCGATTATCATGCAGCACTTGAAATAGCCGAAAAATTCTTCTGGAACACGTTCTGTGACAATTATCTCGAGCTGGTAAAAGATCAGTTCTTTAATCCCGATAAATACAGCGCTCAAACGATTGAAGGATCGCGCTTCACACTCTATCAAACCGGCTTTGCCATCCTACAAATGTACGCACCCTTCATCCCGCACATCACCGAAACGTTGTATCAACAGCTCTATAAAAAGACAGAACAACAATCATCGCTGCATATCACTACATTCGATCGTGATCGCTACACCTACAATTACCACGACAGCGCAACGTTGATTCATGCTGTTCTTAATGTGGTTGCCGGGGTACGCAAGCTCAAGAGTGAAAAACAAGTGTCGCTCAAAACCGAATTGCAAAATCTTGTGATTCATGTCAGTGATGCAGGCTTAGCAAACCAACTGAAAACACAAGAAGCGTTGATTGGTGGCATCACCAAGGCGTTAAAGATTGAATTGGTAACGCAGGCGCTTGAACAAAATGTTTTGGAAGACCAGAATGGTGTTTTAGTAGCACATGTGAAGATTTGATAACGTGGACCCTGAAATAAATTCAGGGTGACAATGTGTGGATAGTATAATGTTGTTATGTTAGACGCTCTTTTTTGTCATCCTGAACTCGTTTCAGGATCCATGCCTTTTTTTAGAAAGACCCCATGATCCTGATCAACAACCGACAACGAAAAATAAAAATAAACAGCAAAGACTTACACGCCAAAGCCGCAAAAATGCTCGAGGTCCTGGGATACCAGGACTTCGACCTCGGCATTCTGCTCACCACCAATGCATCAATTCACAAACTCAACAAAACATATCGCCACAAAGATAAACCGACCGACATTCTCTCATTCCCCTATCACCCAGAACTCAAAGCGGGAGAAAAAATCAAAGTCCAATCGCCTGACGATAAAAATCTTGGTGATCTGATCATCTCGCTGGAATACGTTCAAAAAGAAGCTCACAAAACCTGGAACAGAACTTTTGATGACCATCTGACAGCACTGCTTGCGCACGGCATCGCTCATTTGCTGGGGTATGATCATATTCTTGATAAAGATTACGCCGTCATGCAAAAGGTTGAAAAAAAGCTACTTGAAGCGGTTGGCTTAGAAAAAATTTCTCAGTAATTGCTTTTTAACAAGATCTCTCACCAGACTACAATCTATCTATTACCAAAAAATTTATTGAAGTCTGTATATCAGACGAAAGATCTATCGCATGAATTTTATAATATCAATTAAAAAAATTCTCTTAGCCTTCTCTTTACTTTTCATTATAGCTGCCAGCGCATGCATCCATGCAATGCAGCCAAATACAACGGAAAATTTATTTCTGCAAAGCCCGATAGCAGAAACCCTTAACCTACAGCAATTTCGTAAATTTATGGGTGGCAAAGTAAAACAACAAATGTATAAGATAATTACAAACAATCCCAAACTAAAAAAACGCTTGGAGCAACAACTGGTAATAGATGATAATGGCAGGGTAATCATAAAAATTAATCCGGTCATCCCTCCCAGCTGGACGCCGCATATCACCCATCTTTCTCTTTCTGAGGTTCCCGTTAATAAAAGATTCTGTATCAACCAAACCATTCTTAACACGCTTAATGCATGCAAAGATAAACTTAAGAAAAATATGCAGGCTACTCTTCCAAGCACAGCAGAACTAAAACTGCTTGGTGCTTTTGTTGTTATTGCCTTAGCCCCTGACCTTGATATTTCTCGCGATTGGGAACGTTTTTCTCACAAACTTGATACTGATTTAAAAGACATATGCACGGTACGAACCAAGCATTTTGAAGAATACCAAAAACCCGGTCAGACCTGGGTTCCTCACATTTCTTTACACAGAATTACACCCTATTTTTCAGATATAAAAGCCGTTTCTTTAAAAGAAAAAATAAACAACTTATTGCAAGAAAAAGATGATGCAGGCAAAAAAACAATCCGGCAACACATCGAACACTTTCTAACAACCATACCTCGAGATGATTTTACTCTTGCAACATTGAACTTAGACTATCTCGTGTTATCAAGAGGCTCAACTGATGTAACTCAATTTACCTTTAATGAAACGAGTGGTACATGGGAAATGAAAGTTCTTGAACAACCAGTTCCAGAAGAGGCGCCAGAAACAACTTCAGATAAAAAATTAGGCTTACCATTGTCAGTGTCAGATTTAAAAGAAGCAGCTACCGGTAGATATTATTCTTTTACTGAAGGAGAATTGGTCGGCACCCTTGCTCCTGATGCGCCAGATACCTACCTCTACGCCCAGATAACAAAAGATCAACCAACTGATAAGCGCCTGGTCAAAGTTTTTGATGGGACAAAAGAAAAAACATTCGAAAAATCACACATCCTCAAATTGCAGATAAAAAAACGCGCAGGCGATCTTGCAAGCGATGATGATCTCAAACGAACACCAAAGCCTCATGTAAACAATGTTTTTGCGCCCAACGAAGTCGTTATTATCCGCAAGAAGTATGCAAAGATTATAGAAAAAGCTTCTAAAGATTCTTGGCGAGTTGTAAGCCAAGAAACACTTGATTCTACTAGCTCCTCTATTTATTTGACCGACGGCATTGGAAAAATTATGCAGCCCCACGATGAAATCATCGCAGCGCTGACAACCCTCAAAGAAAAACTGGTACAACTGAGTTCAGCTTTATCGGGTGCCAAAGCGTGATTCAGCTAAAAATTCCCAATCATTGATCTTTGGATTCCCCCTTTCGTATGCTCGTACAAAATTATTAGTGAGTTAATGAAAGGGATATGGAAATGAACATCAGATTCTTAAAACTTTTTCTTTGTTTTCATTTTGTGCTGTGCGTTTTTGCGGGCTTTGAAACGCTTTATGGAGCTCGTGAACTTAATACTGATGCAAGTGCAGAAAGAAATAATGCTAGCTTTGAGCCAAGAAATACTTTTGATCTTGGGGAAGTGGTTATTATTGAACGAACAGACGCCCCTAAATGGCGATATGGTATAATTAAAGAAAAAATTCAAGATGCGTCAAAATGGAAGGTTTTAGTTGGAGAAATTCCAGGCTATATACAGACAAGAGAGTTACGGCCTGAACAAATAGGCAAACTTTCCGCACCAACATCCCCAGCCGCAACCCCCGCACCTCAAGCTTCAGGCAAAAAACCAACCCCCGATACTACCTCATCTTTACCCGCAAGCATCGACGTAAAAATTGATTCCCATGTGGGGGAAAAAATAAGCAACGAAATGAAAGCCTACCTAAAACCTTGTTCACCAGAAATAATTCCTGCTTTAGCAGATAATGACGTTGTAGCCATCAAACTAAGCAATGGAATATTTCACTATGGGCAAATAACAAAGCTGTACCCTGTTGCTACAAGCGGTAGCTGGAAAGCTTTTGAACATGATGCTTTAAAAGATCCAAATTCCAATCAAGGCGATATTGATTTGGGTATAGATAGTGTAAATACAGATCCAGGCAGTAAAGTGCTTGCAGGCGGTGTGCATGGAACAATCCTGGAAGGTACTGTCATCATCATCGATCAAGAAAAAACCATCAAAATATTCAAACCTGAAGCTATTTATCGCGCGCCATCTCCAGAATCTATATCAAAAAAAGCATTTACAACGCTTACCGACTGGGCAAAGGCATGTTCACTACAACAAGAAAATTATATAAAAATATCTGAAAATTCATTGGAGTACCCAACTCCTATCGTTGGATGGCCAGAATTTTTTGAAAAAATAGAAACATTTGTAGCGAAGTGTAAATCATCAGGCTTCTTTGACCAAAAAAATTGGCTTGCACAACAACCTGATCAGAAAATGTTTGCCGAGTTTCCAAGAAATATAGCGTCTAACCCATCCATTTTATTTGTCCAAAAATTCGGATTGTCGCGTCATCCTGCCAAAGTCTGCTTCATCGGCGATATCCATGGCAGCATCCATTCGCTGCTGAGAAATTTATTACGATTACAAAAACTCGGCTATCTTGATGACAATTTTAAAATTAAAGATCCTGATTTTTATTTAATTTTTAACGGCGATTTTGTTGATCGCGGCAGATATGGCGCAGAAGTATGGTATACCATTTTATTCCTTAAGCTTATCAATTGGGATCGTGTTTTTTTATTACGCGGTAATCATGAAACTAAAAAGATCAGCTCTGGCTACGGATTTAAAAATGAAATTGCAAAAAAATATGGCGTTGTAGAAGACAATGCTTTTAATATTCTCCTCTCACTTTATGAGCTACTTCCCTTTGCACTTTATTTGGGATTTGGCAAAGACGAACAAAATCGCCAAGTTTGTTTTCAATGTTGCCATGGTTGCATAGAAATTGGTTACAAGCCAAAAGATTTTTTGAAAAGCACTGTTGACTACGAGCTGTTAACTATCGAAAAACTTAATGAAACCGCTGCAGAAATGAAATCAAAGCATCCAGCACTCATTGGTAATGTCAACACATATGAAGAAAAATCTGTAGATATCGGCTTCAATTGGAGTGATGTTATACAGGAAGATGATGGAAAAATATGGAGCAATTGGGAACGCGTTGAAGGCGTCAAGGGCGATGAGGGCCCTGGATACCAATCTGATGTCAAAGCAACTGATCTTTATCTTAAAACAATCAATAAAAATGAACGTATTATTGTGGGTGGATTTATACGCGGCCACCAAGACAGATCGTTCGGCTTTAAACTGCTGTACGGTGATGTGAACTTAACGAAGGATGAGGTACCCGAAGCAGCAAAAGAGAATACCTCTTATGCCCAAGGACCGTGGCATTGGATTCACGTCAAAGAAAAGTATGACCAAATTAATCCATTCGGTTTTCGAATATACAATCAAAACTACAATGATCATGCCCCAATTTTCACATCAACAACCGCTACAGAAGGACAAAGTGTCCCCTATGATTTTTTATTAATGCTTTTTACTAATGAAAAATATGAAAACTGGCGATTAAAACCATACGAATTCAAGTTACCTCCTGATCGAGATTTTAAAAAAGAAATGAAAGAAGCTGATACTTTTGAGGCATGGCAAGCATTCATTGATCAAAATTTTAAAGACATGAAAGCAGCAGAAGACAAATTTCTTACCACGTTATCTGATAGAATCAAAGAACTTCAGTCTTTTTACAACAAACCTGATCACAAAAACTATAAACTTTTGGTAAATGCAAGAGCTGAACCTGTTTTAATACTGGCCCTCACTAAAAAAACTAACCAACCTGCTGCTGGAGGAGAAGAGCCATCAACGCCTAAAAAATCTGATATCACAGCTCTCACTACCGCGCTGACAACCCTCAAACAAAAGCTTATACAACTCAGCACAGCTTTATCGGGTGCCAAAGCGTAATACCTCAAAAAAATTCCCATTCATTGATCTTTGCATTCCCCCTTTCGTATGCTCGTAACAAATTATTACTGAGTAGGTGAAAGGGAATGGAATGAAAATAAGATTCTTAAAAGTTTTTCTTTGTTTCGGTTTTTTCGTTGTCAGTACAAGCTCTCTGTTTGGGATGCGTAATGTTGGTCAAAAAGCAACAGAGAAGGCAACATATGATCCAAAAAATGATTTTAAAGAGAATGATATAGTCGTTGTTAAAAAAGGAGATGTCCCTGTTTACGGAGAAATAGTGGGTCCTAGTGCGAGCGCATATTCTGACTGGGTCGTTCATCGAGGGAGTAGGGACCTTGTAAGTTATCGCATTATTGAAATTGGTAAGCTCCAATCACTTCCATCAGCACCATCAAAAGCAGAAATTGAACTTGAGGCTCGTATTAAACAACAAGACGAAGAAGCAAGACTTGCCAGAATCGCAGAACTTGAGGCCAGTATTCGACAAGGAGAAGCTGAATCCGCTATACAAAAGCTGGAAGACGAGATCAAGGAGTGCCAGAAAGAACTAATAAAGATAAGAGGCACACAACTTACACAAATGGAAATAGATGCACCAAAGGAACCAAATGAACGTTTGGGGTATTTTGAGAAAATAGAAGAAAAGTTAGCAGCAGAAAGAACACAGAAAAAAACAAAATATTCGAAAGAAGAAACGATTGCGCTCTATAATCTGCGCATAAGCTTAGCTCAACTGAAGATCAAAGCAGTCGAAGAAAAAGCCCGTGCTGAGCGAGAAAAAAAAGAGCCTCTCTCAGCCGAACAAACAAGAAAAATTGGTAGCGCTGCAACACAAAAAGATATTAATGACGCAAGCTATGATACAAATAATAAATTTGAATTAGGCGACACTGTTCTCGTAACAAGAGGTTCTGATGAAAAAGTATATGGAAGAATAAGGTTTATTGACGAAGGTGTGTACGAAGTTGGATATTCTGGTAGGGCTCGATTTTATGCTAAAGAAGCAGGATCCATAAATATTATGGGTCGCGACCAAGGTCTCATTCTTTTGACCGAACTCGGTAAGCTTCCCGCATCGTCTCTCACACCTGAAGGAGTTGCCGCATTTCGGAGCAATATTCCTCAGGCCAGTATGCTATGGAAAGAGAGAGAGAAAGCTCGAGCAGCATCAGGAGGAGCACACGAAACATCTGATGTCACAGCTCTCATCACCGCGCTTTCAACACTCAAGCAAAAACTTATACAACTCAGTTCAGCTCTATCAGGTGTTGCCAAAGCGTGATTCTGCTAAAATTTCCCATTCATTGATCTTTGCATTCCCCCTTTCGTATGCTCGTACAAAATTATTACTGAGTTAATGAAAGGGATATGGAATGAAAATGAGATTCTTAAAAGTTTTTCTTTGTTTGCATTTCGTGCTGTGCGTTTTTGCAGTGCCCAATCTTTTTGGCATGGATGTTGTGGCGGGCACACCAGCACCAAGCGCTGAGCATAAGAAAGCAAAATATAATGAAGATAACACTTTTAAACCCGGGGAATCTGTAATAGTTGAGTATGAAGGCAAATTCCTATACGGCAAAATCACAAGACAATCTTCCAATAAAGGGTATGTTGATATAGGAACAATCACAAAACCCTATCACGTAAGTGAGATCGGCAAACTTGAGCCTCTTACATCCGCACCTGCAATAGCTCCTTCAGCAGAAGAAAAATTTACAACACTTATCGGATGGGCAGGAGAATGTTTCACGAAATGCCGTGAAGATGGCACTATGATAAATAAAGATGAAACAAAATACCCAGACCCTGTAATATCAAAATGGGAGTTGATCTGGAATACCATGATGCAATTCATAAATGAACACAAGAAGCATGGTTTTCAAGAAAACAATAACTGGGTAGACGGAAAAGCACCGGATAAAAGTCTTCTAGGACATAGAGCAAGTGATGACGATTTTGTTAACGCTTTAAAAGACCCGGATGCAAATAAAAGTGTAGAAGATGGTGATTATAATTTTCCTTTTGTTCAAAAACAAATTGTACCTTCTGGTAGCATAATTTGTTTTATAGGAGACATACACGGCAGCATAAATTCATTGTGTAGAAATTTGCTACGACTCATGGATCTTGGATACATAAACAATGATTTTACATTTACTACACGGAACAATTTTTATATGGTTTTTAATGGAGATTTTGTTGATCGAGGCCGTTATGGCATTGAAGTTTGGTATACACTCCTGCGCCTTAAGCTTGCAAACTGGGATCGTGTATTTTTATTACGTGGAAATCATGAAGAATGTCTTACCACTCTCTCTTATGGGTTTGTAAGAGAATTACGTTCAAAATATCCTAGCACCAAATACGTTTACGAAAATTTTATCATTCTACACCATTTTCTTCCTTCGGCTCTATACCTTGGTTCAGGAACACCTTCTACGTTTGTACAATGTTGTCATGGAGGTATTGAAGTCGCTTACAATCCCCAGCAGCTTTTAGAATCATCGAAAGTATTTCAAAAAATAAAAACTGACGAAAATCTTATTAAAATCTTGGAAAAAAAGGGAATTCTTGGCAATAAAAATGAAGATAACTTTAAAGGATTTAATTGGAGTGATTTCATCCAAAAAGATGATGGTAAAATATGGGGTAATTATTCCCGCCAAGGAGGAGCTCAAAAAGGTGATGCTTGTACTACTGGCTATCTTGCTGATGTCGAAGCAACTAATAAATATTTAAAAGTTAATACAAAAATTAAAGCATTTTTTCGTGGCCACCAAGATAAATTTTATGGTTTTAAGATGCTTTTTGATGAAAATAAAACTGATATTGAAGACGATGCAAAAATCAGTTTTTATCCAAAAGGTCCTTTTAAGTGGATTTTCGTTGTCGACGAAGAGGACAAAAAACATCCTCTTGGTTTTCCCATCCATAAGTATACCCCAGTTTTTACATTTACAACCGCAACAGAACTAGATGGCCCAGTAGAACATGATTGCTTTGGAATCTTAACAACGGCTGAGAATTATAATGAATGGCGACTAAAACCGTACCTATCTCGGGATTTGCCTTATCAAGGAGACAGATATCTTCACCTTACTTATGATTCATCGAAAACTGATCCATTTATCGTTACATATGAGAAAGACCCTAAAGACAACCCAATACCGCAACATCTGATTGACATAGCTCGTAAAACAGCAAGACCTGAAAAACCTGCACCCGCAGGAATTGTTGAGCCGGAAAGAAGATTAGGAACTGAGATAAATGATGCGGAAGATCGCAACAATTTGGTAAAAATAACATCGTCAAACGATCTTTCAAGAGGTGAGACTGTTCTTGTATATACTAATGCACATGACCCTACGGCTAAGAAGTGGATTTATGGCAGATATCTAGGGCCATCAGAAGAGACTCCGTTTATTTATGTTATCTTTATTGACCCTGCAGAGAGAAAACCAACAACAGATGACGTATTAAAATTCGATATAACCAAAACCCAATTTAGAAAGATTCAACCACCCACGACAGACCCACTCATCACCGCCCTGACAACACT
>Ga0207111_10033_pt2 | contig 41636 bp, 33 predicted proteins | sample Alteio_BWMinHeat_71_FD_153577 | JGI IMG/M metagenome (GOLD analysis project Ga0207111, IMG submission 153577) | Enriched cells from forest soil in Barre Woods Harvard Forest LTER site, Petersham, Massachusetts, United States -... | ecosystem: Environmental > Terrestrial > Soil > Temperate forest >... | reverse complement strand
GGCACGAGTCGCTGGACGTGACGCTCGCCTATGTCTCAAGGGCAAGGATGCTGAGTCGGAAGAAGCGCAGGAGCATGCGAACAGCAGCAGCTTGGCGCTGTACGCATAGAAACTAAGAACATCAACGCGGGAGATTTCTGGCTGACTGACCAAGCCGAGATCTCCCGTTCGCATCCTTAGGCGGCTCGCGCGACAAAGCTGGGCTCGGGGCTATGATTTTGTGTAAGCCGCGTAGAGAGATGTCGCACCTTCGGCTCGCCGGGAACGTAACTGTAGACCCGTTCCTCCAGCTCACTATCCGGCGCAGTGCGACTTTCTTGGCCGCTGTGTACTCTAATGAGTCCAGTCCGCAACGCAGGGTTAAAGGAACAAAAAATGGCTGCACCTCCGATACCCAGCGCGCTTGATGCGCGCACGCAAATTTTCCCGACTCTCACTCCATCGCAAATCGATCGGATTCGCCCTCAGGGCCACGTCCGGCATGTCGACCGCGACGAAATTCTTTTCGATGTCGGCGACACCAACATCCCCTTCTTCGTCATCCTTTCCGGCAGTATGGAAGTTGTGCAGCCGGGCCTCGACGGCGAACGCCCCATCACCGTCCATCGTGCTGGCGGCTTCACCGGAGAACTCACCATGATTTCCGGCCGTCGCATCTTCGTTCGCGGACGGGTCATCGAACCCGGCGATTTCATCGAACTCACCGGCGACGCCCTCCGCTCGCTCGTCGCCAAAGACGCCGAGCTCAGCGAGATTTTCATGCGCGCTTTCATCCTCCGCCGCCTCGAACTCATCAGCCGCGGCTACGGGAGTCTCATCCTTCTCGGCTCCCGCCACTCCGCGCAGACCCTCCGCTTGCGCGAATTTCTCACTCGCAACGCCCATCCATACACGTATATCGATCTCGATACCGACAAAGCCTCACAGGAACTCCTCGATCGCTTCAACGTCAAGGTTGACGAAATTCCCGTCATAATCTGCGGCCAAGGCTATGTCCTCCGCAGTCCCACAATTCAGAAACTCGCCGACTGCCTCGGCTTCAACGCCGACGTTGACGCCGCGCAACTCCGCGACCTCATCATTGTCGGCGCCGGACCCTCTGGACTCGCCGCCGCCGTTTACGCCGCCTCCGAAGGTCTCGACGTCCTTCTTATCGAGACCGAATCGCCCGGCGGACAGGCCGCCTCCAGCTCCAAAATCGAAAACTATCTCGGTTTTCCCTACGGCCTTTCCGGCCAGGAACTCGCCAATCGAGCCATCACCCAAGCCGAAAAATTCGGCGCCAAGATGATGATCGCCCGCAACGTGGTGCGCCTCGAATGCGCCCGCCGCCCCTACAGAGTCGTGCTCGATAACGGCGTCGAACTGGCCGCGCGCTCGGTCGTCATCGCCACCGGCGCGCAGTACAACAAACCGCGCATTGCTAATCTCGCCATTTTTGAAGGACAGGGCGTCTATTACGGCGCCACCTTCATGGAAGCCCAGCTCTGCGGCGACGACGACATTATCGTCGTCGGCGGAGGCAATTCCGCCGGCCAGGCTGCCGTTTACATGTCGCAGACTCAGCGCAAGGTCCACATACTCGTGCGTTCCGGCCAGCTTTCAGACGCGATGTCCCGCTATCTCATTCAACGCATTGAGCAGAATCCCAACATCGAAATTCATTACCGCACCGAAATCATCTCGCTCGAAGGCGATTCGCACCTCGAGCACGTCACATGGCGCAATAACCAGACCGGCGAAATCGCCACAGTCCCCATTCGACACGTTTTCATCATGGCCGGCGCATCGCCGCGAACCGAATGGCTGAAGGATTGTGTCGCGCTCGACACCAAAGGATTCATTCTCACGGGACGCGATCTCGACGGTTCCACTGACCAACCCGCCTGGCCGCTGGCCCGCAGTGCGCAGATGCTGGAAACGAGTCTTCCGGGCGTATTCGCCGTGGGCGATGTTCGGTCGGGGAACGTAAAGCGAGTCGCTTCGGCCGTCGGCGAAGGTGCAATCGCCATTCATCTTGTCCACCGAGCGCTTGCTGAACTCTAGCAGCAGCCCATAAGGGCGACACATGTCCGGCGCGAGTCGCGTCTACCTCCATGATGATTCCCGCCGGGAATTCTCGATATGGCGATCAGCGGTACAACCGCAACCTTTCTGGCTCGGCGCTTCGGAAAGCGCCACGTTAGCGGCGGCAGATCCGGAGCTGTATTTATATTTGATTAGTTATTCGGACCTTCTCCAGATTTCAGGAACCATCCGCCTAAACCAGGTGCACATTTCGCTCGATGGTTTTGATGACCGTGTCCAAACGCCACTCGAATACGTAACGGAGTGGCGGATGCAGACCGTCCAGTTGTTACAGCCACGATAAGAAGCTGATTGATGTTGCGCAATCCGTTGGCTACGAGTCCGATGCTGCGTTCAGCAAGGCATTCAAGCGAGTTGTGGGTCTTACGCCCGGCGAATACCGGCATAATGGCGGCGCAGCACAACAGCAATAGCGCCATTCGTTCTCGAAATCCGACAAACGCGCATGTGTCCAGGAATGGAGGTAAGTCCCGATCTCTGAGAACACTATGCGGACCCATCAAAGTGTTAGCCTTATGGCTCGATGGACCACCATACCGTCGCAGCCGTGAGCATTATGGGTACATGCCTCGATGTGTTAGGCAGCCTCTACCTCGCCTACGATTTGTTGGGTGGACAGCACGGTCCGTTGAGACTGTTTACCCGCGCCGTCACGTACTCTATTGTCTTTGGAATCGGCTACGGCCTCGGCCTTGGTCTCTTCTTTGGTCTGGCCGCTGGAGCTGCGACCGGCATCACGATGTGGACGCCTACCATGCAGAGTGTTTCCGGGGTTCAGGACCCGATCGAGCTCTGTTCATTCGCCGGATAATTGCTACGTATCACAGACGGTCATCAGCTCAGCTCGTTTCTTCCACTGTCGTCAAAGCACCGCGACAAATCGCCCCTCCACTCTCCCGTGTGATGTGCTCAGCGGTGCGACAAGCCTCGCAGGGCCTATCCACTCGCCGCGTATCAAGGGAGCTCAGTCCAGCTGAAGTCAACGAGATTTCGCGTGCGCGCGGTCTGGCGATCTGCTGGCAACCCGGAAACGTGTACCGCATGGGGCGCACTGCAGACGGGAAATCCTGCCTCGTATAGGTTGATGTGCACGGGACAGAATTAGTGAAGTATGGTTCATGGTGAGGAGTCTCCAGACTTAGGATGTGATTCTGGTTGATGCACCGAGGTGCGCAGAACTGAACGGTCTAACCGAATCAATGGATTACGAGCACTGATCAAGCACAGCGATGCAGCAAAGCGCACAGAACCCCAAAACGAACTGACACCAGAACTGACGCCGCCTGATAGTCCTGTCGGCGGCGGGGTCGATGCGTAGTCAGGAATTTAGCGCAAACTGACCTGTTCGTGTCCCCGTCCTTCATTGACTTGCCCGAGCCTTGATCCTAAGATTTCAGCCCAATGATCGGTCAGAGCGTTTCGCACTACCGCATCGTCGAGAAACTCGGTGGCGGCGGGATGGGTGTGGTCTACAAGGCTGAGGACACCGACCTAGGCCGCCTAGTCGCCCTCAAGTTCCTGCCCGACGAAGTCGCGCAAGACCCGCAGGCTCTTGAGCGTTTCCGGCGCGAGGCGCGCACGGCCTCCGCCCTGAATCACCCCAACATCTGCACCGTCCACGAAATCGGCCGACAGGACAACCAGTTCTTCCTGGTCATGGAATTTCTCGACGGAATGACGCTCAAGCATCGTATCGGAGGGCGTCCCATGGAAACCGAATCCATTCTCGCACTCGGCATCGAGATCGCCGACGCCCTCGATGCCGCTCACGGCGCGGGCGTCATCCATCGCGACATCAAGCCAGCCAACATCTTCGTCACCAAGCGCGGCCACGCCAAGATTCTGGATTTCGGGCTCGCCAAGTTGGACGAGCGCGGCGCCTCAGCCAGCCGAATCGCAACCGCCAACACGCTGTCCGACGATGATCATCTCACCAGCCCCGGATCAACTCTGGGCACAGTCGCCTACATGTCGCCCGAGCAGGTCCTTGGCAAGCCGCTCGATGCGCGCACCGATCTGTTTTCGTTCGGCATCGTTCTTTACGAAATGAGCACGGGCGCGTTGCCCTTCCAGGGCGACACCTCGGGCGCGATCTTTGATGCAGTACTCCACGGCACTCCAACACTACCCGCCCGATTGAATCCGCAGGTCCCAGCAGAACTCGAGCGTGTGATTCAGAAAGCTCTGGAAAAAGACAGGGAGGTCCGCTACCAGCACGCGTCTGAGATGAAAGCCGATCTGGCGCGTGCGCTGCGCGATACAACTTCCTCCTCGTCGGGACGAGTAACTGCTCCGGCGTTACCGCCACGCCAAGTGCCGGCGAAAAGATGGCTTTGGATGGCCGCCGCCCTGATTCTTGCCGGCATCGGGGGACTGTTGACTTGGCGCTTCCGTGAGAAATCGCCACAGCAAGAGACCGCCAAGACAGTCTCTGCCCCAGTCTCCATCGCCGTTCTGCCTTTTCAAAACTTCGGCGGAGACAGAGACGACGACTTCCTCCGCATGGCCTTGCCCGACGAAGTCGCCACCACTCTGAGTTCGGTCCGGACATTATCGATCCGCCCCTTCACGTCCACTACGAAATACACTGCCGGAGACTTCGACGTACAGCAGGCGGGAAAGGATATGCACGTCGGCCGCATCGTCATGGGACACTACCAGAAAATCCGGACCCAGCTGCAACTGACCATGCAGGCAATCGACGTCGGCGACAATCGCGTCCTCTGGCAGGAAACCATGAGCGTTCCCGCCGACGACCTAGTGGCCATGCGTGAGCAAGTCACTTCCAAGGTGCGGCAAGCACTGATCCCTGCACTCGGCGCAAACGAAGCGACCGGCGATAGCGGCACGCGTCCCACCAACGAAGAGGCCTACGACCTCTACTTGCGGAGCGTGGCTCTCGCACATGATGGCGACCAGAATAAGGAAGCTATCCGCATGCTGGAGCGGTCCGTTGGGCTCGAGGCCACGTTTGCTCCCGCGTGGTCCGCTCTGGGAAAGCGCTACTACTACGAAGAAGAATACGGCGGCGGGACAGGAACGATGTCGCGCACGATTCCAACTTTGCGGCGTGCCCTTACACTAGATCCTAATCTCGAAGATGCAGCCGCGCAGATCGTCAGCCTCGATACCGACGCGGGCAAGCTACCTCAGGCTTATCAGGAGGCCAGGGCGATGATCGACAAGCGCCCTCAGAGTGGCTTTGCCCACTTTACCTTGTCCTACGTCCTGCGCTATGCGGGCCTCAGCCAGGAGGCCGCTGACGAGTGCAACACCGCCGTGCGCCTCGACCCGGGCAACTACCAGTTCCGCTCCTGTGCCGCCGTTTTCTTTATGACCGGCCAGGTTGCGCGCGCCCGCGACTTTTCGAATCTGGATGCTGGATCCGAGTGGTCCACCCATTTAGAAGTTCGCCTTCTCTTGTACGATGGGAAAGCAGCCGAGGCCCTTGGTCGGATGCGCCAGCTTCACGACAGCCCTTTCTTCCACACCCGCGCTCTGGAGGCTTGCTATTCCAATCCCAGGCCGGCGGGCTCCGACGAGCTTCTGCAGCAGACCAAGAAAGATCTTTTTTCGTTTCATGACCCCGAGCCTCGATTCACCCAGGCGATCACCTTCAACCACTGTCTCGGAAACGAATTTACAGCGCGCCTGATCAAGTCCGCGATCGAAAGCGGATTCTGTGGCTACGACTACCTGCAGCTCGATCCCATACTGGCCTCGTTTCGCCAATCGCCCGAATACTCCGCCGTGCTCGCTCAAGCCAAACAATGCAGCGACCGCTTCCTCGCCGAACGCGACCAACCCGCGCACTAACGGCCTCAAGGAAATGCTAACTTTGCTCCAGGGCGTTCCAAAAATCTCCCCTCCGCGGTTGCCTGAACTAGTTGATCCTGCAATTTCTGATTTTCCCTTCCCGCCCTTCCAGAAAGACTAGTTTCTGGGACGCGTGACCGACGGGGAAACGCCACCAATTGGTGATATCAACCGCGCGATAACTCCGACGTACCGTCCTTGCCCTATGCAGGCAGAAACTCTTCGATGGCCGCACGTGCCAAGTCTTCTACCACTCGAACATCCTGAGAAATTCGGATGTAGTCGCTTTGGTCATCAGGATTTTGTAGTAGTTTTGATATCGCAGTGAAAGGGCGCTGTCCTGACGGCGTTACAAGAACTTTTAGAGAGAGCGCAGGTGGTGTTGTAAATGCCTCTAAGACACCCGTCGGAGCAGCAGGAACAGCTTATCGTTACATCATCGTTACATGAAGAATGACGCATGTTTGCTCACTCAAACGATGCGGAAAAGGGCTGATAAAATGATGCCTTGCCATGCGGCCGCAGGGCACAGGAGGTTGACACTCATGGCGAAGAGATTAGCACAGCGAATAGGTCGCCGGAAACGCTCGCACCAGGTCGGCGAGGCTGAGAAGATCATTCCAATCAATCATGAGACCGCCGAAATCATCGCTCAGCAAAAGAAGTTGTTTCGAGAACAGTTTGGCCGTGAACCGGGGCCAGATGATCCGCTGTTTTTCGAGTCAAGCGTCGCCGTTCCTCTATTTCTTAGCGATGAGTCCACTGATGAAATATGGAAGAGTTTATTGCAGGCTGCTGGCGATTCCGGAATAGATCCAGCCATTGTTTACGCGATGAACGAGACTGGCCGCATCGTGACCGAAACCAACGTGCACTTTCTGACCGACGCAGAACTTCAAGAATGGAATGACGCTGTGGACGAGTACCGCCAGAAGGTTGAAGCAGGAGAGACCCAATAGGAGGTCATTCCCCCCGAAAGCGCGATGTGAGACCTAAATGGAGTAGCGCAAAAGCATCCCCGCCGCCTTTCAGTCGGCGACAGCACATCCACAAGCACGATCTCGGCTGACGGCGGGGGGGGGCGCCGCTATTTGACAGCGGCCCTTTTCTTCTGTCCCCGCTTGGCCGAATCTCTCTCATTCGCCGCTTTCCGGCCTGGCTTCTTGCGCCACTCCGGGGAAAGTTCATCGCCTTCCATAGGGGCATTTCCTTGTCCAGCACGTTCAAGAATCCGCAGGGTTTCGGCGCGATCAGCCCTGCGACCCCTTTCCCGGAAGTACTCCTCCGTACGCAAAGCAGAGACCTTTTCCGCCACTGCTACGTTGATGAGCTGGTTTAGAGCTACACCTTCTATTTCAGCAGCCTTGCGCAGCTCTTCCAGTAAATAGGGCTGTAGTCGCAATGCGAAATTACTCCGTCTCATGGGATCACACTCCTAATCTGTTGTAGCGCCATTGCTGGCAGAATCACCGCACAACTAAAGCCTTTTATTCCAGCCGCAAAATCACGCTGATTGAACCTGACGATTGCGCTGGCATTCCCGTTTATAGCCGTTTCCAAAACCATGTCGTCATCAGGATCGGATAGCCTTGGCCGCCATCGGAACGCAAGTCGAACGGGCCTCGCGACGGCCGCCAGGTCATCGAGAACATGACCGACTTCGGCACTACCCAATCCACATGCGGCCAAATGTTGGGGGCGGGTCATGACCGCTTCATACTCAAGTAGGAGCGGAACCGAAAGCAACAATTCAAACTGCCGATTTAAAGCAGCCAGCAAAAGCTGGCGGGAAGCGCCTCTGTCACTCCGCAGTGCCGCAACTGCCACGTCAGTATCGAGAACATAAGAAGCTGGCACCTAGTTATGATATTGCCCGCAATATCACAATTCAAGTAGTCACTTTGACATGAAGGTACCCACATCGGAAGCGATGGCTGCGACCAGAAGATTACGGAACGTTGGCGCGCGCGAATGTTCGTTGTCCAGGGAATCTGACGGGGGCGACCACGAAGGACTTCATCCGCGCCGTGCCTGCGAAAAAAACTGCCTGCGCTCTTAAATTTCTGAAAAGATTTGGCGTCCCCGACGGGATTTGAACCCGTGTTACCGCCGTGAAAGAACGGCCCATACACGACTTTAAAGGACTTACAAGAGGCGGACGACCTCTAAGTCGTTGGAAATTCCCGGTAGCGGGAGCAGAACCGTAGCGTAATCCGTAGTGCGTGCAGCCGACATGAGTGCCGGATCAAGTCACCGGGAGAGTCGGCGTATCGCGAGTTTCGGCGAGGAATTCTGAACGGTAGAGATTAAGCGGCCTTCGTATGAACCGGCAACATCCGGTTGAACCGTGGCAAGATGAAAATGACTGGCTTTGCACGGTTGAATTCTTGCCCAGTGACGACCGCGAAGGTCGACTCTTCGCCGCCGACCTCGTCGGCTATCTGTGTGGCTACACACAGCTGACGAATGCACGCGTGCTAGCCTCGTCGGTGATCCTACGGCGGGCGCGTACGATCTCCTTTTTTCCCTTTCGTCTCCTGAAGAGAAAAAGAGTTCCTCTGAGCTTGGTCCGTCAAATGGGACATGGGAACGACTACATCAGGGAGTTTACCGCCAACTGCTGAAGAGATTAGGAATGCTCGTCGACTGGCAACGGTGCTACCCAGAGGGATGCGAAATGTGCCAATTTCAAACTACGGCGCTGGCCTTGCCGAGAGAGTCACCAAGGTATAGTGATCGATCCGGCCCAGGGTGAGCTCGCAGATGCTTCCGTGCAGAGAGAGGCTATCGAACTGAGGCTGTGCCGCGTCCGGCGAAAGGACCCTGATCTCCCAGCGGCTCAGGTCCTGGACCAACCCGCTCAGTTCCAGCCGGACTTTCACGTTCTCTGCCGGGGCGCTCTGATAGTAGTTGAGCAAGTGGAGAATCAAAGTTCGACCGTCTGGTTTCCGAGTCAACTGGCCCAGCACGTAGCCGCGCGGCTCCAGGCTGAGGCGAGGCCCTCCGGCCGCGGTTTCGGCGCGCGCCGCAATTCCTGTCTCCGCCTTTCCAACCTTGATGATGACGCCCCCGCCGGCAGTGAATGTATTCAACCGGGCTTTTTGCTCGGCGCTGAGCTTGGGAAGGTCAGCCGGCATCACCAGCACCGTGAACCGGTCCAGGGGGACTCCCTTGTCTAGGTGCGCGAGCACTTTAGTCTCAAAAAAGACACTCTGCTTGAGGAAATTGTCGGCCAGCGGGTTCTGCGGCTCCGCGGAGATCAATGCGATCCGCGCCGCCGGCGCCGCTTGGTGATACAACTCCCGATGCTCGACCAGGAAATGGTTATATTGGGCGATCGCCGTCCAGGCCTCCCGGGCCTCCGGCTCGCCCTTGATCAGCGCTGAGAGAAATCGGCCTTCGATGTTGCGCGAGATGGCCGCGCCGAACGCATAGGCCTCGGCGATGGAGAGCTTCTGCTCGGCCGGACTGGGGATGCAACGCTCACGCGAGCCGCAGTGGTAGAGATCGTTTTCATACTTCAGGGGCTGCCAAAGCTGTTTCTCGCCGCTCAAAAATTTAATTTTGCGCGCGTTGTCCACCTGCCATTTACCACGCCAAAGGCCCGGAGTGTCTTTACCGTCCTCTTCCCAGATCACCTCGTTGGTGTCATTCATCGCAAACCGGTCCGGCGGAATATGGATATTCGCTTCAATTATGACCTTGGGCCGGCCGGTCTCCCGCGCCTTCCGTTCCGCCATCCGCTGGGTGTCGTCGAGCAACTGGGCCAGGCCGTCGTCGTAACCGATCATGTTGTCCCAGACGATCGCGTCCACTCCCGCATCCACCGCCAACTCCGCCTTGTTCAAGAGATAGGCCCGCCATCCGGGCTTGCGCGCGTCGGCCAGACGGCGGTCCCAGGAAATCTGCAGATCGGTTTTAGTCGGCCCGGCATAGAACAAAGGGATGCGATGCATCCACAGGCCGTATTTCTTGGTTTCCGGATCGTCGCGGTAGGCGCTCGTGCGAAACATGTTGGATGCTGACAAGTAAGCCGAAACGTGGATGCCATTCTCATGGCAGCGCGCGATTACCTTTTTCAGGTTCTGCCGGTTCTCTTCCTCATCCCTAAACGACCAGCCGCTACTCCATGTGACCCATATCCAGTTGAACTCCGCCTGCTTTAGCAAGCCGAGCATTTGCTCGAAATCGCGGTCATAGATGTGGGTCAGCACGTCCTTCTCTTCGGCGCTGAACTTTTTGCCCCACCAGGTTCGCTCGGCCTTCCAGCTCTCGATTTGTCCGCCGTCCAGCCGTATGAAACGAAAATTTCCCTGTTCCGCCCACGGCGGCACGTCCTCCGGCTTGGCGCGATACAGTTTCGGTGCCGGCTGAAAATGGGCAGAGCACAGCAGCAGGGACGCCGCGACCCAACCAACAAGTGCAATGCTTCTTCCCATTCGGACAGGCTGCATGGTTCTCTTCCTCTGAAACGACCAAGACCCCACTGTGAGCCGGGAGCAAGCTCTCGCATTTCTCAACCAAGAGGGACGCGCGTTCGGACATGACTGCGAGTTTCACTTCTGAGGCAGAGCGATTAGGCTGCGTGTTTCGGAATCGTCACGCTTTGTTGCAGAGTGAAATCCAGTAAGGTCTCGCTCGGGATCTTCACCTGGTTACCCTTGGTGATAATTTCGGAGCCGGCCCCCACTCCTGCCCCTGTTCCTGCACCGATGGCTGCTCCTTTCCCGCCCCCTGCAAGCGCACCGATGATAGTTCCAATGGCGGCTCCTCCCACAGCTCTTTTCGCGGTACTCTCGGTCTTGGATTTGCCTGAGACTTCGTATTCTCCGGTGACTAAAGGCAGAGTTTGGCCATTGACGACGATTCCCGTCAGCTGGAGTTTAAGTTGCGACCTGCCAACGAAAGTTCCGGTCTCTTTGGACTCATCCAGCCGGCCATAAACGTCTGCGCCCTTCGGAACCACCTTATTGCCGTCTACCCATAGAGGCTCCTCGAGCGAAGCCTGAAAGCGATAGCCAACCTGATTCTTGGTCGAGTCAATGGAATCGATCGTGCGAACCGAAATCCGTGTGCCGGCAGGGACAGTCACCGAGGACGAAGCCTTCGCGACTTCTTCTCTTTCCATCATCGAAGGTGCAGTCGGCTGCTTCGAGGGAATGGAGGGTGAGGCACCCTGTGGTTCGGAATCGAATCGGAGCGAACGAATATCGGCGACATCATAGCTTTGCACCAAGGATCCCACCTGATAGGTGATGCTCGCCTGGCTCCCACCCATGAATTTACCCTTGATCAGACTTCCATTCTTCAATTCCAAAGAGTCCGCGCGGGCAGCGACCGCTGCCATACCTAAAGCGAAAATCACGCCACAAATCTGCTTCACGTTCATTACAAGTTCTCCTGTCTATTTGTTGTGTTGAGTTGCCTTTAGGCCGGGCAGCTGACTATTTGCTGACCGCTTAACAGCCGACCGCGTGCGACGTTAGTAGTTGTCAGGTTCTCCGCCTTTGTACAGTCGGAGTTTCTATTTACTGCGTCCGGGAGGAAAATCCTTTAGCAGTTTTTGTGCTCCCTTATTGAGCCTTTCCTGTTTTTTCTCCTGTTTTTTGCTGGGTTCAATCGCATGTTGGGCACCACCTATCCAAACGAGCTTCTTCACAGCGGGATCATACATACCAACGACGAAGGTCCCGATGTAATTGCTTGAAGTGCTGGCCGAAAATGTATCGAAGTTGCCCCCCGGACCCCAGCCACCCCAGCCTCCCAAGTTGTCCCCGAAGCCGTTTATCTGCTTCTCCTGATCGATCGCGAGCTGGTAGCCAAGCAGTAAATCGGCTTTACCGCTGACCTCTACCTTGGTGAAGCCCTTGGCCGCCATTTGTGAATCGATCGCCTGCTTGACCTGGGCGTCGAGAATCTGGTCGGGATGGCCACCTACCGCGGGCACGCCTTGTACGTCGTTGACCCATGCATAGGTGCGGTATTTTGAAAAATCAGTTCCTGGCATATAGTTGGTTCTCACGTCCTGCGCGAATGTCACGGAGCACGCGACGAGCGCCAGAACCAATGCAGGACCAAACTTCGCTATCGCTGGAAATATAATTGCATTTGTAAATTTCACAGCAGTCTCCTTATTTTTTATGTTCTTTGTGCCGCGCCCGGTTTTACGCTTTCTCTGGTATTGGACATGGCTTTACATCCCAGATTTCTTCCGCGTATTGAGCAATCGTGCGATCGCTCGAAAACTTTCCCGAGGCCGCTACATTCAAAATGGCCTTGCGCGTCCACTCGTCAGTATCGGCATACAACGTGCTCAGCTGCGCGTCTGCTGTGAGGTATGAGTTCAGGTCCGCCAAGTGCATGTAGTGGTCACCGTGCGTCAGCAACATGTCCCGCAACGGGTCGAAGACGCCCGGCTCATCACAGCTGAAGTGATCCGAAAAGATCAAGTCCATCGCCTGACGGGTCTCGGGCTCATGTTCGTAATGCCAGTGCGGGTTGTACCATCCGCGACTGCCAATTACCTGCTCAGCCGTCAAACCGAAGAGGAAGAAGTTCTCCTCGCCCGCCTCTGCAGCCATCTCAATCGTCGCGCCGTCGCGTGTGCCGATCGTTAATGCGCCGTTCATCATGAACTTCATGTTGCTTGTCCCACTGGCTTCATAGCCTGCCGTCGAGATCTGGTTGGAGACGTCACTGACGGGAATGAGGTGCTCTGCAAGCGAGACGCAGTAGTCGGGCAGGAATACGACCTTCAGCCGCCCGCGCACTGCAGGGTCGCCGTCGATGGTCGCAGCCAGATTATTAATGAACTTGATGATCACCTTGGCGAGACGGTAGGCAGGAGCGGCCTTGCCGGCGAAAAAGAACGTACGTGGGTACGGGCTGAGCCGCGGGTCCCGGCGCAGCCGGTTGTAGAGCACAACGATCCGCAGTGCATTCAGGAATTGGCGTTTGTACTCGTGGATACGTTTGACCTGGCAATCGAAGATCGAGTCCGGATCAACGGTCTGCCCTGTCGACCAGCGGAGCCAATCACAGAATTGTCGCTTGGAATTTCGCTTGGCTTTGCGGAAGTCATCACGGAAGCCTTTGTCCTCGGTCAATACTTTGAGCTTGCTTAATTCGCTTAAATCACGAATCCAGGAATCTCCAATGGCATCAGTGATGAGTCCAGAAAGTCCGGGATTGCATAGTTGTAGCCAGCGCCGGGGTGTTACTCCATTCGTTTTATTGTTGAAACGTTCAGGAAAGATCTCCGCCAAGTCTTGGAGCGTGGTCTCCCGCAACAGCTTGGAGTGAATCTCTGCCACCCCGTTGGTGCTGTGAGAACCTACGACCGCCAGATTCGCCATGCGAACCTTCTTGGCTCGTCCCTCTTCTTCTTCAATAAGGCTGACGCGCTGGATCCGTTCCTGGTCGCCCGGAAAACTTCCGCGAACATCGCCCAGAAAACGGCGGTTGATTTCATAAATGATCTCGAGTTGCCGGGGCAGCATTTCTTCAAACCAAGCCACTGGCCATTTTTCGAGCGCTTCTGGCAACAAGGTGTGATTGGTGTAAGCCAGCGTGTTCTGCGTGATGTGCCAGGCTTCATCCCATGCAAGGTGCGCCTGATCAACCAGGATTCGCATGAGTTCCGGCACGGCCAGAGCGGGGTGCGTGTCGTTCATCTGAATCGCTACTTTGTCTGCAAACGAGCTCCAATCCGAGTTGAAGCGTTGGAAGCGGCGCACCGCATCTGCCAGGGAGCAGGCAACCAGGAAGTACTCCTGCATCAGCCGTAGTCCCTGCCCCATGATTCTTGAGTCATCGGGATAAAGGACGCGCGTGAGGGTTTCGGCCCCAAGGGTCTGAGTAAAAGCTTCTACGAAATCGCCGTGCGAGAACTCTTCAAAGTTGAAGTAGTCGGGTGCTGCCGCCCCCCAGAGTCGGAGCGTGTTGATCGTGGAACCGCCATACCCGATCACTGGACGGTCGAACGGGATACCGATCAGCGTCGATGGACGTCCAGGCACGGGGCGCAGGCTGCCACCGCTGAGCTCGAACGAGCAGCCCACGCTGACTTCCACCTTTTCATTCGGGCGGGCAATCTCCCACGGGTCCGGAGAACGGAGCCAGTTGTCCGGTGTTTCCTGCTGCCATCCGTTCTGGATGGATTGCTTGAAAATGCCATATTCGTAGCGCAATCCGTACCCCATGGCCGGTAGCTGCATCGTCGCGGCAGATTCAATGAAGCAGGCCGCCAAACGTCCAAGACCGCCGTTGCCCAGGCCAGCATCGGGTTCCTGCTCCAAGGCCTCGAGGAGATTGAGTTTCTTGTCCTCGATGAACTGGTTTGTGAGCGGAGCGAGCAGAAGGTTCGTAAGATTGTTTGCCAGTGAGCGGCCGATGAGGAACTCCATCGAGAGATAGTAGAGCCGCTTAGCATTTCGTTCTTCGTAAGTCTTTTCGGTCAAGAGCCATCTCTGAGATAGAACGTCTCGCACCGACCGGGCAAGGGCCTCGAACCGATCGCGCGCAGTCGCGGCCGCAAGATTGACACCACTGTCAAACAGCAGGTGCCGTTCATACAGTGCTTCGTCCGTTCCGGAGAAGTGCACGGGACCACATCCGTATTGGGCAATGAGTTTCTCAGTATTCTGCACTGCCTGCCGCTTTACGGGAGCGTTAGTAATCATGATCGACTCGTCTCCGATTTGCGAGCATGCGCCGGCTCTTCCACATCTCAGCAAAACAATTCATCTGACACGCAAAGCCCACGCACGTTTCTGTCAGTTAACTGTTTGAAAGCTCCAGCGTTGCCCCCCGCCTCTACGTTGCAACTCGCGTTGAATTTGTTCGACTTCCGCCACATGGTTTGCTGTGATTGCGAAGTCAGCAGCGAGGATTATGTACATCATTTCCACGAGTGCGTCAGTCGGGATGTTCATCAGTTCTCCCAGCATGGCCTACTCCTCTGGAGCAATTTGAAGATCGCACTTCGTATTTGCAATCCGGCTACCAGAAGTGGCCAGCTCTAAGTGGATGAAAACACCTGTCTACCAATTGGATCGGCATCTCCGACACAGACATCGAACGACCTGCCACGGGCACTGACCGAGTTTGGGCAGCAAACGGAAGCTAGTCCCAGCCGCTGGCGTGTACTGGGGCGGCCATAAATCAATCTGCGATAGCTCTATTACGGCTTTTCAGCAGGCGTTTGCTGAACCTGAATGGTGGGAATCCGATCCGCCATCGTCGTATCAACCGAGACGACGCCAAAGCTGCCGTTCGAATCGCGCGCTCGAATGGTTACTGTGGACTGTTCTCCCGAAGGTTCGGGAACGATCTTGCCGTCGACCAATACGGACACCCGGAGACCCGAGCCGGGATCGCCCGGATTGATCTGTTCGACTTTTTGTTCGATTGCTCGCTGGCCAGTGGAACTCGAGCTCTCGGTACTGGTTTTACGCTCAACCGGGTGCAGGCTGCCGTCTCGCGTGATACCCGGGACATCGATGGAATAGGTTTCCACGACGCTACGTTTTTCTCCGGAAGCGCTCTCGGACTCCTGCCTCACGACGTGGGAGACTTCGCTTAGCTTGCCTTCGGAGTCGAGCCGGGAAACGCGCTCCTCGGTGGTGCGGTCTTTGGCTTCTTGCGTCGTAGTATTTTTCCGTGTCTCGCTCAGTTGCCACTTTCCGTTAACGTCCGGAAGCCATGTGGTTTTTTCAGTTTCCACCTTGTCGTTCGCGGCTCGCTTGCGGAGTTCGTGCGTCTTGAAAGCTGGAGCCAAACCGCCGTTGATGCTGGGGAGCATCACCATCGTGCTTGTTTCTTCCAGGTACCCGATCTTTTTCGTCTCCACGATTTCGCGTTGTACTGGTTGAAGCCGTCCATTGACGTCGGGGTTGTAGGTCACCCGCACTATCTTCGAGTCCTCGCCGGGGAGGATGTGCTTCTCCTCTTCCGTTACCTGCACGAGGGCTTTCGTCCCATTGACATCCAGAGCGAACGTGCGCATCGTGGTTTTCACGGTGGAAGCATCGACGGTCAGGGTTTCCCTTTCGATCTCCTGATAAGGTTCGAAATGTCCGTCGGTCCCGCGGATCTCGACCGATCGCTTGTCCAACGTCTGGTTGCCATCCTGGCTATGGCTTTCGGTGACGCGCACGGGAATACGTTCGGGAATTAGATCGTCGCTCTTCAAGTCCGCCGTGGCTGTCCACGACTTGGTCGGCTCCTCCGCTATTGGGGAATCCGATGTCTGCGCAAATACGCTCGGACAAAAACAATATGCGCCGATCGCGACGAGTACACAGCCGAAAGCAAAAACAATTGAAGCGCGACAGTCGTCGGCGGATGGAGGAGTAACCGAGGCAGATCGTAAAGAATTCGAGGCCAGCATCCCTATCGGTCAACCACCCACAGCATTTGGGCAGGGGAATTTCCTTTTGTGTCGTCGACGAGGACCCAGTTCATATGTAGAAGATTGGATTGGGCCTCGTACTTCTCGTGAACTGGAGGGTAGATGTCACAGCCCCAAGCGCCTTGGACGAGCGAGGCGCTGGTCGGCGCTGCCTGAACCGTTAGCATTGAAGAGCACATGGTCGTTCCTCCTATCTCGGTATAGGTTGCGAGCGCTCGAAATTATTGCTTGCCCCTGCTTGTGAACTTGCTCAAGATAAACTCCTGCGCCAAACCGCCAGCAACGTGCAGGCCCATTCCGATTCCAAAGTTTCCGAATACGTGCCGAGCATTGCGGTCCGAACTTGGGTAGTACACGAGGGAAATAGAAGAGGAAATGAGACTGCCGCCCCACGTAGAGTAATTCGGCTGCCACGCCCCGTTGTCTCCCTTACAGATAAATGCGGCCAACATGGAGTGGAGCGCCCTGGACTTCTTCGTACCGCTGCCTTGATAGAAATAGCGAGGGTCCTGATGCAGGAGCGAGGGCAGAATAGCATTGCCGATCAAGCCTTCGGTAACGCCGTCGGCAAGGCCGGTCCCCAACCGTTCTCCAAATCCTCGTGTATTTTGCGGATAATTACGGAGACCAGCGGCTTGTTCCACTCCCGCCCATGCAGCCGTGCGAGCAAAGAAAACTGGATGTGTGAGATCTTTGTACGCTAACTGGAATTTCATCTTCGTCGTAAGAGGCTCCGGGTGCGGTTCGTACACGACATAAACGTTCGGAATAAAACCCAACACACGCTGCTGTTCTTCCGCTTTGAGCTGTTGGGCAGCAACCTCCTTCGACGAATAACTGACGGTAACTGCGCGCTGCACAGCCAGAATGCGGAGTTTGACGTCGGCCAGCATTTTCTCTTGTCCAGCTTCGACAGTAACGGACGAGTTCCAGTCTGCAAATCCTTCGGCAGTGACAGTGACCTGATAGGCGATTTCCGCTGGGGCCTGGTCGAATACAAAGGCTCCATCGTCCTTTGTTACAACTGTGAGCCGATCGCCCGTCGGCCCTTGAAGGAATACTGTCGCACCGGGGATCGGATCGTCGCTCGTATCGACCACGGTCCCGAGGATCCTTCCTGTTTTTATATTTGGCGTTTCAGGGGGCTGGGCGGACATCGGTACTGCAACGATCACTCCGCCCACGGCGATGAGCACCAACATTTTTGTTAGTTTCAGGAACCGGTCCCAAAACGTGTAAGAGAAGGCGTGTTTATTGTTCTGCATCGTTGAAACTCCTAGCTTGCGGAAAGGGTGAAGTTGACTGTGATTCGCGAGTCAATTTCAACCGGTTCTCCATTTACGATGTACGGCTTGTAACGCCATTGCTTCACCGCATCGATAGCGGCTCGCGCGAGCATTGGTAAACCACTCTCGACTCGCAGATCCTTCACGCTTCCATCCGTGCCGATCACGGCCATCAGCACTACGGTTCCTTCAATCCGCGCCCGACCAGCCTCCGTCGGATACTGCGGCGAAACGTCGTGGATGAGGTTCGCCTCCGCTACCCGGGAGGCGATTCGCATTCTCTTAACGGGTGTCGGCATAGGCGATTTCGCAAGAACTGGAACGCGCGCGCTATTTAACATTTCGCTGACGACTCCATTGGGAACTCCGCCGGCGACTCCGCCAGGCACTCCCCCGACTACTCCCTCACTTGTACCGACTGGAACTGACGGCGCTTCCTGCGTCTTTTGCACTGGTGCGGAAATGGCCTTGCTTGTAGGCATGTATGTGGACGCGGGCTTAGGTGCTTGAAACTTCGTGGGATTCCCACCCACGGCCGGTGGCGACTGCAGATATAACGTCGTCAGCGTATGTCTTTTGGGCAGCGGAATCGGGCGATAGAGCGGAGCGACAATTAGCGCAAGGAGCAGGACGGAAAGGAAAGCCACGGGGCCAAGTGCCGCCCAGGGATTTCGCGGTCGCGGTTCGATGAAATAGAAAATGTCACCGACTTCTGTTCCTTGCAGGTTGCAACGAACGGGAGGATGTTTTTCCTCTTCCGCCGGCGATGCCGCAACCCGCGAATCAGTTCGAAGCCCTGGCCTCTGAACGGTCGGGTATGTGATGCGATGAACCAAGTCCGAAGGATGGTCAAAAGTTGCCATTTACATTGATTCCTTTCCCGGCAGAATCGCTCTCCCCTGTCGTGCCACGCGGATCAGGTCAGAACGTCAGATACCCGGTCTTGCCTCACGAATCTAATAAAGGCATTTCGTGGGCCAAGTGGAACTCTTTGTAGAAAAGGGAGATGGAAGATTGAAAGCGCATCTACTGTGCCCAGATGAGGGCAGCTGCCTTCAAAAGGTCATAATCAAATGCAGCTCTGGGCAGGGACGATGCGCAGATTCGTTGTGTCATGTGTCGAAGTCGAAAACATCAAAGGTCGACAGCTGCGGACCAGATCCCTTGTACCCTCGATCGGTACTTCGGCTTTGTACAGTGCTCTCAACCTTATTCAGGAAAGAGGAATGGAAATAGTCGGCGCATTTTTTGCGGGTTCTGCTGCCCGGGATCGCTGAAGACTCCCCGTCTGCGCCGACGAACGCAAGATTACACGAACGCCCGGCGGGGTGCTTTATGCGAACGGGACTGCCATAGTGATCAGTAGGAGCGCCGCGCCACAAATGCAGCGTACGGCGATGTCTTTTTTAAAACTCTTCGGCTACTGTAGCTGCTAGTGCTTCGCTGTGGGGCGAGGCTACGGTTGCGCTTCCAGCCTGCGTGATCTGGTAATCGCGATATTCAATGCTTAGAACCGCTGTGCCGAAAACGCGCACCTTCGTTTCACTCTCGTTGGATTCCGGCAACCAGAAGTTACCGATTTTCTGGTAGCGACGTTTGAAGTCAGTTTTGACAGTCCACCAGGAAGGGTTGACCGCCGGCTCGCCCTCGACTCGAGTTATCGCGAAGTCTTTTGCATTCACCCAAATGTGGCCTCGAAACAGAAACTTGTTTTTGCTTCGCGGCTGCGCATCGACCACATAGAATTCGTCCCTATCGGTCTTCTCGTAATCAGACACTTGAAATGTATAGTTCTCGGGTGTGATCGCCGAACGTTGTTGATTCTCGTCCCGCATCGACTCCTGTTCCGCCTCCAGGAGTTTCTTGAACACACGGTCCCGCACCGTGCCAGAGCCGCTCTCTGACACGATCGTGAACTCTTTTTTATTCGGTGCCTGGTAGTCAATGCGAACGACCATATCTGCCTTTTTATGGGACACACAATGGCATTCCAGATGATACGTGCGAAGACTGGAGTAGCCTTCGAGTGCTTTGGCGCGCGCGTCGTTCATCTCGACCACGCGTCCGATCACCTCATCAGCGCTCAGAGGTGCAGATACTATTGCCTGCTGTGCAACTGCCGGGAAGCCGATAATCAAGAAAGCGATTGTGCGCACAAACCAGCGCCCATCAGATTTCCTCTCGTGGTAAAGCGGAGTCATTGTATGAGTCTCCTGGTCAGATCTGAGAATCCTAACCTGCTCGTGTTTGTCGATGCGGTTTCTTGATCATCGTTGTCGAACCGAGGTGGCACGCCCCGCGACTGAGTTAGCATCAACTCTTCCTTACCGCTTTTTAGTCCTGGCGCTGAGGAGTCGAAAAGATAAATCGTGCTCGCCATAACTGGTCCGACGCGGATTTCACTGTGGGGCATCCCGGAGTTTCCCAAAGCATCGAAAAATCTTTGCGTCTCAAAGAAACGGCGCGAAGGCTCAAGCACGATCAGATCTCCGGCCCGCGGTGCATAATGGGTGTCGTAAAGCGGCATAATCTGAAGGTCCGCGCGCCCGCAGGCCTGCAGGTAAAAGGCCATGCTCATCGGTCTTGCGGTTGCTACCGTCGCCGTAGCGGGCGCGAACGGACACACCTTTTGCGCTACCTCGCGCGTGTCAAACTCGGACACCTCATCCATTGCAAAGTAGCGTGCGATGTTCTGTTTCTCTCCGCCTATCGAGTTCAGGTAAAACGAGTAGTAGGGTGCCCAAGAGTGCAATTCAAGGAGAGGCCATCCAAGCAAAATGACGGTGGCAGCACCCACGAGGGCCCGAGACAGGACTCTTCCTTTCGCTGCCTTCAGTGTTTGTTGAACCGCATATCCGCCTGCCAGGTAGAGGAAGGGCAGGAGCGGAAGTGAATATCGGATCCACTTGGCTCCGCTGACAGATAACCCGACCAATTGAACCACCCCGAGCGACAGAAAAAAGCACGACGCGAGTGTCCGGCGATCTCGCAAAAGCAGTGCGGCGCCAACAATCACGGCCAGGAGGATTGGAATCGGTGTCTTTACCAACATCAACCAGAGATAGTAGAACCACGGCACTCCAGCAAACAGTCGCGAGGGGAAGTTCATATACAGCTTGCCATCGAAATCATAGCCACTGTGCCTGACCCCGCTATGATGGAGCCAATGCACGATGGCATTGAAGTTGGCCGGCGAGAGAATGACCGGGTTCACCACAACAAAGGCGAGGAACATCACGAGGAAGAACCGTCTGTAGCTGAATTGAGACGGCTCGCGATTCAACCCCATTCGTCCGGCAAGAAACCAGGCGAGTGCATTCAAGCCAAGAAGGTGAAGAATGTACTGCGAGGCAAGACCCAGGCCAAAGCTGATTGCGCTCAGGTCGTACCATCGCCGTGCAGTCCGGCCCGCATCTGCCTGTTGCGCGCGACAGTAGAAGTAACAAGCCAGTAAGGTGAAGAAAGTGAGCGGCGTTTCCTCCTTTGTGAGTCGATTCAACGCAACTGGCAATGGCGCAACTGCCCAGAAAAAACTCGCCGCAAAAGACCCGGTAACACCCATCATTCGACGGCAAAGCAAGTAGAGGATTGCGGCGCTGGCGGCACCCAGTAGCACGTTGGGCAGACGAAGCCAGCCCTCAGGGTTTAGCGAGGACCAGCCGTGCGTCGCGGCCACTCGGCCCCATCGCTCACCCATTGTCAGGCTGGCCCAAGCCAGCATCTTCGGCAGCATCGGGTGCTCGCTGTTGACACCGACAAAGTGTCCGTGTCGATACTCTTGAATGGCCGCCCATTTGGCTACCTCATCCTCGGACAGGCTGTTGAAGTCGACCCGGTAGAGGCGAACTGAGAATGCCAGGACCGTCAGTAAGAGTACAATCACGGCTTCCCGATGCCGGCCAACGCAACGATATTGAACCTCACTCAGCACAGATGCTCCGGTCTGCGGCGCGAACACGATTGCATGATTCTTGTCTCGCTCGATTGGTACTCATGAACCCACCTCCGACGTAAGGGGAATCTTCAGGTTGTCATGCAGATCACGTACCTCAGACACGGCGTAAGGTCTCCGCCCGGATGGATTGAAGTACTGCCACACGTTCAACTCCCCGAGAAGTCCGAGCGCCACCAGTTGGAGTCCCACTAGGATCAGCACGGCCGCGAAGACCAGCAGCAAACCGTGTTGCTGCACGACATCGATTCCGGTAAAGATTTTCCATATCAGCAGCCAGGCCGCAACCGTCGATCCAAGACCCATGTTGATCACGCCAAGCCGGCCGAAGAAGTGGAGTGGGCGTGACATGTAGCGCAGAAGAAATCGGATCGTCATGAGATCGAAAAATACTCGGAACGTACGAGAAATGTTGTAGTGCGATTCGCCGTGCTTTCGATGGTTGTTTTGAATGGGTATTTCACATATCGAGGCTCCGTAGGCCGAGGCCAAAGCCGGAATGAAACGGTGCATTTCGCCATAGAGCGGTAGTTGCCGCAGCAGATCGCCTCGGTATGCCTTGAAGGTTGTCCCAAAGTCGTGGATATTGACACCACTGAGCTTAGCCATCAGCCAATTGGCACAGCGGGACGGGATCTTCCGCAGCAACAAATTGTCGATGCGGTGGCTGCGCCACCCACTCACGATGTCGTAGCCCTCTTCTATTTTTGCCAGAAAGACCGGGATCTCTGCTGGATCATGCTGAAGATCGCCATCCATAGCGATCACATATTCGCCAGTGCTGTGCGCGAACCCAGCAGCCAGCGCTGCGGTCTGGCCGAAGTTTCGACGCAGCCGAACGGCGACTACATGAGGGTCGATTTCGGCGAGTTCCTTCAGCAACTTGTAAGTAAGATCCCTGCTGCCATCATCGACAAAGACGAACTGGTAAGTGCGACCAAGCTCCTCCATGACGCCTTGTAGGCGGCCATACAGCTCGATGACATTAGGTTCCTCGTTATGAAAAGGAACAACGATAGAGATCGTGGGGACTGTCTTGATATCAGGCATGCTGTACCGACCTTCTGAAGGGGCTATCGATCGCATTGAGCCATTCCCGGTCGTGCTCGTTCAGCAACAATTCGGACTTGCGGCCCAGTTCGTTGAGTAGCGCGCATAGCCAGTCTGCAAACTCCCAATCTTGCTCGCAGACACTCAACACACTTTGTCCATCGCGCTGGATCGCGGGGAAGCCATTGACTACTTTTGTGGCGTACATATTGACTCCTTTGTTCCTAGTTGAACGTCTCGTGTGCCGCGGTAGCTCTGCCGGAATTGCATTTCGAAGCAGTTCAGCCATCGATGCATCGCAGCCGTATGAATGCATGTAGCTCGCCAAAGACACCGCACGGCAAATCGCTGAATTGCGGGAACATGCACGAGCAGCGGACCGGAGATCGGTGCCCTCATTGCGGCAGTGCCCTCGAAAGGTCAGGACAGCCGGCGGGCGGAATGCAGGGATTACACCAAGAAGCAACGGCTTAGCGAGATGACCGAAGTGGTGGGTGACCTGCATAGACATGGTTGAATTGGTTGAATTCAGTTCCGTGTTAAGGGAGTCGTACTTGTTTCTTAGCGAATCGATCTACCGGAGAGCGAACTGTTCGACGTTGGCAAGGGATCAAGCGACCAAAATAAGCAGGAAACTCACAAACAAGAGTCTATGGCGATCCTCCTAGCTATCCTTGATTTCCTCTTTGGGTGTCACCACGTTCACCTCAGCCGTGTGTTCACGCTGAAAGGCGAGACATATAAGGTGTGCTGTGACTGCGGCGCGAAATTTGCATATTCACTGGAAACCATGTCGATTGAGCGCCGACTGCCACTCACTCCTGTGCTGACTCCGTTTCGAACTGCCTGAAATGGAAAAAAGAATGAGCACAAGCAGCGCGAATGAGAACGAAGGGCGTTAGAGAAAGAGGATACTTATGTCTTGGTTTCACTCGAGTACAGCGGCGGTCGATGCGCGCAATCATGCATCGCCAGCCGAAGTGGCGGCCTGCTTCCAGGATCAAAGAAACGTTCTGGGTAGGCTTGCGTTCTTGATTACTGGCGACCAAGCAACCGCGGACCAGTCAGTTGTCCAAGCTTGTGAGATTACGCTTCAAGGAAACAGTCCCTTCCGCAATTGGCTCTTCGAGTGGGCCAAGGCTGCGACCATTGCCAGTGCGATATCACACGGGACGGATGCGATTCACATTTGTGAAGCCGGGTACAGGGATCGACGATGCCCACACATCGAGCACTTATCGCAGGGCGATGCTGAAGAACGCGCGGCTAGTCTCGACTTCATTCTTGGAACCGATGCCAAAACTGTGATCGCGGAGTTGGATCCGCTGTGCCGGGCCGTCCTGGTGCTCAGAGTTGCAATCCGATCGTCGATTCAAGATTGTGCTTTACGCCTGAGCGTGTCCCGCGCGGCTGTGCTCGGAGCCAGTTGTCATGCCATGACGTGGCTTCACGGCGGCCACGTGAAGGCAATTGAGGAGAATCGCGACGCTTTGCAGGCTGTGTAGAAACACCGACACGACGCCTTGTTCGTTCCCCCTATGCATGAGATACGAAAGCGTGATTTCGGCGATCACTCGTTTCACTGTCTTTCTTCATTTACTTGCCCAATGGTTTGCGCGCTTTTGCGGAGACGTGGAATACACCTAATAGCCGCAGTTCATCTTTGAGATGCCCAAGCGGCGAATCTTGTTTTGCAGCGTTGTACGTTTTAGTCCGAGACGTTCGGCGGCTCCGCCCTTTCCTGCGATCCGTCCTGATGCTGCTCTTAATGCGCCGATGATTACAGAAGACTCAGCTTGTCGAAACGTGGAGGCCCTTCCAATAGGAACATTGGTCTCTGACCAGGTGGCAAGCTCGTTCACCGGCACCTCGAGCTCCTCACCACGTGTGAGAATGACAGCGCGTTCGATGAAGTTTGCCAATTCCCTAATATTCCCCTTCCAGGGGCAGTTCGTCAGCATCTCCATTGTTTGTTTGCGGATGAACTTTATCTGTCTGCGCATCCGCCCCGCTGCCTTTAACACAAAGTAGTTCACCAGGAGTGGAATATCCTCGCGCCTTTCGCGTAGAGGCGGGATCACAATCGGGAAGACGTTGAATCGATAGAATAGATCCTCGCGAAATGTCTCCTCCCGAATCATGGCGGGAAGATCGCGATGCGTGGCAGCAATCAGCCTCACGTTCACACCGATCGTCTTGGAGCTTCCAAGCCGCTCGAACTCTTGCTCCTGGATGGCCCGCAATAGTTTCGGCTGAAGTTCCAGGCTGATGTCGCCGATCTCATCCAGAAACAGCGAACCTCCGTCCGCCAGCTCGAACCGGCCCTTCCTCTGCATCAACGCTCCTGTGAAGGCTCCCCTCTCGTGCCCGAACAGTTCGCTCTCCAACAGTCCCGAGGGAATGGCGGCGCAATTCATGCGCACATAGGCGCGCTCGCGTCGAGAGCTAAGGTTGTGTATCGCGCGCGCAATCAATTCCTTTCCCGTGCCTGTCTCTCCGTGAAGCAGGACCGTGGAGTCGGTGGGTGCAACGATCGCAACTTGTTCCAACACCTTCTGAATGGCTGAGCTCTTGCCGACGATGTCTTCGAAGCAGTGCTCTGAGCTAATTTCTGTTTCCAGACGAAGTTGCTGGTCTTGGTTCTCGCTCACGTTGGGAAAACCTACCCCTGCGAGGCTCTCGAGGTCGGTGAAAGCAACAGTCGCGCCCATAGTCTCCTCCGAATCTTTACACTTGCAGTGTGTCTGGCGAGCCCTTATACGAACAAAAGTGCTAGCAGAGAGACATTCTCTCTTCGTTCAAGTGTTCCTTGCTGGCCTGGGAAATCGGCTCCAAAGCTGGAGAGGAATGGCACGGCTCCAGGCTCGGATAGTTTGGGAAGACGGCTCGCAACAGTCTTTCGGAATCTTCCAGTCGCATAAAGCCGGTCTGTGTAGGAATGAACGTCATATTTCCTCCCAATCCGCGAAAGGTCGATAGCAGCTAAGCTGATCTCTTCGTCTGCGGGCAAAACTCGATGATTTTTCCAAGTTGCGGCTGAGCCACCGCCCTCAACGGTTTGCGAAAGTTCTTCGGTATGTAAAACTCAATTACTTTTGCCATGACAAATCTCCTGGAGTCGGTTGAATCTCGGTGCGCGAAGCTGTGCCGGTCGTTCGCTCGCTTTGGTCGGTCGCTATCAGGGCGGATGCAATATTCGTTGCAGCCATGATCAGGACTTCCTGCAACGTGAAACCGCGAGTAGTGATCTTCCACATAAGCGACTCCGACCTTCGCACCTGTTATCGTGATGACGTAGCCATTGTCAGCCGAGTCCGGTTTGCGGGCAGCCCCAGATCGGGGCTAAATGCAGACTCCCGAGGTGACGAGCGTCACCCTCTTCTGAGGCAAGAAATTTGGTAGGTGGGGAATCTAACGAGAGTTAGAGTTTGTCTTGCGCGGTGGAGTTTCGATGCGCTTCCATCCGAAGAGACGAGCGTCGATGGACCATAAACCCGGGCCTAACATTGCGAGCGCAGCGCCTGCGGTTCCTAGCAAAAGCCAGACCCATTTATCTCCCGGTAGCATAATCATCTTCCAGACTTCAATCAGTGCTACGAAGATTCCCACCACGGGTGTCCATAACCCTGCAATGAGGAGGATGCCTGCTGCGAGTGAGAGAACGGCGACAATCGTGACGTTCAAGGGAGGATCAATCCACAGCTTGGAAGCCGCCCGCACAACCAGTGCGGAGCCAATCACCAAGCGCAAGAAAAGCAAACCTGTGCCAGGCCAACCGCCAGCGAATGTGGAATATAGACGTCGCACCTTATGCACATCAATCTTCTGACATTGCGAGGGCCAGTCGAAACCCCCAAAAGGGTTGGAATTGTCACTCTTTAGGTTCCCACGGCTTGGGGATGAGAGGAGTCTGCGGATGCGAAAATTACAGCTCGATAATCCCTCTCTTCAACCCGATCATTGCGGCGTGCGTTCGATCATTGGCGCCCAATTTAGAAAGGATGCATTTGACCCGGCTTTTGACGGTCTCCTCCGTGATCGAGAGCTGATCTGCAATCTGCTTGTTGGCGTTCCCGGCTGCAATCAGTCGCAGCACAAGGATTTCTGCCGGGGTCAGGGCGTCATCGGTTGCATGTTCGGCAATTTCGTATGAGGCCTCTGGCGATAGGCTCTTCTTCCCAACATGGACAGCACGGATCGTGTCCAGCAATTCTTTATGCAGCGTATTCTTGAGCAGATAGGCCTGAGCACCGGCTTTGAGCGCACGCAGAATTTGCACGTCGCCTACATAGGTCGTCAAGACAATAACCTTTGCATTGGGAAACTCATTGCGAATCGCAATGACTGCGTCGATGCCGTTCATCTCCGGCATTTGCAAATCCATCAGCGTGACGTCTGGACGGTGCGCACGGAATTGCTGGATGGCCTCGCGACCATTGGACGCTTCGCCTACTAAACTCATATCGGGCTGAACAGCAATCAAACCCGCGATGCCCTGCCGTACGACCGGATGGTCGTCGACCGCAAGAATCCGAATTTGAGAACTGCTGGCGTTCATGACTTATGCCTTCGTGTTTCCGGAGAATTTTCGCAATAGCCAGGATCGATTGCGAACTGTCGTGTAAGCGGCGCCGGCAGGAACCCGCAGTTCCACCTCCGTTCCCTCATCGACTTCGCTCCACACCACCAGCTTCCCTTGGATGAGTGTGGCTCGTTCTCTCATCCCGCGCAAGCCATAGTGTCCCTCACGGCCATGGCTGGAGAGAACGGCCGCGTCCATGCCCTTTCCGTCGTCGCGGACGCGTAATCGGAATTGGTCATCGTCATAGCGGATTTCAACTTCTACCTGCTTTGCTTGGGCGTGATGAAACGCGTTCCGCAGCGCTTCGGCAGCGATTTTGTAGATTTCATCACCGAGAATGGGATGGAGGTCTCTCGCCTGGCCCTCAACCGCTACGCGGAAAGTTGCAGGGCGATGATTGCTTGAGTCGTTTTCGAGTTCCTCTCCCAGGGTGCTTACAGCGAGCGCAAGATCGTTGCGCGCGACTGTGGAAGCGCGCAGTTCTTGTACCGCATCCCGTCCTTCCGTGATCGCGCCGGCAGCCTGCTCGATCGCACTGTCCAGTTTCTCCTTTGCCTCAATCGGGCGCTCTGGTAACAGTACAGAAACCGTCTGGAACCGGAGCAGCAATCCATGGAAGCTCTGTAGCAGAGTATCGTGCAGGTCCCGGGCTATTCGTGTTCTCTCGCCGATCCGTGCCTCCAGCGTCATGTCAAAGTGATGATGCAATTGCCGCACTCGCCACTGGTATGCCGCCCACAGTAGCACCACCAACACGGCCGTGCAGGCGGTGCGAAACCAGTTGGTTTGCCACCATGGGGGCGTGATGATAATGGGCAACGATACCCCTTGTTCATTCCATACACCATCACCGTTTGATCCCTGCACTCGAAAAACATATTTGCCAGGGTCTAGATTTGTGTACGTAGCCAGGCGTTGCCTGCTGCTCACTTCGTTCCAGCCAGGTTCTAGGCCCTCGAGCTTATATCGATAACGATTCTTCTGGGAATTCGCGTAACTCAATGCCGCGAATTCAAAGGAGAAGATGTTGTCCTGGTAGGAGAGAGTTAACGAATCGACATATGGGACGGCCTTCTTAAGCACCGACTGAGCGCCGATGGGCACCGCTTTGTTGAAGATTTTGAAGCTAGTGATCATTACGGGCGGCACGAAGGGATTGTCGTGGACATTTTCAGGGAAAAATGCATTGAAACCATTGCTTCCCCCAAAGAACATCTCTCCATCGGAACTTTGAAAGCAACCGGTGCTGAACTCATTGCTCTGCAACCCATCGGAAACGTCGTAGTTTCTGAACGTCCCCCTCAGTGGATCAAACTGGGACAGACCCTTCTGAGTGCTGAGCCAAAGTTTGCCAACTCCATCTTCCCGAATACAACGAATGGTGCTGCTCGGCAGACCCTGGCTCTCGGTGTAGCGCGTGAAGGTTCCGTTTTGCCGATTGAAACGGTAAAGTCCATCAAAACTTCCCACCCACAGGGTTCCAGTCCGGTCTTCCTGGATACTGGTGAGACCGCCACCGTTGAGTTTGTGAGGGTCGTGCGAGTCGGGCGAGTATGTCACAAAACTCTTTGTTTCGTCATCGAAGCGAATCAGGGCGCCGCCAAACGTGGGTAACCAAAGCGTGCCAGAACGATCTTGATACATGACGGTGACCCAATTTGCCAAGCTGGCGGGATTGTCGGGATCGACCTGGTAGTTTCTAAACCCGTCCGTGGCTGGATCGAAGTAGCTTATGCCGTACTGCTGCGCCACCCAAATGTGGCCGTTTCGGTCTCCGTAGATGCCGAGAACATTATCGGAAATGAGGCTGTGCGGATCATTAGCCTTGTGCCGATAGTGCTTGAATCGCCCCGTGCGTTCATCGAGCCGGTCGAGGCCGGCGCCGCCGCCACCCACCCAAAGATAACCCGCTGCATCTTTATATATGTCATCGACGTTAGCGCCTTCGGAGAGCGCATCCTCGTCGTGCCCACTGGGAAAATAATGCGTGATCTTGCCCGTCTTGCGGTCCAATCTGTCCATGGTGCGAGGAAAGAACCCTACCCACACAACCCCGTTGCGTTCCGCGTAAATCGCCTTGACCCTGCCACCTGACAGGCTATTAAGGTCGCCGGGGCGATGCCTATAAAGCCCGAAATGTTCTTGCTGGAAGTTGAGAATATTGAGACCCGCGTTTTCTGTTCCTACCCAAAGCACGCCACTCTTATCCTGATACACGGAGAGAATCGCGTTGCTGTCGAGGGTATCCGGGTCGGTTTCATCGTGCTCCAACCGGTACGTGAACTTTTCCGTTCGACGATCGAAATGAGAGAGGCCCAAGCCGGACGGCACCCACAATCCATTCTCTCCGTCCGCGATAAGGTTGCCATTAGTTGACCCCCCGTACGCCGTAGATGCGGGGACGGCGGCAAAAAGTGGATACGTTGCGGTGCGCTCTGCCTTCGGATCATATTTCACAAGGCCCGCGATCGGGGAATCCGCCAGCACCCACAAATTCCCTGCCTCGTCCTCATAGATGCTCTCGCCGGTCAAGCCATACGGGATCGCTGGGGGACGAGTAATCTCTCCTGTTTGTGGGTTCACATGAAAGAGACCGCGTTCGCCGACAAGCCAGATTTCTCCATGCCTACCGGCGATAACCTTAGTGATCCTGCCAACAAACTTGCCATTGCTGTCGTTGCGATAATGAATAAATCTTTCGCTCCTCGGATCAAACCTGTCGAGGCCACTGTCTACACTGCCAAACCAAAGGTAGCCCCCACCGTCCCGGGCGATGCTCGTCACGTAAGCACTGCCGATGCCATCAGGATCGTTCACGTCATGGAGGTAGCGTGTGCAGCGCTCCGTTGTGGGGTCGAATCTGTTCACCCCAGTGTTGGTCGAGATCCACAGATATCCGTTGTCATCTTCGATCAAGTCTTGAAGAAAGTTGGAGCTTAGGCTACTTGGGTCATTCGGGTTGTTCTTGTACACAACGAAGGTATTACCGTCATAGCGATTGAGGCCATCTCGCGTAGCAAACCACATGAAGCCGCGGCGATCCTGCAAAATGGCAGTGACATAGCCCTGAGACAGGCCATCGTTCGTAGTCAGGTGGGAGAACTTGAGATGCTTCACCGAAACGTTGGCGCCCCGAGCGGAGACATTCTGAACGTTGTGGGCGGGCCCGTCAGGTACCTTTTCGCGGTCCTTACCGAACCCGACTCTCGCCATCACGTCGGCAAAGCGTGCGTTTATCTGTTCCGCAATTGCGATCTTGGCGGGCCGGGCGTCAAGTGCTGCCGCAGTTGAAGCGTGAAGAACGCACAACACTATCCAGCTCGCAAAACGAAAGCCCCACATCATGTTTTTGCGGATGGTGATCATGGAGTCCCTACCATCCGCTGCACAATCGCCTCCCAGTCTCGTCGCAGGGGATGACGCCGTTTCCTACTTCATGCCTTCGGAGCAAATTTCCGCAACCAGGAAGGTTTGTGAACTGTCGTGTAGGCGGCACTGGCAGGAACGCGCAGTTCCACTTCCGTTCCCTCATTGACTTCGCTCCACACCGCCAGCTTACCTTTGATAAGTGTGGCTCGTTCGCGCATCCCGCGCAAACCATAGTGTCCCTCGAGACCGTGGCTGGAGAGAACCGCCGCATCAATGCCCTTTCCGTCGTCCCGCACGCGCAGTCGGAATTCATCGTCATAGCGGATTTCAACTTCTACCTGCTTCGCTTGGGCGTGATAGAAGGCGTTGCGCAGCGCTTCGGCAGCAATTTTGTAGATCTCGTCACGGAGGATAGGATGGAGGTCTCTCGCCTGGCCCTCAACCGATACGCGGAAAGTTGCAGGCCGATGATTGCTTGAGTCGTTTTCGAATTCCTCTCCGAGGGTGCTTATGGCGAGCGCAAGATCATTGCGTTCGACTGTGGAGGCGCGCAGTCCTTGCACCGCATCCCGCCCTTCCGTGATCGCGCCGGCAGCCTGCTCGATCGCACTGTCCAGTTTCTCCTTTGCCTCAATCGGGCGCTCCGGCAGCAGTATGGAAACCGTTTGGAACCGGAGCAGCAATCCGTGGAAGCTTTGCAGCATAGTGTCGTGCAGGTCGCGAGCGATTCTTGTTCTCTCGCCGATCCGCGCCTCCAGCGTCATCTCAAAGTCATGCTGCAAGCGCCGGACGCGGTATTGGTAGGCCGCCCACAACAATGCCATGAAAGCGGCTGCACATAACGCGCGAAACCAGTTCGTCTGGTAGTACGCTGGCAAAACGGAGAACTCCAGCGCGTCCCCCTGCTCGTTCCACACGCCGCTGTTGTTAGCGGCGACTACACGAAACCGGTAGGACCTAGGGCGCAGGTTCGAGTACTGCACTTCGCGGTCATTGACCACCTCTCTCCAGTCGCTGTCCTGCCCCTCGAGCTTGTACTTGAAGTGAACCTTCTCCGGCGCGACGAAGCTGAGAGCGGTGTAGTCGATCTGCAGATCGGGAGTTCGCGCCGGCAGACTCACGCTCGAAGCCGCCGCGTTCGGCAAGTTCTGCCAAAAAGTCTTGTGGGAGGCTGTGACTTGCTCGATGTGTACCGGCGGCGGGAGTTTGTTGAAAGCAAGATGAGAGGGATCGACGACTCCGATACCGTCGCCCGTATTGAACCACAGCTTCCCATCGGCTGACTTCGCGACAGGTGGATTGTAGTAAGCGGGCGAAGTATCGCGCAGTATGACGCCGTCCGCCGCATCCCAGACGGTCGTGTGAATCCTGTGGTTCGGATCACCGATCCATGCATCCAGCTCGCTCCGAACGATGCGCACGAGGCCGCAGGAAGTGTATAACCAGAGCGAACGATCGTCGTCCTCTATCGACCAGTGAATGGTGTCGCAGGGCAAATCGTTTTTAGTTGTCAGCGTAGCGACTTGGCCGTCTTTGATCCGGCTAAGGCCCCCATGTTGGGTTGCAGCCCACAACGCGCCGTCGCGATCGAGTCGAAGACCAGCCACTTCGCCCTTGCCAAGTCCGTTAGCCCATGTGTACGACGCCCGGACCTGACCATCTTTGAAATACAGCACGCCCCCGCCGATCCAGAATGCAAGCCAAACCCCACCTTTGTCCGGAACCACAGCCTTGACTTGTTGGTGACGTCCGATCACAGACCAGGGAAAGGTTTCGACCAAACGCCTATCCCGAATGTGCGAGAGCCCCTTGTTCCCGGAAAGCCAGAGATTGTCTTCGCTGTCCGCGGCGATTGAATACGTTTCTTCGCTCGGCAGATCACGTACGGCTACGAACCTGTCGTCCTCGAAATATGCGAGTCCGTGCGCCGGGAACGAGGCCCACACACGCCCACGTTCGTCCTCGAATAGAGATTGCACAAAGTCCGCTGGCAGTCCAGTCCCCTTGTGGAAGATTGTGGCTTGCCCATTCTTCCACCTGGTCAAGCCATCGCGGGTCGCTACCCAAATGCTCCCGTCTCTCCCTGCAACCAAGGAAGAAGCAGAGTCGCTGGACAAGCCCTGTTTGGTAGTGATAGAAGTCACCGGCAGCTCTCGGAACCGGTCCAGCCCCCGCGAGCTGCCGAACCAGACATTGCCTTCACGATCCTCGAAGAGACTGCAGCTGATGTCGCCGGAAAGACCGTCGGATTTCGTAAATACATCCGTCCTGCCGTTATGGATATGAATGAGTCCCCGTTGATGGGTTCCAATCCAGAGACCGCCATCGCGATCCCGCAGCACCTTGTTTGAATCGATTTGGCGGTCCAGGAGCTGCGCATTCGGGTTGATTGCGCTCCTTATCGGGAACGATTTGATTTTGTCGCCCACGACCTGCCTGAGTCCGGCACCACGAATAGCAATTAGCAACTGCCCGTCGTCCGTCCTACTTAGGTCATCGACCCGCATTCCCTGCATCGGATAACGCCGTGGGGAACCAGGCTTCCATCGCCAAAGTCCGGACTCTGCACCGGCCCAGAGAGTGCCTGAGCTGTCCTCACCCAAACTCCAAACGGATGTGCCGAAGACGCCGCTCTCCAAATAGCATTGCGCGTGCCCGCTTCGGATCTCGCACAGTCGGCCTGTCGGAGTATCTGCCTCGCTTCCCAGTGTGCCGGCCCAAACTGTTCCCTCGCGGTCTTCCAGCAGAGATGTGACGAACTGTTCACCGACTTCCGGGTACCGGGTCAACTTGCTGCCATTCCAGCTTACAAGGCCGGCAAACGTGCCCATCCAAAGAGTACCGTCGCGCGTCACGAGCAGAGCGTAGGGTTTCTGGGGAAGTTGCTGCCCCGCTGGTGGTTGCCAGAGAACTACGTGAACGCCATCGAAGCGGAATAAACCGAATTCGGCGCCGAGCCAGAGATAACCATCAGGGGTCTGAGCTATGGAGAAGACGGCGCCCACGGAGAACCCGTCCCGGGCGGTCCAGGCCGTGTGTGCGTACTGGCTGACATCCAGCGACGGGTTCAGCGCGCAAACGGGGATAGCCCCGAGCAGAAGGCTCACAGTGCTAATCGTAATGAGCGCCAGCGCAGCTTTCATTGCGGCCACACGTCACAGTCAGAATTAATGATAGAGGAAATACTGAACAGTACTCCGTCCTTAGCGACCTAATGTAGCACTCGGGGCAGCCCTTGTCAGGGATTCTGATCCGTTGACGAGTTGCGGAAGCATCCGGTCTCTTTATGTGATCCGATGAACACAACGATGGATCGGGCGGCTACTTGATACGTCGACTCCGACAGTTGCACACCGCGGTTCGAGAAATCGGTCGGGTTTTGGAGATCAGTGTCCTAAGATTGGGTTAGTGTCGTTAATGACACGCCGCATCATCCTGGAAAGCGCCACCGCCGAACATCTGCCCCAGGAATTGACCACAACGAATGATCTTCTGGGCGTCCTGATCATCCTTCAGTGGGTTTTCCGATGTCGACAGGTCGGCTGCGCTCAACGAATTCCGCGCGTCAACAAAGCTCTCAGCCCAGGCCTGCAGATTGTTGAACTCATTCCTCAGCAACTCGAGCCCGCGGTGGTCATCATCCGTCGATGCAGCGGCTGAGGCTAATGCGACGCTGTCGGCGGCTCGACCCTGGTACGCGCGAATCGTGTTTCCTGCCATGGCCTTCCCAACGGGATATCCATTTTGAACGACCACCTGCAGCATTCCGCCCCATTCTCTTATCGAGGCCATGGCCTCGATCGCGGCCCTCATGAACGCGGGTGAAAATCTCGACCTCGTGGCTGTGTCGCGGGCCGGCTCCGAAGCGTCGCTCGGAGCGAGGGTCAGAATGATTCGGTCCTGTTCAAAGCTCAGAGAGCCTTTTGTGATTCGCGCCAGGTCCTGCACATCCACGAACACGCGCCCATGGTTTCGAATGACTGTCGCGTGCCCTGGGTAGCCTTGCACCGAGAGCATTTCCCGCTGGACCTGCGTTTGCGCTGGCGCAAGGACCGCCGACACTAGCATGGCGCAGACCATCACCGGCCACTTAATAATGCTGAACATTGAGTGCTCCTGTCTGAGAACGCGGTCGAAGAGCGGCGTGCCTCATTGCTCAGGCGCTTCTGCAACACTACTTGCCGGCACGGTGGACTTCTTCGCCTGAGTGAGAGGAGGAAGTGAGGACTCGACCTGCATATCCATCATCAAGTCGACGCGACGCTCCAATTGAAAGAACTGCGCCACCGTAAGACCCGGAAGGACTTTGTTGAACTTCTTGTAGTATTTCTTCTTCACTTCAGCCAGACGAGAGTCACAGTCCAACATTTTTTCTGCCATCGCTTGGGCCTCGGCGTCGGTGAGGTTCGGGTACTTCTGGGTGTACTGCTTGATGACTGCAACGCGATCATCATCCAGCTTCGATCGCTCGTACTGGTATTGCTTGTAGATTGGCCAGAATGCCGCGCCATCTTTGTCATTGAAATTCATTCCTGCTGTGATGAGGGTAGTCCTGTCTGCCTGCATATTGGCTCTGACTACTGCGATCGTGGAATCGATAGTGGGCTCGTGATCTTGCGCACGGCCAAGAGGGCAAAACGTGAGCATCGCGAAGGTAACCATGAGTGATGCATAATTCTTGATCATTTGATTGAACTCCTTTGCCGCTTTCTTTATGCGTGATCCGCAGTCGCCGCGGCGCCGCAGTACGCTCCTAACTTCGTTTTTGTAAGGACCAGTTCCCCTGTCCCGCAACATCCAATTGTCTTCAACTCCAGATGCTTATTGGGTCCTCTCCAAATGTTCGGATAATGGTTTTGCAAAATTGATTGGATCCGCTGGTGTGATCTGCACAGCTTTACGTGCGCCTAAAGAGCTATGCCGACGGACCAGCTTGTACAGTCCATAGATAAAGAGTGCACCTAACAAAAGACCCGCCAAAACCTTTCCCGCCCTGCCGACGTATTGAGCCGCACGATCCAAGTCATGGCTGAAAATGTGCCCGAGTACGGTGTAAACACAGACATAAAGACTGACGCCGAGGGTTTCAAATGCCAGGAAACGCAGTCGACTGGTACCGGATGTCCCCGCCAGCGGGGGCGTTACAGCGTCTAGGCCGGGGACGAACTTGGCTACTATGAGAATTGGCGGCCCATACCGGGCAAAGGTCCTTTTCGCTCTACGATCATGCGCGTCAGGGTCTCGCGTGAGTCGGTGAATGAAGTGCAAGACCTTATCTCCCCCACGCCGACCAGCCTCGTACCAAATCCAATCGGCCAGCACGCTGGCAATGATGGCCAGCGCGAGCGCGGGGACGAGACCCAATCTCCCTCTTGCTGCAAGCGCGCCGGTCGCAAGCAGAAACAGGGGTCCGGGTACCGGCAAACCTATCTGGTGCGCGAACATGGCAGCGAAAAGAATGGAGTAGCCATGCTTCACAAGGAACTGGACGATAGTATTCATATTTTTAGATCGGTCCTCGGCGCACCGTCGATTAGTTAGAACTCGCGGCTAAACTTACCTCTGTCGCAACATCGTCATGCTCGGTCGTGGCGGAACTCTCCTGAACCTCCCACTTAATCAGCTTCAGATCCAGCACGAAGATCGAGTACAGCACCGGCACCAGAAGCAAGGTGATGAAGGTTGCCACCGCAAGGCCGCCTATCTGTGCATAACAAAGAGGCTGCCATAGCGGCCCTCCTTCAAGCGCGAGGGGGAAGAGGGCCAAGATGGTCGCTAGTACGGTGATCATCACGGGCCGGATACGCTGGATGCCTGCGTCCGGAAGAGCCTGTGTCAGAGGTTCGCCTTTCTCATGCATTTCCTCGATGAAATCGAAGAGCACGATGACGTGGCTTATGATCACTCCGATTAAGCTGGCGATGCCTAGAAAGGCCATAAATCCAAAGGGCGTATGCATAACCGAGAGGGCGATCAGCGAGCCAACTACGCCGTAGGGAGCAGCGGCGAATACCAGAAGCGGTTTTACCGCGTTCTTGAATTGAATCAAGAGCGCCAGGTAAATCCCGGCTAGAGAGACCAACAGAACGATTTTGAGATTGTTGAATCCGTCGATCTGTTTGGCCCGTTCGCCACCAATCCGGAGCTGATAACCCGGCGGGAGGTTTTTCTGGAATTCCTGTATTTTTGGAAGGACCTGGTTAAGCACGTCGGATGCGAGAACTCCAGGCTCGGGATAACACATTATGGAAATGGTGCGGAAATGCTCGCGACGCCTGACGCGACCCGTTTCCAAAGAATTTCCTACCGTTGCGATCGACCGCAGAGGAACGCGGTTATTGGTCTGTGAAGAGTAGACGTAGATGTTCTTGATGTCCGCAAGCTGAGCACGGTCCTCCATGCGAAGGCGCGCCACAATCGGGATATCTTTGTCGCCTTCCTTGAAGACGCCCACTCTTGCGCCGCTCATGGCCGCAGTTGACGCCTCCGCCACATCGGCGTTGGTAATGGCTGCCACGTTCGCGCGGTCGGGATCGATCTGAATCCTCTGCTGAACATTGTCCGGGAACCAATCGTCACGCAGAACGGCGATGCCGCGAGCTTGCCTGACGATGTCCTCAGCCTGGGAGGCAATCTGCCGAAGGGTGCGAATATCGCTGCCTTCATTTTTCGCGTCAACGTCCGCCTGCCCAGAGATCAACAACTCGACAGGGTTGTCCACAGGATTGGTTTGAAGCTGGCGAACCGTAATCCACGCGCCGGGTACTTCCTTCGCCAGTGCGTCCTGGATCGGACGAGCTAACTTCGGCGAAGCCTCTTTATCCGTCACCTCAACGATCATTTGCGCGTAGTTAGTCTGCGGCATTTCTGGGGAGACCGAAAACCAGAAGCGCGGCCCTCCGCCACCGGTAAAGGTGGTCAGCGATTTGAGAAGATGTCCACCTTTTTCCTTGGTAGCATCATCATGGAAATTTTCAATCACCCGCCGGACCACCGTTTCGGCCTGCATTGCAGTATCGTTGGTAGCGCTCAAGGGCGTGTCATTCGGCAGCCAAACATCCAGATAAAACCAATACTGGACATCTTCGGGAAAGAATTGGGTCTTAAGCCGAGAACCGAACAACCCGCCTCCGATCAGGAAAACCAAAGACCCGGCAAGGACAGCCCATCGGTGTTTTATGGCTTTGCCGACGAGTTTGTTGTAGAAACCGTAAAATCCCCGCTGCCGCAAATCCTCGATGGTCGGTTCCGGTTTTGCCGGAGCACGCAAAATGTAGTAGCCCAGGAACGGAACAAAGGTCATAGCAACGACCAGCGCACACAGCAGAGACGCCGTCATCACGACAGGGAGGCTTTTCAGGAACTCGCCGGTATTGCCGGTGAGCATCATAAAAGGCAGGTAGGCGATGATATTCGTGATGGTCGCGTAGAAAATCGCAGTGGCCAGCTTTGTAGGTCCCAGCCAGCATGCAATGCTGCGGGGGAAACCTTCCGCCAAGTGGCGTTTGATGCCGTCGCCTGAGACCACCGGCACGTCCACAAGAAGTCCCAGCGCGATGATCAGCGATGCAATGGACACTTGCTGCAGATCGATCCCCAGCAGATACGCGACCCCGAAAGTCATCGCCAGAGTGATGGGTATGGCCAGCGCCATAATCAGAGCCAGGCGCCACTCCCAAAATCCGATCAGCGAAATAAAGACGACGAGAATAATCGCTTCGATAAGCGCCCGCATGAACAGGTGAATGTTCTCCTTGACTTGTAGCGGTTGATCGGAGGTGTGCGCCAGAATCAAGTCAGCAGGAAGGATTTGGTGAAGACCCGAAAGCTTCACATTCACGGACTGTCCGAAGCGCGCGATTTGCTTTCGATCGCGCATGTAGATCGCCAACGTGACCGCGCGGCTGCGCTGCCAGTGCCCACTTGCGTCCCGCCAGGTGTAATAATTGAGATACTGGGCTGGAGCCTCATAGCCCCGGCTGATTTGAACAAGATCCCGTAAATATACGGGGGTACCCTCTGCTGTAGTCGAAACCGCCACGTCCCCTATGCTCTTAGCAGTATCGAATTGTCCCGAAGGGGTGAGAATGACTCTGCGCTCTCCGGTTTCAACGGTTCCGCCCGGCGCGATAATATTCCGGGCGGAGAGTATTTTTGAGAGGTCAGCAGGACGCAGACCGTAGGCTGCGAGGCGATCCTGCGAGTAGTCCAGATAGACGCTCTGCGACAAAACACCTCGCCGCTCCACCTTGGAAACTTCGGGAGCTCCTTGCAGCGTTCGGCCAATCAGATCCGAAAAATTGTCGAGTTCGGCATAGCTGTATTTGTCGCCGGCAACCTGGGCCAGTTTCGTTTGTGTGTCCTTGGGATCGCGGATGATCGCGGGGTACCACACATCGGGATGCAATTCGGATCGCTTCAGCCGCTCCGAGATAAACCGCTGGATGAACGCTTGAATGGAACTGTCATTTGCCTCGGAGACGCCATCCACCAGAATGAATCCGCTTCCTTGGATGACTTCCGACTCTCGAATGATGCCCTCGGTCCGGGCCTCCTCTTGAAACAGTTGTACGCTGTCAAGCACCGCGCGCGCGGAAATGGATTGCGGAAACGAATCCACCACTGTGATGCGCTCTCCTTTTCCATTCTGCGGTTTTGCATCGCGAGCTTTGCGAATCGCTGCTTCGACGGAATTAACACGAGCTGCAATTTCGATGTCGTCCGACTTCGGGCTGGCGACAGTCAGCATGAGAGCGGCGGTATCTCCAAAATCGCTCTGGAAATTGATGGGGCCGGCGCCCTGAGGCAACTGAGAATTTAGAGCATTCAGCTTGAGGTTGATATCGCTAAATTGCCGCTTGGTATCGGTAATGCCCTCATCCAGTTGAATGGTCACGTACGAATAGCCGGGAAGAGATATGGACTTAATACCGTAATCGGCATCCGTTCCTGGATGGATGGTCTTATTCTCGGCGGCAACGTCCTCAATTCGACGGGTTATGTACTGTTCGACTTGTTGAGCCGTGGCTCCGGGCCAAGGACAAGCCGCGACACCGAGACGCACAGGAATGTCCGGGTCCTTGCGCTGCGGCATGGAGGTATAGCCGAACCAGCCCCAAAGGAGCACTCCCAGGAGAAGTATCCAGGAGATGTGCGGATGCTCTACAAAAAACCTGGGTATATTGCGGCGATTGCTGCTGTCTTGTTTGTTTTCGTGTGTCATTGTTTTATTCCTTTAGGGGAGGACTTGGATGGAGTCGCCGTCTTTCAAACCAGCGGCTCCAACGACGACGACTTTTTCGCCAGGATTTACACCGTCAACCGCCACATCACTCTCGCGGGTTTCACCGAGTCCCACCTCGCGCAAATGTGCCAGCCATTGGCCGCCCTGTTCTTTGGCGACGAAAACCGCGTAACGTCCGGATGAACTGGGGTCAGCAACAACGGCGCTGAGGGGCACCGCGGTAATCGGGGCTTTGTGAACGCCTGTCAAACTGAGTGAAGCAATCATCCCGGGCTTCAATGACGCGTTGGGATTCGGGACGGTCACTTCGACGGCGAAAACCCGATTTTTCTCATCGGCACTCGCAGCAATACTCGTGACCCGCCCTTTGTACTCTTTCGGATCGTCCTGCAGATGAATGCTGAATTGTTGCCCCAAGCGTAGACGCCGGACGGCATAGTCGGGAACGCCAAAGCCGATTTTGACTGCACTTGTGTCGGCAATGCTAAAAGCCGACGTTCCTGGTGCCGCGAGGTTTCCTAATTCGATGTTCCGCGAAATGATGTAACCCGAAAACGGCGCCGTCAGGTCCGCGTCCTGGAGAGCCAACTGCGCTTGGTGCACGTTTGCCCTCGCCTGATCCACAGCCGCGAGGGTCGAATCGAATTTCGCCTGCGCTCGGTCCAAATCGGGCTTGGTCAAGCTCTCTGAGGTGTAAAGCGTCTTCGCGCGCTCGTAATCCTTCGTCGCCTCGGCATTCTGAGCCTGGGCGGCACTCAGTGTTGCGGTGGCCTGGTCAAGTTGATTCTTCAAGTCCTGATGGCGAATCTGCGCGAGAACCGCGCCCCTGACGACATAGTCTCCCGAACCTATGTTGCGCCGCCTCCCATCAGCGCCCGCGACCTCTTTAATTTCGGTCACATATCCTGCGGACTTGAATGACAGAACCGCTTCCGCAAACGGCAGAACGGAAGCCGAGTAGCGCAAATCTTCTGAAGGCGAATACGAAGCCACATCCACTACATGAACGGGTGTGGGAGATTTGGCTGCGACCTTCGTGGCTTCCTGACAGCCGGTTGTAACTACAATCGTGGCGAAAAGCACAGCTCCTATTACTGACCCCAGTCGTTTCCGGTTGCTCCTCATAGAATCCATTCCTCTCCGATCGCTTTCTCGATCGCCGCCCTGACTGGCGGTCGCGCCTAAAATGTTTGCTCTCATCGGTTACTCCGTTCCCATCGCTTTGCGCAGTTCGGCAAAGGCGCTCCAATAAGAGGAAAGCGCCTGCTGATACTGAAAAGCTGTTTCTGAACTTCGAGCTTGAGCCTGCAGAAGATCCTTCATGAGTGCTGCCTGCTCTTTGTATTTGTTACTGGTGACGCGAAATTCCTCGGCCGCAGCTTCGTGACCTGTGCGGGTGGCCTTCAACAACAGCGAGGACTCCTTCCACTTGCGGTACTTCAACCCGACTTCAACGCCGATCTGGGATTCTGCCTCTTGTGCACCGTTGCGCGCTTGCGCCAGCGTGTTGGATTTTTCGCGTACTCGATTGCGGCGGCGTCCCCAATCGAATGGTTCCCAAGTCATCGCAAAGCCAGCCACAGCCACATTCGTGGGAAGGACCTGCACGTTCTGGAACCCCTGGTAGCTGACCGCGAGACCAAGGTCCGGTATGTATTCGGCCTTTGCAATGCGGCGGTCGTAATCGGCTTCTTTTTCCTTGAGGTGTGCCTGGCGGATCTCAGGACGATTCTGTGACGCCTGCTGGCGCGCCTCTTCCAGACTCAGCGTTGGAAGCGCAAAAGTACGACTTCCAGGTGAGCACGATGCGCAGCAAGCGGCTGCCACACTTTCAATTT
>Ga0207111_10032_pt1 | contig 42447 bp, 29 predicted proteins | sample Alteio_BWMinHeat_71_FD_153577 | JGI IMG/M metagenome (GOLD analysis project Ga0207111, IMG submission 153577) | Enriched cells from forest soil in Barre Woods Harvard Forest LTER site, Petersham, Massachusetts, United States -... | ecosystem: Environmental > Terrestrial > Soil > Temperate forest >... | reverse complement strand
AAGCCTTCTCGACATGCTCTGCTGAGGTCTCCGGATACGCGCCAGCAAGATAATGCTTGAGCTGCGTCTGATACGCCTTGATATCCTCGCGTTCGACCGGCGACTCGGCTTCGCGGCCGGCGACAAAGATGTTCGCATTCCGGGCCGGCTCGAAGTGACCCGCTCCGCTGGTGAAATAGACGCCGGCTACGCATCCGGCGAAGATCGGGCTCGCCACGGCGCTCAGAACAATGTATTTCTTCGACTTGAGGAACGACTCAACGACTCCATGCGCGGTCGTGCTGCGCGACATGCTGCCCGGTACCTGCGCAATCACGATCCGGGAAAACTGAATCTCCGAGTGCCGGACGCTGAACTTGGTCATGGTTTTCGCCATCTGTTTTGGCGTCGTAATGCCGACGTCGGCGAATAGGCTGCGGTGCAGCGCTTTTGGGTAGTAAAAGTTGATGACGTCTTTCGCGAAATCGGCGCAGTTGCGCGAAACAGTGTGGAAGTGAGAAACGTTCGCGGACGAATTCAGCTTTTTGATGAGTGCGCGGTCCTGCTTCCGAGTCGTCTCGATCTCAAAGCCGTAAATCGTGCGATCGTAAGATGATCCGATCAGCTCGTACCAATTTCCTGCCGGCGTCTCGCCGTTTCTAACATCAGGAGCGATCACCTCCAGATACTTGCGCCGGTAGCGGTCCCGCAGAAACGCGGTCATCTTCGCGTCGGCGAACAGTGGGATATCTTCCGGACGCTCGACAGCGTACAGGTAGGGGATCAGAGGAATCGCCACCCAGTCATGTTTGCCTACACCGTTGTAGCGACTGATAACCACGCCAGTCTCCCCCGGAGCGCAGGGCCGAAGGACCAGCGGCGTCTGAGCGCAAACCCCAGATAAATACACTGCCGCATGGCCGGTTGCAGTAAAGAATCCCAGCCTGCCGTAAGGTTCTTCGAGAAGCAGTGTGGCGGAAGAACCCGCGAAGGCGGAGCATGTCATCATCAGGGTGATGACAAATGCCGCAGCCCGGCTCAGTACGCTCGGTATCCCCATACGACGTGACTTCATAGTTGACGGCTCTTTAGTTAACTTCCTTAGTTAGAACCCCTTAGCGAGAGATTAGTTGCGTGGCTGGGGAAAAACCAGTTACGGAAGTTGGAAGCCCGGCAGGTGCGAAAATAGCGAAGATATAGCGAAAATAAGCTCTTTTTAAGCAGTGTTCATAACAGCTTGCGTAATTTCTCCACTGCCCCATGTGCGCTGTCAGCGACAGCCTCATCCTTATCATGGACTAGAGCCTCCAGGAGGGGGAGAAACTGTCGGTTCCCGCTGTTCCCCATTGCGGTTACGGCATTGCGCCGGAGACCAGAACGCTTGGCACGCCGGATCGGAGAACCGCGGAAAATCTCCCGAAACTCCTCTGCCGACATTTCGGCTAGCCAATCGAGGGCGGGGTTCACCAAACCTTCTCGAGCAGAGAATTCAGGCTCGGTGGTTGCAGGGGCTTTACGGTTCCATGGGCAAACATCCTGGCAAATATCGCAGCCGAAAACCTGCCGCCCCATGCCGGCACGGAGTTCCTCGGGGATCGAACCTCGCTTCTCAATCGTGAGGTAGGAGATGCATCGGCTCGCGTCGAGTTGGTAAGGAGCGAGAATCGCATCGGTGGGACAAGCCTCGATACAACGCGTGCAGGTGCCACAGCGATCCGGCGCGGGCACATCGGGCGTCAATTCGAGAGAAGTCAGAATCACGCCAAGGAAAAGCCACGAGCCGATCTGTTGATTGATGATGCAGGTGTTTTTGCCGATCCAGCCGATGCCCGCGTACTTCGCGAAAACCCGCTCTACAACCGGCCCCGTGTCGACGTAGCTGCGGGTGATCAATTGCGGCTCTGACTCCTGCACAGCCTCATGCACAGCAGCCTCGACTTTCTGGAGGCGCCGTAATACGGACTCGTGATAATCCTCGCGGCTCCAGGCATAGCGGGAGATCCATCCGCGACTCGCTTCGTGCAGTTCGGTCGAGTAGGGATGTTCGGTGTTGTAGTTAATGGCGCAGACGATCACGCAGCGGGCCCAAGGAGCTACTCTCGATAGCGATCCTCGTTTGAGATCGCCGCGTTCATCCCGGGCTTCCATGTATTTCATTTCGCCGGCATGACCGGCGGCAATCCACTCGGGAAAAGCTTGCAATTCAGGCGAATCCGCGGCCGGAGCAATGCCTGCAAGCTCGAATCCAGCCTGCTGGGCGGCTCGCTTCAGAATGGATTCAACGTGTCGGATGGAGTTGGCCAACGAATTACCTCTGAGGAAAGGGCGTCGAGGGGAGGATTATAAGCCGAGCTTCTTTACTTCCTCGTTGTAATACTTGCGGTAGAGAATGTCCCATTCCTGCGAGCCCTCGAGGATGGTTCGCTTCTGGGTGTCGATTTTGGCCCGGGCCGCAAGATCGATCCGAGCTTCCTGATTAAACAACTCTTCGAGAATCTTCCGGGTTTCCTGGCGGATGGTGTTCGGGTCTTCGATGAACTCCACTTCGTCCATCTGTTTGAGAACGTCCGAGACGGCACGGGCCAGTACGTTCACTTTGTCGCGGCTCAGTCTCACAGCACCGCCTTGTATTTGCGCACGAGCTCGGTTTTCACCTTGCGGAACATCTCCTGATAGTTGGCACCGGTATTGCGCATCTCGTCCGAGTAGGCCTCAAGAATGACGCGGACTTCGTCATTGATGCGGTCTTCGAGGGAGAGTTCCTCGAGCAGTGCGGCATGCACGCGCTCGGTGACGGCAGGGACAGCCGAGGTCTCGATAAGCTTGCCTGCTATCAGTTTTTTGGTAACTTCGCGGGCCAAATAGCCCACATATTCCTTGGAAAGAAGCATGTATAGGTGACGGTGCTGCGTGCAACTCTTTTGTTTTGAATTATGAAGTGTAACACAGGGTACCATGGAGGCGCTGCAGGACGGGCTGCGCCTGGCGGAGTGAAGAGACTAGAAAGCGTCTTAATGGTTTTGAAAGGGCGCGGCTTCAGCCGCAGCCTTAAAAAGCCAAAAAAGACGCGGGCTTCAGCCCCCTGAGTGCCTTAGATCCAGCGACCCGATTTATGAGACCAGATCTAGTTCTGGTTGGAGGTCTATCTTCCCAAAGTCGCGATCATCGTTTCGAGAATCGCGGCCAGCAGAAAAGCGAACACGAAGTACGTAGCAACACGGCTGGGCGAATTATCTTCTTGGGTTTCCGGCATTGTTCCTCGCAGGGGTTGAGTTGGGAACTTCCCACAGATCCACGGGGCGCGATTATACACTGTCAGCGGTTCAGTACAAGTCTGCGGTCGGTATCAATGGACTTTGGGCGGGGACTGGTCGCGCAGCGTATAGACAAACTGCTTGATCTGGTGGCGCTCGCGGTCTTGCTTCTGCTCCGATTCCTCCGCCAATTGGCCGTATAGACGCAACTCTTCTTTCGCCTTTTCGGCGTTCCCGGTTTGCCGGTAGGCCTGCGCTAACCGATAATGTGCCTCTTCCATCCCAGGATCAGCGTCGAGAGCCCTGCAGTAATCGGAAATTGCCTCCTTATATGCGCCCCGCTCGGAGTGCACGATTCCCAATTGGAGCGCGGCTGCCGCATGCTGAGGATTGATCTCAATCGCAGTCTTTAAAAGAGATTCCACTTCCGTAACGCTTCCCTTGTCGTGTGCCGAGCTTCTCAACTTCCAGAGTCCGAGTGCATAGTAATAGTTGGCATCAGCGCTATCCGGTTGAAGAGTCACGTAGCGGTGGAGTCTTTCCACGAGATCGGGGTTGGCCTGATTCTCAGCCTCCTCAATTTTGCCCAGAAACTGGTAAGGGATGGAATCGTTCGGATTCAGATCCGATGCGCTGCAGATTCGCTGAACCGCCTCCTCATAGTCGCCTCGAGCGAACGACGCAGCCCCCAGTCCAAGGAGGATCCGGGCCGAGCCAGGAAACAGGCGGTTCCCTCTCGAGAACACTTCCATCGCGGGCTCGGCCGCGTGATGCGATAGCAGCTCAGCGCCCCAGTCGAACAGGTGCGACTCGCTGGGATCCAACTCGGCGGCGCGCTGATATTGCCGGACCGCTCCGAGGGAGTCTCCGAGCTTCTCATCGACATCTGCGAGGAGATGATGCGTATCCGCTTGATCGTGGGTTGCCAGCAGCTTGGTTGCTTCATCCCGGGCGATGGCATAGTTCCCCGCTTCGGCGTTTGCCAGCGCCAGATCGTAGGAATTCTCATAGTTCGCCGGGTCCCTGGCAGCGGCGCGCTCCAGAAACGGAATTGCCTCCGGGGCCCTGCCGGCGGCGATAAGCAACTGGCCCAGTTGGTGGTTGACACCGAAATCATCCGGTTGGCGCTTGGCGAGTTCCCTGAGCGATTGTTCCCGGGCTCCGTCAGGCGGCGGCTTGATCCCAGTCTCTGCCAGCGACGCAGTGTCCTTGGCCAGCGAATTCCGCGCCCGCACAACCGTGTCGGAACCGTGGCCGCCAAGACTTGTAGTGTCGGTGACTCCGGCGACCGTGAACTGAGGCTGATCGAAGAACTGAGGAGCAGAAATCGACGATCCTTGGCTCAGGGGGGCGAGGGTTAGATCAATGATTTTCGATTCTCGCGGCCTGAGAAACACTGCTGAGACCTCAGCCGCGGCGTATCCGTCTTTTGTCGCCTGCAGACTATAGACACCACCGGGCAACAGGGTGAAGGTGTAGCCTCCCTGCGCATCCGTGTGGACCAGGAAATTGTCCATGGAGTCTTTCTTGCGCATTAGGATGGATGCTTCACCGACTGCTTTTCCGTCGGCGTCACGAACGACGCCGTGCAAGCTTGTAGGTTGCCCAGGCTCTTGAGCCAGCCCGGAAAGAGAAAGCAGAAGCCCGCTCACTGCTAACAGCGTGTGGCGGCCGAGGCGCTCGAATCTGAGGTGGGGCCAGTACAAGCGAATCATGGCAAAGCTTCAATCGGCAAACGCCAGGCGGAATGCGTCCAGGCAAGGATTCTAGATGTTGAGAATGCCCCCGGCAACTGCGGCCCGTTGGTTTGGCGGAGAGACAGTAGAACAAATACAATGCATTGCTTAGCATTGTCACCTATGCAGAACAAACTCGCGTTGAAGTTTCTCACCGTGTTATGCGTCGTTGCGTGCATCCCAGCGTTGGGGCAGCAATTGTCGGGGAAGCGCAGGATCATCATCGATCAGGATGCGGCGGGACCAGCCGGGACCGACCAGCATTCCATCCTGTTGCTCATTCAGTCTCCGCAGACCGAGGTATTAGGCATAACCGTTGTGACGGGCGACGCCTGGCTCAAGGATGAAGTTGCGCACACGTTGCGCATGCTCGAACTGATCGGGCGCACCGACATTCCGGTGGTTGCCGGAGCAGAATACCCGCTGGTCCGACGAAAAGACGAAACGGAGCTCTGGGAACAGCACTATGGCGCGGTGCGGTGGGTGGGAGCCTGGACGCCCCGGCTTTATCATCCGCCGGATCAATTGGGTGAAATGCCGGAAGGCAAGCCTTCGAGCAAGCCACTCGCTGAAGACGCCGCACATTTTCTGCTCCGCATGGTGCATAAGTATCCGCACGAGATCACAATTTATGCCGGTGGCCCCATGACGAACATTGCGCTGGCCATCACCATCGATCCAGAATTTGCCTCGCTGGCGAAGGAACTGATTTTCATGGGAGGCAGCCTGAACCCCATCACCGACGATCCCGAATTCGTGAATACTCCGAGGCGCGAATTCAATCTGTGGTTCGATCCTGAGGCGGCACACATTGTGCTGACGGCGCCCTGGAAGAAACTTGTCTGCACGACGGTCGACATTTCAGTAAAGACTCGCCTGACGCCGGAATTGATCGATCGAGTGAAAGCGCACAACACGCCCGCTGCGCGATATGTAGGAGCGTATGCCCGCGTTCGCGGCCAATACAATTACGTGTGGGACGAACTGGCAGCGATGGCTTGGCTGGATCCGAGCCTGATTACGGCTAAGAACACACGTCATCTCGACGTTGATCTCAATCGCGGCGCGGGTTACGGCGACACGTTGAGTTGGTTCGAAGAGGATAAGCCAAAGATCGTAGGGCCGCCCGTGGAGATTCAAGTCGATCTGGACACGCAGAAGTTCTATAAGGAATTTGTCGACCTACTGGCTGCACCCACGCCGAAACCATAGCGGCAGACCGAAACATGCCGGCGCGAGTCTGACTTGAAAGGGCACGGCTTTCAACCGTGCCGAAAGCTCCGCAAAATCAACCTGGCTTTAGCCACTGAGGTACGCTTTCGAGGATAAGTCTGATTTTTTAAGCAGCCTACTAACTAAAGCTGGTCTCATAAGTGGTTTTGGAGTTCGGCTCGCGTGTTGACCTCAGGGGCTGAAGCCCCGTATTGATTGGTGGTCGAAGGCGCGGCTAGAAAGCCGCGCCCTTTCAAGACTATTGGTGAGACGAGTTCTAATTGGCTCAGAGCTACTGCTGCAATTGTTCAAGCATCTGGGTGGCTTGGGGATGATCCGGATGTTGTTGCAGTAAATCGGAGAGCACGCTGCGGGCCTTGTCCTGTGCCCCTTCGAGGGCGTAGACGCGAGCAAGATTGAGGTATGCCTGATCAAAACTCGGCGCCACGCGGATGCATTGCTCAAAGCTGGCAATAGCCTCGTCCCGGCGTCGAGTCATCAAGTAGAGGATTCCTAAATTATTAAGAGCCTCGGGATAGTCTGGACGCGATTTCAATGCGCGCTGCAGATGCTCGTAAGCCTTCGCCGTGTCGCCCATTTGCGCAAATACCATTGCCAGGCTGTAATTCGCTTCAGGGTCGTCAGGGGCAACTTCCAGGGCGAACCCCAATACTTTTCGAGCCTCATCCCATTGCTTCCCGGCGCGGTACGCATTGCCAAGGTTCTCGAGTGAGAGCAGGTGACGCGGATCCAACTTGAGCGCCTGCTGAAACTTTTCGACCGAATCGGAGATCCTGCCTTCCCGTGTGGCAAGCACACCAAGATTATTCCAGGCATCCGGCAAGGTGCCGGGAAAGCTTGCTTTCAGCTTCACGCACTTCTCAAACATCTCTCGTGCGAGTGCGTCCTTGTTTTGGTTCATGTAAACGCTGCCAATTCCATAGAGGGCCTCGGCGCTCGAGGCATCATCTTCCAGGGCTTGCCGGAACCAAACCTCCGCTTGTTCAAGGTATCCCCGCTGAAAAAAAAGAGCTCCAAGTGAGAGACGATTTCGACCCACCGCAAGCGTGTAGGTTCGACTGGGAAACGGCAGCCCACGGGTGAGGCGATCGGCATCCGAATTCGGCATTTGTCGAAAGTCCTGTTCGACGTGTGCCGGCTTGATCGTTCCCTGATACACCTTCACGATGTAACCCTCGTGATTGATCAGGAAGGAAGTCGGCAGACCAAGGTCGCGGTGACGATCGAAAAGTTGGCGATAAAGAATGTTGTAGATCGCGGCGACGTCTGCTGAGCCGTGCATCACTGGAAAGGAAAACCGGCGGCGCTGCAGGAAGGCATCGAGGCGTTCTGCGGGCGATGGTTCTTGCGCACCAGATGGAATGGAAAGATCAACGCTGACTGCCAGCAAGCCTCGGTTCTGCGCAGCCCAGCGCGAATGGTTTTCTTCCAACGCAGCCAATTGCGCCTGACATTCCAGAGACTTTGCCGTCCAGAAATTCAACAGAAGCGGCTTGCCTTTCAGACCTGAGATGGAACGAGGCTGTCCCGACAAGTCAGGCAACGAAAAGTCGGGTGCCGGGACCGCAGAGAGGAGCCAGGTTTCTACCTTGTCTGGGAGAGCCTCGCCGACAATGGGGGATACCTTCGGCGAAGGCTTCTGCGGTCCGCTAAGCTTGAACGACTCAAGGCGGGAAGGCTTGGCGCCTTCCTCCACCCAGATTCGGTGATTGATCGGCAGATCGCTCAACTCCTGCGTCCATCCACTGGGCCAGTGGATGGACGCGCGCACTGGGGCCTTTTCATCGCCGAGGCCGAAAAACACATCCTTGCTGTGCTGGGAGAGAAAGCCCGACCCGGCCTGCAGCATCCGAGTCTGCTTCAACTTGCCTCTCTCAATCGTGATGGCAGCGCCGATCGCATCGCGGTTGCTCTTGGTGCCTTGCAGCCGAAACGAGATCGAGGGGGGAAGGCCCTCGATTACATTCTTCAGCAATCGCAACTGCGGAGCATTTCGATTCTTCAGAGCGATTTCAAGGCGGCCGTCGTGATCGAAGTCCGCGAGCGCGAACGATCGTCCGTCTTCCACGAAATCCAATCCTGCGACGACGGAGATATCAGAGAACGTTCCATCACGATTGTTGGCGTAGAAGACGTTGCGTTCGTAGCCGCTCCAGGTGCTGTCGGAGCGGATCAATTCGTTGATCGCATTCCATCCCTGCTCGTATTCTTTGTTGGAAACGGCCCCATCCGGAGAATTCGCCACGACCTGTCGCCAAAAGAAACTATTCAGGTCCTCGCTCGACGGCCCTGAAACCATTCCGTTCGCAATATAGAGGTCAAGAAATCCATCATGGTCAAAGTCGATTGCATCGCTCGACCATGCCCAGCGGCCCATTCCCGTACCCGACGAATTTGTGATGTCCTCAAACCTTGGCCCTCGGTTGGCAAGCAGTGAATTCCCCATCGCGTGCTTCTGAAAGAGCGCCCGCGTCGGTTGCGGCGAATCTTTCTTGAAGTTGTCCTGCATCGAGGTGCGAAGGCCTGCCGCAGTCCACATGTTGGCGACATATAGATCCTCAGCCCCGTCATCGTCGTGATCGAACCAGCAGACACTCATCCCGGCGCCGACGTCCTCCACGCCTGACTCCGCTGCGACATCCGTGAAGGTTCCGTCACCATTGTTCCGGTATAAATTCTTTCGGCCAAAGTCGTTCACCACGTAAAGGTCGGGCCAACCGTCGCGGTTGTAATCTCCCCAACCGCAGCAGAAACTGTAGCGCGTATTGTTTCTGCTGAGCCCGGACTCGGCCGTCACGTCTCGAAACGTGCCATCGCGGTTATTCCGCATCAGGAAATTCGGTGGACCGTTCTCTGCGTCGTGGTACGGCAGTGGGTATCGATATTGGCCGGTGCCCTGATAGAACGTGTAGAGGCAAAAATAGATATCGAGCCATCCGTCGCGATCGTAGTCCGCGACCGCCGCCCCGGTGAAGGTTCCCTGTGGCGGGGAGGCGAATTGAAACGCATCAGGCTGGTGCCGGAATTTCCCGCTGCCTTCGTTCACAAACAGGATAGGGCCACTGGAGCTCACGAGAATGACGTCTTGGCGGCCTTTATTGTTGTAGTCGGCGAACAGCGCGCAAACCGTATTGTCAAGAATACCCAGACCAGACGATTCGGTGATGTCTTCAAAAGTGCCGTCTCCGCGATTGCGGTAGAGACGATTGGGCAATCCGGCGGCCTGACAAACATAAAGCTCATCGAATCCGTCGTTGTCGATGTCGGCAACGGAAACTCCGTTGTGTCCATAAACGTCGATCCCACACGCGCCGTCGATTACCGTCCGCCAGTAGTCGGCGCCATGCAGCATCTGCGCTGCATAGGAGCCGTTGCGGCCCAAAGCCGCGCCGGTTATATCCGCAAACATCGGGGATGAAGAGCGCGCGTGCGTTTCGTCGAGAACGCGCCAAGTGGCGACTTGAAACTCATTTCGGTCAGACCGCTTCCAAACCAGCTGCCAGTTTCCCACACGCTGGTCACGATGGAAGGACTCGCCGGTGCCCGAAATTTCGTAGCGAATGCGGGTTTCAATCCGGCTCGGAACATCCGACGATGAACCTACGGGTGGAGCATTGATCGAAGTAATGTGGAACTCGGCTACGTCAATCTCGGAAAAGTCACGTAGAGAAGACTGGAAAGCGCGAAGAAAACCTTCTCGGTTGAGAACGCTCTCTTCGGTGAATTTGTTCTGACGGATCTCCACAGGAGGGTGGCTTCGAACCGGTCGCGACTCAGATGCGACCGGCGATGCTCCCGTGAAATCAGCGGCCAGGCTATTGAGCAGAAAGCTGAAATCGTGCGGGGAGCGCGATAAGGCCTGGCTCCACTGCGTGAGAGTCCCGGCCAGTTCATTCGCGTATTTTTCGGTGATGAAACTATCGAAGCCGGCCTTGGCCTTCAGCAGTGTGGAGTCGAGAGGCCGCTCGGCGCGATAACGCGGGTGCAGGTAGAATCCCGGACGCTCCGCCTGCGGATCTGGCACGGCCGAAGTGAACGGAGTGAACTTCCGACCCCACAAACTCGACGGAATGAGGGTTGCGCCAGCGCCTTGGCAGAAGCGGAGAAGGAAGTCGCGCCGGCTCAAATCGAATTTACGCCGCCGCTCCGCCCGGCTCAGAGGAGTGTCTCCCGCAGAATCACGTGTATGGCGAACCTAACACCCGTGTCGTACAGGGTCAAGGCTGGGAAAAGCAGGCTGGGAAAAGCGGGTGTGGCTGCGACTCCCCTCAGGCAACTGGAAATGTCACTTATTCACGCGGTCATTGCTTACCGTGCGGCTCGATGTGGCCCGCCAAGATCGCAGAACTATCGCCCACGCCGTCCAGCACTGTGCTGCCACCGGGGCGGACCGTCCGGACAGCATTGACGGGAGCCGTCTTGATGATTTTGTAGTCCTGATACTCAATCGAGAGGGTAGCTTTTCCTCCGAGCCGGATGAAGCTTTCGGTATGGTTCTCCGCCGGGAGCCAGAAACCATCCACCTTCATGTACTTGTGGGCAATGCCTGTTCTTTTGATCCACATCGAAGGATTCTTGCCGGGTTCGCCCTCGATCCGAACCACGGCAAAATCTTGGGCGTCTATCCAGATTTTTCCCCGGTACAGAAACTTATTCTTCGTTTTGGGCAACAGTCTCAGTACATATTGGGCACCGTCGGGTGTGGTGTCGTATCCCTCCAGTTCGAAGTCATAGTTCTGCCGGGTTAGCGCGGTCTCATGACGGTTTTCCTCTTTGAGTGCTTCCTGCTCGCCTTCCAGCAACTTCTTAAATATGTGGTCGATCACAAACTTCGATCCGGTCTGCGACACGACGGTAAATTCTTTAGAGTTCGGAGCGCGGAAAATGACCTTCACCACCATCTCAGCATCTCGGTCGCTGGGAAAGCCTCGATACTGCATTCGGTACGTGCGCTTTCCTTCGAATTGCTGCAGCGCTGCGGCCCGCTGCGCATTTCTTTGCTCCAGATTCGCGAGGATCTGTTCCAAAGTCAGCATCTTAGGTTGGGTCGAGGATCCCGGTACTGAATTCTCCTGGGCGGTCACCGCATAGGGTGCGGATACAAGACTCAGTACAATCGGGAGCGCCTGGAGTAAATTCATTTTCATTGGTCTCGGCTCGTCATAGAGACTTTGATGCCGTGGGCTACGGGCGTGCTGCCAGGATAAGTGACTGAGGGCGAAACCGTAGGGTCTAGGTCCCACTATACAGCTTTCCACCTCAGTAGCAGCGGGCAAGATGCTAGTCCTGCTAAGATTCGGGGCATGCCAGTGCGGCCGGTTCCGCAGCCGAAGGTTCATTCGGTATGCGCAGGCGGCACGAAAAGCGAAAAGGAAAGGAATGGCTAGTTCTCCTACCAGCTACGAATCGACGGCAGAGTCCCTGACGGATGAATTCCAGCGTTCGTATCACACCCGTCCGTCGATCTTCAGGGCACCCGGACGTGTCAATCTGATCGGCGAACACACGGACTACAACGATGGTTTCGTCATGCCGGCCGCGATCGGATTCTATACCTGGATCGCGGCCAGTGCTCGCCCTGATCGCACTCTCCAGGTTCATTCCGGCGAGTTTCACGAGACGATTGACTTATCTCTTGATTCGCTGGCCGGCCCCCCTCGTAAACATTGGAGTGACTTCGTGCGTGGAGTGGCGGCCGTCCTGCAGAGCAGGGGTGTTCAACTATCGGGCGCCAACCTGATCATTCAAGGCCAAATCCCGATGGGAGCGGGCTTAAGTTCATCCGCATCATTAGAAGTGGCAACGGGATTGGCGCTGCTGGCCATTTCCCAGGCTGAAGTGCCGCAACTGGAACTGGTGAAGATCTGTCAGCGCGCCGAGCATGAATATGTTGGCACGCGTTGCGGCATCATGGACCAGTTTATTGCCGTGTATGCCAGTTCCGGACACGCCCTCATGATTGATTGCCGTTCGCTTGACTACCAATCGCTTTCGATTCCCGACGATGCCCGGCTGGTGATCTGCAATAGCATGGTGAAGCACGTATTGGCGAACGGCGAGTATAACCGCCGGCGCGCGGAGTGCGAAGCCGGAGTCAAGGTCTTTCGAATGAATTCGCCTGCCGTGCACGCTCTGCGTGATGTCACTATGGCAGATCTCACGAGCCACAAAACTGAATTGCCGGAGGTGGTATATCGCCGCTGCCGCCACGTGATCAGCGAAAACCAGCGTGTGCTCGATGCGGCGAAGGCACTCCACGCGAGCGACCTGAACCAGTTTGGGCGCCTGATGTACGAATCGCATCGCAGCCTGCGGCAAGATTACGAAGTCAGTTCCACCGAACTTGATCTCCTGGTTGAGATCGCCTCATCGCACGAGGGCGTTTATGGGTCGCGCATGACTGGTGGAGGATTTGGCGGCTGCACCATCACCCTCGTTCGCGCCCATTCCGTTGAGGCTTTTCAGGAGAAAGTCATTCACGCATATAAAGAGAAGACTGGAATCACACCTGATGTGTATATATGTTCAGCGGCTCAAGGCGCCGCCGCTTGGCAATAGCATCAGCAGAAGCTCCTTCAGTCCACTTTCGCTTCACTTCCAGAGGCAATGGCGCGAATAAGCTCGCGCACACTTTCTTCCAGTACTTGTGTCCGATGGTATTCCCGCCCTTGGGCTTTGCCGAGTGACAAACGCGAATTCCGATGCAGCATCGGGCTTCTCACCGGAGTGGCGAGCCCCACGTGGATTTCAGTCACGCCGGTCTGTTCCACGATAGTCGGAGCCTGGTTTTTTCCGATTCTGCCGCCAGCCATGATGGTGAGCCGGCCGTTCGCGGCTGGAACCAGCCGTGCGACCGTGTCCACGCCCTGTAAGCACTCTTGCTCTCCGCCTGACGTAAGGAGCCGGTCCGCACCCGTCGCACAGACATCTTCAAGGGCGCGAAACAGGTCCGCAGACATGTCGAAAGCGCGATGAAACGTGACCGAGAGCGGCCGCGCCAATTCCACCAATTGCCGCGTACGGGCAACGTCGACGTTTCCCTCCTGCTCCAGGATCCCGAGAACGACGCCATCGGCTCCCTCGCTCTTGGCAATTTCGACGTCTCGCACCATGCACTCGAATTCCGCTTCCGAGTAACAGAAATCCCCGGGTCGCGGACGGATGATGGGATGAACCGCGATCGAAAGCTTGGAGCGCACGACTCCCAGCAGCCCGACGCTGGGAGTCACTCCACCTTCCAGCAGATCGCTGCACAGCTCAATCCGTTGAGCCCCGCCGCGCTCCGCCGCAATGGCGGAGGCTACCGAGTCGACACAAACCTCAATCAGCACCGTTTCAGGCATGGTTACGATTCACGACAGTTTCAGCAACCGGATCTTTCGGCTCGTCTTTGAGCTGAAGCGGTTACGATTCCCAATTCTGCCGGAAGCCAGCGCTTCCGGCACATGAGGGAGGCACTGGTGCTAGAACATGTAATGCAGGCTGAGCTGAATCTGTCGCGCCGGCGATCGAACGGAACTGATCAAGCCAAATGAACTGTCGTTTATACCACTGTCGGGAGTTCCGTAGCTGGCAATGTTGAAGATGTTGAAGAAGTCGGCTCGGAAACCGAGCACATGCTGCTCTTTCCACAAATGGAAGTCCTTAAACAGGGACATGTCGACTTGCCGATAGCCTGGAGCACGCTCGGTACTGTTAGGGGCCGTTCCAAACGTATTCGAAGCCGCCACTCCATAGGCGCAGATCCCGTTGTCCGCGCCGGTCGGATTCTGGGGAGGATTTGGCAGGCACGGTTGTGCTGACGGATCAGTTCCCCACCAGTTCTGGATCGTACGGTGGCTAATAATCATCGGACGATACTGATTAGCGCGGCTGAATCCCCATCCGCCATTATTTGTATTGCTGCTGTTTTGACCGAAAATGGTGACGGGAAATCCGGAATATACGATGGCAGAGGTAGCGAACCGCCAGCCTCCCAACGCCGCGTCCACAAACCGGCTCACGTTGCCTCCGTAGGTGCGGCCACGCCCGAAGGGAAGGTCATAGACACCGACGAAATTCAGACTGTGTCGGATATCCATGGCTGACGGTCCGTAGTCAGCGTTGAGATCATAACCGTTCTGCACGGAAAGACCGTTGAAACTTGTACCCGACACAGCATAATTCCCGGACGAGTTGGTCAGGGACTTTGCGTAGGTGTAATTCAGGGTATATTCCAAACCGCGATGCGTGCGCTGCCGCAAAGTCAGCTGACCGGCGTTGTAAGTCATCCTCGCCTGAGATTCAGTCACCAAAATGGAGCCGCATTCTCCCACCAGGTTGAAGTAGGGAGTCTGATCAACCGCGGGAACGACTGGAGCTCCGCAGTTCCCATTGAGGTCCTGCGCCTGCTGAGCGGTAAGTTGATTGCCGTTGCGATAGTCGGCGAGATGGTGTCCAACCTGACCGTGATATCCCGCGCTCAAGGAAAGTTGATTGGTGAGCGCGTATTCCGTGACCAATGTGAATTGGTGGATGTAGGCAGGCTGAACGTCCTGCGGCCAAACCGAGTAGAGGGAGTTGTTAATCCCAAGAGGCTGGCTGAAAGCGTCGGCAACTGTGAATGGTGTTCCACTGGAGGTAGTTGATGGAGTGGGCGCATTGCTGTTGATCGCGAGCGAAAACGGTGGACTCGAAGTCAGACGCTGATTGAAGGAATATCCCTCAAAGAAACTGGTCGCTCCGTAACCACCGCGGATCACGAACTTATCCGTCGCCTCATACGCGAAGCCCACGCGGGGCATGATCTGCTTGTAGTTCCAGTCGTAACAAGCGTGAGTCGGACAGACAACAGAGCCGGCAATCGCCCCCGCAGGGACCTGACCGGCGTACTCCACAATACCGCCTGGAAGAACATTGGCGGTTTTGTTGTTCTGCTCATACCAGGGTTGATCAAATTCGTAGCGGAGCCCTAAATTGAGCGTCAGCTTGGGCAGCACTTTGAAATCGTCCTGGACGAACAGCGCGGTACGCCACTGACGCTGCCCGACTAACCCGAGCGGCGATGCCAGTTGAACGTTCTGAATCCGGCCTAGGACAAAGTCGGCAGGACCGTAGCCGCCGCCACTCGCCAGGCCAGTGTATTGCCCGGTGTAGCCGAATGTACCGAGGAATCCAACGTTCCCAGCATTCAGATAATTCTGTTGGTACCGGGTGGCCTGACCTCCTATCGAGATAAAGTGACGTCCGCGTTGCCAGGTCAGAGTGTCCTCGTAATTGAATGTATTGTCAGTGAAAACCTGGGGATTGGCACTGGTCCCGATATAGCTCGCGTTGTTACCGATGTTTTGCCCGGTGAAGCCGACATAGAGCTGGGTACCGAACGGAATGCCAACTTTCTGGTTTCCGGTCAGACCGAAGAGGCCTGTGGGGTCGCTAGGCACACCATTATTCCAGCGCACTCGGGTAAATCCGAAACGCGCTTCGTTCACGATTGCGGGTGAAAAGGTGTGTACCCAACTGGCGCCGGCGATCTTCGTGGGATAGTTGTTGTGCGCTGGGAAGAAGACCGGAAGAATAGCGCTGGTGAAGTCTTTGCCGGTACCCTGAGAATAGAACCCGTTGATCTTGTCCAAATTGCGCAGATTGTAGTCGACCTTGAAGTCTTCCTGATTGTTTTGGACGAAACTACTTTGAGGGCCCACGTAGTTATCCTGGATGAGTCCGTCAATCGGCGCTCTGTTAGGGGCAGGATAGATCTCCGGGTGGGCGGCGAGGTACTGGGCCACCGGATTTACCACCGGAACTTGATTTCCGAGGTACGGCGCAAAGTTGTTCTGCGAGTCGTACAGTTGAGTGCCAAAAGCCGAGAAATCTCCGGCAAGCATGGCTGGAGTGAGAACGCTGGCCTGCTGCAAGGGCTGGGCAGTATGCTTGCGAATGCCTTCGTAGTCCACGAAGAAGAAGAGCTTATTGCGCAGAATTGGGCCGCCGAACGTCCCGCCAAAGATGTTCTGTGTGTACTTCGTTATTGGACTAGCAGGGGTCGCCGGCTGGCATGCGTCGCAACGGCCGAGTCCATTCCCCCAAGAGTTGGCATCGAGATTCTGGTTCTCAAGCAGGTCATACGCTGAGCCGTGAAAGTTGTTCGTCCCGGATTTCAGAATCGTGATAACTGCTCCGCCGTTGGCATTTCCGTAGGTTGCGTTCGCATTGGCTGCGACAACTCGGAATTCGGCAATCGCATCCGGGGCCGGGTTATAGCCGATGAGATTGTTCTGGGGTTCGTTGTTATCCGCACCTTCCACCATGTAATTGTTGGCTTGCTGGCGATTGCCATTAATAGCCACGACACCGCTGTTATAGGTGTTCCTCTCGATGGCATTGTTCCCGGTCAGGCCCGTCGGGTCGGTGGCGATCGCTCCAGGCTGGTACAGCGTTAAGGAGGAGAAATTCCGCCCATTCAGCGGGATGTTTGCTATCTCGGTAGTGGATAGGGTATTTCCCAGCGTCGCATCGGTTGTATTGAGAATCGGATGAGCCTCGCCCTGTACTACCACCGTCTCGGCTGAACTGATCTTCAGCGCAATATCTATTTTTGCAGTCTGGTCAATCTCGAGTGAGAAGGGGGAGACATTCGTGGAAGCGAAGCCCTTCGCGTCAACGGTGAGCTTGTAGCTTCCGACCGGCAGAAACCGAAGCGTGTACACCCCGGCGCCATTCGTGGTCGCTGTGGTCCTCACTGACGTAGCGACATTCTCACCGGTAACGGTCGCTCCCGCTACCACGGCGCCGCTGGGATCTGTGACTTGCCCGGTAATGGAACCTGTGACGGTCTGTGCCGCGGCATGTGTGAAGCAAAGTGCGGCGGCCAGCAGGACGCCAATGCAGTAACGGAGACTTCTCATGGTGAAATACCTCCAGTCGCCGACGGCCTTCTACTAATCGGCGTGGTCGAGACGAGTTCTCACTGAATCTTTACCGGGACGCTAATGGTTAAGCGTGACGACTGTCAAGCAGAAAATGATCGTTTAAGGCTGTTTCGATCATTTAATAGACATTAACAGTCAATATCCGTCGATGAGTGTGGCGAGGTGGACACATGCCGTATGAGAGCTTGCGATTTCAACGCCTTTGAGGCGCAGTCCCGCCAAGCAACTGGGGCCCGGTCCCTCAGGACCGGGCCCCTATAGATCCCGCACCAAAAACCCTAACGCTCGTTTGAAGTACATCCGTGGCTAACTTTGGTCAGGGTGTTGTTTTTCGAGGCGATCCTGCAATCGTAGAAGCTGCCGCTCGAATCGAATTGTGTGTAAACCTGGCTGCTCTTGGCCGGAGACACATCCGTCGCCTGCCCAGAGTTCGTAACTGAACTGAACCGTGCCAACTCTCCGCCGCGTGTGACTTGTGTGTCGTCGTGGTACGTCTGACCGGTTGTCACGTTAAAGCCGAACCGGGAAGAGCTGACCGGATAGATGAAATCCACATTGATAGGGAAGCTGAAATTGTCACGGCTCACCACCGTTCCATCGCCCCCAGAGACGGTCGTGGTTGCCGAAACTTTGTTCTGAACGGCCGTGTTCTGATCGAGCACCGTAAAGTTCACCGTATCGAAATCGATGGTTTGAGTACTCGAGAAATACTGATGCTCTTGAACCGAGGTCGACACCTTGCCATGCGAAGTGTTGACGTATCCGGAGATGGTGAAACGGCGGTCCGACGTGACGCCAATGGTACCGGTCACGGTCGATGTGCCCTGCAGATTCTCAGTCACGACAGGATTGGGGGCGGCCAGCGTATTCTTCGATACTGCACCCGTCACGTGCGCCGATCCTTTGTCGAGAAAGAGCAGCAGCGACGCCGTCTCGGCGAAATAGCTGTCGTCGTTGAAAACGCTCAGTGACACGGTATGGGGATTGCCATCGCTCAACAGCCCGGCAAAGGGAGTAAGGTTCACGCGATACGGAACGAAATCGAGTGTCTGCACCCCCGGCGACGGCACCCATTGATCAGGCAGAAACCCGGTGTAGACCCATGGAGAAACGGGCGCAATGCCTGCGGGCTGGCCGTCTATCGTGATCTCGGTCTCGCGAAAATCTGTGTTGCCGCAGCCATAGACCTCATTGATGCTGGCAAGATCGTTGGGAAAGCATGCAAACCACTGTTCGTCAACGGACTGGCTCTGCGAGACCACATCCATGTACACGCCCTCAATGTTTGTAGGAAGGGTGAATGTAGTCGAGAACTGATCCGTCGGACTAAACAAGAACGCCGGGAGATTGATTCCGCCGCCACTATTGGTTTGTTGCAAGGGCAAAACCATGTCTGGGGTACGGGCTCGGTCTTCAGAATCATGACCTGCGGGATAAAACTCCAGATCTGCGCTTACGGTGAAAATTCCATTGAGGCGCGTGTTGTACGGCGGAGGACAATCCGTGGTGCAATTCCCGAGGACGATGGTACCGGTCTGTGGCATCGACAGCAAAGCAGAGTAATCGGTGATGTCGCGCTCAACGTGCCAGGTGTTCGTCAGGACAGCAAGAGGCTCGGGAGTGGTCCCAAAATAAACGTTCGTGTTCCCCAGATAAATGCTCGCGGTCCGATCAAACTGCACTCCCCCGTTCTCGCTGAAATTGACCTCAAACACGACTTTCTTCCACGGACCGGAGCAACCGCTGGGAGGTGTGAACTGAAATGTTTGCGTCGTGTCAGAAAAGAACGCAAACCGGTACGCGGCGAAGAGAGGAACAACGCAGGGTTGTTGAGACGGCCGCGGTACTGTCGGATCGGCTGTCACCTCGAATTGGGTTCCGATTTGACGATTTGTGCTTTGCGCGACCACGAAGCTTGGAATGAAGAACGACAGAGCTGCGATTGCGACAAACGTCGTTAACGCGCGGTGGGGGACGTTCATTGGAGACTCCTTAACGGAAGTGCCCGCCTGGAAGGAAATTCCCAAATCGGGGATTCTCTTATCGCACCGGATAATGCAGAATGTCAAGAAAACTTTGATTGAATATGCCTGACTCGCTCAAGCAGTTGCCCAATTAGGCTAAATTCTTGCACATTTCAATGTGTCCGAGGGCCCTACTCCAACTCAGATGAGTTAAACTCTGGGGTCTTGCGGTGCAGGCAATTCAGATCGTCCTACTGACAAATGGATCAGCATGAGCGGACGCTCCACATGAACGCACGAAATCGCGCAGACAAAATCTTGCGGGAATTGCGACAAGAAGGCGATCTGTCGCTGGACGTGCTGATCAAACGGCTGGGTGCCTCGGCCGCGAGCGTCCGGCGTGATCTGACCAAGTTGGAAGCAAAAGGCCTGGTCCGAAGAACCCACGGCGGCGTAACCTTGGTTGAGCCTTTGCTCTACGAGCCGTTCCGCTACGACTCTCTATTTCAAAATCGCGAGCAGCATCGCACGCCTCAGAAGCGGCGGATTGGTCTGCATGCAGCCGAACTGATTCAGGAAAACGAGACCGTAGGCTTCACCGCGGGCACGACGACGACTCACGTCGCGCGCAATCTCCGCAATCGTCACAACATCCGCGTAATTACCAACGCAATCAATATCGCAATGGAATTAAGCAATTGTCCGGGCCTACGAACATTCGTAACTGGAGGTTTCGTGCAATGGGCCGGCTCATTCTCGCTGGTCGGGCACGCCGCCATCGACTCACTGAAAGACGTTTACATGGACCGGGTTTTCGTGAGTGTTTGCGGAATCGACCTGGCTCGCGGAATCACCGTGATCGAACCCGAAGAAGCGCTGACTTTTCGTACCATGATCCAGCAATCGAAGCACATCGTGGTGGTGACCGACTCCACCAAGATCGGCATGGTCACCCCGTCGTTGATCTGCCCCATCGCAAACGTCAACATGATGATTACCGACACCGACGCCACCGATAAGGTGATTGCGCCCTTTGTAGAGCGTGGGATCGACGTGCGCCGCGTTTAGGTTCTTCACTTCCTGCGGGATTCCGAAGAAGGTTCCTTCGAATTGAAAAGCTGGAATTCACGGATGCGCGCCTCCGCCGACGAAGACAGAACGTGCAAGCGAACGCGTGACGCGGTGACCGGCGCAAAGAGATCGATGCGCTTATGCCCGATCGCCTGACCTCGGGCAACCGCGCTCCACTTCCCTTCCCGAAAAATTTCAATGGCGTAAAGCTGAATCCGCTGTCCACTGTTCAGCCATTCCATCGTCAATGCGCGGTCGAAGGTGACAGGATGATCGAACCGAACTTCGAGAACAGCATGATGCGAGCCCGCCGGCGCCGACCAAAAAGTGTCCGGATCGCCGTCGAGCGCGAGCTCCTCTTCAGCCCCAGTCGTCAGATGTTTCGCGACCAGATTCGTGCCATACCGCGAACGCACCGCCTCGCCAAATTCCTTTAGCCGCTGGATATCAGCTTCAGGAATTAACCCACGTTGATCTGGCGCGATGCCAAGAACCAGTTGACCGCCACGCCCCACGGTTTGTTCGTATGTGGTCATCAGTTCCGGCAAACTTTTTAGACTGGCTTCGTCATTGGGATGCCAAAACCAGTGATTCTTTCGCAGCGGAGTATCCGCCTCAACCGGCCGCCAGCGCAGATAGCCGTGCCGGTCGATCACGTTCCAGTTCTCGTACGGAATGACTCCGTCTTCGTTCCCGACCCAGCGAATATCGCCATACTCAAAAAGCGCCATGTCCGCGAATACGAGCGTGTTCGGTTGCAACATGCGCAACTCCTCGACGATGCGGGGAAAGTTGTAGACATGCCCGCCGCTGCCAGCTCCGTCCAGCCAGAACTCCTCGAGTTGCCCATACCCTTGCGCCAGTTCATCGAGTTCGGCCGTATAGTACTTGTCGTACTCAGCGGAGTTGCTGTAACGCGGCTCGTGCCGGTCCCACGGAGATAGATACACCCCAAACTTCGTCCCATACTTTTTCGCGGCTTCTTCCACCCTGCCAACCACGTCGCCTCTCCCGTTCTCGAACGGGCTGCTCTTCACTCCGTAATCGGTCTGCGCGCTAGGCCAGAGACAGAATCCATCATGATGCTTGGCCACGAAGATCACGTATCGGATCCCGGCGGCTCGCAGTGCCTGCATCCACTGGTCCGGATCAAATTGTGTCGGATTAAACATCTTCGGATCGGCGATGCCGTCTCCCCATTCGCGATCCATAAAAGTGTTCGGACCAAAATGGATAATCGCGCCCATCTCCAAGTCTTGCCACTCCAATTGCTGTGGAGTTGGCTTCAAATCGACTGCGTTCTGACTTAACGCAGGAACGATTGCAAGCAGCATGAAGAGCGAGCACCGCAGAATTTGCGAGGAAAGCATGCCCAGAAGACTAGCATCTTCAATTCCGTATGGAATAGGTCCTAGGGCGAGAGTGGCAGATACGAGAATGGCGTTTATAAAAGGGGTAGGAGCAATTGTTGCGCGCGCGGTCTTGCCGTCGCCGCTATTTCAATGAGTTGCTTGGGAAAAAATGCTCGGCCTAGAGGACGATTTTCGAACTTTCTGCTGGTGCCCCCAATGCCTGGGAGTCGATGAGTGTTACTGCGCCAACCATCAGCACCACCGTGCGTGCCCTCGGAAAGGCAACTCAGCTAAGTGGCAGGTTGCGGCGCGACGCCGGGCGCAGAGCCCAGGAGGCAGCTGTGACTCCCATCATCAGCACCAGGTATACAAGCGTTCCTGTGTCGGTGACGCCGGAGACGACGTTTGATGCGAGCGCGCCCGTGAGGTTGAAGACCACACCAGCGTAGGCCCACTCCTTCAATAGGGGAAAACGCGGAACGATCAGCGCAGCTGCGCCGAGGAGTTTCCAGACACCCAAGATGACAAGGAAGTATGCAGGGTAGCCTAAGCGGTCAATCACTACGCGAACCTGCGGCACTCTCAAGACGTCCGATACGCCGCCAAGGACGAGTTCCAAGGCAAGCAGAGCAGTTGTTACCCAATAGATGGCATTCCTACTCATGTCGGCGTTTCATCGCCATACTTGTGCCGGAGATTGTGCTCTACTGTCCCATCAAAAGCAATTCAGCCCTCAATATTTCGAAATGTCGAAACGGGGCCGTTAGCACGTTGACCGGTCCAAAGTGAAGGATGGGTATGCTCGCAAGTTGCTGAAGATGAGGCAGGAATTATTGGTCGGCGCTGGAGGACGATTTTCGAACTTTTCTGCTGATGCCAGGCGGCTCTGAGTCTATTTTTCAGCAGTTTACAGTCTGAATCTTGGTTCCCCCTCGAAGTCGATGAGGTGAAGGGACTCGGTGATAGCACAGGGAGTGATCATCGTTCGCGCGCCTTGTCAGACGGCGATGGCAATACCGACACCTACGTTAATCCCAAAGATGTCCCGGTTCAGGTTTCCCAGCGGACCATGCAAAGAAACGTCTCGGCTCGCCGCTTCACCATTCAAGAGAATCCGACAAACGGGGCCCCGGTTCCGAGCCGAGGAGCCGGCATGCGAGAGGAGAACTTCTATGAAGCGTTACAGCAAACACCTGATCCTGACCGGTATTGCAATCACTATTCTTGGCACCGCACTCGGGCTTCTAGCGAGCCCTGCGGGCCAAGCCGCGCAAAACGGGGAGGCTAACCCTGCAGTCACCGGCACGCCCGTTGTAGTCACCAACACGCCATTGCCGATTCGGGGCTCGGTCAGCGTGCAGAAGACGCTTGTCAACGACGGGATGTTCTTCAGCGTGACGAAGCCGTCGGGAACGGATCCCAGCCTGACTGTGCCCAATGGAGTCGTGTTGACCGACGCGCACGTCACCTTCAGCCTTGGGGAAAACTTTCCAAATTCGGCTTCCCTTTTCATACACGACTTCGCCAACGGGAAGACCTACGTCTACGAGATCGTGAACAGCACCACTTTCCATGCCGGAGTGGATCTCGGCAGCGGCATCCTGAGCACCGGGAAGCTCACCGTGGAACTAAGTTGCTACAACATCGCGGGCAATCAGTGCCAGGGTGCACTCATGTGGAGTGGATATAAGCCGTAGGCTCCTTTAAAGTTCTTGCTTATGAAACTGGAGCGCAGGATCCCGAAGGTGGTTCGTAGGCGAGACTGCCAGGGCAAATCAGCACTTCCCGGGTGGCGCCAGTCGCAGCGGCCGTAACTGACGGGATGGCAAATAGGCTAGAACGACCGAGGCCGCCCAATGATCTGGGCGGCTTTTTTATCGCGTCACGCTGAAGGTAGGCCCCGATAACTGACGAAAAACAGTGCGTTTGGGACTCATTGACCTTGAAGTCCGGTTCCAAAGTGAAGGATGGGTATGCTCGCAAGTTGCTGAAGATGAGGCAGGAAACTGTTGGTCGGCTTTAGCAGACGATTTTAGAACCCTTCAGCTGCTGCACGATGACTCTGAGCTGATTTTTCCGGCGGTTTACGGCATGAGGCGGGTTCGCTCGGGACAATCAGCGTTATGGTCGAACCAACACTCTTTATGCTTGCGTCCTGAGCCTGCAATGCCTACAATATCTGCATGCAATATACCATCCGCAACGTGCCGGATATTTTGGACGAGGCTCTTCGCCGGGCTGCCCGTGAGCAGGGCAAAAGCCTAAACGAAATGGCGATTGAAGCCCTGGCCCGTGGTGCTGGCATTACCGGGGAGCGCAGTCGACAGCGCGATCTCAACGATATCGCTGGCACCTGGCGCAAAGATCCCGCCTTTGAGAGTGCCTTGGACGCTCAGGACACCATTGACGAAAAGATGTGGAAGTGAAGCTGGCGCTCGACACAAACCGTTACACCGACCTGTGCCGGGGCGATGTAGCAGTTGTCGAGACGGTCGAGCTCGCCGACGAAGTCTGGTTGCCGTTCATCGTGCTGGGAGAGTTGCGCGCCGGATTTGCCGTAGGGAGCCAGGGACCGCGCAACGAAGCCGTCCTGCGCCGTTTTCTCCTGAAGTCCGGTGTCAGCGTGCTCTATGCCGACGAGCAGACGACGCATCACTACGCCGCTATTTACCGGCAACTGCGTAAGCAAGGCACCTCGATCCCGACGAACGATATGTGGATCGCAGCCCTGGTCCTGCAGCATTCGATCGTCCTATTTGCCCGTGACACGCACTTTGACATCCTTCCCCAGCTCACTCGCGTGTAGGTCATCGCTTATGAGATGCCGCGATGCTGTGCGGCGCAAAGGTCGACGCTGTTTAAGCCCATCGAACTCGAAAACTGGTCTGGGGCATCAACAAAAGCCGCGCTCAAAGTCGAGCATCTCCACCAGAAATTTAATGTAATTCTTGTTTTTTAATTCAGTGGCGGTCCCCAAGATTCCGAAGGAATGATCCACGCAATAGCGATCTGCCTCAGTGTTATGCGCTTTTTTGTCCAGAAGATATTGCACTGCCAGCTTCTCATTCTTTCACCTTGGGGCACTCCTGCGAAAATCCTGCTGACGCGAGAAGTAGAACAATGGTGACGTATATGCACTTGAATCGCATAGAACCTCCTTGAGATCAATTACATGGTACAGCTCCACCTTCGCTTGGATAGTTCTGGAGGGATTGCAGCATGCCGATAACTGGAGTAAACGAGATGAATGAATGAAACGCTTGATCTTTACCTCCGCGCGCACACCGTTGTGCTCGATCAAGCAAAAAAACGTACGCGAAGGGAGACGACCACTGCGCTTTCCAAGCTTCCGAAATGGCCCGACTACGCTGTGGTATTCGGCTGTGAGTCACGAACAGGTATCACCCAGGAGCTGACATTCGGCTTCTATCGCATCCTGAAACTGAATGGCGACAGCTATGTGCTCGAGGAAGAGGGCGGTTTCTTCGACGACGACCTGCCATTGGATGAACGCAAACTCTTAGGAGCATATTTTCGTATTGCGGTTTCGGATAAAACCTCGTTCCCACCCAATTTCCCGCGGCTTTCGCGCTCGGATTTCATCAGAGGCGTGTTCTACAGGTATGCGCGTCAAGGTGCACCGGCGGACTGACTTTGAAAATTGCCGGCAACGCCCAGACTGCCATGAAAAGCGTAAACGTGATTACCCCATTCAGCGAGACGCACATGCACCATACCAATGGGCATTGGATGAATACGGGAATCATTTAGGGACTGAAATTCGTTTACTGAAGGGTTGCCAGGCCCTCCGTTGCTTTTCACTATCGCAAATTCCTTTTGCTGGATAGTGCTAAATGCTACCCCGGCTGTGACAGCAAACGGAGTGGCACAAGTCACAGTCGTGAAAGGACCTTGAGCCTTAATAATGGGTGCCCCGCCATCCAGGGTGGGTGTGAGATCTGCGGCCAGAATGTTAACTGTTGTGTTGCCGGTTTGGTTGAAAAGATTGCCGCAGCGGACCGGCTTGGACGCGTGGAAGCTCGGGCTTATGTTTACTGCGTCAATCTCAGCGTTCGTCATGTTGCTGCGCAGGCCCATGTTACTGAAGATCCAATCCCAGTACTCTACGATCGCGAGCCTAGCTCTGAGGCGCTTCACGTTGTCGCTCGGCGACCCGTAGTTCTGGACCTCTTGAATGTCAGCGGCGACCTGCTTTGTCAGGGTGTCGTATTGTTCCTTACAATGACCAATCCAGTCCGCCCAAGCTATAGCCCGCTTTTCCGACGGTCCACCGGTCGGATCTGGGTTGCAAGCAGCGATCGAATTGGAATCAACCTTGGGCGCATCCGAAAAGCGCAGTGGGAAGAACGCCAGGTCATTCGCCAATTGCTGAAACTGGGACAACAACACCTGCCGTCGGTTGTCCGCTTGGTCTGTTGGGGTAAAGGCCGTGCCCGCCTGTATTGCGGCTTGTAGCTTGTCACGGAGGACCTTGTACCCATTGCGCACTGCTGCAGGCTGCTGCTCAGCACTGAGCAACAAGGTGGTACTTCGGAGTTGCGCGATTGCAGCGATGGCCGACTCTTGCGAGTTCAGAGCTCTGCCATATCCTCCCTTTCGGCCATCGAGGATTTGTCTGAGTTCCTGCTCTTGCTGATATAAGTCATGAAAGGTTTCAGAAATATTTTTGTTGACCGGGATTTGCTGAGGAATCTCGCCGCCCTGGGCGCCGGCGCCAAAGAGCGCCTTATTGAGATCTGGCCCTGCTACAACAGCGAGGCTGCTCTGCAGGAAAACGGCATTCTGAATTGGGTTATAAAATACTTCGACACATGCTGGTCCGACCAGATTCTGGCCTGTGTCGCTGACGCTGCCACTGGGATCGACAACAAACTGGCGGACTGGCAGCTTGCCGCAGTCCAGCTGATCGGGCGAAGCGGGATTTCCCTGTGAGGATGCGGGGTCGTGCGCGCCCGAGGAGTGTGCTTGCGCCTTCTTGTTTTTCTTGCCAATCTTTCCAGTATCCCCCGACGGCACGTTCTGGCCTGCTAGAGCGTGTGGCGCGTTGCCCAGGTCAACATCAATTCCCTTTTCCTGGGCCAGGCAAGAGATTGCAGCAATAGCGCTAGCAACAGCAAACGTAACCGCTATCGCAAGGCGTTTCATTTGAATCTCTCCGTTCTTTTGGAAACAGCATTTCTCACAGGGCTTCAAGGTCCTCACACATTGCTTCCCATCTCTTTCAACAAGCGCTCTGCGTCATCAGCATTCTTCTTGGCTTGATCGGCAGAGGCCCTGGCGGTATCCCTCGCTTTGAATGCTGCAGCTGCGGCGGCGCTGGTCTTTGTGGCGTCAGTTCCGGCTGCCGTCACATCCGTGACCGCCTTCTGTGCATCCTCAACCGACCTCTTAGCGTCGTCGGCAGCCTGGATCGCCGCATTCGCCGTGGACTTAACTTTGTCGGCGCTACTCCGAGCAGCGTTTGCCTTGTCCGCGGGCGCCTTGCTAGCAAAGTCCTCAGCATTCTTGGCGGCTGCGGCGGCTCGATCGGCAGCGGTTTGCGCATCATGGGCAGCTGCCTTCGCTTCGCCTAGCGCCGACTGCGGGTCACTCTTCTTGCCTGCATCGCCGCCGTCTTTGGCCGCTTTTGCTCCTGCTCCAACGCCGGATGAGGTGGCGCTGCTGCCAAAGTAGAAGCTGATGACGCTTACGAAAATAGTTGCCAGGGTCGTAAAAATCTGCTTCGCAAAATCGTCAGCGTCTTTGCTACGCTTTGTGTAATAGGTAGCAGCGTATAGAGGCTTTGTTGTGTCATACACTGGGTTTTTGTCGGCATCCACAAGGGGGACACCGTTGGGGTCCCTCTTCTGCTCGTAAACCGGCTCGTTCTTCGTTCCTCTCTGGTTCATACACCACGACAAAATCCGCTTTGAGTTCTGTGAGTCTCGCATCGTTTATGTGCTTAACACTTCCAGATAGCGTTATTACATTGTTCACTTCGTTGTAGAGGAAACCTGCCAGGCAGACGAACACCAGTACTAAGCTTAGAGCAAGGAGGGCACGTACAGAACCTTCCGGCAAAGCAAGGGCTTGCTGCGAATCGGATAGCCCCAGAACCTGATACACGATCACGAGGGCTGCCATCAAAACGACGATCAGGAAGAGACCCGTGAGAACCACCGCACTCAGGGCCATCGCTTCCTGTGTGTTGCCAAGTTCCTTGGGGTAGAAGCTGTAGACGCAGTATCCTGCTACGAGCAGGAACGCGATGGAGCCCATAAAGAGGTACGTGGTGGCTTTCATTGTCACCTCAGTCCGTCGTGATTTCGGAGATTATTCGAAAGGTAATCTGCTTTAGGCAGAAATACTCCTTGCCTCACGCAGATTGTTCAACGATTGGAACTCGGCCCCAAGGGAAGTGCGGCGGATATTGCCACAAAAGGAATGCCTGTCAACATGCAGATCGGTTTTGTTACGAAATCCGAACAATAAAACCACCCTATGGCGGTCTTGGTGGCGGGGGTTGGACATCGGTCAGAACACGGTACATGATCTTCAAAACCCGGCAGCCACCCGCCGTGCCAGCCGGTATCACCACCCCGGCTTCGGCAGTGACCGGCAGTCGCTAACTAGTCCAATCCTCCGATAAGGCGCCCCTTGTCGCCGATTCCCCCGAATGACGGATACGCTGAAGTTTTCTGGAGGAGATTATTTCCAAGCACGTGGCGAGTTCTACATCTTTCGCAACCACTTCGCCACGGCTCGCGGATCAAGCCTGACGCACGTGCCAATCCTGAACGACGGAACCTTCCTTCGATTTTCGGATCGACGGCCCTCTCAGAACATCAAGCACTCTTTTTCCCCGCCTTCACCTTCGTCCATCGCGCCCTCCGCGCCGCAGCGATCTTCCTTCGTGAAACTGCGGAGAGTTTTCGCTTACTCCGGATTGGAACGATCTTGTCCGCTTTGCCCGCTTTCGCTTTGACTTTCGCCCAACACGCTTTCTGGGCGGCTGCAATCCGCGCCCGAGCTGCAGCGGAGAGCCTTCGGCGACCGGTTCCTTTCACGTATGCCTTGCCGAACGCTGCGAGGGCAGCGCCGATGCCTCGAAGTTCCCTGGTCAACCGATCTTGTTCCTTCTTTAACAGACGGACCACTCCCGCAAAATCTTCTCCTATCGGTCAATCGGTGCCGCTGTTTTTTCGATTCAGACGGCCAGCGAAGTAATAACCCTCTGCTTTTTCAATTGTTTCCGTTTTTTGGAACAAACTCTACTTTATGTTGACTCGCACCTCGGCACGGAGCAGAATTTCAGCACTATTCCCCTACACTTGCGCAGCTGTTTTCAGCTGTAATGATCGATGTCGTAAGAACGCTGAAAGAGTCTACTCATCATCCGGCCCTGATTTTTTGGGGTGCGCTTACAAGGCACTCCGAGCATCGGTCAGCGTATCACCAAGGGTAAATAGGCCCAATCTCGGTCATTCCCTCAGGCTCTACGGAAATCGGATACAGCATATCTGGAGTCACTTATGCGACGACTCAATGTTCTGATCAGTCTCGGAATTCTGTTCTCCCCTCATCTATTCGGGCAATGCGGAGTAGAGCGGTGGCAAGTAAAGACTGGCACCGACAGTGACGCTTCGTCGGTGAATCTGAGTTCGAGCACGCCGAATACAATTGCGAGTTTAACCGCACTGGCCAAGCCGAGCACCATCCCACCAACCAGCAGAATTCAGCCGACCGAAACGACTCTGTGGTCACTGAACGCGACACTTACGGAATACAAGCTGGAGGGCGACTCAGACATTCACCTAGTGATAGTTGATGAGAACGGAAATTCGATGATTGCAGAGATTCCGGATCCTAACTGTGTGGGATCGGGAAGTTCGTTTGCGTCTGGTATTTCCAATGCCCGATCTCAGTTCACTTCTCAGTTCACACCCAGCTCAAGTTTTCAGACAGCGAATGTGCCCGTCCAGATTACAGGAATTGCGATGTTCGATTTTCTACACGGCCAAACTGGCGTGGCTCCCAACGGAATCGAAATCCATCCTGTAACAAACATTGTGTTTAACGGGAACTCCAATCCGAATCCTGACTTCTCCATCACTACCACGCCAACATCCGTGCTGCTGAATGCAGGAACGAGTGCCAGCGTGTCTGTGTTGGTCACCGAATTGGCAGGATCTAATTCACCTGTGTCGCTCTCCCTCTCGGGTGCTCCCGCCGGAATCACTGCCACATTCAACCCCTCCACAGTTACGGCAACCGGAACAGGAACGCTGATGCTAGCGGCAGATGCTTCAGTCTTGCCCGGAAACTATTCTCTTCTCGTGAACGGCTCGGGAGGGGGTAATTCCCACAGCGCCGCGATTAACGTGACAGTGGCAACCACTGCACCGGGAGGCTTTGCTGTGTCCACGGGAATAGGCATGTCCCCAGGAACTTCGGCATCTGCCACTGTTTGGACATCCGTTTCAGGTGGCTTCAACTCTGATATTTCATTGTCCGCTCCTAACCTTCCGACCGGCCTCTCCGCCGCGTTCAGCCCTACGACGATCAGTGCACCCGGGGCGGGATCCTCTACCATTTCACTCTCGACAGATCCTGCGACACCTCCAGGCACATACGCAATCAATATCACTGCGAGTAGCGCCACGGCGACCCATAGTGCTGCATTGGGAATTGCAGTACTTGGAGCAACTAATTCCTTACGGAGGCTATCTCCAACCACGAGAGGTACTACGGGCGGGAAGGAGCTTCAGTCGCGAACTATTTCGACGACTGAACTCAAGGATGACGATGACGCTCCAGTCTCCTTCGTGCCGACGGAGTCGTTTCTTGAAAGGGCTCGACGTCATCGAGGAGGAGTCCTTTGTGATCCGCGACAGCACCATATCTTTTTGGGTAAGGCGTGGACGAACACGCAAAACCTCGCGCGAAAAACGGCATTGTCTTCTCTCGACGTGGCACCCGGCCCTGGCTTGTGTCCAACGAGTCACCGACTCCCTCCAACGAATCAGACGGAGGCAACAGCATTTACGAACAATGCGAAATTGTCGGATCTTAGCATTCAGGCGCAGCTCGCACGCATGCTCAAGGATGGGCACCTGAAGGTTGCTCCGAACACAATTTACGTCGTCTTTTTGCCACCAGGGATCCAGTCCACGATGGGTTCAGCCGTGGGAGCAAACGACTACCTTGCGTACCACAGCCATTTCCATTCCGATTACGGGGAGGTCCACTATGTAGTAGTGCCGTTCTCTGAGAATGCGCAGCTTGAAAAACGCGCTGCCGCCCGCAGTATCCTCGAAACTTCGTTAAACCCAGAAGGGCAGTGGTAAGGGCCTGTTAACGTCGGCAAGCATCAAACGCCGCCGCAGTGACGCAGTTCCGCGTAGAACGTCTTAATTTCCGGAACGCTGGTTGGATGGTCCTGGGGGACAAATCAAGGAGGGTGCAATGGCAAAGCCAAGGCTTACAAAAGACCGCTCGTACGCCAAATTAGCTGTTCCGCCGAGGCCAAGACGGGGTAGAGCTCACATTTTTGTCGTAACCCATGCTGGCCACAGAACCAGCTTGGGCGGAAAAATGGGATTCGACTATCCGGTTACGCAAGAAGGCACGACCGCAAACTTTGTGGTTTATTACGACCCTGCATTGGGACCAAACGGAAAAAGCTGTGCAGACGGGGTGCTAGCAACTTGTGAAAATGATTACGCTCAGGCCTCGACGTGGTTTGGAGGAATTGCCTCACCTATGTTGCCGGTCAATATCATCATCGCGGCGCTCGATCCGTCGGGCCAGGGCGGCGGTGGTGCTTATCACTACGGCTGCAGTGCCGTCGATCTTTACTGTGATTTAAAGAGCGTACCCAGCCTCGATATTGACTATACGCGCATGCTGCTGGTGGCCGAGCTTGTAGAAGTTTTTGAAGCCGCTCAAGGTGTCGGTTGGAACTGTGGCGCGAGCAATGGGGAAGGTCTTTCACGTGTCCTTGCGACGGCGCTCTACCCGGCAGAACTGGATGGGTATACCACAGCAGCAGCATGGCTCGATACGCCAGATCGTCCGGATTGGGTAAACAATACCAATCCCACCGATACGGATCCTGTTTCGAACGGGTGCTCGGTGCTGTTCTTAAGTTATTTGAATACACAGTTGGGATTCGGATGGGACCAGATAGTCCAGGCAGGTGCTCCAACTCTGGCGCAAGTCTACACTGCCTTAACTGGCAACCCGGATGGCTGGACCCCATTCCGACAGCAGCTGGATAACAACTTTCCTCTGGGCACTCCGTCAGGAGTAACAACCGACAATCCTTATCCGCTGCCATGATGCGTCGTAGGTGCGAGTGGGACGATCGTGTTCCGGTGCGTTCTGACGTACGCTGGCGCAAGCGACGTTGCTTAGCTTTGGCTGAATCTGATTCTTGTAGAAGTCATCCGTGAGCCAATCCGGCTGGCTGCTCGGATTCCTTTGGTCAGTTTCTGGATCATTCAAGCTTTCTTCTTCCCCGCCTTCACCTTCGCCCGTCGCGCCCTTTGCGAAGCGGCGATTCACTTTCGTGCGGCTGAGGACAGCATCCGTTTCTTACGAATGGGAACAATCTTCGACTCTGCCCTGCGGTTTTTGACTCGAAACATCGTCGGTGAGACGGTCTTCAGCGCCAGACACTCTATCCATTCCACACCAATCAGTGGCCTCTCTGGGCGGCGGTACGCGCGCCCTTACGGCGTTTCTGGTCACCGTATTTACATTGTGCGCGAGTCGTGCCTCGCTTCGGCCAAAAACCTGGGCACTGAACCGGTTCGCACCGCATTTCGCAGTCCTTGGCAGAATGGAGTCGCAGAGCGTTGGGTGGGAAGCTGCCGTCGCGACTTGCTGGACCATGTAATCGTGCTCAATGAGCGGCATCTGAAACGACTCATGCACGACTATATCCGCTACTACCACGAAGACCGAACCCATCTTGGGCTGGCCAAGGACACGCAAGCAGGGCGCTCCGTCGCTAGGGAATCGGCCGACGCAAGCAGGATTCAATCATTCGCTCGACTCGGTGGCCTGCATCATCGTTACGCCGTGGCAGCATAAGCGAGTGATTCTTCATACATCACGAAATATAGCAGTCGTCTGCCTGCTCTTTCTCCCATCCTCCGACAGCCAAAGCCCTGAGTATCGCTCATTACCCAGCAACACTCGAGAGTTGAGACGACGCCATACCTACATTGATTCATTTTTCCTGCGCAGAACCTTTTGATGAGGCACAGGTTGAGGAAAGCGCTTGCTATGTCCAATTGGCGATAGCGTCCTTTATCATTCACTATTTGGTCTACTCGGCCTGTGGGCGTTTCCCATAAGCCCGTTTGAACGAAGCCTTGGGGACAGACGCTTTCGCGTGCTCGGTGTCGGCAGTGTGCCTGTAAGCGGATAAGGTTGGGCTCTAGCGAGGGGCAGATCAATCCTAAGCTGCCCCTAAGTCGAGATAGTTGATTGTGGCCGCTCGGTCAAGAGGTAACCGTCGGGTGTACGCCCCAAAGACGTTGCGCGCTCAGCTCGATTCCGAGACTCACACCTCAACAGCGCGAACGAGCGCGAATTATGGAAGGCTCGTCGTGAGTACCATTCCGCAGGTGGTAAGGGGAAGGTCTCAGGGTTCGTTTAGACACCCCGTGCGAGCGCCTCAATCTAAGTGGACGCCACAGGGTGATATGACACGCCACTGAGAGACTCATGTTAGCCTCGGAACAATCGGTGCAGGCGCTGACGCCCTCGTGCCACAGTAGAATGGTGCTCTACGCATTTATTCTCTCCCACAGACCAGCGTAATGCATCCTGAGGTCGGCGTGGATCGCAGCAATTTGAGTACCCACATTCACATAAGCTACAGATTTTCCTTGGAACTGCACGCCTGTCACCAGGGTAGAACCTCGGTGTAAAGCAACAACTCGCCACTGATCGTCAAATACAGGAGACCCCGACGAGCCGCGACGGGTATCCGTGAAGTAGCGAACCTCGTTATCGTTCGTCGACGTCACCAAGTTATTCCGGATCGCAATTTGCTTGTGGCCGCCGTCAGGGTGCTGAATGATGTTGACAGCGCGATAGCTGCCGGATTTTTCGAAGATCTCTTCCGTTCGCGCCAGGCCCGGGCGGTCCACAGGCTTCGCTAAGCGAAGAACAGCATAGTCGAGTTTCGAATTCCAGGCTTCCAACGCGACCGAATTCACGACTTCTCCTTCTAGCCCTTCAGAATCGAAGTCGAAGCGTACCTTTGTCGCCTCGGCTTGGAGCCTCAGATCGGAATCAGTCGGCTGCTCCGCGCCCTCCCGCGCCTTTACCACATGGTGGTTGGTAATCACCCGCTCAGGCGTGAGGAGCCATCCGGTTCCACGATGTAAAAGTGGAACACCTGAGTCCGTTGTCCGCGGTAGGCCGTTCTTCAATTCCGGCACCTTTAATTGGGCGACTGATCGCCCGGCACGGTTGCCTGCGAGCAAGAACGAGAACGGCATAATGTCGTCTTCCAGAATCACAGCCTCTTTCATTTCTGGAAGATCTTGTGGACTAGGTATCGCTGGTTGCCCGGAAGTCCTTTGCGCCAGGTCGTCATTGAATTTCATGAATACTGTGGACTGAACCGGGCGGGTGATCCGCGTTTGGCGTGCCGCATTTTCAAGCCAGCGGACAAAAGGAACCGAACCGTCAGCAATTCGCTCCGTAGTGTTCAGCCAGTTGACATCTGCGCCGAGCTGGAAGTTCTTGTTCCCCATGTCCGCTATCATTCCCCAAGCCGTTGGGTCGATTCCGGAAAACAATACCTCTCGAGGAGCCATCTGGAGTTGAGCTGCAAGCGCCGCGTCCTCGATTTGATCCCGAACCACATTTGTAAAGTGCTGCACTTATGCATCCCCGCTGGTTACAAGCAACAGTTTCGAAACTTTTCCGATCGCTTCACTGTTCGTTACCGACTCCTGGAGTAAAAAGGCAAGGAGTTGTTTTACCCGAGGAGCGCCAGGCCGGCTGAACAATACGTCGTCCAACAATCCCGCCTCAATGGCTCGCAAAATCACAGGCCCTTGGGCTAGAGTCAACAACTTCGCCACTCTCTCGACCGCCTCTTTGTTCGTAATGGATTCCTGGAGCAAAAGAGCAAGCAGTTCCCTTACCCGGGGGACGGTGTCGCGGCTGGCCAAGACGTCGTCGAACAATCCCGCCTCAACGGCTCGCAAAATCATCGGCCCTTGGGCAGGACTCGATATCGTGAGCGCGTTAAGCGCATCCCTTTTTACCGCGCGCAGCCGTTCCTTCGTCGCGCGCAAGAACACCTGTGAGAGTTGCGCGATGGCTTCTTCCATGCGCTGTGGGTTCTTCCGGGCAGAATTCACCCTGTGGAGCAGAGTGGCGAGGAGAAATTCCCCATCCTCCGAATCCCGGGCGATCGCGATCGCCCGCTGGTACAGCCCATCTGCCTCGTCGAACTGACCCAACTGGGTGCGAGCGAATGCAAGATTATCAAGCAAAGAACCTAGTAAACTGCGGTCGCCCGCCGCTGCCACTGAGTTGACTGCTGATTCGAGAACCTGCACCGCTTCCGTATAACGGCCACTTTCGATCAAGACGGCCGCCTCAAGCTCGAACAGTGGACTGGTTGCCGATCGTTCCGATCGTTCGCGGAGTATTTTAAGAATCTCGTCAGGTGATCTCTGGGCGGTGGTAGCTTCGTTGATCTTGCGTGCCGCGAACAACTCCCATTCCTCAAGACTCGCTGCCTTGTAAAGATTGTCCTCGTCTTCCAGCTTGGTACCGAGACGGGAAGCCAGAAACAGACGCGCGCGCGGGGGGACCTCAACAATCGCATCGCCCAGGTAGCTATCCACCCCAGCCATCCAGCGGTCGCCCACGGATGCGGGATCTTGACCCAGCTTTAGACGATGATAGATCTCTTCTGCTCGGTCCTCCGGAGTGCTTCCCCTCTTGAAGTAGTAGTCCACCGCGCGTTGGTGGATCGTATTCACTAAATCCCTGTTTTTCTTCTCCATCGTGGTGAGCATAACGCGGCGGATATCTGTGCGATGGCGCAACGAATTTACACCTCTCGGGTCGACCAGGAAACTTTCTCTTCGCAGCGCGTCAAACAATTTCTGGGTGGCTCTCTCCCGCGATTCCGTATCCTTGGGTAAGTCAAGCCTGCAAGGAGCCGCCAGTACCTCGGAGATGATCTCTGGGGTCACGCGCCGCAGAACCAGCCCGGGGTAGGCTAACTGGCGTACTTCGGGAACCTCTGGATTTCGTATGTGGCCGAGAATACGTTCATAAAGCTGACCCTGAATGACTGTCTCGGAAGCCGAAAACAACACCCACGCTTTTGTGTCGAGGTTGAAACCCTTGCTCAGTTGAAACTCCACCCCGCGGGCGACCGCCTCCGCCGCCAGCCTGAGAGTAAGGGGCGATCCGCCGAGCTGTTTCACGATCGTTTCTGCCATCCTATTGTCGGAAACACCTTGATTGACCAGATAGGCCTGGGCTGGCAGAGTTTCAAAATCCGCGACCGGGAGCGTATCGAATACCCTCTCTATATCGTCTCCAAATGACGTTTCCACGGCTCGGCCGCTGATGACTAGACGCGCACTGGGATAGACCTGCTGAAGTCGGGTGCACAAAGTCAGAATCTGCTCGATCGCCAATCGGTTCCGCCCAATGACCTCTTCGAATGTGTCGAAAACAATTAGGAACGGAGCGCCCACATCGGACCGGGTGTGCGCGAGTCTCCCCATCCACTCCTCGACAAACGGCATCGCGATGTTGAACCGCTGCGCCTGGATCCTCTCTGCAGATCTGGGTGAGGAAGGTACGTCCTCCTGCTCCGCAACGAATCTATCGTATGCTGCAAGGAACTCTGAGTGCATGATCGTAACAATCGGGTACTGTAGTGCTACTTGCCGGAAAGCTTCTTTCACCAGCGTTTCCGGACGGTCGAGTCTTAGGCTGGAGTTGTCGAAGTCGAAATATGCGATCGGAAAACCGCCAAAAGCAACGCGATTTGCGTCCTGGTCGAGGATGAACCGGGCGATGAGCGCAGACTTGCCAACCCCCCCTGGTCCATAAACCAGCAGCGGGCCGAGTTTCGACTTTAGTAGCCAGCCCCGGAACACCGCTGTCAACGCCTCCATGGAAGAGCGCAATTCCGTAACCCCGACGTAGTCGTGGAGTTTCTGTAATTCCGAAGTCCTTCCCACGAATCCTGTTCCGGCCAGACGCTCGAACGGCGCGGTGAACCGTGCATAGTCTAGCCGACGTCGCAATTCATCGGGGTCAGGAAGACTTGGTAATATCCCTTGCAACCAGTTCGTCGCTTGCAGCGCCGCAGCCAGTCTGCGCTCGCCAATCAGCAGGGTGTAGTTCCACACGCCGCCCATGAGCTGTTCGTAGACCTGTTGCTCGGGAGTGGCTCGTTCCTCTATGCCTCTGTTCCTCTCAAGAACCTTCAACATTCCTTCAGAATTACCCAAGCCCTGCAGGATCTGCTTGCGCGTTCCCTGATTCAGAGTCCACCGCACCTGATTCCCGGAAATTACTACTTGGGAAAAACGGGATAGGACCTCGCGTACGTTCGCGACAACTGGGATTGCTGGCTGGATCCGTTCGGGATCGAAATCGACGAGTACCGCCGCTGCTTCCAGAAATGCCCGCGTTTCCTGCGGTTCGGAAGCGGCGGCCTGCACTTTTCGGTCCTCCCGGCGGAGAGAGAGACGCTCGCGCAGCGAGGAACCCGGGCTAGTTGGCGAGCTCATCGGTGAGGTCCTCAACTTCCTTGCAAAGAATTGAGAGGAAATCTTCGTCCTTGGCGTCTCGAATTTCAGTTAGGATGTCCTGCTGCGCATCGTCCAACTCACTGTGCTTGGCTGCGCTAGTCCGACTTTTGAGATGAGCAATGTACGTTTGCACATGCGTTTCCCAAGACGGACGGTCGAGCCTGAATTCTTCGGTACGTTGCAGTCGGCGCAAGTCTGGTGGCAGCTCGTCTGCGAAATTCAACAGCAACAGCCGAAAAGATGTTCTCGCCGATGGGTTATTCGCAAAGTGCAGAGATAGCTGGCGAACGAATTCCTTGGTGTCGGCGGCAATGGAGGTATCCAAGAACTTCAGAAAGAACCACCAGTTCTTCTGAGAGCGCAACGCTGCGTTCAAGAACCAGTCTGCCAGACTTTGACCAACTCGCAACGGCGCTTCCTTCGCTTCGTCCTCGGCCGAAAGCGGAGATTGTTGCCAGTCCGACGTGCCCATCCGCTTTAACAGAGTTTGAGCTAGTGCCAGTGCACTCGTGGTGGGGCTGCACTGAAATGAAATAGGCACAATCTGTTTTCCGCTCAGCGAAAGGAACATGAGGAATTTGTAGCTGTACCATTTGCCGGACTTGCGATCTCCCAAAACCCGCAGAACCACAGGGCCTTGCGGAGTGAACAGGTTCAGAATCTTTGTGCGGAACGATTCGCGATCCAAGAATGCCTGGCCGCTGTCGAGCATCAATGCCGTAAACGGATCCGCAGGCCTTGGTAAGCGCTCAAAGCGTCGATGCATTTGCAGGATGGATTGATTGGCATTGCCCAAGGTCTTCAGCATCTCCAGTAGCGGATGCGAGCCATCCCCGCGAAAGTCTGCCTGCTCGGCCTTCTCGAGGCCGGCCTCGGCCCAGAGCTTTCTGGTGCCCACGTCTGGCATTTTCGCGACGATTTCATTTCCCAAGAAAAGGACGAAGAATGCAGAAGGTGTCGGCACACTGTTCAGGGCCTTGGCAATCTCCAACATAACAATTTCTCGATCTGTCGGTTCTAAGCGCAATGGCATATTCAACCCCCGGCCGAACAGCTAATCCAAATTGTCTTGGGTACTCTCCCCTTTGCCAAATCTCTCCTGGATACCTTCGGCAAAGCCCTCAGCCATGACAAACTCACAACCGAACTAATACAAGATTTAGCTGTAAAGCCAGCCAACTCAGCTAGGCGCACGGCTGGCGCACGCAAGCACGCGCTGAGCATGGTTTGTCCAGTTTCCGGGGAAGTCGGCGAGCTAAAGGACCCCTCGGACGTGAAACTCAGGCTGAGCCTCACCCTTCCGACCGCCGAATCGCAGTCACAATATCCTTAGAACCTCGGAATGTCAACGCCAAATACCACACCCTCTCCTTGAAGGCTGGACTCCTGCACGCCCGACTCACAAGATGATTAACCCCAAAGTCCTCTGATTATCACCAGCCTGACTCCCGTTCTGCTCCTTCGCCGTGAGCGCCCCACATGACATAGGTCGGAGCTAGCCGTGTCCGGTTTTCGTAACAAGTGATCGATAAAAGTAGCAAGAGCCTCTGCTTGGCTCTATGTATGTCACTTTCCCGGCTGGTTCCCTCACGCGATCGATGGAGTGAAGTTTGGAGATGTAGAATGCTCTCAGTATCGCCACTCCCCCGTAACAATCTTATTAAGAATTTCTAACGGGCTTAGATCGAGTTCACTGCAAGGGTGCCACTAGCAAATCCGGGTTTTAATGCTTCGGGAACAGAAGCTATCTTCACGTAAGGGAGCTGGAGCTGGCACTACGAGCTTTCAAAGTCCTAGATTCCTTCAATGGGGGGGGGCGCACCTGCGAGCGACCTAAAGGGGCGTGCAACAGGCATTGGCGAAACAATGAGTTGACAATAAGAAAGCAAGTGCTATTTTGCTCTCAACTGATCTCTCCCCCTGGTCAGTGTGGGCCCTACGAAAGTACCTGCCATTATTAGTTTGGACAGGCGGAGCCGTTCGATCACATTTCCACGCTCTCCTTGAGGTCGCTATGCCGAAGTATGTTGCTCCAGTTACTCCCACTGAAACCATTGCCTTTCCTAACGGAACCCAGTTAACGACACCCTTTGCTGGCGAAGCTACGCAGTGGACCAATGACAGTGGAGGATTTCGCGCTCCGCGCTTGCCGGCACAACGCGATACTACACCCGCGCTCGACGATGCGCTGGAACAGATGGGATTCGTGGAGCAGGAGACAATCCATCTGGATGCGACGTCGGTGCCAGAAGGCGCGAATGCGGCCCTAAGAAGTCCGGCAGCTAGTGAGCAGGTGATGTTGGAGCCGGCGGCAGCCGCAAATGGAGCTCCGCAGGTTGTTTTGTATGCTGATGAGGCTGGGGGATTGAGCTGGCACATACCCGACGATTTCGATGCTGCGACGGCGAGCCAGTCCGTCAAGGACGAACTGGTCATGCGTGTCTCGACGAAGCGCTCGTTCACCATTCCGACGCGGACAGCAGCGGCGTGGCGGGGGCTTGATTCGGGCCAGGCACAGATGCGCGGTGTCATCACGGCCATCGGACGAAAGGTGCTGAAAGTTTTTGTAATTCCGATTGTCGCGGAAGTACTGGCCAAACCGATGGAAAGTATTGTAGGTGCGGTAGAGCGCAAGCACTCGCAAAATCTGATTCGCGGCGTGACGACCGGAGACTACAACCAGAAAGTGACGGCGCCATTCACGAATTGGGGATCGATTGCGGGAAAGCGCAGCCTGCTCGTCGTGCATGGGATCATCAGTTCGACCGATGGGATGTTGAGCAAGCTGTCTGCCAATGCGATGGCCGCCCTGGCGAATCAATACGACGGCAGGGTGATTGCCTACGATCATTTCACGCTGTCGGTAGATCCGGATCAGAACGCGACGCTGTTTCTCAACCAGTTGAAACAGGCTTTGCCGAACCAGGATGTGCATCTGGACATTTTGTGCCACAGCCGCGGAGGAGTTGTGTCGCGGGCGCTGGTGGAACGCGGGCGAGTATTGGTGCCGCAACATAATTGCAACTTTGAAAAAGTGTTTTTTGTGGCCACGCCGAATGCGGGTTCCGCCCTAGGAGATGCGGCGCACATTGTGGACATGGTGGACGTGTTTACAAACCTATTGACCAAGTTGCCGGATGGCCCGGCTGCCTATGTGGTGGAAGCAGTGTTGGGCTTGCTGAAATTGCTTGTCTACACGGCTGAGACCGCTCTGCCTGGTTTGGCCGCAATGGGAACGCAAGGGTACATCAAGAAGACACTGAACCAAGGAGGGGCCACGACACCGAGCGTGGTTTATGGGGCTGCGACGGCGAATTACGATCCCGACCCGAACAGCCCGCACGCTTTCTTTGCGGCGGCACTGGATGCGGTGGTTGATCGGACGTTCTCTCTGAATGGTATAGCGGTGCCCAATGATCTGGTAGTGCCCTGTGATGGGGTTCATGCGGCCAATGGAAACCCCATGTTTCCAATTGCCAATCCGCTGGTATTCGGGCCCACGGATTTTGTCTATCACAACGATTTTTTTGCGCAGCAGAGAACCGTGGAAAGAATAATGGAGTTTTTCCAAGATCGCAGCCAGAGACCCACGAGCGAGACCTCGTTTTACATTGATATCGAGGGAGGGAGTGCGCCGCAAGCGCCTGCTTCGATCCCGGACCGGGATTTCCGCGGAGCGGGGTCGGGATCAGGATCACCAGCGCGCGTTGGCGGGACACAGGTCGGCGGGGCGGATTCCGGATCCGATATAGCCGAGTATCGCGATGAAGTTTTTCGTGGAGTATATGGCGCACCAGCCGCGGACGAAGGCGGCAGAGGAGGGGACGGGCCTGGAGGTGATGAAGAAGCGGCCGCCGAGCGAGAGCCTCAATTCCAGGAGGAATCGGATTCATTCGCAGAAACGGCGGAAGTACCGGCCTTGGAGAGCGCGGTCGCCTCGGGAACGGAAGAGGTTCTACCGGAGTTGGAATTGAGGCGTGAGCCCGAAATTCTGTTTCATGAGCAAGTCACAGTGGGTGAACCGAATGAGCTCACCGTCACCTTGGCGGAGTTGACACAAGAGGATCCAGGAACTCAGGCGCAAATCGAATTTGCATTGGCCGCAGGTCAAGAAAGTGTAACCGTAAACGTACTCCTCAGCGCCACCGGCTTCGACGTGATGCCCGATTCCGCCACGATGACGGTGGCGCGTAAGCGCGACGAAAAGAAAGAGCAGGCTAAGTTCATGCTGACCGCACGCGATGTAGACAAACCGGTTCCGCGTGCCATTCACGCCGATTTTCTTCTGGGGACAAGCGTGATAGGGGCGGTCACGCACATCACCTGCGTAGTGCCGAAAGGTTACTCCAGCGGCGAACCGACATGCGAGCCGCAACCGCCCAGATCACCACAAGGCTTCGCGGTGCCGCGAAACGCGCGCATGGAGTGCGATTGGGCGCTGGCTGTGCAGGGTGAGGGTCCGGAGTACAAAGTGTCACTCACCAGCCGTATTCCCAATGCCACTTTCGACTTTCGCGACATGGGGGTATTGAAGATAGAAGAGGCCGACATGGCGCAGTACTTGAACGGCATCTTGGCGGCACAGTTCAGCGCCTTTCCGAAGTTTGGGAAGGGCACGACCCCGGTGCAATTCAAAGCGCAGGTCGCAAACTGGAAAGAGAATTTCATGAGCACTATGGCCGCTGTTGGCAAGCGCTTGTGGCAGTGGCTACCACAAGACTTGCGGGCCGAATACTTCAAGCAATATCGGGCAGGATCGGCGCCGGCATCGATTCTGATTCATTCGGACGAAATGATTTTTCCCTGGGAGTTGCTCATTCCCAACGACAACAGCGACGGTAAACTGACTGTGCTGAAGCCGCTCGGAATCGCCCATATTTTGGGAAGATGGAAGCCAGGACTAACCACCAAGCCTAGGCAACAAATGCTGAAGGTGCGAAGGTTTCGGGTGCTGAATCCTGACTATCCTCCTCCAGACACGCTAGCTTGGGCCGCACAAGAAGCGGTGGAACTTCAAAAATCCTTCCCCAATCTAGTGTCTTTGGTCAAGCCCGCTGACCTGCCGAATGTCGAGAAACTGTTCAACGAGTCGGACGTGCAGGTATTGCATTTCAGTGGGCACGGGGACGT
>Ga0207111_10030_pt1 | contig 42765 bp, 32 predicted proteins | sample Alteio_BWMinHeat_71_FD_153577 | JGI IMG/M metagenome (GOLD analysis project Ga0207111, IMG submission 153577) | Enriched cells from forest soil in Barre Woods Harvard Forest LTER site, Petersham, Massachusetts, United States -... | ecosystem: Environmental > Terrestrial > Soil > Temperate forest >... | reverse complement strand
TCAGAATTCACTCGGGGCCGACCTTGCATGGCTTGGAATTATCTGCTATTCGCTTCAGATTTTCTTCGATTTTTCGGGCTATTCCGACATGGCAATTGGCCTGGGGGCGATGTTTGGGTTTAGTTTGCCGGAAAACTTCAACTACCCCTATTTTTCGAGTTCTATCCGAGATTTTTGGCAGCGCTGGCATATTACGCTTTCCAACTGGCTTCGCGATTATCTGTTTTTCCCGTTGAGCCGTTACCTGCTTAAGCGTTATGGCAATCGTCATAATACGGTAATTCTGTTTGTAAGCCACATAACAACCATGCTTGTCTGTGGCTTATGGCATGGGCTTAATTCTGGATTTATCATCTGGGGTATCTGGCACGGTGTTGGTCTGTTTGCCTACAGCCAACTCCCTGCGTTTCGACGTCGCGTCAACCTACCCAATCTGCCTCGATTACTCAGTATATCGCTAACATTTAGTTTCGTGATGCTGGGTTGGGTCTTCTTTCGCGCAGAGACGCTTACACAAGCACTGGGTTACTTGTCGACTATGTTTTCGCTTCGAGCATCAGATCCTGCCTTTTCTTTGGCATTGGTGCTCGACCATGAAAAGACTTTTGCGGTGATCTTGGGAGTCATTTTCTCTGTTCCAGTTGTTGCGCTCCTCAAAGAGCGGGTAAATGGATCGGCAGAGAAACACCCAATATGGCGAGCGGTCGTTGAAGATGTGCTGATAATAAGTAGACCATGCGTTTACGGTGGCTTGTTTGCACTTTCCCTGATGGCGCTAATATCGGGCACATACGTGCCATTTATCTATTTTCGCTTTTAACGGAGACGTAGAATCCTTTCGTGAACACTAAATTGCAGCGTCGGTTGAATACAGCTCAAATTGCAGTATTCATTATTGTTATATTTATTCCCCTGCTAGCACTCCTTTTTGAGACACCAAAAGACTCTTCTGATATTGAGCAACGGCCCTTGAAACACGACATAACGTTTCAACTTCAAGACCCACGGCTGCTCTTAAATGATTTCGAAACATTCTTCAGCGACCAACTTGCCTATCGTGATGTTCTCGTGCGAGGCAACGGGCTTATTTCTGTCAGGCTGTTTCAGGAATCGCCTGTTTCGCAGGTTGTTATTGGGAAAAATGGCTGGCTATTTTATGCCCCAGGCCTGGATGATTTCCGAGGGCTGCGAAAGTTCTCAGATACACAATTGGAACAATGGAGAATTGCGCTCGAAACGAAGCGTGATTGGCTCGCCAGTTACGGTGTAGACTATCTGTTTGTGGTTGCGCCGGATAAACAAACTATTTATCCAGAATATGTGCCGGACAAATACACCCGCGTTACTAAGGACAACCTTCTGGACCAGCTTATCAACTATCTCAGCAAGACATCAGACATCAAGATATTAGATTTGCGCCCTGCGCTACTTGCTCAAAAAAGCAGCCAACTCCTTTACTACCCGGATGATACCCATTGGAACGATCTGGGGGCCTATATTGCCTATAGTGCTGTCTTGGAGCACCTCCAGAATACGTTTCCGTCTCTACAAGCCTTGCCTCAGTCTTCTTTTGCAACCGGAGTCTACGCTGCTAGTAGAGATTTGGAACGGATAATGGGATTTGATGGACATTTTAACGGCGAGCAGGCGCCTTTATTGAGACCTAAGAACCCTTGCGCCTCCTGGGAGGATATCGGTGCTTTTAAGCAATTGCCTTATGTGTATGATGCTTCACGCTCCACCTGCGCGGGTGGGAAAATCAATGCCGTTTTTATTCATGATTCGTTTTTCCTCGCACCCAAGCCAATGTTTGCCGAAAGTTTCCATCAAGCGGCTTTCGTTTTTTCATTCTTCTATCCCAATATTGTAATGCAGCTCGTTGAATCGCTAAGACCGAATGTCTTAATCGAGGAACTGGTGCAGCGCAACCTCGACCCTACTCTGGCTCCCAGTCCATATTCCGAAATGAGCAATTTACTGGAATTTCAGACCTTCAAGTCGCTCACAAAAAGTGTGCTTCCAGACCATATCTTGACCGACCTATTCCATTACCAGATCGTCAATGAGGCTGTACATCTTGAGGGGACTGGAATAAGCCTAAACGCTTTAAACAATGACCCTCAGCTCGTATTTTCAGTGCCAGAGATCCCTGCGAACTCCACTATCGTTGTGCATCTGGACCTGGAGCTTCCTGAAGATACAGTATTTCAGGTTTTTTACGGCTGTCTAGGAAGCCCATTTAGTGAGCAGCAGTCCGGTTATCTGCTGCTGCGGCGCGGCCCAAATGATGTGTATCTGAAGTTACACAATACGTGCCCCGTCTCTCAACTGCGAGTCGATCCTGGCAGAGTAGCTGGAAAATACTTCATCCACAATCTTGAAGTTCGGACCGGAAGCTGAACGGCAAGCTGCTTCACAGCTCTACCTTTTCGGTAATTCCACAAAACTCGGGACGATTCATCTATGTTCTGGGGCCTCTTTTGTCGGTTTTTGAAACAAGGTCAAGCAATCCAGGTTAGAATATCCTCCCCAGTCAATCGTTTTGGATTGAACAATCTGGAACCCTACTTCGGTGCAGTAGTAGGCAAACAGTTCTTTTGACATGTAATTGCGCCAGTGAGGATTATCGTTAATAGCACCGCCCGCATTGCCTGTAAAGTTTGAATGATGACAAAAGCCATAGCCTCCTGGCTTTAGCACTCGATAGAACTCGGGCATATATAACCTAACCACCTCGCTGTCAAAGTGAACGATCGAATCGAACGAGTAGATCAAGGATACGCTCTCGTTGGCGACCCCAGCAAGGGTTACGCCATCATTGCAGATATACCGGATATGGTCATCGTTGCCGAAACGCTCTTTGCAAGCATCAATGCATTCCTGATTAATATCAACTATGATGAGTTCAGCGGTCAAACGTCGCAGCATCACGCTATTTCGTCCATGACCTGCGGCCAGATCGAGGATGCAAGAGAAGTCTTCAATCTTTTTGAGTAGGGGCCAGATAAGATTATTCCATTGCCTTTCCATAAATGGTTCCGCTTCCTCAAAGTAGGGATGTCGCTTGAAAACATCGCCAACCCGGTGGGCTAATTCGCCCACGTTTTCATTGGTTTCTGTACCTAAGGAAGGCTCTTCTTTGGGGCGCACCGGGACGGCTGTCCGTCTATTTCGATTTCCTGGTAACCATTGACCAGTGCCTATGTCACTGTGAAATGCAGAATCTAAGCTCTGGCTTACTGCCCGATCCCCCAAATCCTGGAACTGCCGAAAGCCTGGTTCAACGTTGGAGGCATCGGGAACGATTTGTTCAGCCTCAATAAGACTTTGATAGGTTGGCTCAAACTCGTCACCGGGGCGATCCGGGAAAACCTGCTGCCATACTTGCAGGGCTAGCTCCTGCATCGCGCCTCGGCATTTGTCCGAGATATGGTATAGCCTTGTGGCGAGAGCCTGAACCCGCACAATTTCAACGAAGCGCTTCTCGATAAATTCAGTCCGAGAGGTAGCTGTGTCCTTATGCCGTCGATGATAATTTAGTCTCTCGGGATGGTAAGCAATCTTGCCATCCTGTATAGCGTACAGATATAAAGCCCAATCCCCGGCAAGGATCGCGGTGCGCCAAGCTTCACTCCATTGGGAATAATCGAAGCGGCGAAACACTACAGAACTTGCATTGGTTATAGTATTTTTGACCGCCAGACAGTAATTTACTTCGACTTCGGCCTCGACAACGTAAGAACGGTACCATCTGTCAATCGAGAACTCGTCGGTAACGTGGATCGCATCGTAAAGGGCCTCATCATGTTCCCCAAGCACTGTCGATTGGCAATAAGCAAGTTTCACCGTCGGATCAGAAAAGTAGGGCAGTAAACTCTCCAACAATGTCGACTCGCAGAAATCATCATCTTCTGCAATCCAGATCAAGTCTGCTCGTGCCAATTCTAGACCCTTCTGCCACTGGGCGAAGGGCGACCCCGAGTTCTGGCGATTGCTCACAATCCTGACATTCGGATGCCAGGCGTATTGCTGAAGAATGTGTACTGTCTCATCCGAGGAAGCGTCGTCTAAAAGAATAATCTCGAAATCTCTAAAGGTTTGGTCGAGGATACTGTCAATTCGCCTCCGAATAAATTGGGCATGATTGTAGGCGGGAACGATTACGGAAAGCTTTGGGCGGATGGAGCCGACCTCGCGAATAACTTCTAGCAGGGCAGGCACCTTTGCATCAGCCGTATACCGCGCAATGACTTTCTTTCTGCCCTGCTCACCCAACCATCTTCGTAACCCCGCATCGCTGAGAAGAAGCTGTATGCGGTCAGCCATCGTCTTTACGTCCTCAAATGCCACGACGTAACCCATTTCAGCGCCAGGTTCACTTACCACGTTGGGCATTCCGCCACTTCCTGCAAAACATACAATAGGTAAGCTGTGAAATGCAGCTTCAAGCGCGACCATTGGGAAGGGGTCTTCACGGGATGTTAGCGCAAAAATGTTGGACAGACCGAAATAGATACTGGGGTCAGCTTGCTCACCCAGAAACGAAACATAGTTTTCGAGGCCTAATTCCTTGATTTCTTCGATACGAGACTGTAATTCAGGGATTTCAGCCAGACCTATCCAAATGAACTGAAAGCCGTCGACCTGACGGCTACGCAGTTCCGCCGCAACTCGCACGAACAAATCAGGGCCTTTGCGCCATACGACACTGCCACAACCCAGAATGACGAGCGTATCAGCATCCAGGTGTCTTTGCTGCCTCAGTTGCTGCACCTGGTATCCATCAGGTGATGTGGGGGATATGAAAGTGGTCACCGTTGTGATTAGGTCAGCAGAAACGTCATAATCGTCGCGTAAACAAGCCGCAACCGCATCGGAGCAGGCGATAATACAAGCAGTCTGAGGGAGCGTAGATTGAAACAAGCTTTTGCCACAAAACCGTTCAATTGCCCCCTTTAGTTCGTGGATATGCCAGATTATTGGTTTCTTAAGTGAACTGGCCGCCTGGATCATGTGAACTGAAACTACCGTGTTGGCGTAAACGAGTGCTAAATTCGGGCCTGCAAAATCGCGTATTAGCGCGGCCCAATCGTTTTCGGCGACCGTGGTGCCGTCTGAGATAATTAGCGTATCACAGAGTTGTTCGTAATCTGCAAGCAAAGGCCCACCCCGCATCAGGACGAGGCGAACCGACAGGGCTGTATAACGAACTAACCATTCAATCACAGACAGAAGCAAAATCTGGGAACCTGCCCGGCAAGCATCCTGGCCCAGCACCAGAATGGTTCCACTTGTAGGTATCTGAGCCACGCTGGAGTTTTTTTGATACTCCTTGAAGGTATGTGATTTCGGGACTATGGGCCTTCTGGTTTGTCGCCCTTCCCGTTTGCCAGCAGTCACATAATGTAATAAGGGCAGGATGCCAGCTTTCGCAACATCGGGATAGGTCTGCAAATAGAAATCGGCATCAAAATCCTCGCTAGGATTGTGCCCTTTTTTCGAGCCAATAGTCACATAGTAGGTTAGTGGCTCGATACCTGCCTGAGCAACTTCTGGATAAGCCTGGAAGTACCAGCGAGGATCAAAGACAGCGTTGGGCCGACGACCCTCTCGCCAGCCAATTGTCAAATAGTGAGTCAATGGGTCAGCGCCTGACTGTACGATGTCCGGGTAAATACGTGTATACCACTGCTCATCGAATAGAAGCGCAACCGCCTTGGGATCTAGCTCTGAACTTGTCCCCTCAGGTACGGGCAAAGGAATTATTTCCTCGACACTTTTCTCTTGCGCTTGAAGGAGCTTAATTTCTTCAATTTTTATAGAACGTCCTTCTTGCTGACCTCGGGCCAGATAATGCCATAACGGATTGACATCTGATCGAGCTACATCCGGGTATTGTGTCAGATACCAATTGGTATCAAACGTTGGGCTTGGATTGCGGCCCTCGCGCCAACCCACAGTCAAATAATGACTTAGAGGTTCAACCTCTGCGTGTCGCACATCCGGGTAGGTGTTCAGATACCAGTGCGTATCAAACAACGGATTGGGATCACGACTTTCACGCCAGCCATTTTTTGAGTAGTGAAGTAAGGGATCAGTGTTCGCCTTTTGCACGTCAGGGTTTTGTGACAAATACCAGGCCAACTTAAAAACTGGCGTTGGATCACGGCCCTCGCGCCAGCCCCGGTAGACGTAATGTTGAAATGGATCGATGTCTGCTTTCCTGACATCAGGATTGTGGTCACGATACCACTCCGCATCAAAAAGCGGATTGGGGCTGAATCCTGCGCGCCACCCAATGGCAACATAGTGTTCATAGATACCACCTGCAGCTTCAATCGCGTCAGGCACCTGGCTCAAATACCAGGCTGCATCAAATAGTGCAGGTGCCGCAGCGTAACGGCCCATCCGGCTCAAAACGGCGCGTCGAATACGTCGCATCCCCCGCCAGAGTTGCTGGCTTGTGCCCAGCAAGCGAGAGGCGCGTTGAAGAGCGACACGGCCCTCTAGAGCGGCAAGGTCGCGCCGGGCATGTCGCAGAGCATCCGTCAGTTCTTTGTTCTGCCGTTCACAATGCTGCGTACTTTCAGTGATCGTCACAACTTGCCGTTCAAGCTCGCTGTACTGGGCTTGATAATGGCTCAAATTGCCTTGCGAGGTATTGAATTCGGACAGGCGGCTGTCAACGGACGCTAAAAGAACACGCGCACTCGCTTGTTCCGCTTCGAGCTGGGTGGCGACGTTGGTCAGATTGCTTACATACTCAGCGCTGAGGGCGGCATTCTGGTGCTTGAGCTGCTCGACCACGTTGTGTTCCGCTTCGAGCTGGGTGGCGACGTTGGTCAGATTGCTTGCATACTCAGCGCTGAGGGCGGCATTCTGGTGCTTGAGCTGCTCGACCACGTTGTGTTCCGCTTCGAGCTGGGTAGCGACGTTGGTCAGGTTGCTTGCATACTCAGCGTTGAGCACGGCATTCTGGTGCTTGAGCTGCTCGACCACGTTGTGTTCCGCTTCGAGCTGGGTAGCGACGTTGGTTAGGTTGCTTGCATACTCAGCGTTGAGCACGGCATTCTGGTGCTTGAGCTGCTCGACCACGTTGTGTTCCGCTTCGAGCTGAACGGTGACGTTGGTCAGATTGCTTGCATACTCAGCGTTGAGGACGGCATTCTGGTGCTTGAGCTGCTCGACCACGTTGTGTTCCGCTTCGAGCTGAGCGGTGACGTTGGTCAGGTTGCTTGCATACTCAGCGTTGAGGACGGCATTCTGGTGCTTGAGCTGCTCGACCACGTTGTGTTCCGCTTCGAGCTGAACCGCTTTAGATTCCAGGGTTCGAACGGTGTCAGTCTGGGCTTGCAGCGTGTGTTTGATTTGCTGTAACTCGTAGTTGAGCCGAAGTCGCTCGCCCAATTGCGCAAAAAACTCACGGATTGAGGCCGTTAAGTTGGGTTGTGCCTTAAACAGAAACTCAAGGCTGTGCGGATAATTGTCATCAATGGCGAGTACACCCAAACCGTGTCCATGCATGAACTTAAAATGTGGACGCTCAGCGGCAATTTCATCCCAAAGTTGCCAAACGCCAAAACTCGGCTGGTGTTCGTTAATATCATGCAACATGATGATGCCGCCTACGGCCATCAGCGGGAGCCAGGTCGCAAAGTCATGTTTCACCGCTTCATAATCATGACATCCATCAATGTGCAGCAAATTGATAGTTCCGGGCTGAAACTTTGGGGCTGCCTCATCAAAGGTGCTCCTTAGCAGTGTTGAGAACGATGAATAGAGTGGATCATGATACGCCACCAGGTTCTGATAAACCTCGGGACCATAAAAGCCAGCCTGGATATCGCCCTCCCAGGTATCGATCCCGTAAAACTCGGCGTCAATTAACAATTGTTTAGCAGCCTGACACATACTACAATATGATACACCAGTATGAACGCCCAGTTCCACGAAACGTTTTGGCTGAATGAGTTCTATCGCGAGCATTGCAAACGGTACGTGAGTCCACCAAGAAGACATTTCAACACGTAGCGGTGCTTGGTATAGAGTAGGATGGATCAGGGGATTAAACTCGTAAACTGGGTCCATAGTTCCTCGTGATTTTGCAGTTCAATCACCGCACTTGGCATAACTGCGATCTATAGGCTGACGATTCGGACAAAGAGAGAATGAGATAGTCGAGAACTGTATTACAGTTATATTGTCGCAAATTCTGTTCTGTGAACATGCTGTCCTGCCTTTCTATTCGCTACTTCTGGCAGGTATAGCATGTTCGTCTTATTGTGCATAAACTCTCATGTACGACCAGATCGCTGCTTGGAATACCCAGGTCGGCGATGGCTTGCGGTAAACCGGCTTTTTGACTGACCCGACAGTCGCTTTTGAGCCGAGTCAGCCACTGCCAAGCCAAGCCGCGCAGCTTGAGGTTGTCCAGGCTGCCGTACCAGCCGTCAAAGGCGACCAACGCGGGTTGAAAGCCGAGTTCTTTGGCGAGGAGCACCATGGCGTGGAAATGGTCGTTTTTGTCCAGACCATCCTGAACTTTGTAGTACAGCCGAAAGTCACACGGCAAGCAACCATTGCCATCCGTCCACACCAAGCTAATCAGATTGATGCCCTGCGCGACCGCGTGGTGTCTGCCAGCCAAATGGCGGGTCACCATCGCCATTTGGCTGGCACATGGTTTATCTGGCGTTGTGCCATCGATGACCACCATCCCACTGCTCAACTGGATGCAGCCCTGTACTTCGGCCCACAGCGCCGCGCTATCCGGCGGCAAGCGTTGCAGCAGCCGCGTGTAGGCGTCCGCGTGGCATTTACCGTACTGAACACCGTCTGCGCCACGACCAGAAAGTTGATGGAGTCGTATTCGTTGCACTTTGGCCTGTTCATGCCCTTATTTTAACGTCTCGCCTCACCTGCGCAACGTCTATAGATTATGTCACTTGTGCTGGCAGATCGGGTGTGAACAGCTGCGTCCATTTTTCGAGTGAAACACGTTTAAATGTTTTCACGGATACAATCGACCACAGGTCGGACTAACATTCGTCCTTGCGAACACACATCACGCAAGGATAAGAACAGCGATGTGTTTGGGTACTTATGAGACACCAGATTGAACAAACGAAGTCCCAGTCAGGTCCGAGCAAGGCCAGCGCTATGCGTCTCATCGTCGCAGGCCTGACCATGCTCAAACAGGAAGGCTTCGTCGCCACGTTTGCAAGAACACTTCTGTGGTTAAGAGGTGAACGTAGGTATGAGCGCCGCAGCCTAAATGACGACGTTTACCGCGAGTTTCGAACAATGTTTGAGCCATCAAGACAAGACCTTGTGCAACAACGTTTGGAAGCAAACACCTGGACTGTGCGACACCGGTTAGGAATCATTACTGCGATTGATGACGGATCTGCTGCTCTCTTTAGAGAAACAATTGCTTCGGTGCAGGCACAAAGTTATATGCATTGGCGGTGGTATATTGCTGATGCCAGTTCAGATGATTCGATATGGCAAATGATTACCGAAGCCGCCACCTTAGATTCCCGGATCAGTCCTGTGCGGCTACCTCAGAATTTGGGATCCTCAGAGAAAACAAATGTCGCGCTGCACATGGCTGACACCGTGTACGTGGTAATGCTCGAACAAGGTCATGCGCTCGCACCATTTGCACTTTACTGTGTTGCTCAACTATTACGCGAGAATCCAGAAACTGATTTCGTGTATTCTGACGCGGATACGATGGACGACAAGGGGCAACGTTGCGAACCATTCTTTAAGCCCGTCTATTCACCTGAGATGATGCTAAGTTTGAATCTCCTTGATCACCTCAGTGTCTTTCGTCGTGATTGGCTGGATAAGATTGGCTATTTGAATCCTGCTTTCGACGGTGCTCAATATTGGGACCTGTATCTGAGGATCATAGAGCGTACAAACAAGATCCAGCACATTTCAAAGGTGCTTTACCATCTGCGGGAAATATCGGACTCAAAAGCACCAGCCCGAAACAATATGACCGATATTTTAGACATAGAACGCAGCTTATTGACCGCACATCTGGAAAGAACTGGCCTTCGTAATATCCGTATCGATTTTCCGCCAGTAGACAATAATCATTCAGTATGCCCAAATATCTCCTGGGATTTGACAGCACGAAAACGCATTTCAATCATCATTCCCTCACGCGACAATGCGTCACTACTGAGCCGATGCCTCAACAGCCTGTTTTCTCTCACTATCTACGAAAACTATCAAGTTGTTGTTGTAGATACAGGTAGTGTAAACCCAGAGACTTTCGCGCTATATGACCGATATAGTCTCGATCCGAGATGGAAACTTGTCTTCTATGAAGGTGAATTTAATTTTAGTCGAGCTTGCAATTTAGGATCATATGCCGCCGATGGCGAACTATTATTGTTCCTGAACAATGACACCGAAATATTACATGGTGACTGGCTACAGTTGATGGCACAATGGTTTGAACTTTCCGAAATCGGAATCGTCGGCCCGAAATTACTTCACCCGGACTGTAGGGTACAGCACGCTGGAGTAATTGTCGGCTTTGGAGGGCTGGCTGATCACCTATTTGCAGGAGAGCAGGAACAAACCTGGAGCATTTTTGGTAGTGATTGCTGGTATAGAAACTTTCAGGCAGTTACTGGCGCCTGCTTGCTAATTGCGCGCACGCTATTCGACCAGTTACATGGCTTCGACGAGAATTTCAAATTGAATTTTAGCGATGTTGATCTGTGTCTTCGTGCGCAAGCTGCAGGATTTCGCACGGTATACACGCCACATGTGCGCTTAATTCATCAAGAATCCGCAACACACCAAGGGCATATCCCGCGCGGCGATTTCGAACTTGCCAGTGCCAACTGGCAAGCCGAGCTTCAAGCTGGCGATCCCTACTTTAATTCCAATCTCAGCTACCGACATTGCGTCCCCGAATTGCGGCGTGACCGGGATGACACTTCAGCAGTTCTCAATGGTGAAATGCTCAAGCGTTTACCGAACAAGGCAATTATAGACTTACCAGACGATTTCACGTGACCTTAGGGTCCGGAAAAGAATAAATTTCTCTCCAGCCACATCAGCGCCCCGGTGCGCGCCTGGCTGGCTGACCATCCCCGGGTCCATCAGGTCTTTATCCCCAAACGAGCGTGTTGGCTCAATCTGCAAGAAGGTTGGTGGCGACTCTTCCGTCGTCAGGCCCTAGCTGGGCAGACTTTTGCTGACCACACCGAAATTGAACGCTCTTGCCGCCTGGCCACCCACCAGATCAATGCTCGGGCCAGGCCCTGGGTCTGGCAGCGCCCTGCGCCAAAGCCCCGCCACTATCGCCGGACCTTTGTTTACCGTATTTGAGGAATGCAGCATTAGGCAGTTTGTGTCTCCGCTGTCCCCACTGTCTCCACCTCAGAATCACAGACTGCAAAAACGAATTTTATAGCGGTTAGGTTGTCCCCACTTGTCTCCACTGTCCCCACCTGGATCAAGCTCGGTGTGCAGATCATTTTTGATACCCTAAGTTTTTCTGATTTTTCAGTAGAAATGCACTGTCCCCATCTGGGGACGCGGGGACAGTGGGTACAGTTCAGCGGGCGGAAAACTGGCTCAGGTGGCCTCGTTTCCGGTGGTCAATACCTGGGCTTTCAGCCGCCACATTCGCGTCTTGCTACCGCGCAAACGTAGCTGTACGGTCAGGTGACGATCTTCTTCGCTTGGTATCAACCAGCCTTCATCGCGCAACTGTGCGCCGATAGCGCCGACGGTGAACTTGAGCGGCTGCACGCGGCTAACCTCACGGTAGACCAGGTCAGGCATGAGGTAGATGTACTGCTCGGTGCGACAGCCGACAATGATACAACCTGGGCGGGGTTCTTCTGGGTTGTGCGGGTCGGCGGCAAGGATCACCTGACCATTGGCGAGAAGTTGCCCCAACACGTCAAGAAACAACTCACTGGCGCGTTCCTGGCGCACCGCTTTGGCTGTCTCCACAATGGTATCCTGCCATCCCGGTAAGACCTCGTCACAACCTTTCGCCTCAAGAAAACGGCGAAGTAGGCGGTATACTGTGACCAATACTGCCCAATTCAGGATGATGCGCCCGGTGCTGCTCTGGTTGCCGATGGTCGCGCTCAACTTCTCCTGATAGCCCCTGACGCTGCTGGCATAACCGTTAGAGAGTTCTTTCAAGAAGGTGCTGGGCTGAGCATTGGCCTGCTGCGCTATCCATGCTGCAAAGTGCGTGGTAAAGCCTGAGAGATGCTGGCGATATGGCTCAAAGCTGGACAGCGCTTGTTGGCAGGGATCGCGCTTTTCCCATGAGGGAACATCCAGCACGAGCATTCGCGCCAGCACCGACGCTTCGCCTTCGATGGTCGCCTCGCCTGTACTGAGCATCAGTCCCCGGCAGGGCCGCTCCTGGCGCAGCTTGGCTTCGCGGGTCAGCCGTCCACGTCCCATACCCCGCGAATAGCCTTGTAGAAAGCGCGTGAAGGTGCGCTCGTCCACATAGCTTGGCTTGTAGTCGTCTACCCAATACACCGCGTCCGCCAATGCATAACCAAGCGTTTCAACGGTGTTGACAGTATCGCCCCACTGCGCGGGCGGCGTGTCGCGGGTGAAACTGCCGTAGAAGCTGGTCAACAGCGCCGCGATTTCGGATTTGCCGCTGCCGGTTGTCCCCGACAGCTGCAATGCGGGCTTGGGCGCAGCCGCCGGAAACCAACGCTGCACGATGGGTAGCAACGCGAACGCAAGGCAGGCCGGAGCCAGTTCGCGGGGCAGCACCTTTGTCGCTGCCTGGAATGCGGTCAAGCTATCCTCCCAACTGCTCCGCCCCAACGCATAATCGCGCAGTCGCGTACCAAGTTCGACTTGTGGCTTGTCGTTCAACGGGCCATTGTCACTGATGCAAGCGCCTGGGGAAACATAAACCCACTGCCCATCAAGCTGCGTCCAACCCATGAAATTATGATGCGTGCGGCGCGGGTAATCGCCCGATAGTTGAATGATGGCTGAGGGCAAGTGTTTGGTCATCCGGGCACGGACGGTGAAGGCTTCTCCCGCTGATGCCGCGATAAAGCGGCGCAAGGCTGATTCGTCGCCAAACAGTTCGCTTGGCACGGAAAAGTGCAGAACCCGCCCATCACCCTGCAATTCCACCTGGGCAATATGTTCCACTTCGCCATCATCGTTGATCTGGCTAGTCCCTTCGACAACACGGGCTATCCAGGGGGTGATTACCTCATCGACAATACCGCGCATGGTCTGGCGGCGGTAGACCATGTAATTGTCGATGATCAGGTATTCTTCCATATTCAGCTTTCTTTCCTGGGACACCTGCGCCGAATGGAGCGCCCGCTGCGCCTGCCGATACATGCGGTCAAGGGCGGTTGTTTTCAAGCCAATGGCGACGCACAAGGTCTTGAGGCGCTGCCGCTCTACTGCCCATTCAACCGGGTTGAGATGAGCGCAAGCGATCACTGCGGCGGCGATCTTCTCCGGAGTAGGTTGCTCCGAAGCAGGTTCTGACTTCGCGTAGCGATTCACGAGTTCATTGACCTGCTCTCGATCTTGTTGTTGCGACAAGGGATCACGGGTTGTGCGTTTATAGGCGCTGGCAATGGTGGCATGGGCTTCCCGCTCACGACTGGACAAGTTCTCGCCATTCCCATCGGCCACATAACGCGGTAGAAGCTGCGCATCCGCTTCAGCCTGTGAATAGCCTGCATCTCGAAGCTGGCAGGCTGCGTCGAACAGCGCATTGTTCCGCGTACCATCTGTCGCGCCGTGCGCCAGATAATCCAGTGTCACGCGGGGCAAGCGTTGGTGATCTGCCTGGTTGAACAGTCTTGCGGGTTGCTCGCTTTTCACATCGAGCCACGCGAACTCCGAGACGGGGCAGCGGCGATCCGGCGCAAATTCAAGAACGGTAACAATTGCTCCGCCGCGTTCCGGTTTGGTGTTGACTGACTCCGGCAAACGCATGATAGAGGCAACGGATTTGACGTATTCCGGGTCAGCGCCCAACGCACAAAACAGGCCGCGTAGCAATCGCGCTGCATACTCCCGATTGGCCTGATCGGTGAGCGCAAATGGCTTGGACAACAGCCAATAAGCGTGCCAACCGCCGCCACTGTCCACGATGATAGATGGCGCTGGCGTGAATGCCCTCAGCTTGGCAAGCGCCGCTTCGCGCCGGGCTGGATCATCATCGCAATCCAGATCAACCCACAGCGCGGGTAGCAAGGCCGCTGCCTCGGCGTTGCCTTTCTGTTTGGTGCGTGGGCAAGGCGCAAAATATAGGCTGTAACCGTCGCGGTTAAGCTGGTCGGCTTGTCTGAGAATCGCCTCACGCTTTTGCATGGGCATCCACAGCGTTTTGACCTGTTTACTGGTTGGATGAATGCAGCGAAGTTCCAACCACAGTTTCGGATCAACGTTACTGTACAACGCGTCGAGAAAATCGGCGCGGGTTGTTGAAACCGCCTTGTCAGGCGGGGAATGATGTGTCATACTCTATATACCTTTTTGAATTCGTACACAGAGGACTTGAGCGTTGGGTCGCCAAACTTCGCGCTCCTGTCCTCTGTGTACATTCATGTCACAAATCTAGCGACCAATCCCGCGCTGGTTGGATGTCATTCTTACGCTCGACGTATTCCGGCTCGTCGTCCTCAATCTCCATCTCGTGCCGGTTCACTACGTCCTGGGAGAAAGCTTCCAGCGCTTGCAATGTGCGATATTCGGCAAGGTAATCTTTGAAGATGTCCGCCATGTCCTGCGCGGTCTGGTGATCTAGTCCGGCGATCAACGGACGAAATTCGACCTGCGCTTCGTCTGGGTCTGATCCATCGCTAATCTGGCGTGCATCGGGCAGATAACGCGCATAGTATCCAGCAGCGCTGCTGTTCTCGTCAGTGCAGCGCACGCCGGCCCAAATGGGCGCTTCCTGACCGTCTTCCTCAATGCTGATGCCGTGAGGCGGCTCTGCCTCGACCACTGCCCACTGCTCCTGGCGAATTGCTTCGAGGTCGTCAAAGCGCTGCTCCCATTCAAGGCCAACGTAGCGATCCATGAGCGTTGCCATCACGTCCTCAGTGGTGCGATGCAGTAGTTCAATGTGGTTTTCCCGTTTGTTGCGGGAGAAAAACAGGTTCTCGCGCTGCCCCTGTCCTTCATCGAAATACGTTCCCGGCAGCATGACGTGCGTGTGGGGATCGTGCAGACCGGGAGACTGTGGGTTCTCGCTGTTGCGGTGGTGCAAGACGTAACTGGCCTCGACACCGCTGTCAATGCCTCGTGCCGCAAAGAACTGTTCAAGACTCTTCTCGGTCAGTTCGCAAATGAACTGTTCCCTCTGTTCGACAGGAGCCATGTGGATCAGTTCGGGATTGGCATTGAATACAAGCGTAAAAGCCAGGACATGATCGCTTTTGAAGGCTTCGCAGCGCTGCGCCACGTCTTGCAATGTGCGGCCCAAACCGAGGTCGTGCCAGCGTTCCACGCCGCCAGGCTGCTTGATATGTCCGGTGCGCCCATCGCGGTAGGTCAGGTAACGCAGCAAGCCCTTCTGCCGCTTGCTATCGTCTAGCGGCGTCGGCTTCTTGTACTGCACGTTGGCAACGACCATCTGCTTGCGGTTCATTTCGACTCACAGATTAGGGCGCTGGTCAACCGAATTTCCGCCTCTGGAAACAGGTTAGGCATGAAGTCGCGCAAGACCGACTCGACGGCTTGCCGCGCTGCTTGTTCGGTTTCGGCGGGGATTCGCAGCGTTCCCATGCGATAGGGTTGATCACCTTTCCACACTTCATAGTCAATGACCCAGGCAGGTAGCGCTTTCGGCACTGCCCATATTTGCGCTCGGCGTTGGCTCATCTGCGTATCCTTGCTTCCAACCAGCCGATGAACTCGGTCACTTTGGTATCGAGGTGTTCAACCTTCGCGTCCACTTCGGCGATCTTGCCCTCCACAGCTTTTGCAATGGCCTTACGCGATCCGGGCAAGTCGTCTTGATGCAAGAAGTAGAATTCCACAGCATCGCGCACGACATCTGCCTTACTGAGCGGCTGCCCCTTGCGGGCACGGACACGGACAACTTCATCCAAACGGCGCACCTGGTCAAGTGTAAAACCAACCGAAAGACGTTCGGTATACTTCGAGCTACTCATCTTGTACATGCTCCTGTTTGATCGCCGTATACAGCGCTTCGGACGGACGAAAGCGGATCACGCGGCGTTGGACAGTTGTGGGGGCGTTCTTGCCAAACTTCTCGATGAGATGTTGGCGGATCACGCCCGTCGCCTTCAAGTCGTGCGTTTCGACGTATAACTTGCCTAACCCGCCGATGTGGATTTCGCCGTTCGGTTTGGCGAACTCAGTGCTCCACAATTCAGCTAACACCTCGAACATCTCAAGTACGTCGCGCCGACGTAGATCGGGCAGGCGGCGGGCGATTTCAGCAACGATTTGACGGGTATTCATGTGGTTCAGTTCTCCACCACTGATGCGAAGTGGGTGTACATCACTGCCTCAAAACGGCTGGTTGGCTGCACATAGCGTTTATGCGGTAAAGTGCATTTCCCGGCGGACGGTTCACCGGACGGCGGGTGTGCAGGGGCGGCTCGCCACCTGCACATCGGTGGGCAGCGCCAAGCTGGTCCACCGCCCCCTCGCGCGCAGCGCGAGGCCAGCGATTTAGCTGGCTCGCAAGCCCCGCGCTGACACTTCCCCGGAAAACCTGTCGGTGCATGGCGCGGGGCGCGAGAGCGGTTCGCTTTGCGAACCGATGGGCGGCGTCAGCCGTCCATGTAAAGCAGTCAGCGGTCGTTTCTGGGTTGTTGCTTATCATGTGTGCTGTACCACCTTGCATTTCGCCGCTTGTTTCACCAAACGTTCTGGCGCATCTTCGTCCTGCGTCGTTCTATCGCTTCTTGTTCCAGTCTGGGTACATCTTGCTGTTGGACGGCAAGTGTTTCAGATTGTGAAACAGGTTGTGCGACAACAATCTGGCCCATGAGCTGCTCAAAATAGGTCGGCAGCTCCGACAGTGCGTTGCGTATCCAGTTGGTATCTTCACAGACTTGCGTAAGCTGCCCATTGGAGCTGTGACCATTTGACTTGAATGGGTGTCAAGTGATCGCTTCACGGATGAGATGTCGCAGGGTGTCACTCCGCTTGCCTTCTGGCAAACTCTCCCACCAATCAAGAATGTTGGCGTCGTCATCGCAGAAGGCTTTGAAGCCGATTGTCTTGCTTTGCCGAGTGGCTCGTTTTCTGCCCATAGGCGGCTCTCCGTGTGCTTACGACCGTTTCCAAATCGCGTTCCAACCAGTTACGACCGGGCTTTGAAATGCGCATAATTCAGATAGCCCCGGGCGTTGGCGAGCTGCGGCTGACGCACGAGCCTGGTTTGTTTGTACGCCTCAGAGACGGTTTCATGCACGAAGTTAGCCCCACCGCCTGACAGGTAAATTACATCGACGGTTTTGCCCGCTTTCCATTTCTCGCCGATCAGGCTCAACGTGGCGCTGCGCAGCGGCTCAAGTGCTTCCCGGACTACAGCACCGTAATCCACGATCTCGCCGCTGGCTCGAAAACAGCTGGTCTGCAAGACTTCCTCGACCGTTTTGTAGGGCATTTTCTGACTGTAATCCCGTTCCAGCGCAGCATCGATTCGCTCAAGGGCGGTATGCACCCCGCTCTCGGCGCTGCCACTCTCGACATCGATATACATGCCGTCGTCATCGAGAGCCAGGTCAACGGTGTACGTACCTACGTCACACACGCCCGTGCGCGTATAGGTATGTCCTGGATTGATATCTCCCTCTGGCGTCAGAGTTTGGGCATAAAGCGTTCCATAAGGCTGCGGCATAACCATCACTTCACCGATATTGGCGACCATCTCGACCGCATCGGTTTGAATGAAGTGTTGACCGAAAAGTACCGCCTTCAGTTCGGCGGCATCGCGCATGTGATCCACCGGAAGACCCGTCGCAATACGAACGTGTATGGCATCGCCGTGCTGAACACCTGCGAGCAGTTTGCCAATCGCGACCTTTGCCAATCGCAACCGAAAGATATTGCCGATGGTCATCTCGTTGGCCGTCCGCCCACGTAGCCGAAGCGATTCCCCTGGTGGTAACTGGCTCAGAGCCAGGTCGCCGACGAACCAGTGACCTTCCTCGTCGCTAAGTTGTTCGCCTGGATACCGAGTCGCCAGTTCCTCAGCACGAAATTTGATTTCTCGGGCATGGCCGCATACGGATGGGAAAGTCACGACCTGGTCTTCGGTCACGGCTTTAACTACCCCATAGCCGATATCCAGGCCAACCGTGATGACACTCTCTATTGAAGTTTTCTGCTGTTTGCCGGACATTTGCTTCCCTCTGTCTGCAACTTATGGAGCGAGAACGGCTGCCTAGGCCTCAAAAGGCGAATGCCCCTCCGTGCACTGCTCTGGTGTGCGCACAAGGAGGGGCATGGTAAGATATGCCTAGCCTTGCGCTGGGCTTTCAGCGCAGTGGTCAGACGCCTCGGTGGGGCCGGAATCCCGCTGAGGCATCTCTATTTAGGTGAGGGCTGGTCATAAATCAAGCAGCCCGCAGAAAGGCTTTAATGCCAATGCCAACGGGCAGATGATGCTCATGTTGGTAGAGCAACACGAGCTGGTAAACGAAAATTGCACCGAGGGCCAAGAGTTGAGAACGATTCAAACCCTTGACAGGCATTTGGGTATGCCAATTGAAAACGGATTTGAACAGGTTATTGAAGGGTTCAATGGCTTGAGAGCGCAGTTTATGGAAAATGCGACGCACCTCAACACCATCATCGGTATGGGGATACTTGCCACGCCGGGTTGCCACCAGCAGGCGGTTATCACGCTCACAATCTTGGCGCAAGTCAGGGTCGTTGTAATGCGTATCGCCCAGCACAAAGCGCACTTGTGCAGGCAGTTGAGCCAGCAATGCAGGGGCAACCCTCGCATCATCCGTATTAGCGACGGTCAATTGCGCCGTCAGCGGGATCCAGACCGAGCCAACGGCGACAGCCAGATGGAGTTTCCAGCCATACCACCAGCCGTGCCAGCCCGATTTGCTCCATCCAGCCTCGGTATCGATGCTGGTGTGGGGCACTTCGCCGCGCTCTCGATGCTTTTTATGCCAGACCCCACCTCCCGTTTTGAGCGCTGTGCTGTCCAGCGCCGCCGCATGTCCTTGCCACTGCCACGGACGCAGCAATTCCACCAAGTCTCGCCCCAAACAGCCAATCAAGCCCGGCAAGCTCTCCGGCAATTTCTTCAGACGGCGTTCCCAGGTTCGACGACTTGGGAATTGACCGTTTTCGCACAACAGACAGCGCAAGTCTTGGCTGACATTATCCTTTTGTTCAAGGAAGGCCAACAAGGCACTGGCACTGTACAAACGGCGGACAATCATGACCACTAAGGCTTTCACTATCAACCGATCTGAGTATGTCCTGGGTTTTCCTCTGCCGCGTTTGCTCGGTTCGCTCGGCATCGGTAGCTTATCCACCAACTTCACTAAACTGACAAGCAAGCTATTTCCGGCTACCATTATCCTTGCATCCTGGATCAAGTGTGGTAACTCAATCCTACGGATGCAACCGCACTTAGGCTATCCCTTTGTGCGGTTTTCTATGGTTCTCTATGATTTATGACCACCTCTCATTTAGTTGGCGTGCAGACACAGGGAATTTGGCTGGGAATCCAAAAGCGCCAAACCATTCAGATAGTTTGACGCCTGGCGGAAGAACGAGTATTGTGGTTCGAGCGGGAGCGACGGGGTTCGGACGATCCTGTGTACAAAGTTCGGCTGGTTCCGCCTCTCAAGTCGTGGTGGCGTGGAAATCGGTTCAATAACGGTCACTAGAACTTTAGCGGGACATACCCCATGCGGGAATGTATCGCTAAGTCCTGCATGGGGGATCCCATATTCGAAGAAAGCAGGAACCCATGAACGAAATGATCGAATTGGAAACGATTTACCGCCAAGAACGGCAGCGCTGGCTGCGTGAGGAAGCACCACGAAAGTCCGTCCGTGACGTGATTGCTGAGAGCGTGCCATACTGGATTGTGCTTGTTGCACTGGTTCTATATGGCTTGTCTGCACCGCACACAGCGGGGGTGTTTGATAAGCTCACACCAGGCTGGGGCTTTATTGCTCCAATTGGTGTCGAGTTTGGGCTTCTGTATTCAGCCTTCAGGCGACGGCTTGCCAAAGAGAGCGACCAGGAACTCCCCTGGACACTCTGGGCGCTGGAAACCCTCTTGTTTGTGACAGCTATGTTGGTCAATGGCGCAGGATCGTTCACTTCGGTAGTCGCAGCAACTAAGCTGGATAATTTGTCGTTTGCGGCCATCCTGGGGCAATTCGGGCAGCTACCCGCTACCAGCCAGGCAGCGCTGATCATGGCTGGATTGAGCGCATTTATTATCCCCATTGGAACCCTCGTCGCTGGTGAAGGATTGGCGCAACTCGTGCTGGAGCGGCATATCGGCGTCGATTACCGTGAGCAGGGCTGGCGTGAAGTGGCGTTTATGGTGGTCTATCGCGCAGTTTTCGTGCGTTACTTGCAGCAGGGCCTTGATCAACGCGAAGCGCGCTTACGTGCGACTACTGAGGTCAGGGGCTATCTCGGAAAGGGCAGTGTGTCCGGTGTCCGGTTACTGTCCGCTCCGAACGGACAGAACGGACAAGAAGCGAACGGACAGGCAAACAATGGCGTCAAAGCTAATGTGCGAGCGTACCTTGCCGACAACCCACAGGTAGCGCAAATGACGGTCAATCAACTTCTGTCCGTTTTGAACGAACAGGGTGTCCGGGCCGGGCGGACAACGGTTGCTGAGGCCCTCAAAGAAGCAAAGGCAAAGATCAAACAGACCGCCTAAATCCCTGGAAAACACGACCAACTGAACGGTAGAGGAGGGTTAAGCTGGGACGAAGGCCCGCTGGCCCTCCTCTTTTCCTTTCCTTGACAGAGCAACTGCCTCTATGCTTTGATGGATCCACTATGGCATCCATCGAAAACCCAACGCCTTCTGACAGTCAACCCGTTCGTCTCCAAGAGGTGGGGGAACGAGAATGCTGTAGGGGCACCACAATGCCCTAGCTCTGCCCTCTGTTGCTGGCCTCTCGGTTCTGCTGAGGAACGGTCACCTTATGCCGCACTTCACACACCGACAGCCAGCTTCAGTGGCTGTTCAGGCCACAATACGCCTCCACTAAGAACACAATATTCGCCGCAGCCAAATGCAACGCATAAGACGCAAGATATTCCGGAATTACCACTGAAATAGGACCTGCACCATGTCCGCTTGTCTTGTTTCTGATAGTCGGCAAGCCTTCCATTACGGTACGAAGCCCGGTTAGATGATTGGTAAGGCTTTTATCCACAAGCCCGTTGTCGATGACAATCTGAATTAAACGTCCTGCCGTATCAGTTGGAGCATACGTCCAGCCTTGCTTCGTGCAAATTATTTTCAGGGTACTTTCGAAGGCTTTGAGGGCCTCGACGATTGCCTCCGAATATCGACCATGTCGGTAGTGCTCGTGGGCCTTCATAAACTCATCAGACGGACCTTGAAACGCCATCCTATGGAGAAGTCTTATAGCTGGCTCCACGGCCTCCGCATGAATGAATTGGGAATCTTTTCTGATCAAGCTACCTTCGATGAATTCGTAGCCTATTTTGTGCTCTTGGAAGCGACGGTTAAGTTTCTGAATAGCCGCATCAGGCGATAAAGGCATAGCTACGCCCATACTCAGCAGTTCATAAGGATTCACTTGTGGAAACTCGTAGATTACCTTGAAACTAAGATCAATAAGGTCAAGCGCACATTGGGCATCCGCCGTTTGAATAAAGCTAACGCATTGTTCAAACGGATTTGGCGTTGAATCGTCGAGGCTAAATACGCCCATCTCATCCGTGTATATTTTGATAATTCTGTTCCAGGCAAGTTCCGTTGATGAAGTCCGCCCTACATTGAATGATACTTCATAGGGCAAAGTATCATGCCAAATATGCACAACTTGACGCCTAAACTCTAGCGAGAGGACATCATACTGATAGACTGCTGGCTGACCAGCTTCTAGCTGCTTCTTTAGCCGTTTGGAGTATAACTCAAACGTGTCAGACATAGCGTCTCCCTTCGCTCATCTTTTTACGGCATCTCATTACCAGTCAACTCGTTATGTTCACGCGCTCTTCCTTGTGGAGATGGAGAAGCCATTAAGAATTGACATGAGAGACTGGCATTTTGCCAGTCTGTTTTAGTTTTACCTGCGGTTTGCTTGGAACGGGTTATACCACAGATGTTCTATGGCGTACAGGGCAAAGGTGCTATATTGATACCATATGTCTTGGACAGAAAAAGGAAAACCTTCACCATTTGATGAGCAGCCCATCTCCGGGCTGTTTTTTCTTGATGGCGACCTCATCGCCCGCACGCAGCAACCAGATTTACCTCAAGATTGGGCACGCGGATTTCAGGGCCTCAAATACCCAGTTGTCATCTTTCCATCAGGCACCGAAGGCAGTGTTGTCAGCGAAGAAGGGGAGACACTGGTGTGTATCCATCGCCAGATGCGGCTACCGTATTTTTCAGATCGTGATCGTGCATACGAGCAGGCTACAACACTTGCCGAAGAGCATCAGACAGTACAGCGAGTAGGAGACGCTGGCGTGCTGTTGCGGCTTGACGACCCTCACAAACACATTCTGGTGACGTATGATAACCAGGCCAAACACATGATTGACCTGGACATCGTGGAGCCTGCAACGGATGAAGTCGAGCGCTTGCTACAACTCAAGGATGAACTCCTTGAGCGCTTTCATGCACTTCCCCCAGGGCATCAAGCGACAATGGGCTTGCTCATGGTCAAATCTATCTTGGCCGGGGAATGGGGAGCATGGTTTCATGATACCCTGACTACCCGATTTCGGTTAGGTGACACTGCGCACGTTCCCCCGTATATGTTCCAGGTAAGCCGTGACCATTTACGCCGTGTCCACGTCTCTGAGGACGAAATTGCAGCCCTTGCTGATTCGGACTTAATGACGATTGCCAGCCTTATTCACGAGCACTACATCACTGATGCGTTTTGGGATGAACTCGCCTTTATCACCGACCTGGTATTGGCAGGCAAGAAGCGCAAACCGTAGGGTTGTCTCATACGCCCCTGATTGTGCATTTAATTTGCCTCTGGATTTTCGACCAGTTAATATGCTATTTTGAGCTATGGCAGACGAAAAACCTTTGACTAAAGCACAGTTTGTGGCAGCCCTTCAAGAAATTGGCGTTGCTACAAAGAAGGACGTAGGCCAGATTGTGAGCCAGGAGATTGCAGCAAATGGGCTTGCCTCCAAAGAGGATTTGAAAGACCTTCGAGGGCAAGTCAAAAAAGATATTGACGATGCCCTCCATGACCAATTTGCTGAATATCACGCCGCTATGGTTGCCCCCGAATTTGAAAAGCTGCAAACTAAGATGAAAGAAGGCTTTATCCAGGTAGATAGACGCCTTTCCCGTCTTGAGGCTGATGTTTCTGCAATCAAGAACGATGTTCAGGGGTTGACTGAGGAACTTTCTCTTAAACCATCCAGGGTCGAGTTTAACGAACTGAAAAGGAAAGTCGATAAGTACCATCCAACAGCCTGATAATGGGAAAGGAAAATACTCAGCCCAGCGAAGGGTTTGGCTTTACTGAGCAGGAACAACTTTATGAGCGCATTAGCGATAAACGCTTCAGGGCGATTCTCGCCGACGAACGGAGCGCTATCCACAACGTTGAAGTGTCTTCAAATACCTTTGGTGAGTTTCTCTTTGTGACGGTGAGCCAACCAGTAGAGCAGGAGCGCCAATTCGTGACCTTTTGGGGCGCTGGTTATCACGAGTACCGCGAACGCTGGCTCACCACCGAATGGCGCTGGTATGACACCCAACAGTTTCACCATATGATCCCACAAAAGATTACCCCAGAGGACGCCCAGGCACTCATTCAGGCACGCCTTGACGAGATTGCTCCCACCGTCACTCCAGCAGCCCAATCCAAACGTGCCCAACTGTACGAGAAGATCGCGGATCTCACCGACGAGGACGGGGCAATTAGTGAGCTTGAAGATTTGGGGGTTTGGGATGATGAAGACCTGGAATAACCGTCACGTCACTGCGTTATGCCAATAAACGCAAATCCACATTGAGCGGCGTACCGCCGCCTGTCTTCTTTTTTCTCCCCCTTTGGTAGATAACCTTGCGACTACGCACCCCCTCAAGGGGGTGCTCCGCAGCTTGCAGGTGCGTTGCGCGGCAAGCATACCACAGTCGTGGGCACCCGCCGGTCAAGCCTTTTTCGGGCGAAGGCTTGTGCCGTCCGCAGCAGAACGCGCTTTGCGCGCCCTGCTGCTTGACTCACGCCCGAAAAATCACCCCGTCTTGCGTCGGGGTTGGCTATGACCGTCGCCCACGCTGTGGCCGCGCAAAGACAGCGCACCAGCAGCGCTGGCGGCACATGACGCGGCCAGTGAGAACAGTGCGTTCACGGTCATCCGGTAGACGACGGAACCCGTGACCAAAGAACGGCCACCAGCTTAGGCCGCTCATCGGGGCGAGATAGCATCCCGTTTTAGGACGCCGGATTATACGGCGAAACCCCGGTCAATGAGCGGTCAGGAGAAGCGGCCAGTATAGCTTGCGGGGCTTGCCCGGTACTGCCCAAACAGTACCAGGCAGCGACTACCTTGCAATCTCATGCGTCGTGCGGCGGAAAAGACCCGTCCTCGACGCGCTTCCGTGGCGTGAAAAAGGCTTTTTGCTACGAGCACGAGGAGCAGGATTGAGGGGTACTGACGCCAACGGTAAAAAAAGGCGTCAAGAGCCGCGAGCAGAGTACGAAAGTGCCCTACAAGGCCGGAACCCTTCCTCATTCGCCCGGCTGGTAGGTTGCTTACTCTTCACCATCGTTTTTATTCCACACGCCCGGTCAGCAGATCGGGCTGTTTCGATTCATATCCTCAATGAAAACGCCGCTCGTGTGAGGCAAACACACGGGCGGCTGCTTCTATCCCTTCTAGTGAAAGGAATAGTGAGATGTCAGTATATCCTCAAACCATCACGCGCGCCTATGTCGGCCCGGTCAACGTGGTCGGCACTGCCTATTGCTTTGGCGTAGCCGTGTACCTAGACCCAGAGACGCACAAGGCCGTCCCGGTGTATCTGGACATCGCGGGGCCAGCGACCTCAGTTGAGGCAGCCTGGGCACGCCTTGCACAAGGCAAGGAACTGACCATCGTACCCGACAATGCTCCTGCCATTTACCTTCAGCCGCCGCAGGCCGGAACGCTCAAGCGCTACCAACGGCGCTTCCCGGAACTCGCCATCGACCAGCTTGTGCTCGTTCACACGGATGCCGTGGAAGTGCCCGATGAGGGCCTGACCTTTCAGATTGAAACCAGCCGAGAGCAAGCCACAGCCGCGCTTGGCGCGCATGTCCGGGCGCTGGTCAAAGTCGCGGTATTTCCCGCCTGGCACATCTATCTTATGGAACAGGGGATGGCCGAACGCCTTATCTACCCCTGCACCTGTTACGGGGGCATTGCGGTTTCCGCTATCCGTCTTGATGCCAACCGCTGGACTGCTCTTATCGCTCGTGGGTTACAACAGAAGGAGATTTCGCTGTGACCAGGATGACCAGTATCGAAAAAGGCGGGTACTACCCGTTTAATCTGTCCCATATTCCCGCCCTGACTGCACTGTTTGAACCGATACCCAATGGCGGGAAGCTGTTAGATCCCTGTGCCGGCGAGGGCAGTGCCCTCGTTGCTCTTGCCGAGAAGCTCAACCTCACACCTTATGGAAACGAATTGGACAATGAACGTGGTGTTGCGTGCAAGCTCAAGCTCCCTAAAGGTCAGGCCGTCATCGGCGATATGTACCAGCTTCGCACGACGAGCGGCGCGTACACCGTTGTCTGGTGTAACCCGCCCTATACCTGGGATTCTGGCGACGACAAACGCCGCGAGTTTGCGATGCTCAAGCACTGCATGAAGTGGGTGGCTCCCCACGGCTTCATGCTGTGGGCCATCTATTCCCACCAACTCACCGACCAGGCAGCAGCGTATCTTGCCAACAACGCACGTCTTATTGATGTGTGGGCCATGCCGGGATTGCACCTTGAGACCTACAAGCAGATCGTGGTCGTGGCCCAGGTCGGCACACCCGACCAGGAGCCTGGACGTGTTACCCTGCGGCTGATCGCCGAGCGTCACGCTGGCTTTGCGCAACTCCTCGCTGCTACCGAACCACGTTACCACCTCCCAAGACTCACGACACCCAAAACCTTCCTATTCACGAGCAAAGTGCCAAGCGTTGAGGCAGTGCTCGAAACCATCTCCGGCGCAGGAGAAATGAGTATGCTCCAGATGCTCCTTACACCGCCCGAAGTACAGCCCATTCGCCATCCGGTTATCCAGCCCAAAGCCGGACAGCTTGGCCTGGTCCTTGCGGCTGGGATGTTTAACGGGCTGGTGGTTGAGACACCGGAGGGGAAAGCCGCCGTCCGGTCAACGATTGTCAGCGAGGAGCAGCTCGACCAGGCAGCCAGTGAAGAGCCGGATGAGAGCAACGAGCACACCTCCGAAAAGGAGGTCTACCGCACCACGCCAACGACAACGATCACCCTTCTGGACGAACGCGGCACAATCCGGGAATTGTCGGGAGACAGTGCGGTGGTTGACTTCATTCAGACCCACAAGCGGGTGCTTCTGGACTTTCTTGACCGCACCTACACGCCGCTGTACCACTTCGATTACGCCCCGTATGCAGAGGCCCTGGCGTACCCCAAACAAGGCCGCTTGTATGAGACACAAAAGCACGTCATTGCCGCCTGCGCAACGGCTTTGCAAGAGCGCAAAGGCGTCATCCTGGTGGGCACGCCCGGAACGGGGAAAACCATCATGGGAGCAACGCTGGCTGTTGCCTTGCAGAAGGACATGCGACCGGGGCAGGTGGTGATCGTACTGTGCCCCCCGCACCTGGTCGAAAAGTGGCAGCGGGAAGCCCGCGAAGCGGCTCCCAACATCAACGCCACGATTCTGACCAATGCCCAGGAGGTGAGCGCCTTCATGAAGACAGCCGAAAAGCACACGGGCAAGCTCCACATCGGCATCATCTCCCGTGAGGCCGCTAAAGCCGGAGAGGGCTGGCAGATTGCCGTTCATTGGCACAACCGCCGCATTGCCCGCTGGTCTCGAAGTGACGTACACCCAGCAAGCGACGGTGCGCGTATCGTGCTTCTTCGTGAGCCACATTGTCCCCGCTGCGGGGCGTTGATCGACGAAGGCACCGTGTCCCATACCGCAAAGCGGGACACACGGAAGGTGCGAGGAGCAAAAGCACATCGGAAGGACAACGCGACCCCTGCCAAAGAACAGTGGATCACCCGCGTGCCACGCTTTTGTACCCACTGCGGACAGGCCCTCTGGCAGGATACCCGGACGTTCAGTAAGCCCAAAGAAGGGAACACCTGGCGGAAAAACCCGCGTGTGCCCCTTGCCCAGTTTATTGCCAAACGCTATCGCAACCGCGTCTATCTCCTGGTCGGAGACGAGCTGCATGAGTGTAAAAGTGCGGCAACGGATCAGGGAGAAGCCCTCAGTGTCCTTGCCAACGCTGCCCACAAAGTGATCGGACTCACCGGAACCCTCTACGGCGGGAGTGCGTCAACCATCTACACCATCGAATATCTCTTTAACCCGACCATCCGTCGCTGTTATCCGTGGGGGAGCGGGCTGACCCGGTGGGTGCGGGATATGGGTGTCCTGGAGCGCGTCGTCACGTACAAACCCAACTACGACAAAGCAGGCGTCTACACAGGCAAACGCCGCATCGAGAACAAGCCCAAAGAAGCGCCCGGCTGCTCGCCGAGTCTCGTTGCTGAAATCCTTGACCACTGCGTGTTCGTCGATTTACCGGATATTGGCCGCGTTATGCCCGATTTTCAAGAAATTCCGGTTCCCATAGTACCGGATGCTGAGGTAGCGGCTCTGTACAGCGAGGCCAAGCAGAAGCTCGGCCAGTACCTCTTTCAGTGCAAGCTGGAAGGCGATGCGTCGGCTCTGGGCATGTACCTGCAAACGCTTCTTTCCTGGCCTTCCGCACCGTTTCGGGAAGAACCCTGTATTCACCGTAAGCGCTTGAGCCGCGACTCGGACGAGTTTTTGGAAATCCCGGTTCACACCATCCCGCCCCTTGATGCAAAGAAGATATACGCCAAAGAACAGTGGCTCCTTAACACGCTCAACGAGGAGTTGAGCCAGGGGAGGGGAGTTGCCGTGTTTGTTCGCCAGACGGGAACGCGGGACATTCAGCCGCGCTTGGAGCAGCTTATCCGCACACACGTCCCGTTTGCTAAACCCTTCATCCTCAAGGGGTCGGTTGAGGCGAGTAAACGCGAAGCCGTACTTGAGCGCCAGGTCGAAAAGGGTGTTAATGTGCTGATTTGTAACCCGATTCTTGTCCAAACTGGGCTTGACCTTGTGAATTTCCCGTCACTCGTGTTCTTTGAACCCATGTATAGCCTCTACGTCATGGGCCAGGCATCGCGCCGTGCTTGGCGGCTCATTCAGGACAAACCGTGTAAAACGTTCTACCCGTTTTACACCGACCTTATGGAGAACCAGGCCGTCGAACTGGTGGGACGGAAGACCCAGGCCGCTAATCTCCTGTATGGCAATGCAACAGGTGGTGGCTTGAGCGAAATCGCCAGTGGCGGCGGCGGCAACTTGCTATCGGCACTTGCCCAAAGTATTCAGGGAGATACGAAGGTTTCAGACCTCACGGCCCTGTTTGCCAGGGCAGCCGCCGCGCCCGTCGAGAGTGCGTGGTTTGCCCCACGCCAAGCCGTGCCAACGCTCGGCGATCCGCTCGTGGACTTCCTGGTGAAGGAATGCGGTGCTGTGGCAACGGAGATGCCTGTAGTTTCGGCTGTCAACCAGTTGGAGCCTGCTCCGAAGCCACCCTCCAGCGTGGAACCGACGCCACTGGTCCTACGTCCAGTCCCATCGACCCCCAAGCCCCGACGCACGACGCGGAACCTGCTCACCGTGCCCGATATGGCGGTCCCACCCCAATGGACGAATGGAGCGCAGCTATCACTGTTTGCCAGTACGCCCACACCACCCAAGCCCGTTCCTTCTGCTCCGAAGATTCCTCTGATCCCAGCAAGGCAACTCAGCTTGTTTGATCTCCACGCACAGTATGCGTAAAGGCCGTTATCGTACCCAGTAATGCTCATGTCCGGGCAGTCTGTCTCCGTATTGCAGGCTGCCCAACGTGGTATCCAGCCCCATTCCCTTATTCCTATTTCCCCGGATACAAAACATACTCGTTTTCTCGAAGACCACCGGCTGATCGCAAAGATTCTTGGTTACATGCGCGAGGGACTGACGAAAACCCAGATGGCCGAGCGCAAAGACGTCCTGAGAGATTTCTCACCATTTTTGCTGCTTGACTAGCCGATCTCAATATACTAAAATCCGTATAATGGCTCAGGAACAAGAGTGGACAATCGTTTTTTATACAACGGCAGAGGGGAGTGAGCCAGTTCGAGCGTTTCTCGAAAGCCTTGACCAGAAGACGCAAACTCGTTTTGAATGGTCCGTTGAGCAGTTGCGGGTGCGTAATACTCACGCGGCAGAACCACTGGTCAAACACATTGAGGACAAAGTTTGGGAACTGCGACGGGCAAGTAGCGGGAACATCTATCGCGTGATGTATTTCTTTTTCACTGGACGACAAATTGTGCTATTGCACGGCTTCCAGAAAAAGACGCAGAAAACGCCCCGCTCAGAAATTGAAATTGCAGAGAAGCGAATGGCCGATTTTATCAAACGAGCAGGAGGTGAAAACTAATGAGCAAGAAAGAAAAAAACTATTCCGATGCAGTAGAAGCCGGGAAACATTCCTATGAAGAATGGCGGAGTGAACTCCGTAAAAGTCCTGGATATGAGGAAATTTATGCAGAAGAAGCCGCCAAAAGTGAACTGTGGCTCGAACTGGTTGAAGCTCGCCAAGCCGCAGGGCTAACCCAAGTCGAAATGGCAAAACGCTTGGGCGTATCTCAGGCCCAGGTAGCCCGTATCGAAAAGCGCGGCTACGACGCCTATACCCTCAACACCTTGCGCCGCTATGTTGCAGCACTTGGCGAAGGTTTTTCACTTGAGGTCAAAGTAAATAGACCAAGAACAGCAGACGGAGAGGAGCCTTCTGTACCTCATTTGATTGCTTAACCTCATTGCCTGTTGACAGCGGCGCAGCGCGTCTGCTAGGCTGTTGCCATGTCGCCGGAGATCCCTCATGAGGAGCCACTTCTTGATCCAGAATCGCGCGCCCGGTTGCCGGAGCTTTATGGGGCAGAGGAGAAAGGACTGGACGCTCTTGCTCAGGTCAAATTCTTCACGCCTGACTCAAACTGGACCTGGTACGCGAGCGAAGCCTGTGTGCTACTGAAAGATGACCGCTACGTTCCGGTACAGGACCGAACCCTCGATGACCCGGAAGTAGTTGACATAATTTTCTTCGGTTTGGTGTCAGGACATGAAATAGAACTCGGCAATTTTGCGCTCTCTGAGCTTCAGGAAATTCGTGGACCGCTGGGGCTACCCGTCGAGCGAGACCTTTATTTTCAACCAAAAACGCTCAAGGAACTCAAGGCTCTTCATGAGCGAGGATTGACTGGTTGAAGGCTTGAGCGACAATATTTCGACGGTTAGGGATAACTTGAATATACCGGGGCTTTCCTCAGAAAGCCCTGCAATATTTGGAAGTAGAGAGGCAAAATTAAGGGGTTAGACATGACTGAAGCATTAAAGAACAATCTCATAGACATAGATCCTGCAAACCCTGAAATGGGCGAAGAAATTTATAAGGACCTTATCCGCCTATGTAAACTTGAACTTGTACCGTCTTTCCCACTAATAGCCTACGGTGTACACACGATTCCAGAAGATGTGGTAGAAACACTAGCCCGAATGCCAGAAGATGAATTTAATACGTTGGTCGATACATATCAAAAAGAAGTTTATATAACACCAACAAAAGTAAACGAAGAAACTGCTCCAAAAATAAGACAGGCAATTGTAAAATCTGCACCAGCAAAATGTCACGATTAGAGAGTATTTTTGACACTTATTCGTAGCAGCCGATAACAACTTCGAGGGGATGTGTAGTCCAAAGGTTACTGCTCAGGCAATTTGGAGGTTAAGCAGACACTTCGTAATTTCCTGCGGCTCGACCGAACTCAGGCGATTGGCAGATACACCTGAAAAGTACTCCCCGATCCCAACGTACTGTGCACCTCGATTCGACCATGGTGCATTTCGATGATTTTTTGGACAATAGCAAGGCCGAAACCAGTTCCAACAGCATTAAAATTCCGGGCTTCGAGGGACCGATAAGATCGCTCAAAGATATGAGGCAAGGCTTCAGGCGAGATACCAATGCCGTTGTCCACTATTGAAATATTAGCCTCATTTGAATTTGTCCGTGCAGAAACTGTCACGCATCCGTCCGCCGGAGTATAAATCAGAGCATTTTCTACAAGATTACCGAGTGCCCTTGAGAGTTCGTCAGCGTCGCCCTGCACATACAGCAACTCGGTGGTCACATCGAGAGAGAGGGTCATATTCTTTCCATTAGCCGCTGGCTGAAGTTGCTTAATCAGGCTGTCTAGTAGGACGACAAGATTCACTCTAGTGAGTGTAAGATTAGGAAGCTGTTCTAGCTGTGAGATCGCCAAGATATCGAGAATGTATTTTTCCATACGTTTCGTCTGATGGCGGATGCTGTCAATCTTGAGTTTTTGTAGAGCAGGATCATCTAGTTTTTCAAGCAAATACAAGTTCAGGTCCAGAATACTAAGGGGCGTTTTTAGGTCGTGCGAAATCGTGGTAAGTAACTCTTTAAATGCTGTAAAGCGTTCACGGTCGGCTGCAAATTCGAGATTCTGCTGTTCAGCCCGCTTACGTTCAGAGAGATCGTGCATAATTGTCGAATAGTAGGAAATGTGGCCGACCTCGTCACGATGGGCCAGGACCGTTTGTAAAACCGGAATTTCTTGTTTATCATGCGTCACTAAGACGGTCTCGCCTGTCCACGCTCCTGACTGTGCCGCAGCAGGCAGGGCCTGCTCTATCAGCATTTTCGCCACGTCCGGCGGATGGTAGTCAGGAATAGCGGATGTGGTAACATCTTTATTATCAGCAAGACCGATCTGTTTACGTCCAGCCTGGTTGATATAGATCACTTTACCATTTTCATCGGTGATTCCGACAAAATCGACTGTCGATTCTATAATACTAGCGAGGCGCACCAATGCATCCTGGGCGCGTTTGCGCTCTATGATCTCATGATGCAATATCTCATTTTGCTCTCGCAGAGCTTGTCTGCTGCGACGTGACTGTGCAAGGGCATACTTGGTGCTATAGGCTCCGATTGCAGCAACAACAGTTAGACTGCCAAATGCAGTCAAGGTGCTAACCAGCAGCCGAGACTCGGTTGGAGCAGGTTCCAAAGACACAAAGCGCCCGGTTATATTGCCAAAATATATTACGAGCACGGTCAATATGCAGATTACACCAAATGCTAATGTTCCTCTGCTTCCCACAAGGATAGCCGCTATGACCACTGTTACGCCGAGATCAAGCACAACAGGAGAATGCAGCCCACCACTTACCGCAATGTAATAAGTTAGGATACTCCAAAACAATAGGCACAGCCCAAATGCTGCCCAATATATATAACCTACCCACATTAACCAGCGGAGCGCCAATAAAAGTAGAATCGCTGCAACCCTATTCCACAATGTGGAATCGATGCGTGGATCTGCAAGAAATCGTCCCACTTCATTGAGGAGTAGAATAGAAACGAGCGCCCAAATTAAGATATTGACCAGACTGGCGATTCGCGTTCGTTCCTCATCGGCAAATTTAGGGGGGTATAGCCATTGAGGTAGGCGAATCCACATCAGCATTATTTGCCTCATTAGTCTGTTTTTGCAACGCTGACCTTGTGAACTCACGCCTATTCAATCAGCTTCCCGGCAACGACCTGTTCGGCGCTGCCGCTGGCGACAATCAACATGTGCCTGCATCCTTGCGCGGGACAGGTGCAAACCGAATTACTGATGAGACCGCAGGTGTCGCAGCACCAGCACATAAATATTTCATCTCAGGTGCGAGTGGCGGCCCTATGGCCGATTAGCCGGGCCAGCGATTATTTCGCTTTGTGCACGGTCACGTCGCCCTCGGTAATTTCGGGTTTCTCCAATAGATGCGCAACCGTTTTCTTAACCCAGTCCGCAGCCAAGCGGTTCGATTCATCAACCTGCGCTTTGGTCTCAAAAACGCTGATGGAGGCCACGACGCCATTGCTGGCATCGAAGGCGGAGTAGCTCAGGAAGCCTGGCGCTTTGCTAATGATCGGCACGAAGCCTTCGCGGACGTGCTGAAGAACTTCTTTGGCCGATGTTGTCTTATAGCGGCGGATGCTTGCGTACATTTTTGTTCCTTAGTGGCAGAAGGCTGTTCTGCCGGTACCACGAAAGGGGGTTCTAATAGAGCCTGCTTCATTGAGCCAGGCAGGTAGATCGGCTGCGACACCGCCGGAGAGACAGTGTACCGTACTTTGCTCTTGAGCGCCTGACCTATAGAATATGTAGAATATGGGTCTGTTATTCCTCACCCTCAACTTTGCAATTCTCAATACGAGGGTAAGCAGTTACCCTTCGAGCACGCTAAAATCAGGTTAACGCTTTTACAAATGCGCTTGCACGAAAAGGAACGTTTATTCTGCTACTTTTCTTCACTGAAAAACACTGCTAATACGACAATATTCCTTGTCGCTGACAGGGTTTTCAGTAAATTCTAATGACATCGCCCAAAACAACCGCATATCTCAGGGGTTCAACCACCAACCAAGACCATAAAAAATACGTTCGAGGTATTGCGGGTGCCAAACTCCAAAAACTTGGGTAAGAGCAGTGGATTGAGGAAACAATCTACGGTCGTGTGCCCTGGCGCAGGGGTCAAGTTGCCAAAATTCGGGTCTTTGGGGATTTCGGTGGTTACTCCTACATAAAACGGGTATCCTCCAAATGCACTGCGGTAGATAGTGATTGCTAGCTTGGCTCATTGCGATGCTCACGTTCCTGCACATCTTTTGGCACCGGCAAACAATCCCATTGCCAGCCCGTGTGCAAACGTTACGAGGTCAGGTTGAATATCCCCAGCAACGACGTCTTGCTGCCGTAGCTGCGTTTGGCGACCGTTAAATACGGCAAAATATACTGCTCGAACTGTTCCTGAGTTACACTTTCCGGGATAGTATTCATGATTTAGCCGCTCTGGCTAGGAGTTCTGCTCGATCGTGATGCGCTATCTCCTTTTCAAAATGTCTGAATCAGTTCTATTACAGCCGTAGTCAGGAACAGTGTTGGCGAACTTGAGTCAGGCCCAGTTTTGTTCCCATTCTTGGCTGAATGAGCCGAGATAAACTCTGCGAGAAAACGAGTTCACCAACACCATCGTCAGGTTGATTGAACCGATTATCAAACTGCATTTCGGCTGCCCAGTTGCATTTCAAATCCTATAAGTGGGTCAAGCAATTAGACAGTTGCTGTAGTGAAGGAAGTTTCCTCTGATGACTCAATATCAAGCCTACCACATCATTAATCAGCTTGCACCAGAAGTATTTGAAAAAATGTGCCGAAATGTTCTCATCGGACTTGGCTTTAAGCGAGCACGGAATTACGATACTACAGAATCAACGATCACGTTTCGGGTTACACTTAGACGCGAGTCGGCAGACCGAATGTTCCGTACAGAGGAAAACTGGCTGATCGTTTTTGGACGAACCCATGGAATGAAACAAGCACTGGACGGGGCTATTGCGAAAACCGCTCAAAAGGCTGGTATAGAATTTTTACTCGTTGTTGTTTTTGATGACATTGCGCCTACCATTGTAGATACCTTTTTCCAGCAGGCGGTCAGTGCAAAGATTTCACCTATACTGCTAACGGGGGATTTAGCGGTATGCTTGGCCCGAGATTATGCCCCAGGACAGTTCACCAAGTTACCTATTCCATCTTTCTCTTTTGAAAACGTTCGCAAGAGCATGAGAGAACAATCTGAAACGGCACCCTGGCATGATCGCTTCCAAGCGTTGAAAGCCCTCCCTACACGCGTAACACCGGGAACTGCCGCTTCTGTTTTGCAAGAGGCAGATGTGTTCCGAGCGACTTCTAAAACACATTCTTATCTCTTATTGGGTAATCCTGGTGCTGGCAAAACTACCAGTCTGATTGCGCTAGCTGCAGGACTTTCGGCGGCGGGTGGACGTACACCGATAGTTGTCCCGCTTAATCAATATGAAGGCGATTTATTGAAATTGCTCAGTTTATGGCTTGGCGAGGAAAACAACCCTCTCCCGAACGACATAGTTCAAGCGCTGCTCATCAGTGGCTCATTAGTTGTAATGTTGGATGGGCTAAATGAGGTACATCCAGACTATATGTTGAAGAAACTAGTTGAAGAGATCAACCATTTCACCAATCCGGAAGAGCAAACAAGCCGTTCGCAATGGATTGTGACTTATCGCAAATACGATTACCAGCAGGCCAGTAAACATAATCCACTAGAACATTTAGAAAAAAACCCTTGGGAACTACAACCGCTGACAGCCGATCTTATCTACCGGTTCTTAAATGATGAGCTTGGCGAGGGTGAAGGTAAGTCGGTCTACGATAAGTTGGGCGATACTGTTAGAGAGATCTGTAGAACACCTTTACTGCTAAACATGCTTGTTACTTTATATCGCGACTCGAATGGACATATTCCGACTCGCAAGGGTGCGTTATACCGTCGCTTCATTGATCTGCTGCTTGATTGGGGGGAACGCCCAACTGAGGCAAGGATAAAAGAGCAGATTTCGGGCATTTTAGGTGTGCAGCTAAGTCAACAAAGTTTCCACCAGCTGACAATTGATGCTCTTATTGCTCTAACAAAGGCGATGACGGCAACGGCAATTTCATGGGAAGATGCGAAGAAAGCTGTTTCTCAAGTGTTCGAATTATCGTCCAATCCGTTAATCGTTGCTAACAAGTTGCTGCAGTACCTACTTACTAAGACCCTCTTGAAACGCCGAGGCGTTTATATATCCTTTTTCCACCACACATTCCAAGAATATTTCCAGGCGTTTAGCATGAAAGATCTCACTGTTGAGGAGCTCATTCCTGAGCAAGGGGTAGAAGGAGTAAATCGAGAGGCCGTAGTATTCTTCGCAGGCTTAACTGATCGCCCTGATCTACTCATCGAACGTGCCTTGAAGGTTGATATTTGGCTTGCTTATGAAATGGCGCGTGATGTAACACTATCCTTGCCGAACGACCTTCTGCATCGTATCGCGAAAGTTTTTTGGGATAATACACTCGTGCTTGAAGGAAGGACCAATAGTTGGGTAGGAAGCCAATATGAATACGCAAGCGCTTTTAAATATCTTGTCGAACAAACAGGACAAAATCTGGAACAATTTGCCCGGCAAGTAACGCCTGACCGATCGGACGTTGCTTTTCTTGAAGAGTTGCTTCAGTACTACCAAGAATTGGGGGATGTTAATGCACAAAGTGAAATTGTTAAACGTTTAGAAAACGAAAGCAACAAAGAATATTCTGATAGTTTGATCTTTAGAATGGCCGTCGCTGCCTCAGGACGTGGAGACAACCTTGAGGCAGTTAAATTGTATACAGATTATTTGCAGTCCAATCCAAGCAGTGATGCTGCATTTGGAAATCGTGCAAACGTCTTCGAGGGCCTGGGGAAAATACAAGAAGCTATAAGCGACTACGAGAAGAGTCTCGAACTTAACCAAAACGCTTACGTTTCTCGAGCAAATTTTGCAACACTGCTCATAAACCAAAAACAGATAGGCAGAGCACGACTAGAACTTGAAAGAGCGGTATCACTCAATCCAAACTATGCTCCTGCATCATTTCATTTGGCGAACCTCCTAGAAATGGAGCAACCTGAAGCTGCATTGCCTTACTATGAGCGTGCGGCAACTGATGCGATTCATCCAGCCCAAATATTAAGATATTCCAGCAAACTGGCAGAAATTCAAGAAAAAACTGCTGATTACACTGGAGCAATTCGCTCTTTATATCGTCTAATTGAGCTAGAACCAACTTCAAAAGAGACAACAAACCGCAAGAAAAAAATCGCCATGCTCCGCCTCAAACAGGATGAAATCGCCAAGCAGCGTACTATCCGCGAACAACTCCTTGAGCGCAGTGAAGTTCCTCTATACACACTTGTCGAAACCTTTTTGCGTGCCGCAAGTTACGATATACAACATCCTACCTCGCGGTGGATGATCGCTCAGAATATCCGACCAAGTCAGTATTCAATCCTAGGAATCTCCTTGATTGATTCTCCACAACTTTCGGCAGGTATGATCCGTGAAGCCGTGGACACGCTACCTCCAGAGGGCCGGGATGCAGCTCACGCTATCCTATTTACTAATGCCGAAACCCTAGAATTCGAGGCTCGGATGCAATTAACGGCTTATCAACCTGAAAGAAACATTGCGATCATCACCGAACTTGAAGTCGCAGAGGCTATTTTGGACAGTGACCGGGCTTGCTACAACTTAGTTTTGAGGGCGATGCAACGTACTTCGCAGCGTGATCCGTTCAAGTTTACAGCGGTGGTCGAGGACACTACCAATTTCTATGGGCGGACCAGGAACATCACTTATTTATTGGATCAGATCGCCAATCACAAACCCATTGCACTGTATGGTATCCACAAGATCGGTAAATCCAGCCTTCTGCGGCGTGTGCAGCAGCGAGTTAATGCGTATATGCGAGAAATTACGCCCGTTTGGATCGAGCTGGATGCAACTGTTAAAGACGGTAATGATCTGTTTCGACTTGTTCTGGAAAAACTGAGTATAGATATCACCAATGATCACAGAATTACCATAGAAACGTTCCGATCTCGCCTCCGACAGTTTCATGAGCGTGAGATGCAGAAACGAGTCGTCCATTCGATATTGCTCATCATAGATGAATATCCATACATGATACCTGATAGCTTCGGACGAAATGGTCTGAACGATTATATTGAAATACTTGGTATGTTTAAGTCACTTCAGCAGGAAGGATGGTTCAATTTTCTGCCATGTGGCCGTTCATCGGCTTTAAGCAGGACGGTACAGTGGCCCTCGGGCGAAAATCCATTTGTAGGCATTTTCCAGGAAAGTTTCTTAGGTCCACTCAGTGAAGAAGAAACTAGAGAAATGGTCGTAACACTAGGTAAACGTGCTGGTATCGTATTTAAAGACGAGGCATTAGCACGTATTTATAGTCTAACAAACGGACATCCACTATTTGCCCGAACATTGGGGAGTTGGATATTGTCAGGTAAGAAAAAGCGAGAAATCTCTCCTGATGTCGTTGATGAGGCTGCAGAAGCATATCTTGCTGATCGAGGTGACCGAACCCTACTAAAGGCCATCAGCATCAACAACTTAGATATCGAAGAGCAGCGAATTGTTCGAGAACTTGCGCATCACTCTACTGGAATTGCCGCAGGTCAGTTACTTTCACCGAATGCGTCTCAAGAAGATCGAGAACGCCTAGTTGGGCTGTTGAATAATCTAGTGGATACCACGCTCATTATTCGCGAAATTCGTGAAGAAAAGCAACATGTACGTCATCGCTATGAATTGTTGCGGAGGGCTGTAGTTTTGGATATAAAAGAAACTCTTAACCTGTAACCTTCTACATTTCATTCTTTTCACCAACTATGCACGCTTTTTCACGCCGGATTCCTTTTGATAATGCGCGTCCCGCACGGCCAGAAGTCTTTGTAGGTAGAGATTTGGTTTTGCGCCGAGTAGTTGATGGCCTGAGCCACAGCGATTATTCCTTTGGCATCATTGGCGCTCCGGGAATTGGGAAAACAAGCCTGCTTCATGCCATTGACCGTGAGCTTACGGCTGACACTCATTATCAAAGCCTGATTCCATTACCGATTTATTGGGACTTTCAAAATCTCAATCATGAGAACGAGTTTCTCATAGATATCTTGCGACGGGTGCAGCTTTTACTGACTAATAAACCTCAGCTTACTGCTATCAACAGATTAACGTTCACGCAGGATATTGTGCAGGGAGGCAAATTTCGTGGCGTTTTGAAGGAGTTGCTAGATAACGCGTTCAACGTCTCAAAGCTTTCATTTCGGCCCATACTTCTTCTTGATGATTTGCATCGCGGGCAAAATATTGAGTGGCTGTCGAGAGCACTTAGTACTTTGCGCCCAATTGTTGCTCACCATCGTGAGTTGCAAGTAGTGTTATGTGGAGAAATGCCATTGGAACGAGAATTTCGCAATGATATTTCACCCTTAAGAAATCTTGTCACTGCTCAAATCACCTTGGGTGTGCTTACAGTTGAAGATGTTAACCGATTGTTAGTAATTGCCAAAGAGCTTGGATGGGAGGTTGAAGATCAGTGTGAAGTAGACCTTCATAGTATGACAGGGGGTCATCCTTACATTTTGCATTACTATCTATCCTCTTCGCTTAGCACTTATGGCCGAATCAATCGAAATACTCTCGAAAAAATTCACTACGACCCTCTAGTCCAATCCTGGTTAGCTAATATTGTAAAAGCGATGCATACAGGAGAAAGCAACCGTATGAATCCCTCTGATGAAGACAATGATAAGTTCCAACTGACAGCTTTCAATGCACCAGTACAACCTAAACAACAATCTTCTGCCAATGAAACTATAGGTAAGATCATTCACGAGACTGGCCGACTCCATGATCAGGGGCTGAGGGCTATATTACTCGCGCTCGCTCTGGTATTGGTCGCAGGTGTTCCATTCGTCCTGATTGTGCGCGAAGTTATTCAACTCTACGCGTTGATTGTTGTTGTGGTTTTGGTCTTCATTTTGGTGATTGCCACCATATTGCGATACCAATCGATTCAAGCTATGTCTAAGCCTGAGGTATCTCCTAACGCTGCTACTCTCAGCCATGAATTGGTAGTAACAGTGTATCAGGCTGGCAATCAAACGAAATGGGTCGAGGGAGCCGAAGTTCGCTTTCAATCAAAAGAGCCTGATCGGCGATTTACGAATCGATTGGGACAAGTCAAATTTAAGTACTCCACTTTTCTCATCCAGCAAAACCAGAAAGCTATCATCACCGCTCAAAAAGGCAGGCTGGAAGGTTCTTTTGGCCCATTTGCGTTAACTGGTCAGAATCTTCCAATTGAGATTGAAATTAAGGGAAGTACTGCAACGGCAGGGGTGTAAACAAGATTTTCGCTCAAACGGGTCTCTCCGGTCAGGTTTTTGTGCACACCTTAACCCTATCCGGTCCTTTCCCATTTTGAAAGCCTTTTCTTCCCTACTGTCGGTTGACCGGGTGTGTTTCACGAAGCCATGAATTAGGCCATCAACATTCCTTGTTGTTGACCGGGTTTCCAGTAAATTGCTAACCGATGTCCCATAGCATTTCCATATTTCATATCCCTTTTCCGAAAACTACAGGCCACATCGACTTTTCTCCCAGGCTCGAATCGTTTGTTATACCGCTCTCCCAGTACCATCTGAGCCTGGGATACGTCGCAAAAGAAAGGTTGTACGACCAATCGCAATCAATTTTATCTTTCACCTCTGAACACGGCTTAACCTGTAGCTTATTGCCGACTCCCCATTTCATAAATGGATTTTCGTCTGCCTGTCTGCTATATTGCCGCCATGAAAGCAGCGCACAAAGGAAGCGCTAACACCCTGAAGAAAGCCGGAGTGAAGTTAGGACGATTATGAGTAGTAAGTAAGCAAGCTCGACCAATAAATACCAGCCAGAGATTGCAGCGCTGCTTGCCAATAGGTCTACGCAGCTCTTTATCGCCCGACGCTACCCTACAACAGAGTCCAATCTGAGTCGATTGATAAAGAAGCATAATATCTCGCGTGCGCGTCCAGAACAAAGTCACTGTGACAAGACGCTTTGACTTGTCAATCGTCCGCTCGAATTACGAAATGATGCTTTCCTGAAAGTGGCCTGAGCAGAGAGGGAACAAGGAACAAAATTAGAGGAAAAGGAAGTCGTTCATCAGAATCACCGGGTATTCACAGAGGCTCTCTTGACTGCACTTTAATGCCATTGATCAAACTCAAATAGTATTCATCTTAACCGATTTATCTCGTCACGAAGTTTGAGAGCGGAAATTGCAGGATTATCGGCATAGATAATAGCACGTGAGGAGTTTAAAATCATTCCCTTTTTTGCACGATTCAATCCTCCACGCACGGCCTCATGTAAATCGCCTCCTTGAACCCCAACGCCGGGAACTAAAAGTGTCATTTCCCCTACAATCTCACGAATGCGCCGTAGTTCTTCAGGATATGTGGCTCCAACCACTAGCATACAATTGCCATTCTCATTCCATGAATCTCGAACGTGCTCTGCGACAATTTGCCACAAGGCTCTGCCTTCAAAGAGCAAATCCTGGAACTCACCTGCTCCAAGATTAGAAGTGCGGCACACAATAATACACGCCTTATCTGAACGATCTAGGAAAGGTTTTAGGGCTTCATAACCCAAATATGGATGTAGTGTAACGGCGTCAAAGCCAAGTACATCAAGAATTGCAGTCACGTAACCTTCATTGGTGGAACCAATATCAGCTCGTTTGGCGTCACAAATACTGACAATATCGGGATGATTATCTTGGATGTACTTTATAGTCATCTCGAGTTCAAGCAAACCTTGGGAACCACGCGCCTCGTAAAATGCAATATTCGGCTTATATGCACTGACATAGCTATGAGTTTGCTCGATGATCCAGCGGTTAAAAGCAAACTGTGGAAACTTTTCCTTTCGGAAGCGTGAGGGCAAAAGTTCAATTTGCGTATCCAGACCCACGCAGAGCAGGGAATTTGCAGTGTCTATTCGGTGGTCGTACTTTTGCTGAATAATCATGGATCGTTCTCTCCGCTCAGTTGGCAGGAGTACCTACCACTAAAGCAATTCTCGGTTAGGTCTGAGCTAATGGTTTACCACACTTGCTACGTAAGTCGACTCCATTAGTAGCTCAAGATATTCAAAGCCGGAGAGCGTTTGCTTCTTGAACTCGTAACCTCGTGGCGATATGATTCAATTATGGTAGAATGCCAAACTGTGTCATTTCTGTCCTCTAGAAATTTCGAGGAGTGGAAGAAAGACTACGGAAAGATCCTCACTGAAATTCAGAACCCTATTTCACTTGAAAGCATTTCTGATAGTATCCCATGCCCATGTTGCAATCGCCCCGTCTGTAAAACTTATTTGGATTGGGAGATCCCTGGGGACTTCGACGATCGAGAAAAACTGATAGTTATCGTAAGCAATACCGCTGGCTACAAATGTGCTGGAGATTGTGACATGACGTGGCCGAGCAATATCGGTCTTTTGCAAACGATTGACCAAGCACTGCCTGTATTTCAAGAAAGGGGTCTCGAGAAAACTGTAAAGGCGCTTCAATGGACTAAACAGATTCTGTTAGAGGTCATATTACCTTCTTAGCAACCCTTACGTGAGATTAGGAGATGATTTTCTCCTCCTCAAAGAAATCAATATCGGATCTTGCTTCCTCGTACTTTTCATTGCTCATAAAACCCTCTTTGCGAAGCCGTTCC
>Ga0207111_10029_pt1 | contig 44507 bp, 36 predicted proteins | sample Alteio_BWMinHeat_71_FD_153577 | JGI IMG/M metagenome (GOLD analysis project Ga0207111, IMG submission 153577) | Enriched cells from forest soil in Barre Woods Harvard Forest LTER site, Petersham, Massachusetts, United States -... | ecosystem: Environmental > Terrestrial > Soil > Temperate forest >... | reverse complement strand
CATTGCTATGGTTGTCGGCCGCGGTGGTGGCGTTCGGCATCTTGATCATTTGGCTGCTGCGGCTGTTGCAGCGCTGGCTGCGCGAACGGCAAGCGGCGCAGCAGGCACTTTCGCGCGAATTGCACTTTCGCGAGGCGATGGAACAGTCGCTGGTCACCGGATTGCTGGCCTTCGATCCGGCGGGGCGTATCATCTACGCCAATCCGGCGCTGTGCGGCATGTTTGGATTGAGCAGCGAATCGCTGATCGGCGTTGCCGCGCCTTTTCCGTTCTGGCCGCCGGGTAATGTAGGGGAATGCCAGAGCGCGCATGAGGCGATGCTGCACGGCGACAATCCCAGCAACGGACGCCGTTTGAACTTGCTCGGCGCGGACGGCGCTATGCTGTCGGTGCGTTTGTTCGCCTCGCCGCTGGTCGACGCACACAATAACCCGAGCGGTTGGATGGCGTCGCTGTACGATACCACCGAGCTACAGAAGGAGCGCGAGGCGCTGGCCTCCTCGCGCGAACAACTGTATGCGGTGTTGTCGGGACTGGAATCCGCGGTCTCAGTCACTGCGCACGGCGACAACCGTTTGTTGTTCCGCAATCGCCATCATGCGGACTTGTTCTGTTTCGAAGCCGACGGCGATTGCTGTCTGATGCGTTGGCCGGGCTCGGCGCACGAAACCGAACTGAAATCGGTGGAATTCCTGGACCGTTACAGCGGCCGCTGGTATCACGTCGAGCGGCGCACCATCCTGTGGGTCGATAGTTCGCCGGTAATCCTCGACATTGCCACCGACGTCAGCGCCGAACGGGCGGCCGCAGAGACGGCCCGTGAACGCGATGAATTGCTTCAGCATACGGCACGGCTCGCCAACCTGGCGGAATTCGCATCCGGCATTGCGCATGAGTTGAATCAGCCGCTGGCGGCAATCGCCAATTATTCCGCCGCGGCTGCCAGTTTCATGAAAGCGGCGCCAGCGCAAATCGGCAAAGCACAGGAAGCTGTGCGGCGCATGGATGAGGAATCACGCCGGGCAGGAAAAATCATTCACAGCATGCGCAGTTTCATTCAAAAGAGAGCCAGCCGACACGACAGCCACAACCTGTATGCGCTGCTGGCCGAGCCTTTGGCGCTGTTGGCACCCTTGGCGCAACGGCTGCAGATCGACATCGAGGTCGACTCCCGGGAACGGGACATTACGGTTGACTGCGACGCTGTCATGATCGAACAAGTGTTGTTCAACTTGATTCGCAATGCACTGGAGGCGATTGCCGGCCAGGACGACGCGCGCCTTGGAATTGGTGCACGCCATCCGGGTGCGGTGGTGGTGCGAATCGAGCGCGACGGCGACAACGTCACCGTGAGTGTGGCCGATTGCGGGCCAGGCCTCAGCGAACCGGAAAAATTGTTCCAGCCCTTCTATACCACCAAGAGCGATGGCATGGGCTTGGGTCTGGCGATATGCCGCACCGTAATCGAAAGCCATGGCGGCCGATTATGGGGCGAGGCCAATCCAGAAGGCGGCGCCCGCTTCAATTTCCGATTGCGTTGCGCTCCATCTTGAGGCGTTACATGGTAAGGTAATTTTTCACGCGAATAGGAGTACGACAGGCCGATGACGAATCACGAACCCCCGGAAAACGTGGCCACCGCGATGGCCGCGCCCCATATCGCCATCATCGATGATGATCCTGGCGTGCGCGGCTCGCTGGGCATGCTGCTGGAAACCAGGAATTGGACCTTTGCCGAATTCGAGCGGGCCGGCGACTTCCTGGATGGGACGGAGCCGAGCAATTTCAATTGCATGGTGATCGACGTCCGCATTCCCGACATGAGTGGTCTGGAATTGTTCGAAGAACTGAAGCGCCGCGCGAATAGCCGGCACGGCTATTTGCCGCCGGCCCTGTTCCTGAGCGGCCATGGCGACATTCCGATGGTGGTCAAGGCATTGAAGCAAGGCGCAAGCGATTTTCTGGAAAAGCCCGCCGACCATCGGACCTTGCTCGACGCCATCAGCCGCGCGCTCGCGGCCGACCATGTCGCCCGCGTCGCCTACGGTTCGCAGGCGAGGCTGATACGGGAAATCTCGGAATTGACTTTGCGCGAACGCGAAGTGTTGACAGAAATAGTCGGCGGCTATTTGAGCAAGCAGATTGCCGATCACTTGAACATCAGCAGCAAGACAGTCGAAGCGCATCGCTTGCGGATTTGCCAGAAGTTCAATGTCCGCACCAGCATGGAATTGGCGGCGAAACTGCGCGATGTTCCGCCCAGCCTGTGGCAAAAAATTTGACCAGTTGCAGGCCGTTTTGAAGTTGGCGTGGTTAGGCGCGCCGACGAAGACAGTACGCCAGGTACGGCAAGGAGGTGCAACAACGCCACGGTAATTTCACAACGGCCACTTAATCTAGCGGTTGCTGTGCCAAGGCATGGAACAGCCAAGCGCCGTGTGGAATCCATTGTTCGCTCCAGCGCCATGAATGGATAGGCACACTGTCGGCGGGCATGCGGAAATCGACGTCTTCTTCGTTGTCGAGCCCCGACGTGATGCCGTTGCAGACGCCACCCGGCGCATTCCAGAAGCCTTTTTCGTAGCGCGGATTATTACGTCCATGTCCTTGCATCATGCAGGCGTCGAATGGATTGAATCCGAAAATCCAGTCCAACGCCCCCTGCGCGTAAGTTTGCAATGCGGCGCACAGTGGCGCATCGTCGTCAAAGTGGCGGATCGCGCTTTGCGCGGCCGACGCAAGCGATGCCAGACGCGCGTTTTCGCCTTGCCACCAGTAGCCGCTTTCGTTTTCGTGCGGGATGAAGAACTGGTTGCGCCCCGGCTTGCCCGGCATCTGCACGTATTGTCGCGGGTAGCTGAAGGGGTTGTCGTTGTCATGCAGCGTGACATCCAAGTCGTGCTTTAGCGCGCGCCGTAGGCCTTCGCGGCAGGACGCAAACATGGATGACCGTGGCAGCACTTCCATGAAACGCAGCAGCGCGATATAGGGCAATCCAGCCTCGGCGGCATGGAAATAGCTGCGGGTTTGCGCATCGTCCGCCCAAAACCAGCCGGCTGCGTTTTGACGTCGCAACAATCTGGCGGCGCGGTATTCGGCGGCAGTCATGTATTGCCCGTTGCCGGTGGCGGCATGCAATTCTACTGCGGCCAACAGCGCGCAATAGTCGTCGATGATGTTCTCCGCACCATCATCGAGATAGGCAAGGTTGTGCGCCTCAAGATGAGCGAATGCCTTTTGCGCCGCGGCAAGATAGTCGGCACGCCGATATTCGCCGTCGCGCGGCAAACTGCTCGCGCGCGCCAGCGCGGCGACGGCACTGCCGCCGCCTTGCCGATAGCCGGCCTGGTAAGTGTCGAATTTATGTCCTTGCTGCGTGGTATAGCTGCAGATGTCGCGTTGTTCGACGTCCTTGCTCCAGCGATCGAACACTGTCATGTAGAAATAGCCGGCTGGGTCCAGCATGCGCATCAGGTAGTCGGCGCCATGCAAGGCCTCGTCGGTCATGCGTTCATCCAACCATACCGATTGCGCCGGCATGCGTGCGCGGCCGTCGATCAGGTTCCACACGACTTGCGGCGTCTGCTGCGGATTCATGAAGTTGGCATAGGACAGGTGCGATAGGTACTTGGATGCATCGCCGGAGGCGTCGTACCAGCCGCCATGCACGTCGACGCGTTCGGCGCCGCCGTATTTCGGGCGAGACCGGTCGGCGGTGTCGAACATGCCGGTGCAGCGTTGCGATTTCAGGTAATGCACCAGGTCGGACACAATCTGGGCGTCATAGATATGGGAGGCAATGTTGAAAGTTTGCGAGGCCAGGGGCGGTGTCATGCCATCCACCACCAGCACAAATCGGCCGTTGGTTTGCAACGCACTGAAATCGGCGTCCCAGAACTGCCAATCGCGCCACTGCGCGACCTTGCCGCGCGGCTGCAACTGCCCGGTAAATACCGGTTGCCGTTGTTCCGCGTCGTAGACGGTAAAGCTGTCGCCTGCCAGCGGCGCGCTGCTTTGAACCAAGGCCATTTTGCGGGCTTGGGTACGATATCCGATATGGTTATGTAATATTTTCATTTATTTGACGCGGCTTATTTAAGGCGGACAAAGGCATCGCCGGCCTGGTCGAACAGCAGGCAATTGTGCGGTGGGAAGGCAACGCGCACGGTGTCGCCGTAGCGCAGATTGACGGTATGGCCGGGCAGCTTCATGCACAATTCGTCGGCTACGCCGGCCATCCTGAGATAGGCCAGCATTTGATCGCCTAGATGTTCGATCAGCACGATTTGCGCGGCAATTGCGGTGCTATCTTGAGCGTCTGCCAATTGCAGATGTTCCGGCCGGATGCCGAGTGTGACGTTTTCATCCTTGATGCCGCGCGTGGCATCAACCGCTGCCAGCAAGTGTTCGCCGCCTGCCAGGCTGATGCGAGCGCCGCCGGCACTACCACCAATCAGCTTTCCCGATAGCAGGTTCATCTTCGGCGCACCGAGAAATCCGGCCACAAACAGGTTGCGTGGATTGTCATATAAGTCCAACGGGTTGCCGACCTGTTGCACCACACCGGCATTGAACACCACGATGCGGTCGGCCAAGGTCATTGCTTCAACCTGGTCGTGAGTTACGTAAATCATGGTGGTGCCGAGTTCGTGATGCAGCTTGGCCAATTCGACGCGCATGTTCTGACGCAGCGATGCATCCAGGTTCGACAAAGGTTCATCGAACAGGAACACCTTGGGCTGGCGCACTATGGCGCGGCCGATCGCGACGCGTTGCCGCTGGCCGCCGGACAAGGCTTTCGGTTTGCGATCGAGCAAATGCGTGATCTGCAGGATGTCGGCGGCCTTCTGCACGCGTTCCTCGATTTCGGCCTTGGGCGTGCCGGCCATCTTGAGCGCGAATCCCATATTCTGCTTGACCGACATATGCGGATACAAGGCATACGATTGAAATACCATCGCGACGCCGCGCTTGGACGCATGCAAGTCGTTGGCCAGCGTATCACCGATGTAAATTTCGCCGTCGGTGACGTCTTCCAGTCCTGCCACCATACGCAGCAAGGTCGACTTGCCGCAACCGGATGGCCCGACGAAGACGACGAATTCGCCGTCTTCGATGGCGAAATCGACACCCTTGATGACGCTGACGTCCTTGGTGTAGTGCTTGGAGATATTCTTGAAGCTTACTGAAGCCATATCGAGTCCGGAATCCCTGGATTTATCCTTTGACCGCGCCGGCGGCCAGGCCTTTGACGAAAAAACGCTGGAACATGAAGAACGCAATCAGCACCGGCAGCGTGGACACCGTTGCCGCCGCCATCATCAAGTCGTAACGCTGTTGGAATTGACCGATGAAGAGGCGGATGCCGACCGGTATCGTCTGTACCGCCGACGAGCTGGTCAGGGTCCAGGCAAAAAACAATTCATCCCAGGCCAGCAGGAAAATGAAGGTTGCTGTGGCGATGATGCCGGGAGCGCTGATCGGCAACACGATACGTATAAATGCGCCGAAACGCGAGCAACCGTCGATGACAGCCGCATCTTCCAATTCGCGCGGAATCGCGATGAAAAAGCCGCGCATGATCCAGATGCTTGCCGGCGTGAATAAGGCAACGTACAAGAAGATCAGGCCGTGGTAGGTGTCGATCATCGGCATACCCCACGATTCGCCGAGGTTGCGGTACAGCATGTACAGCGGCAGGAAAAACAGCATGCCTGGAATAACCTGGGTAACGGTAATGCCGACGCTGACCATGTCGGAACCGCGAAAGCGGAAGCGCGCCAGTGCGTATGCGGCGCAAGTGGCCGACAGCGTGGCAAACAGCGTCGTCGTGCTGCAGATGATCAGGCTATTCTTGAAGAAATTAAAAAAGTCGACATTGATCCACATGTCGCGGTAGTTTTGCCATTGGAATGGCAATCCTGCGTCCAATTGGTCGCCGGCGGCAATGTCGCTGTAATTGCGCAGCGAGGACAATACCATCCATAATATTGGCAGCAAGGTCAGGAGCACTACAGCCCAGGTCAGCAGATTGAGCAGCACGGAATTGACTTTGCGTCCGTGTTTATTGCTGAGCTTATTCTTGTCCTCACTCATCGCTGGTCATGCTCCGCTTGAAGGATTTCATCCAGATACCGACGAAGATCAGCATCAACACCATCATGATGAAGGATACTGCCGCGCCCTGGCCGAACAGCCAGTAGCTGAACGATTGGCGTGTCAGCATGGGCATCAGCAAGTCGGCCCATTCGCCGGGATGACCGGCGCCGTTGCCGAACATCATCGACACGATGTTGTAGGAATAGACGTTGTCGATGATCTGGAACATGAATTGAATCACGATGACCGGTTTCAGCATCGGCAAGGTGATATGCAGGAATTGCTTCCATTTGCCGACGCCGTCCAGCGTCGCTGCTTCGTATTGGTCTTCCGGGATAGCTTGCAGGGCTGCCAGGAAAATCAGCATCATGACCGGCCAGGCGCGCCACACGGTCGGGATCACGATCGCCCAAAAGCTGTTCGAGCCGAGCAGCCAGAAAGGCCTCTCGCTCAATAAATGCAGCCAATCGACCAATACTACGTTGACGATGCCGACGTCGCGCTGCCACATGAAGCCCCAAAGCGTGCCGACTACATAGGACGGCAAGATCCAAGGCAGCAGCAGCAGTGTGCGGGCGATGCTCTTGCCGGGAAAGTCCCGGTTCAGCAACAGCGCGACCGCCAGGCCGATCACGATCGCCAGTACGGAGACCATCAGTGTATACAGCAGCGTATTGCGTAACGCGAAGCCGAGTCCGGCACGGATCGGGCTATGTGCTTCGAAAATCACGCGGCGATAATTCTCGAGGCCGATGAACGGTGCATCGAGATACTGGCTCAAGGTGTATTGATTTAGCTTGAGCAGGGACATATAGAATCCCTGGATGATCGGAGTCAGATTGACCGCCAGCATCATCAGCACGGCCGGCATCAGCAACAAATAGGGGAATGCATCAAACTTCTTGGCGCGCACGTTACTTCCTTACCGGGAATGGCGATCAAAACAACAGATAGGGCGCGGTCGTGCCGGCGGGAGCAAACTCAAAGGTAAATGCGGCTTAGCGCGACGCATTCAGCGTGACTCGTCTAGCACATCGTTGGCTTCATTGGCGGTAGCGTCGAGCGCCTGCTTGATTGCCTGCGGCGTGTATTTTCCCTTGACGCCGGCGACGATGTCGAACATGTTGCCTAGATTTTTCAGGTAAACCGATTCCAATGGGCCCCAGGCGGCAATCGATGGATAGTGGCGGCCGTTCTTGGCCTGCGCGATGAATTCCGCATAGTGCGGATCGGCCATCAATGTAGGGTCGTAGGCGGCGTCCAACCTGGGTGGCAACATACCGGACATTCGACTATAGGTCATCTCGGCATCGTGTGTGGCCATGTAAGCCAGCAACTTCCAGGCTTCCTCCTTGTTTTTCGATGATTTCATGATCGAAAGGTCGGAACCGGAGAAAAACGTTTGATTGCCCTTCAGACCGGCCGGGTACGATGCGACGCCAAAGTTACGTGCGGCGACCGTTTCCATTTGGCCGCCTTTGGCTTTTGGTGTATTCGCCTGCTTGAGCACCAATGGACTGTCGAAAATCACGGCGTATTGGCCGTTGAAAAAGCCCGACTCAATTTGCATGGAGTCTTTTTCCAGCGCCGAGGTCGGCATCAAGCCTTCGGCGGCAAAGCTGGTGTAGTAGGTGATTGCCTGCAGCGCTTCCGGTGAGTTGATGGCGGAATGCTTTTTATCGGCGGTCAACAAGTCGCCGCCGGCATTCCAGATCCAGGGCGCCAAGTTATGCACGACGTTCCAATCGTTTTTTCCCGGATAGCCGAGCGCTGCAATTTTTTTGCCATCTATCGTCTGGCCATTGATCTTTTGCATCGCTTGCTTGAAGCTGCCCCAGTTGGTGAAAGCGTCCTTCGGGTTGATGCCAGCCTTCTTGAAGACGTCGGTCCGATAATACGCCGCGCGCGCATCGACGTACCAGGGAAGCGCGTAGATTTTGCTGTCGTCGTAACGATGCGTGGTTCCCCACATCGCTGGAAAGAAAGCCTTGGCGCCGCCGACTTCATTTTGCTGTTGTTCGCTGAGCGGCTCCAACGCACCCATCGAGGAAATCGCCGCGACCCAGGTCGAGCCCAGTTCTACCAAATCGGGTCCTTGCCCTGAAGCTGCTGCCGCAGTGATCTTGCTCCACGCCGATTCCCAGTTCAACACGGTCACGTTGACGCGCAAATTGGGATTTTTGGCAAGATAAGGCCGCAACAAGTCCTTCATGTCTTGCTGTTGTTGCGTGGTCGTTGACATGACCCAAACGTTCAATTCGGCTGCCATCGCCGATTGGATAGTCATTACTAGCGCGGCAGTCAGTAACAGTGCGCGCATCGCTTTAAGGTTTGACGTTTTCATAGCGATTCCGTGTGGTGGCCTGCAGAGGCTCGTCCCGATAATTCATTAAGCTGTCGTTCGATGCAGTACCTTCATTCGGATCTGGCCGAGCGGCGCAAACAGTCCGAGCAAAGTAGATACTCACGCTCCGCCCAAGCTTGTTCATTGGGCCAATTCTAAGGCGCACCCGGATTGCGTAACAATCCTGAGATATACCTTAATACCTAGGTAGTTTTACCTAGTCAAACAAATCCGCGACGGATTATACAAAATCTTGTATAATTTGCCGCTTGTCGCCAAAAAAGTGTGATTGACGTGCTCAATCGCGCTGCGACCTCGGTTTGTAATATCGCCGCAATAAAGGTAATGAAGAATGACAAGTATGTTTTTTCACCAGAACGCCGGTGAAATGGTGCTGCAGCCGCAGGCCAGCGTAGCCGCCCGCTCCGAATTAATGGGCGAGCTGTCCGATCTGATCAAACGCCAAGGCTGGACGCAGAAGGAAGCGGCCGCCAAGCTGGGCGTGACTCAGCCGAGGATATCGGATTTGACACGCGGTAAAATAGACCTCTTTTCCCTGGATACGCTGGTCGACATGGCTGCGGTGGCCGGTATGGAGCCGCGCATCGCATTGACGACAACCGCGTGAAATCATGCGTCGTTGCGTGGGTAGAGCAAAATTCGTAGCAAATACAGCCTTTAGATACAGCCGTTAATTTGAAGAAAGCAGGGGTTTCAGTCGGTGGGCGTTGCGTCCAGGTGGCTGAAACTTAAAACATTTATGTCTGAAAACCAGTCCATCACCGAACAACCGATATCGCCAGCCGTGCGTTTTGAAGACTTCGGATTGTCTCCGGATATCTTGCGCGCCCTCGCCGATCAGGGTTATGTGCATCCTACGCCGATCCAGGCTGAAGCGATCCCGATCGTGATGCAGGGCCGCGATGTGATGGGCGCAGCGCAAACCGGGACCGGCAAGACCGCGGGATTTTCATTGCCGATCATCCAGTTGTTGTTGGCGCATGCCAGCAATAGCGCGTCGCCTGCCCGTCATCCGGTGCGGGCGTTGATCTTGACGCCGACTCGCGAGCTGGCCGACCAGGTCGCCGATAACGTCAAAGCTTATTCGCGTCATACGCAATTGCGCGCTACGGTGGTGTTCGGCGGCGTCGATATGGCGCCGCAGACAGCGGCCTTGCGTGCCGGAGTCGAAATCGTAATCGCCACGCCGGGCCGCTTGCTCGACCACGTGCAGCAAAAGACGCTGAACCTGTCGCAAACCCAAATTCTGGTGATGGACGAAGCCGACCGCATGCTGGATATGGGGTTCTTGCCCGATCTGCAGCGCATCATCAACTTACTGCCGAAGAAACGCCAGAACCTGATGTTTTCGGCGACTTTTTCTACGGAAATCAAGAAATTGGCCTCCAGTTTCCTGAATGACCCGATCACCATCGAAGTGGCGCGCAGCAACGCCACGGCCGACAAAGTCACGCAGATTGTGTACAAGGTGGACGAAGACGCCAAACGCGATGCGGTGGTCTACCTGATACGCGGCCGCGATTTGAAGCAGGTGCTGGTTTTTTCCAACACCAAGATCGGGGCGTCGCGCTTGTCGCGGCAACTGGAGCAGGAGGGTGTGAAAGCGTCGGCGATCCACGGCGATAAATCGCAAGCGGAACGGATGGCGGCGCTGGAAGCGTTCAAGAATGGCACGATCGACGTATTGGTGGCGACCGACGTAGCGGCACGCGGGCTTGATATTGCCGAATTGCCGTGCGTGATCAATTTCGACTTGCCTTACAACGCCGAAGATTATGTGCACCGGATCGGCAGAACCGGGCGGGCCGGGGCCTCCGGCGATGCCATCTCGCTGTATTCCGACAAGGACGAGCGCCTGTTGGTCGACATCGAGAAGATGATCAAGCATAAATTCGTGCCGGCGCAATTGGCTGGATTTGTGCCGCAAACAGGGCGCAGCAGTGAGCGCAGCGGCGAACGCCGTCGACGCGAGGAAGGGGAACATCGAGGTGAACCACGCGGTGAACCGCGTTTCGCCGCGCCGCGTACCGCAACGACACGCAGCGCCTATGCACCGACGCCGCGCAGGGAAAAGGTTGATCCTTGGTTCCTGAAACCCTATGAACCGTCGGCACCGGCGCCGACTGTCGCCGTCAACGACGCGACCGAGAAATCGACATCGATCATCAAGCCAAAAGGCAAGATGGCCGCGCTGCTGGGTGGCACGCAGAAGCGCTGATTCGAAGGCTGATCGTTGGTGGCCGACGAGCGTGGCTGCAGCGGATTTGTTAGAGCGGCGCTTTTCGAACTTGGCGATTCCAGGCCACTATCGCGCTTTGCCAAAATTGTTCAATCGAATTGGACGGCGCCATTTCCAGACCCAGGAAGTGTGCAGTCCGGACCAGCGTGTCGAGCGGATCAGCAACGTTGATTTCCATGGCGCCGGTTTGTTTCGACAGTTTTTCCCCCTGCTGATTGAGCATAGCGGGCACATGCAAATAATGCGGTGTCGGTAGATGCAGGAGCCGCTGCAAGTATATTTGTCGAGGAGTCGATTCGAGCAGGTCAGCTCCGCGTACCACATGTGTCACCTGCTGCGCAGCGTCGTCGACGACTACCGCGAGTTGGTAAGCCCAGTAGCCATCCGCGCGTTTCAAAACAAAATCACCGACTTCGATAGCCAAATGCTGCGAAGCCGGCCCGGCCCACGCATCTTCGAATCGTATGCATTCCCCCGACTGATTCCGGTCCGGCACGCGCAAGCGAAAGGCCCGTACTTGTTTGCCCGGCGTCAGGCCGTTACGGCAGGTGCCCGGGTATACGGTCGCGCCATCAGCGGCGACGCCGATATGTGAGTCGGCAATTTCGCTGCGCGTGCAAGCGCAGGGGTAGGTATGCCCGCTCAATCGATCGAACGCTTCCTGGTAAAGGTTCTTCCGCTTACTTTGCCAGACGACCTCGCCATCCCAGTGCATGCCGAAGGCCAGCAGCGATTGCAGGATTCTATCTGCCGCGCCGGGCACGCTGCGGCCCTCGTCGATATCTTCGATGCGCACCAGCCAATGGCCGGCGTGCGCTTTGGCGTCGAGGTAACTGGCCATCGCCGCAACCAGCGAGCCGGCATGCAAAGGGCCAGTCGGTGAGGGGGCGAAGCGGCCGATGTAAGGATTAGGCATCGATTCAACACTCTCCAATAATTATTTTACCGACGGTTTGAGGGGCGCAATGGTCAATTCGACGTTTCCGCTCCCATTTTGTCACTTCCTGGCGAATTGCGGCTACTGTTTGTGCGCCAAACGCGTAATCGCCCAACATGATTACAATACTGCAAGTCACCGTATGGCGACAATCGAGCGGAAATGGATGCGAAACGGAGCTGCTTTGGAGTAGAATCCATGCCGGGTAAGATGTATTCGGTTCGATCGCTGAGTTTTAGGGAGAACTTGCATTTTATCAATCACTTACGACCCTCTTCCCCTTTTTTATGCAAATTCAGGCTAGATGAAAATTGCCATCATTTTGAGTCGGTTACAGAGCGACGATTACCGCGACTGGGCACAAACACCATGCCGCGAAGTGACTGCGGCATGGTCGTCAAGTCATGTCGAAGAACGATTCCCCAGTCGCTGAACCGAGTTGACTATTGATGCAAAAGTTTTCTGCTTCACCCATTCAGATCTTCAACGGATTCCTCACCCACCGCAGCTTGATCTGGGCCATGACCAAGCGCGAAGTGATAGGACGTTATCGCGGGTCGATGATGGGCATCCTGTGGTCGTTCTTCAATCCAGTGTTGATGTTGACGGTTTATACCTTCGTTTTCAGCGTGGTATTCAAGGCGCGCTGGAATGCGGCGAGCGAGAGTAAAACCGAATTTGCCATCGTGTTGTTCGCCGGCATGATCGTTTTCAACCTGTTCGCCGAATGTCTTAACCGGGCGCCGTCGCTGATTGTTGCCAATGTGAATTACGTCAAGAAAGTGATGTTTCCGCTTGAAATTCTGCCTTGGGTGGTGCTGGGATCGACGTTTTTCCACACGCTCGTCAGCCTGCTGGCATGGGTGATTTTTTACCTGGTGATACATCAATCGCTGCAATGGACCGTCCTGTTTTTTCCGCTGGTGCTGCTGCCGCTGATGATGTGCGCGATGGGCATTTCCTGGTTTCTTGCCGCCCTCGGCGTGTATCTGCGCGACGTGGCACAGACAATGGGCATCATTACTACCATCCTGATGTTTCTTTCGCCGGTTTTTTTCTCCATTGCCTCGCTGCCGGCGGCATACCGGCCATTCATGTACGCCAACCCGCTGACCTTCATCATCGAACAGGCGCGCAACGTCTTGATCTGGGGCGTCATGCCGGATTGGCTCATGCTGGGCGCCTATACGCTAGGCAGTGCGATGGTTTTCTGGCTCGGATTTGCCTGGTTCCAGAAGACAAGGAAAGGCTTTGCCGATGTCCTCTGAAGATTTTGCCATTCGCGTCACCAATGTTGCAAAACGCTACGAGATTTACGACAGCCCGCGCGACCGCCTCAAGCAATTCATCCTGCCGCGCTTTAGAAAGTTGGCTGGCAGGGCATCGAAACAATATTTTCGCGAATTCTGGGCGCTCAAGGATGTCTCGTTTGAGATCAAAAAAGGCCAGACCCTAGGCATTATCGGACGCAACGGAGCGGGCAAGTCCACATTGCTGCAAATCCTTTGCGGCACCTTGGCGCCGACCGGCGGCACAGTGGAGGTCAACGGGCGCGTCGCCGCCCTGCTGGAATTGGGCGCGGGATTCAATCCCGAATTCACCGGGCGCGAAAATGTCTACATGAACGCCAGCGTGCTGGGCTTGAGCAAGGAAGAAATCGACCGGCGCTTTGACCGCATTGCGGCATTTGCCGAAATCGGCGAATTTATCGCGCAACCGGTAAAGACGTATTCATCCGGCATGTATCTGCGCCTGGCTTTTGCGGTCATCGCCCATGTCGATGCGGATATCTTGATCATCGACGAAGCCCTGGCCGTCGGCGACGTATTTTTTGTCCAGAAATGTATGCGGTTTTTACGCAATTTCATGGAAAAAGGCACGATATTGTTCGTCAGCCACGATACCGGCTCCGTGGTCAACCTGTGCAATGACGCCATCTGGCTGCAACAAGGTGCGGTGAAGTCGGCAGGCTCGCCCAAGGAGGTCTCGGAGCAATACCTGAAAGAACAGTTTCAGGCCATGCAGGGCAACGTCGATTTACCTGCAGGCGGCACTGTGGATGCGATCAGGCCGCAAGTGGCGGATTTCCACGATGTGCGCCGCGACTTCATCAACGCGACCACGCTGCGCAACGATATTGAAGTGTTCCGCTTCAATCCCGATGCGCCCGCCTTTGGCGGCGGGAATGGCGCATTCGTCCATGCCTGCCTGGAGAATATGGATGGCAGGCCGCTGACTTGGACGGTAGGGGGGGAACTGGTACGGTTGAGGTTGACTGCCCGGCTCGCCAACAATTTGCCGCACCTGGTCTTCGGGTTTTTCGTCAAGGACAGGCTCGGGCAATCCATCTTTGGAGACAATACCCACCTCAGTTTTTTGGATCAACCGCTATTCGGGCTGGCCGGAGAAGACTGGCTGGTCGACTTCACGTTCAGGATGCCGACCATGCCGGCAGGAGATTACTCCATCGATATTGCCATGGGTACCGGTACCCAGAACGAACACGTCGTCCAACACTGGATGCACGATGCCGTGACCTTTGTTTCGCACGTCAGCAGCAATCATATGGGGTTAGTGGGCATCCCGATGCTGGATATTTCGGCAAAGCCGGTCAGCGCACGGCAAAATTAAATCCTTATTTACCGCACAGGAATCGCAACACATGAGTACCGCACTATTCACGCATGCACGGACATGGTTGAAGGAACGACTCGGCAGTTTCTTGCCCGCCGTCCCCCATCCTCCTCATCTACCGGAGAACTATAACGCGGCGGATTACCAGCGTTTCATGCGTGAGGAGACTTTTTTGCTATTGCCGCAATATGCAAAGCGCAGGGTGGTCATGCACGGCGGAGAAAAACTCGGTGAAATCACCAGTCGTCATGGTGCCATATTGGCGCCGATACACTACGGCAGTTTTTTCCTTGGGATGGGCGCCGTCGTTCACCAGTTAAAACTGCCCTGTACGCCGGTCGTGACCAATCGCAATCTGCTGGTACTCCCGCCCGAAGAGGAGGCATTCTGGCGTGGCGTTCATCAGCGCAGCGCAGCGTTGTACGGGCAACCCCTTTTTTATAGCAGCATCACCCCGCCCAGAGAAATGATGCGTTACCTTGCCAAACCGAACAACCTGCTGCTGGCGATGTTGGATGTGCGCGAGGCTGGCGGCGTCGCCAGGGAATATCCGATCACATTTTTGCAACGGCAAATATTTTTGCAAACCGGGCCGGCGCGTCTGGCCCGCCTGACTGGCGTTCCCCTCATTCCCACCAATATCCAATACAATCTGCAAGAACGGCGGCATCACATGCACTTTGGTTCGCCCGTCTGGCCGGAAAAGGACCCCGTCGCCATGACGCAAAAAGTCATCGCCCAGCTTGAGCAATATGTACACGAACAAACGGCACAATTTTTTCACGATCTGCATAAAGAATTCGCCACGCCTCATCGCTAAAGCAACAGCTCGCATGATGGACACGGTGCACTCATTCCCAGGACGATCTATGACCCCCAGTAGCTTGCTTTCAATCGCCTCTTTTGTCCCAGACTCCCTCGCATTCCCGAATGCCTGGGTCGGCCACTTGCCCTTTGCCGCATGGATCACCCAGGAAACTGCGCCCAGCGTATTGGTAGAGCTTGGTACACACAGCGGGAATTCTTATTTTTCGTTTTGCCAGGCCGTGCTCGAATCAGGATTGGGAACCAAATGCTACGCCGTCGATACCTGGCAGGGAGACGACCATGCCGATCACTATGGCGATGAAGTGTTTGCCAGGGTGGACGCGCATCATCAGGAGCGCTATGTCGGTTTCTCCCGGCTGTTGCGCATGACTTTCGATGCCGCCGCCGCCTATTTTGCGGATGGCTCCGTCGATTTTCTGCACATAGACGGCTTGCATACTTATGAGGCGGTGCGCCACGATTTTGAAACCTGGTTGCCCAAACTGGCGCCTGGTGCGGTCGTGGTGTTCCACGATACCAATGTACGCGAGCGCAATTTCGGCGTGTGGAAGCTGTGGGGGGAATTGCAGGAACGCTATCCGAGCAACCTGGAATTTGTGCATTCGCACGGACTAGGCGTATTGCAACTGAATGATGCGCCGGATACCAAGAAACTGGCCTGGCTACAAGCGGGAACGGCGGAAAAGGCAGTGTTGATCAAGTATTTCGCCGCTCTGGGTTCGAGCCAGCTCGGACGTTTCGCGCTTGCCGAATCGAAACGGCATATCGATCATCTCAACCAGACTGTCGTCCAGCGCGAAGAGAAAATTGAGGACTTCAAGCGGCAGGTCGGTAACCTCGAACGGATGGTGGCCGATCTCAATCACGATCTCAATCAACAAATTGCCAATTTTCAGCAGATTACGGATGATCGCGAGCATCACGTCGCCTATCTTGGTCAGGTTATCAACGAACGCGATGAGCGGATTGCCGCATTGACGGCTTCCACATCGTGGCGACTGACAAAGCCCTTGAGATACATCGGCAAACAGGTAGGGAAGATCAAGACCACGCTGAAGGCATGGCGGTATGCGGCGGCGGTGGCGGGTGGCTATCAAGAACTGCTGAAAAAGGTTTGGAAAACATGGAAAATCGAAGGCTTGGCCGGCATCAAGCTGCGCATCGTGTATGCAGCGCAAGGACGTGTCGTGCCGCCTACCGTGATTGCGCATACGCAATCCGGCGATCGCGATTATGTCGAATGGGTGCGCCGTTACGACACCCTGAGCGAGCAAGACCGGAGAAAAATCAAAACCCGGATTAGCAAGCTGCCCGTAACGCCGCTCATATCGGTGCTGATGCCGGTGTATAACGCGCCTTTGTCGATGCTGGAAGAGGCGATTCGTTCAGTGCAGGCCCAACTTTACCCGCACTGGGAATTGTGCATCGCAGACGATGCCTCGACCGATGCAGGCATCCGCGAGTTACTGCAAGCTTATGCGGCCAGGGATGCCCGTATCAAGGTGACATTCAGGGAAAAGAATGGCCACATTTCCGCTGCATCCAACTCGGCGCTCGCCCTGGCCAGCGGGGACTATATTGCATTGCTGGACAATGACGACCTGTTGAGTGAACACGCCTTGTTCTGGGTTGTCGACGCCATTGTCGCCCACCCTGATGCTGCCCTGATCTACTCCGATGAAGATAAACTGGAGCATCCGTCCGGTCGTCGCTACGACCCCTATTTCAAGCCGGACTGGAACCCCGATTTATTCCTGTCCCACAACATGATTAGCCACCTGGGCGTCTATCGCACCGCACTGGTCCGGGAACTGGGTGGTTTCCGCGAGGGCTATGAAGGCTCGCAGGATTACGACCTGGCCTTGCGTTGTACGGAAAAACTGGCGCCGCAACAGATTGTGCATATTCCCAGGGTTCTCTACCATTGGCGCAGTCATCCCGGCAGCACCGCGCTGGCGGGCAGCGAAAAGAGTTATGCGTTATTGGCAGGCGAACGTGCCTTGAACGATCATTTTGAGCGCATGCAGATAGCCGGCAAGATTGAATTGCTGGATTTCGGCATGTATCGTGCCCGCTACGTCGTTCCCTCGCCGGCGCCGCTTGTCAGCCTGATTATTCCCACACGCAACGGACTGCAACTGATCAAAAAATGCGTGGAGAGCATCCTTGCCAAAACCATATACCCGCATTTTGAAATCATCATCGTCGATAATAATTCGGACGACGCTGCGACCCTGAACTACTTCGCCAGCCTGGCTGGAAATCCGTGCATCCGGGTTTTGCGCGATGAACGTCCTTTCAACTATTCAGCCCTGAATAATGCCGCCATCCCGCAGGCGAGAGGAGAATATATCGGGCTGATCAACAACGATATCGAGGTGATCTCCCCTGAGTGGTTGGACGAAATGATGGGGTTGGCCATCCAGCCCGGCGTGGGGGCGGTCGGTGCTCGCCTGTGGTATCCGAACAATACCTTGCAGCATGGCGGGGTAATCATGGGGATGGGAGGCGTGGCCGGGCATGCGCATAGACATTTGCCCAGAGGTGCGCATGGCTTCTTTGGTCGCGCTCAACTCGTGCAGAGTCTTTCTGCCGTGACAGCCGCTTGCCTGATTGTGAAGAAAAGCATCTACCTGGAAGTGGGGAGCCTGGATGAAACCAATCTCACGATCGCCTTCAACGATGTGGATTTCTGTCTGCGCGTGCGAGAAGCCGGTTATCGCAATGTCTGGACTCCCTACGCCGAACTATATCATCACGAATCCGCGACGCGCGGCTATGAAGATACGCCGGCTAAACAAGCGCGCTTTAACATGGAGTTGCGCTACATGAAAAAGCGCTGGGCAAACCTTATTTTGAACGACCCGGCCTATAACCCCAACCTGACGCTGCAACAAAATGACTTTTCTTACGCATGGCCACCGCGTGGCCGCGCGATCTGAAGTTGAATTACTGAATCAATTCCACTTCGATCACGCGTATCGCACGGGCTATCCGCAACCATTGGGTCATCGCGCACGGGAAAACCATGTCGCTGCCAATCTCGGCATTATCCGTCGCGCCGTCTATCTTGAAGCAAGACGACGCCGATAAGCGTAGCAAGTGACGCCGAAATGCGTTCAATGATTCTTCGTATAGGGAAGCGTTGCTATTCGGAACTCCGTACAGGCAAATCATGGCGCGATTGCCCCGGAATCTTTACGATAGTGCCATGTTAGAATCCTTTCCACATTCGAAGCGGTGACTTCGCCACCCAAAGCAATTGAAATATGAATTTCTTGCTCTGGAAAATGGTGTTGGTAACCAGGGTGCAATCAATACAAACCCATTGAAATTATCAATTTTATAACAAATAAAATGCAAAACCGGAGAAATTTCCTTCAAAGAAGCGCCATTGCGTTGAATGTGCTCTTGGTCGGTGCATGTCAATCTACCTTGGCGTGGGCAGTGGAGGAAAAAAACAACAAAGCATTTGAAGCGCGCGACCTGGCAAGCGCTTTGGCGGTACTTGGTGTCCAAAACCCAGGGTCAGGAAAGCGGATATTGCTCGACGCTCCTGAAATAGTTGAGAAAGACGCAAATATCTTGATCAAGGTTCAAAGTGCTATTCCCAATACAGATTGGATCGCGGTGCTAATTGACAAGAGGGAATTCCCGTTGGTTGACCAATTCGATCTCGCAGGTTCAAAAATGCGCGGAATTGAAGTAAAAGCCAAGCTAACCCAGACCACGTCGATTATTGCGGTGGTACGCGCCGATTCCAAATATTACCGAGTTGACAAAGAAGTCAAAGTTGCACTCGCCGATTGCAAATAAATAGTTTTTACAGCGACATATCCTACGACATTAGATGAACGCCCCCTTATTGCAATCCATGACAATCGGCCAAATGCTGCTGTCACGCGGTTTGATTAACCAAGCTGATCTCGATAAGGCCTTGGTCTTTCAAAAACAGGCTAAGGCAAGGCTCGGCGCCGCTCTTGTTCGGCTGGGTGCAATCTCTGAAGACTCTTTGCTTCCAGTATTGGCTGAGCAGATGGGGATTACTCTTTTGGACGAGGAGAATATCTCGGTCCGCGGCCCTGACATCCTGCGCACGATAGAGCAAACAGGGATTTCGCCAGCGTGGTTCGCCGAGCAGGGGCTGATCGTATGGGAGGGTGCAGATGGCGTTATTCACTGTGCTTCCCGCAATCCGGCCAATTCATTCCTGCAAGAGACAATGGCGCAGGCAGCTCCCAACCACAGCTTGATCTGGCATCTGGTCCGGACGCGAGATGCGGAATGGTTGGCAAAGCTGGTGCGGCCCGCGCAAGATTCCGAGCTGACCGACGACGTAGCTCACCTCAAGGAATTGGCGGAGGAAGCGCCCGTCATTGAGCTCGTCAACAATGTGCTTGCCCAGGCGACGGACGAAAATGCGTCGGACATCCATATAGAACCGGAAGAGCATGAGTTCAACATTCGATTTCGGGTAGATGGCGTTTTACAGACACGCGCAACCTTGCCGCATGAACGATTTGCGGCGGTCGCCTCTCGCATCAAACTGATTTCCGGCCTGGATATCGCAGAACGGAGGCTGCCGCAAGATGGCCGCATCACCGTTCGGGCGAGCGGTGTCGACATGGATATACGGGTTTCGGTAGTCCCAGGTGTGCATGGCGAGTCGATCGTGATGCGGTTGTTGCCGAAAGATCGCGCTGACTTTCGTCTGGAAAGACTTGGAATGGAGGTTGATCACCTTCAGCAGTTCTTACGTTGGGCCAAGGAACCGCATGGAATCATGCTGGTCACGGGGCCAACCGGCTCCGGCAAGAGCACCACGCTGTATGCTGCACTTGCGGTTGCAAACGATCGGCAGAGCAAGATCATCACCGTTGAAGATCCGGTTGAATACAAAATGCGGGGCATTACCCAGATTCAAACCCAATCCGAGATCGGTTACACGTTTTCGCGTGCATTAAGAGCAATACTTCGACACGATCCAGACATTATCATGATTGGAGAAATACGCGACGTCGAGACGGCCGAGATCGCGGTTCAATCAGCCCTCACTGGCCACATGGTATTTTCGACGCTCCATACCAACGATTCGATCGCTGCCTTCACGCGCCTGATTGACATGGGCGTTGAACCATTTCTGGTTGCATCGTCGGTTCGTGCCGTGGAAGCGCAACGACTGGTGCGACGCCTATGCCCGGATTGTTCCCAACCGGTTTCGTTGCCGGATGAGCTGGGCGAAATGATTGACGGGTTACGTTTACGCTTCCCCAAACTTCTTTCCACGGAGGCAAATTGGCGCTCGGCCTGCGGTTGCCCGTCTTGTCATCAATCCGGGTATCGCGGTCGCTTGGGGATTTACGAATTCGTCGAAGTTTCGCCGGACCTCCAGGCCGCTATCATGCGCCGACTGCCAGCCCACGAACTCACTGCGATTGCGCGCGCCAACGGATATCGGAACTTACGCGAAGACGGCATGCTCAAGGCATGGCGGGGTGAGACGAGTCTCGATGAAATATTGCGTGTGACGGGATTAACGACAACCGAGGAATCCGAGCTTGGACTATAGCTACGAAGCGGTCAATCGAGACGGCAAAGTATTGAAAGGCAAGGTACAGGCAGGTAGTCAGTCCGACGCATTGCGGTTGCTTAACGACCAGGACCTCACACCGGTTTCTGTCGCCGAGATAAGTGTGCGTTCGAATCGAAGTAAATGGCGCGCTGAAAAATCAGCATCAATTGAAGAAAAAGCAATTGTAATGCGCGAACTCGCGACCCTACTGGCTGCCGGCGTACCGCTTGCGGAAGCGGTTGACTCGACCAGTCGAGCGCACGGGGACAATCAAATGGGGGCGGCCTTCGGACTTGTTTATGCCCAACTTCGAGGCGGAGAGCCGTTGTCGAAAGCCTTGCAATCGGCTGAACTTGAATTGCCTGAATACGTATTCCAGCTGATCGGCGCGGGTGAACTGACAGGTAAGCTTGCACAAGCGCTGCATAGCGCAACCGATCAAATGGAATATGAACAAAAGATCCGTCAGGAAATGCGCAACGCATTGATTTATCCAAGTATTTTGGTATTCGCCGGTATTGCCGCAACAATGTTGATTTTCGTCGTGGTGGTTCCGAAATTCACCAATATGCTCAAGAACACCCATGCCCAGATCCCTGCCATTTCGGTGTGGGTGCTGACGACGGGATTGTTTGTGAAGCAGAACCTGCTTTGGATAGGGCTTGGCACGGCGGCGATTATTTCAGGTATAGCGTTCCTGGTGTCGAACCCGAAGACGCGCAAGCAATTGATGGAAGGCGTTTCACATTTGCCGCTCATTGGCGGCTGGCTGCTCGACACGGAAATTGGGCGATGGGCGTCGATGCTCGGCACCCTGTTGGAGAACAGGGTGCCTGTAGTGCGTGCAATGGAGCTCGCTGAATCAGGTGTGCAGCTCCAGTCCATATCGCACAAGCTGCAACTTGCTGTGCGCGATCTGAGGGCCGGTAAAAAGTTAGCCGACGCGTTGGCGCTGCACCAAACCGTCAACCCCATGGGCATCAATCTTGTCCGAGTCGGTGAACGCACGGGGGAACTGCCAGGGATGCTTAAAACGCTCGGGCGCATGTATGAAAACGCAAGCCGCGAGCGCATGAAGCGATTTTTGATTTTATTGGAACCGGCCACTATCCTGATTGTTGGCTGCGTGATTGGTTTCATTATGGTTTCGATTATGCTGGCCATTACCAGTCTTTCAACGATCACCTTGTAAATGTTTTGGGAAATGCAATGAAACGAAAAAATCTGCCGTCCGGATTCACCTTGATTGAAATGCTGGTTGTGCTGGTCATCATCGGTCTATTGGCCGGTTTGGTTGGTCCAAAGTTGTTTTCGAAGGTCGATAGTTCAAAGGTGCAAACGGCACAGACGCAGGTAAAGATGTTGAAAGGGGCGTTGGAAACCCTGCGCCTGGATATTGGAACGTTCCCGAGTACCGAGGACGGGCTTGCAATATTGAACGAGCCCCCGAAGGATGAGAGGTTGCGGGCCAAGTGGAAAGGTCCGTATCTGGACGAGGCGCTCCCGAATGATCCGTGGGGCAATCCCTATCAGTACAGTGTTCCGGGTGCCAATGGGCAGCCGTTTGCACTTTATTCGTTTGGCGCCGATGGCAAGAAGGGTGGCGAAGGCAATGATGCCGATATCGGCTATCTGCCGCCGCAATAGACGGATGTCGAGATGGGAATGACGACCGGGCGGTCGCGCGGATTCACACTAATAGAACTATTGGTCGTGCTTGCCATGATCGGCCTCCTTACTGCAATGGTTGCGCCGAATCTGGACAAACTGACCGGTGGCGTGCGACGCTCAACCCAACGCGACGCGCTGATTTCGGATATTGCCGGACTGAGCTATCGTGCATTTGCCAACGGCCACGGCTTCGAACTCAGCAATGAAGGGATGACGACGGTATATAGCGACGGGAATCCAATTCTTGCGGTACCGGAGGGCTGGAAGATTCGCGTCCAGAAGCCCATCCATTATTCTTTCAACGGGTTTTGCAGCGGTGGCGTGATTCAGATCACTGCGCCGGACGATACTGTCGAACAATTAGTCATTGAGCCGCCGGCATGCCGGGTGCGAAGCGATGCGTCGTAATCTGGGATTCACACTCATCGAAGCAATTGTCGCCCTGGTGCTGATCGGTGGCGCGGGGATGGCGCTGTTTTCGTGGGTGAATAGTAGCATTGTCGCGCTGAGACGCGTGGAAGACGCGAATGCGCGCAATGAAGCGACTTCCAACATCATTGAATATATGCAAGGCGTCAATCCAATGCTGATCCCGGAAGGGAAGTCGAATTTCGGAAGTTATCAGATCGAGTGGAAATCGAAGCCGATTGTTGCGCCTGTGGATGGGGTCAGTAATCCGAGAGGAGTGGGACTATTTCAACTTGGATTGTACGATACCCAGATCGATGTCCGTAAAGCAGATGATCCGCACTGGTTCGATCTTAAACTCGAGCTGGTCGGCTACAAAAAAGTTCGCTCCAGGCAGGCATTTAATTGATGGTCGCGCGCGCACGTTATTCCGGCTTTACCTTACTCGAGATGCTGGTCGTATTGGTGATTGTCGGCTTCATTTCGAGCATCCTGTTTCAGGCGCTCGATCAAGTATATAAATTGCAAAGTCGCTTTGGATTGCAACTGGCGCAAAGTCAACAGGGCGCGATGTATACCGACTGGTTTCGACAGGTGGTGCAGGGATTGCAAACCGACTATGCTGATGGTAAAGAGAAGTTTCAGGCGAGTGAAACGGCATTTACCGGCGTAACCACGAGCCCGTTGTCCGACGCGTACGGCACACCATCACTGGTCACGCTCAGCCTTCAATATGACCGTTCCGAGAATGTGACCAGATTGTTTTATGTCGTGAATGAAAAAAAGACGATCTTGTCGTCGTGGCCGGGCAAAGGAGCGCGGCGATTTTCTTACGTTGATGATAAGGGTGACCTGCACGACACGTGGCCGCCGGCATCGGGGCTTTGGCAGCAGTTGCCCAATACGATTTTGTTGCAATCCCAGAAGGGTGGCGAGCCGCAGCTTATCGCAGCTGTGCCGCGCGGCTCGCTAGAGCCGAAGGAAAAGACGATGGATGGGATAAGGACTCCATTTTGAAGCAGCGCCAACAGGGATTTGTACTGATCCTCACGCTATTTATTTTGGCGGCAATCACCATTGCTGCCGGTTATTTCGGTGAGCGCGTGCAAAAGTCATTGCAACTTGCCGAAATGCGGCAGCTATTCAACGACAAATTAGTCGGCATAAACAACACCCGTTCGGAAGCTTTGTTCCGCCTGAGTACGACATATATTTCACCATACGGACTGGGACTTCCGAAGAGCGCGATAGCGCTGGATGACCGACCGTATGAATACGAAGGCACGAGCGTGCAATTCCAGGATGCGCGCGGTCTACTCAACATCAATGGTGCAAGCGATGACCAGCTACGTCGCTTCCTGAGAGTGATGGGTGTTCCTTCGGATCAGCACGCTCACTTGATCGATACCTTGCGTGACTATGTCGATGCGGATGACTTACGGCGCTTGGAGGGGGCTGAATCCGCCGATTACATCTCGGCCGGCCTGCCGCCGCCACGCAATAAGCCACTCATTTCGCCGATGGAATTAAAAAACATCATCGGTTGGCGTGATATGCCTTCCCTTTGGCAAGGCGTGCCGGTCACCGAACTTGTCACGGTCGCAAGCGTCACTGCGATCAATCCAAATACTGCTCCGTGGCAAGTATTGGCGTCGTTGCCAGGTGTAACTCCCGAAATTGCGCGAGCAATTGTTGCGAGAAGGAAGCTCGACCCTATTAGTGTCGCGCTACTCAGCCAAATGAGCGGCGCCAACCTCGACGTATTTCCACCCCAGTTAATAGCTTATCCATCGGACAATTTTTGTATCACCCAGCGAGCAATTGGCATGCCATGGGCCATCAGGTATAATGTGCGCCTGAGTCCGTTTAGCGATATTTCCCCTTGGCAAATCAGCTATTATTATCGAATTGAAGAAAAATCAGATTCGACCCTCGCAAACAATGCCGTCAACCCTTCAGAACTTGAAAAACTTCCGGCTCGATCAGTTCTTTCTCCCACGACGACGATCTTACCTTTGCTTTGACCGGGCAGAACCTGCCTCTGGGTTTTTTGGCACTTCGGAATGGGTTTTATCTCGGGCATTGTGCCGATTTAATCGATTTGACCTGACGCGCTTGCCGGCCGGCAAGAGAAAAGCTGCGCTTGCCCTGCAGCTGCCGCAATGGAGCCCTTTCGCGGACAGCAATTATGCGATTGTGTGGCAGCAAGGATTTGCCAGCGTTTGGTGTTGGGACAATGGTCGCATTAATGCCGAAATCCTGAAGCATTCCAAGTCCCCAAAGTCTCACAAAAAAATTCCAGAGTCAGTGCTGCGCTTGCCGCTGCAAAGCGGCTTGCGCATGCTGAAGTGCTTAGATGGCGTCGAGGGCCAACAATGGCAGGAGGGGCAGCTCGTTGCAAGTCGCTGGTGGCCGGAACGACCCGATGAACATGCGTGGATAGCGTTTCAGCGCGATTGCGGCATTCCTGCCGATCAACAGGATGAAAAGAGCACCTTGCAGGACTTGCCGCTTCAAATCAAGCCGTGGGGGAAAATAAGTACTCTATCGGGTTCAACAGATGAGTTGCCTATCATTGAAGTGGCCTTGTATGGCGTGCTCCTTCTGGCGCTTGGTCTGCCAACGCTATTTTTGGGCATTCACCATCACCAAATAGGTCAGGCGATAAACGATCGCGCTGAGGCACTTGCAGCGATCAAACAACAAGCCTCTCCCTTATTTACAGCCCGTGAGGCGGCACTCAATGCGTTGGACCGCCTCAAGGCCATTTATTCCATTGAGCGTTACCCTCAACCGCTGGTTCTGATGGCCGCAGTAGCCGAAGCGCTTCCAAAAGGTGGAGGAGCTTTCGTCCGTGAATGGGAAATGACGGACAATCATCTGAAAATTACAGTGAATTCGCCCAACAGCAATATCGTCGGATCAATCTATGTCCAGGCATTAGAAAAGGCAGGCGCGTTCAATGAGATACAAATCATCACTAACGCAGATCCAAAATTGATGACATTCTCCATGTCGATCCGACCATTGGCCCAACTCGGCAGGAATTCCGATGTCACTGATAAACGAACTGCGCTCTAATTATCGCCTGCGTGTCGGATTGGCGCTGATCATTGGGATCGTGTGGCTATCCTGGTTACTGGACCTACGCGATCAAAACAGCGTCTTGTTCGACCAGTACAAGCAAACCGCATCTCAGGTGGCGCGGTATAGCGTGCAACAAAAGCAGACCCAATGGCTGACGCACGAGCGTGAAGCAAAAGCCGCATTGGCTGTCGCCGAAGAGCGAATATGGCAAAATTCGTCGCTGGGTTTGACGCAAGCGGAAATGCAGGATTGGTTATCTCAACAGCTGCAGCAGGCCAAAGCCGCAAAATACCTGGTTAAGATATCTGAGTCTGAGAATGGCCTCGGCAGGGATAAAAAGAATGATAAATCTGATGGGGCGCCATCAGATTTGATCAACGTCAAAGCAAAACTCGAATTCAACACTGATCCGCAGGCCCTGAACAAGCTGCTGATTGCATTGTCTGCCACTGCCCACCAGATCGTCGTAGAATCGATGACTGCCAGACAGCCGAGAACCGAATTGACCGTAAGCGCATGGTATAAACAGGCTGCAGCTCCCGTTTCGGTATCTGCTTCGCCAGTCGTTGCAAGGTGAGACGATGAGATATCAAGAGGGCCAATGATAGCCAGAATTTTTGCCGTGATCGGCTTGATATTTGCGGTTGCCGCGGCATGGACCATGCTTCACCCGCCGTTGTTGCCAACAACACGCAGTCTGCGCGTGCAGGATGACGAATGGCAGTTACCGGTTCCAAGCAAACCAGATCGTCAGGCCTTGGTCAATTCAATTGATCAAAACCAGCTTTGGGGGGCAAACGGGTTGCCGGCAGCGCCGGAGGAGAAGCCATTGACGGCGCCGAATTGGCGCATCACCGGCATTCTCTCCATGGGATCGGAACATTACGCGTTGCTCGCAGTCGAAGGTCAAGCTATTCAGCAGCTAAAAACTGGAGAGAATTTGCCCGGGGGAGCGAAATTGTTGAATATAACGGCCGATCGCATTTGCATAATGCTCAATGGTAAGAAGCGGGTACTAAAAACATACAAAGAATGATGGCAAACAAACTATTTGATCGATTTTTACAAAGAACCTACGCTGCCGGTCTTATTGCAATCGCGTTAATGGGTTGTGCCGCGGACAAGGGTATGATTCCTGGCGCCCTTTATTCGACACCGGATGTTGAAGTTAGCAAGGCCGATATCAAGGGCGCTGATAGCCGGAAGAGCGAGTTGGCAGTGACCGTTCCACCTGCACCGCCCGCGCCAACCAAAACCTCATCGGTCACCCCTTCCGCTCCAGTGCCCGCTAAAGTCGAGACGGCTGACATCAACCTGATGTTCGACCAGATCCCCTTGCCGAGCTTTATCCAGGTCACGTTCGGCACCATACTCAAGAAAAATTACAGCGTCGACCCGCAGGTGGCCACCCGTACCGATTTAGTTACCTTGCGTACTGGCTCGGCACAAACGCCAACCCAGGTTCTTGCGACCGCCATTATGCTGTTAAAGACCTACGGAATCGCTGTAACCGAGTTAGGCGGGTTCTATCGCATTGCACCGGACACGAATCAAAGTGCCTATGCGCCGGAAATTCGACGCGGTCGTGCCCAGCCGGATGTACCGCTGCCTTTGCGCCCGATCTTCAATTTGATCGAACTCACATCGGTGAAAAGCTCGGACATCGCCAACCCTTTGCGTTACATGTTCGGGCAAAAAATCACGATTCAGGAAGACTCGGTCCGCAACGCGATCATGATTAGTGGCTTATCGACCGATGTTAACGCCGCACTGGAAGCGATTCAGGTGCTGGACCAACCAATGATGCGTGGGCGCAGCAGTCGCCGCATCGCGCCCGCCTCGTTGTCGGCGGATGAACTTTCCAAAAAGCTGGTTGAAGTTTTGGGAGCTGAGGGGTATTCAATTTCCACAAGTCTGGGGGTGGGAGCAGCCATCATGCTGGTTCCGGTGCCGACTTCCAATTCCTTGCTCGTTTTTGGGGGTGATCCGGCGGTACTCGATCACGTCGTTGCATGGGCCAAGCAACTCGACCAGGCCGACAATAGTGACAGGCGTAGCGGCGGCTATTTTACGTATCCGGTCAAATATTCTGATGCCCAGGACTTGGCAAAAACCATGCAGGAAATCCTCGCTTCGGCTCCGGCTCCCGCTCCAGTCGCTGCTACCGGAGGGGCGGCCGCGACAGCACGTGCGCCGAGCAAAATCGTCGTCAACACAGCATCCAACACACTTATCTTTGTCAGCAGCCAAGATCAATACATGCAGCTGCTCGGCATATTGAAAGAGCTTGACCAGCCGTCCAAATCCGCGTTGATTGAGGTGACTGTTGCCGAGGTCAATGTGACAGACGCCAATCAACTGGGTGTTGAATGGACCATGAATCCGATCTCGCAAAGTAATGGCAATATCCTGGCGCAGACTGCGGGAGGACTCAGTCTCCAGCCTGGCGGTCTGACGGTCAACTTCCTCAACAGCGCTAGCCAGGTCAGGGCAACGCTTAACGCGCTGGCAAGCGCCAAAAAGGGAAAAATCCTGTCCACCCCGCGCGTCATGGCCCGAAACGGTGAAACCGCGACTATATCAGTGGGAGATCAAGTCCCTATTATCACGAGTCAACTCAGCAACGCCAACACGCAGGTAGGTGGTACCACCGGGTCGACCGGTGGCATCCTGCAAACCGTGCAATATTTGCCGACTGGCGTCATTCTCAAAGTCAAACCTATCATTCACTCGGGGAATAGGGTTGAATTGGATGTGTCACAGGAAGTCAGCGCGGCCAGTACGACGACGACCGGCGTCAATACTTCACCGACGATTACGTCCCGCAAAGTCGATACCAAACTGTCGATTCGCGACGGCGCCACGGTTTTGCTGGGCGGCCTCATGTCCAGTGATGAAGAGCGCAATGACACAGGCATTCCTTTGCTTAAAGATATTCCGGGACTGGGCCAATTGTTTCGCACCAATAAAAATTCAATCAATAAGACAGAACTGATCGTGCTGATCACACCGTATATCATTGATGACGATCTGGTGGCAGAACAAGTCACCAAGGCGTTCCGCGACGAATTGGGCCCCTGGGCGCAAACAGCCCCCGGCAGCTCGCCCATGCAGAAGATTGTACCGATTAAAGAAGTAGCGCCGCAAAACGACGCGCCAACGGTGCCTGCAGTTCCAACTGAAACGACAGTGCCGGCGGCGAGCTCGTCGGAACCGGTTATCGTGCAGCCTGTCATAGAACCGAATGCTCTTCCAGCAACGACTGGTGCGCAAGTGACTAACCCCGCTTTGCTGGAAGAATTGCGGAAAGCCTCTAGCGCTACGGCTACGCCTGCGAAGACTGTGCCAAATAAAAAACCATAAGCTTTGGCGGATGTAAGGCCCATAGGGCAGAGTTATATTGGGATAACAGCCGCTTCTAACTAGCGTTCAACAAATACCAGTGTCGTAGGTTCAGAGCAGCGTGCCGGGAGTCTTTTTGTGTTGACCTAAAAACCCCATGCGAACAGCCCGCAAAAATTTGTCGAGAGCCAATTTTGTTATTTGCAGTGCTAGTAGCACTTAAACGGGGCGCTCAATACTCTGAAATTGCTTGCTTGGTAGTTGACGGTGGGCGTCCACCTGTTTTGTCGATCGATGCCAAAGCCAGTCTTAAATGCGGCCCAATGCAGATTCAGTCAAAATATTTTTCGTGAAGTGTTGGTTGTGAACAACAGTTCTGAGAAATTTCGCCACGGAAACGAAAGAAATTTTTCTCGGTCTTTGATTTTAGTCCAATTAAAATTTCTCACGGCCCCAGTCGGAGAACGTCGGCGCCAATGACGCAAGATGCCGACCTTCAAGCTGCCACGTGAGCGGCAGTGAACGCATGTTTTTCCGCAAGTTATTGATTTATAAGAAATTTTCTAAAAATAACTTGATGTGCTTTTCACTTGCCTTTCAGGGGCAATCAGTTCAAGCTGCGTCATCCATCACTCAATTTTTTGCCGTTTTGGATTCTCGAATAGACGTCAAAATTTGCTTAAGCTGTGAAAGCGGCAAAAACTTTGGTTGTTAATTGACATGCCATTTTATTTTGTTATACTTGACTCGTCTTTCGAAAGGCTTCTTGGCTCGCGTCAAGTAAATGTTTAATTTTCATAATCTAATAAGGACACATTAAAGTGAAAAAACAGAATCTGATTATCCAGGCAGCCGTGGCAGGTTTATTTGCCGCTACAAGCCTTTCCGCTGTTGCTGGTATCGCGAATGGTTTTCCGGTACCAATGGCTGCTCAGGCTGTTGCGTCAAACGCAACTACGATCGGTACCGGTTCGCTGGCGTATAGCACACAGTCGCCAATCGCGGCCGGCACTGCATACGTCTATGTTAAATTGAACAACGGAGCGTTGTTTAGTGCTGCTCCTGCTGCTGGCGATTTAGTTGCGACCAGTTTGAATGGTGGTGCAGTCACCACTCCCTATGCAGTGGCGCTCAGTACCGACAGTTCTTATGCAATTTTTACAGTGCCTGTAACTACATCGTTGCCGGTCAATGTGGTATTCACCTTTAAGCCAACAGTCCCAAATATCAACAATGCTTTGACGGCAGCGGCCGGTGGCGGCCTGACGGGCACTATGTCCATTGGCTCGACCAGCAATGCTACTACTCCACAAGCTGATATTGATTCCATGTCAACCGGAACCCTGCTGAATCTGGTGAATGGTGAGGCGTATGCTGCTCTGCAATCCGGCGCTTCGAATTTTGCTGCGGCTGTTGCAGCTGGCGGTATGGCTGGTGCTGCAGTTGAAACCAAAACCATCGACGTTGTTACTTCGACTGGCGTCGCATTTACTGCTGGTGCAACTTCCAATACGGGCGTCAGCACGACTCTGTTGAACTTTGGTGGTTACGCGTTCTCCGATATCGCCGGGGTAAAAGGAGCTAATGCAACATCTGCGTTCAATTTGGCCACTGATTACACTGGAGTTTACACCGCGACTCTGACTGGTAATTTTACGGCGGCCCAAGGCACTGGTGGTGCCGTGTTCCTGTCGACCAGCAATGCATGCGCTGCCCAAACTGTTGTGGGTACAATAAATACAGCTGGCACGAGCGTCGCATTTGCCGGTATCCCAGCTGCAGCAACTGGTATCCCGAAATTTGTTTGTATGCAAATCAACACCCCGGGCAATACAGCCTTGATCCCAACCACGACTCCAAGTTTGGCGGTTACTCTGGTTGGCAATACGGGTGTCGCTGCTAACATTACCCCAGCAGCAGCAAATCTGTATGCTCTGTCCACCAATGGCGCGACACACAAGGTCATGACCTATATTCCTTCAGTAGACGGCGGCGCAACTGGATATACGTCGTACATTCGTGTGATCAACACCGGCGGTGTTGCAGCTAACATCAGCGGCGCGTTCATTGATCCAGTGACTGGCGCAGTTGGTACTGCTGGCGTAATCGCAACAGGTGTGGCGGCTGGCGGTGCGGTGACATTGTCTTCGACTCAAGTCGAAGCAGGTGTCGGTTCGCATCCTGCAGCAGGCACACGTCCGCGTCTGCAACTGACAGGCCCGACTACCTTCACGGTGCAGTCGTTCCTCTTGACCGATGCTAACGGTAACTTTGCTGAAGTCAGCGGTTCTGAGTAATTGTATTAAGTCTTAAATCTGTACTGAAAGGGGTGGTCTTCGGACCACCCTTTTTTTCGCCCGTATTTCTGTTTTTCTAAGGTTAACCCTCTAAGGCTGTTCTTGCTCGCCACTTCAGGTTGATAAGCTTGAGATTCGCAGCGCATTTACCTCCTGCGTTCGAAACTCCCTCTTCACGCGCAAAAATTTCGAATGCGCTAAAATCCCCTCTTTTCCCTGAAAGCCAAATCTATGTTGAACGCCCGGACCCGTGGATGGATCACACTCGTAACCTTGATCGGCCTGACGATGGCCGGATCGCAGGTGTTTGCGATGGACGAGGCAACTGCCAAAGAACTAGTGCAGAAAATTGCACACAAAGATGCCGCCGCACTGAAACAACTTGAAGACAATGCCGGTAATGGAGATGCATTGGCGCAAGACCGCCTTGGCTTGATCTACCTGGCAGGGCAGGGCGTCGAGGTGAATTATCCTCTGGCCAGGGAATGGCTACTTAAATCCGCCGCGCAAAATTTCGCGGACGCCGAGTCGCATCTTGCCTATATGTACGAGCAAGGTCTGGGAACCAAGAAGGATATCGATGAAGCAGTCCGCTGGTATGAAAAGGCGGGAAAGCACGGCAATGTGGCCTCTTGTTTCAACCTTGGCCTCATGTATGAGCAAGGAACCGGGCTGACGAAGGATGCCGAACTGGCGAAGAAATGGTATCGAAAAGCCGCAGAAATGGGCATGGTCGCGGCGCAGCTCAATTTGGGTGCTCTGTATGTGGGGAAAGAAGGCTTGAAGCAGGATTACGACGAAGGTTTCCGCTGGTTTTCCAAGGCTGCGGAAGCCGGGAATGCCAAAGCCATGACAAATCTAGGCGAAATGTATCAAAAGGGCCTAGGTGTAAAACAAAGCGATGTAGACGCGCTCAATTGGTACCAAAAAGCGGCAGATGCGGGATACTGGATGGCGATGGGAAATATTAGCCAAGCATATCGCGAAGGAAAGCTGGGCCTGCCGCAGGATTCCAAGAAGGCGGATGAATGGTATCAGAAATACCTTGCGGCCCAAATAGGGCAAAACAAAAACTAGAATCAAGAATGGGTGTCGTGATCGACTAACCATGACAATTCGGTTGCCATAACATCTGACATTTTCGATTGTTCGCAATTAACTTGAAGCGATAATGAATTGATGGCAAAAGCAAGTACCAATGTGGTGAAGCACGAAGCAAGCGTGCGCCGTGATGATCGTGAACGGCTCAATGGCCATCGCAGCGTCATTTTGTGGTTTACCGGTTTATCTGGTGCCGGAAAGTCGACCTTGGCACACGCGGTAGAACAGCGGCTCCATGCTCGGAACGCGCGTACCTATGTGCTGGATGGCGATAACGTGCGACATGGATTGTGTGGAGACTTGGGATTTTCCGTCAAGGACCGCAATGAAAATATCCGCCGCGTCGGCGAACTGTCCAAGCTGTTTATGGATGCCGGCGCAATTGTGCTCACTGCTTTTATTTCACCGTTTCGCGTCGACCGGGATCGAGTGCGCAGTTGGGTTGCAGCGGGAGATTTCCTGGAAATTCATTGTCGTTGTTCGGTCGAAGTGTGCGAGGCCCGGGATGTGAAGGGCTTGTATAAAAGGGCGAGAGCCGGCGAGGTCAAGGATTTTACCGGCGTTTCCTCACCCTATGAAGACCCCTTGGCCGCCGAATTGATTCTGGATACAGGCACGTTGGAAATGGAGGAGTGCGTCGAGCGGGTACTGAATTTGTTGCGTGAACAAGGTATCTTAATTTTCTGAGCACCAGCGTTGCCACATGGTGCGATACGCGCTCTCGATTGCATGCGCAAATCCCGCTTCATCCATCAACACGCTCGCTTCCAACTGTTGCCGAAGAGTGGCCCGCAAGTTGGCCAAGCGATCGATATCGCCCGCCAACGCAAGCGCGCGGTCAATATATTCCTCCTCGCTGTCGGCAATCCATTCCGTGTGACCCAGCGCCCTCAGGAAGGCTGCCCCGATCCGGCCAACCGACGGGCGATCTCTGAGCGTGATGTATGGGACTCCGAGGTATAAACCTTCAATCAACGTGGTACCCGAATTGTGCGGGAAACAGTCAAGCGCAATGTCGATTTTTCTGAGCACATTCCAAGGCGGACTCTCAAATCCAATTTCAAGTCTTGATCCATCAACCCCATGCGCAGCAAACTGCTGGCGTATGCGCGTCTGTGAGCCGGCACTTTGAAAATCACGACAGTTAATAATAAGCCGCGAGCCAGGCAATCGATTCAACATTTCTGCCCACACCCGAATCACGCGGTGATTGATGCGCATGGCACGCGACAAGGTACCGAAGGTCACGCCGCGGTTCTGTACTGAGGGCAGTTGCCCAGGTTCCCCCATTCCTTCGTCCGGCCGGTAGACGGCAGAGGCCGGCAAGTGCACCACTTGCTCCGCGAACAGTGATTCGCAGCCAGGTGGCGTGAATTCAGCATTACCCAGGAAGTAATCGATTGCATCCATGCCGGTGGTGTAGCCGTAACCCAGCCAGCTGACCTGGATGGGTGCCGGTTTGCGCGCCAGCACCAGCAGACGATTGCCCGCAGTGTGACCCGCAAGATCGACCAGAATATCAATTTGATCTTGCCGGATTGTATCCGCCAAGGCTTGATCGCCCATCCCGACTGTATTGCGCCAATGATCGACGTAACCTTTGCATTGTGCGCTCACGGCGTCTTCGTTCGGCACGTCAGCATACGCATAGACCTCGACCTGCATCTTGTCGTGCTGGGCCAATAACGGCACGATAAAGTGATGTACCGAATGTTTCCGCAGATCCGGCGAGATGTACCCCACGCGCATCCTGCGCTCGGGGTCGCGCAGGTTTTCGTGTGCCTTGGCCTCAATCAGGGGTCGCGCGTGCACCTCGTTCCAACGCCGGTATTCGGCAAAAATCACATCCGCCGATAGATCCGGGTGATAGTTTAAACAGAACAACAAGGTGCTATGAGCTTGAGAAGCATCGGGGTTAATCACCAGCGCCTGGCGAAAACGCGTAACTGCATCGTCCAGCTGTCCTAGCTCTTGCAACGTCGTGCCTAAGCTATAGTGCACGTGAAAGGCATCGGGCTGAAGCTCCTCCGCCCGGCGAAGGCATTCGAGAGCCTCGTCCAGTTGCCTGCGCTGTTGCAGCAGAGCGCCCAAGTTACTATGCGCATCAGCGTAATTCGGTTCAATTTTTGCCGCCTGCCGAAAACTGGCAACTGACGCTTCCAGTTGTCCCAGAGTCCGCAACACCACACCCAAGTTGAAATGTGCGCGGGAAAAGTCAGGCCTGAGCGCAACCGCTTTGCGAAGACTCGTTGCCGAGTTTTCCAGTTGCCCCAAGTCACGCAGTCCAAGACCGAGATTGTTGTGCGCCTCGGCTGACTTCGGATCGCACAAAATCGCCTTGCGATAGCTGACGACCGCTTCATCCAGCTTGCCTTGCGCTTTGAGTGCGCTACCCAAATTGCTGTACATCTCAGCCGATGGGCGCTCCTTGATTGCTCTCCCAATCAATTCGATCGCGCGGTCGATATTGTATCTTTGCATCGCCAGTATGCCCGACAGGTGCAGGGCATCCGCATGGCGTGGCTTTAGCTGTAGAATTTCCTGACAAATCATATCTGCCAGATCCGGCGATCCTGCCTGAAAATAGTCGGCCGCCGTTTGCATCATAGCCAGAACATCAATTCCTTCCGAACCTTGCGACGCTTCTTTTTTACTCTGATCCCGCGCCATGCAGCATTGCTTATATTTCTTACCGCTGCCGCAGGGACATAGGTCATTTCTTCCGATTTTTTGATTCAACATTGAACAATGGCCTTTACCTTGTTGACGCGAAACCTTTATATTATTTCTCGTTAAACCCAAAGCCAAGACAGGTTTAACTCAGCACCATGTCCTGATTTTCTGAACACCAGCATTGCCACATGGTGCGATACGCGCTCTCGATTGCACGCGCAAATCCTGCTTCATCCATCAATACGCTAGCTTCCAACTGTTGCCGAAGAGTGGACCGCACGTTGGCCAAGCGATCGATATCGCTCGCCAGCGCCAGCGCTCGCTCAATATATTCTTCTTCGTTGTCGGCTATCCATTCCGTACGCCCAAGCGCTTTTAGCAGCGATGCGCCGATTCGGCCAACCGACGGACGATCTCGCAGTGTGATGTACGGTACCCCAAGGTATAGACTTTCGATCAAGGTTGTGCCCGAATTGTGCGGGAAACAGTCAAGCGCAATGTCGATCTTCCTGAGTACATCCCAAGGCGGACTCTCAAATCCAATTTCAAGTCTTGCGCCATCAACTCCATGCGCCGCAAATTGCTGGCGTATTCGCGTTTGCATACCAAAGCTTTGAAAATCTCGACTATTGATAATGAGTCGCGAGTCAGGCAATCGATTCAGAATTTCGGCCCACGCTCGAATGACGTGGTGATTGATACGCACGGAGCGCGACAAGGTACCAAAGGTCACGCCGCCGGTTTGTGTCGCAGGCAGTTGCCCGGCCTCCCCCATCCCTTCAGCCGGCCGGTACGCAGTAAAGACCGGCAACCGCACTACGTCCTCAGCAAATAGTGAATCGCTGCCAGATGGTGCCAATTCTGCATCACCTACCCAATAATCGATTGCATCCATGCCGGTGGTGTAGCCATAACCCAGCCAGCTAACCTGGATGGGTGCCGGCTTGCGCGCCAGCACCAACAGACGATTTCCCGCAGTATGACCCGCAAGATCGACCAGGATATCGATTTGATCTTGCCGGATTATCTCTGCCAAAGCCTGATCGCCAATCCCGACAGTATTGCGCCAATGATCGACATAGCCCTTGAATCGTGCACTCACCGCATCTTCAGCCGCCACCTCTGCATAGGCATATATCTCGACCAGTGACTTGTCGTGCCGGGCCAAAATCGGTTCAATGAAGTATTGCACTGGATGTTTCCGCAAATCCGGTGAGATATACCCTACCCGCAATCTGCGTTCTGTGTCGCGGGTATTGAGGTGCACTTGTGCCTCAATCAGGGGCCTCGCGTGCACTTCGTTCCAATGCCGGTATTCGGTGAAAATTACCTCCGCAGATAAATCTGGATGATAATTTAAACAGAACAATAAATTGCCGTGCGCCGCGGCGTAGGCCGGATTGATATCGACCGCACGTCGATAATTCGCGATTGCCCCATCGAAATCCCCACACTCCTGTCGAAGAATTCCAAGATTGCAATGGGCGTCAGCAAAGTTGGGCTCTATTTTTAGGGCCTGTCGGTAACACTCCTCCGCTTCAGTGAATTTTCCCAGGGCCTGCAGTGCGCTTCCGAGATGAAGGTGGGCCCTTGGGAATCCAGGTGCAAGTTCTACCGCTTTGCGATGGCACGCAATCGCTGTCTCGAATTGACCGCGACATTGGAGCGCGATACCCAAATTATTATATGCTTCGGCGAAATTCGGATTCAACTCCAGCGCACGACGATAACTCGCCATCGCATCTTGGAGACGGCCCAGGCTCTGCAGTGCAAGGCCAACATTGTTATATGCTTCGGAAAAATCGGCCTTAATTTCCAGCGCTCGACGAAAACTGACCAGGGCTGAATCAAATTTTCCAAGGCTTTGAAGAACAATGCCCAAATTATTATGCGCTTGAGCATAATCGGAGTTCAAGTCCAGCACGCAACGATAGGTCGAAGCCGCTTCATCCAATCGACCAGTTCCATGCAGAGCCTCTGCCAAATTGAAATACGCATCAATAACGTCCTTCCTGATGTCTAGCGCCCGGCCGTAGTTAGCAACTGCAGATTCAAACCTCCCGCGATCCTTTAGCGTGTTGCCCAGATTCATGTACCCCTCGAAGTCATCTGGCAAAAGTTCTACCCCTCTTTGGAATGCGGACAGACTGTCCTTGCCTTGCATCTTGAGCGATGCTCCCAATGCCTTCCAAATCAACCCGACCTGCGGATGCCGCTCGATGAGACCCAATGCGCGATTTTCCAACTCCAAATAGCGCCCGGCATTGAATAACACGATCAAATAATCGAGTTCGGCTGGTGTTGGCACGTCGTCTTTTGCTGGATTCTTGCTATTGGCAATTCTTGCCCGTTGATGCAGCGTTTGAATCGCTGCGGACTTCAGTCCGTGTCGCACACTGCTTTCCAGAGTATTCAATGCCGCCTTGTATCTGCCGAGCACTAACAGCGTCTCCGCGTAAGACAACACGTATTGTTCTTGTGACCGATTGATCTCCCATGCGGTTTTCAAGAAAGGTAATCCTGCTTCATGTTGACCAACCTGCGTCGCTAATATGCCGAGATTATGATTGGCGTCTGGCTGCTTGGGCAGTACTTGCAAAATCGCGCGGTACAATTGTTCTGCTTCGGATAATCGTCCCGCCTGGTGGTGAGCGCAGGCATGTTGAAGGGCGATGTCAAGTGACAATGTCTGGGGGGGGGCAACGGTCATAGAGGTATATTGAAGCGGGCGATCATTGGTGGTTGGAGGATAGCGAGGCCTATTAATCTTGCCTGAGAATAGGGATTAATGGGATATATTGTCAATCTAGCGTGACTTCCCGTACGTATTTGACCTGCCCTTTTCCAACTATTCATTCTAATTGAAATAATGTTTGCGAATCACACACCTCAGATGCGTCCACTCGTTTCCCGCTCAGCCTTCTTGCAATGCGGGCATGACTTCCCCGGAACGTAGTAAGGTGATAGCTGCTCGCGCGGTGTGACGACCGCCCTGCAACCGTAGCATTGCGTGACTGCAGTTTCTTCCAACGCCGGGCTTAACGCCGTACGGTAATCGAATACGAAGCAATCGCCGGTGTAATGATCGCCGCCGACCTCTTCAAAATATTTCAAAATCCCACCATCGAGCTGATACACGTCGCGAAAGCCGATATTTTGCATGTGGATCGCGGCCTTTTCGCAACGAATGCCGCCGGTGCAGAAGGTGACGACGGTTTTGCCGTCCAATTCATCCTTGTGCTGAGCGATCACATCCGGGAATTCCGTGAATTTGGTGATACGGTAATCAATGGTGTTATTGAACGTGCCGACATCGACCTCGAATGCATTGCGGGTGTCTACCATCACAACCGGCTTGCCGGCGTCGTCGTGGCCTTGATCCAGCCAGCGCTTGAGGGTTTTCGGCTCCACAAACGGCGCGCGATTTTTCTCTGGCTTGATGAGCGGGTGCTTCATCGTGATGATTTCTGCCTTTAGTTTGACCAGCATCCGATTGAACGGTTGCTTTTCCGAGTAGCTTTCCTTGACCTCCAGGTCGGCAAAACGCGGATCATTGCGCAACCACGCCAAAAAGCGACCAATAGGTTCACGCAAGCCTGCTAAAAACAGATTGATGCCCTCCGGGCTGAGTAGAATGGTTCCTTTGAGTCCCAACTCATGGCACAGCGACTTGAATTCCGGTCGCCTTTCCTCCGTATCGTCGAAGGTGATGAATTTGTAGGCGGCAATATTGACGAATGGTGTTGACGATTGCATGGATGAAATTTCACTAAGTCATTGATTCTGCTCTATTATAATCCATGCCTCAAGTGACCCAAGCTTATCGTCGGTTGATGAGCGCCTCGTAAATTGCAGGCTTCAGTTTTGCCGGCCAACGGTCGTTGGTTGGTGATTTACATTGCATAAGCACAATGTCGGAAAAATTTACACTTCAAATCTTTCCCTAATCTTCTTCGAATACAATATGTTGATTTCATTCATCATTTTCCCATTGGCATGATAATTGCATTGAAGTAATCATTGCTGTAATTTAATGATACAAGGAAAGAAAATGAAATCATCAACATTAATTAAGCACCTGTCTTTGTTGTGTGCAGTGACAGCGGTGCTTGCTTTCGGTGCCGGCGAGGCGGTAGCCAATACTTTCTACACATTTACTTTTTCAGGAGTAAATGAATTTGGCCATGGCAGCTTTTGGGCAACCAACAACGGTGATGGTACATTTACCGCATTTAGTGGTCACGAAGTCGATACGATCAACGGCGTTACGGAGTCTCTAGCGCTTATTACGGATCCGGCCGCGCCAACCGGGATCGCCTATTCACCTTCAGGCGCTTTCTGGTATGACGACAAATTGATTCCGGGGGCTGACCCCATGCTCGCCCTGGGTGGATTGATGTTTCGCTCAAATGGCGTCGAAGTCAACATTTGGTCCACCGGCGCTGATAGCTACGTTTTCGACAGGTGGCAGAATGGCAGTTACGGGCCCGGCGAACAAAAGATTATTTTTGATGCGGTGGATCCAGTTCCAGAGCCAACGACGGTCGCATTGCTTGGTCTCGGACTATTCGTGGTTGCTGCGTTGCGTCGCAAGTCATTGCTCAAATAGCGTTTGTCGTACACCGGTTAGAGTATTCGGGGCTGAATTCAATTCTCCAACTGCGTGTTGAGGCCCCAACCAAAGGCGGAATTCATCATTCCGCCTTTTGCGTTGAAGCCCCGTTTGGTTGAGTCGTCAGAAAAGCAGCAACATGTTCTGATGTGCGCGTGGGCAACCGCTCAACTATTGCTCAACGCACCCGCAAATTGATGTTCCTCTCAAGACATTTGATCGGAGGGTCCTTTTACCGGTATATTATTGAGCGCGAATAGAAAAGTAGTGTGGGCATTCCAAAAGGGAAGTTATTTCCGCCGTGATTGCAGATAGTTAATTTATCTTGGGATTGGAATTGATTATGGGCATCGTTGCAGTGGTTGGTTTGGGATATGTTGGCCTACCGTTGGCGGTAGAGTTTGGCAAGAAGCGAAAGACCATTGGGTTCGACCTCTCGGCCAATAAAATCGAGAACTATAAGCGGCATGTCGATCCGACAGGTGAAGTGACGACAGAGGAGCTGCGAGCAGCAATACATCTCACTGTCAGCCTCAATCCGACCGATTTGGCCAGCGCAGATTACATCGTGGTGGCAGTACCGACACCGGTCGATATTGCGCATAACCCGGACTTTGCGCCGCTACTGGGAGCCAGCGAAACGGTCGGCAAGCACATGAAGCGCGGTGCGATTGTCATTTATGAGTCCACCGTGTACCCAGGCGCTACTGAGGAAGTGTGTATACCCGTGCTGGAAAAGCATTCTGGCATGAAGTGGAAGCAGGATTTCCACGTTGGATTTTCGCCCGAGCGCATCAATCCTGGCGACAAGGATCACACGCTCACCTCAATATTGAAAGTAGTGTCCGGAGATGATCGCGGCACGCTGGAAAAGGTTGCCCAGCTATATGAATCCATCGTGACCGCGGGCGTGCATCGAGCCAGCAGCATCATGGTTGCTGAGGCTGCAAAGGTGATTGAAAACACCCAGCGTGATCTGAATATCGCGCTGATGAATGAACTGGCAATCATCTTCGACAAAATCGGCATCGACACGCTGGAGGTGTTGCAGGCTGCAGGAACAAAATGGAACTTCCTGCCGTTTAGGCCTGGCCTCGTCGGCGGGCATTGCATCGGCGTCGACCCCTATTATTTGACGCACAAAGCGGAAATGGTCGGCTACCATCCGCAGGTTATTTTGGCCGGCCGTCGCATCAATGACGGAATGGCCAAATTCGTTGCGGAAAAGACCGTGAAGTCGATGATCAGTGCAGGGTTTCACATCAAGGGTTCCAAAGTAAACGTTCTGGGTCTGACATTTAAGGAAAATTGTCCGGATATTCGCAACTCGAAGGTTGTGGACATCGTTCGCGAGTTGGAATCTTACGGTTTGGAAGTGCATGTGTATGACCCCGTCGCGGCAGCACAAGACGCCCAACATGAATACGGCATCAAACTGGAAGCATGGGAAGACCTGCCGCGTGCCGATGCCATCGTAGCGGCCGTTTCACATAAGGAACTGCTGGCGAAATCGCTGATTGATATCGAATCCAAGCTGAATGAGAATGCCTGTTTCGTCGACGTAAAATCGAAATTCGATCAGGTTGCGCTGCGCGAAGCCGGTTTTAATGTCTGGCGGCTGTGACTAAATCGACCGACGGGGAATCATGAACAAATATCACGCTATCAAGCAAAATTTGGCGAGTCACCCGCGGCGATGGGTGATTACGGGTGTCGCCGGATTTATCGGATCCAATCTCTTGGAAGCGTTGCTCAAGCTGAACCAAACGGTGACCGGCTTAGATAATTTTTCGACTGGTTATCAGCATAATCTCGATCAAGTGCGCGATATTGTTGGTGCCGACGCGTGGCGCAATTTCACCTTTATCGAAGGCGATATACGCAAGCTTGAAGACTGCACCAAAGTGTGCAGCGGCGCGGACCATATTCTGCATCACGCAGCAATCGGGTCAGTATCGCGCTCGATCGAAGATCCGATTTTTACCAACGACAACAACGTGACGGGTTTCCTGAACATGTTGGTCGCTGCGCGCGACGCACGCGTCAAGCGCTTTGTGTATGCGGCCTCAAGTTCAACATATGGCGATCATCCGGGTTTGCCCAAAGTTGAGTCATTGATCGGCAATCCCCTGTCACCGTATGCAGTGACCAAGTATGTCAACGAGCTATATGCCAATGTATTTGCCCGCTGTTACGACGTCGAGTCGATCGGACTACGCTATTTCAATATCTTTGGTCCGCGACAGGATCCGAATGGCGCGTATGCGGCGGTGATTCCGTTATGGATCGCCGCGCTGGTCAGGAACCAAGCTCTGAATATTAATGGCGATGGGGAGACCAGTCGGGATTTTTGTTTCATCGAAAATGTGATTCAAGCGAATTTGCTTGCCGCGACTGCGGAGAAGGAGGCCGTCAATCAAGTATTCAATGTTGCCTTGAACGATCGCACCAGTTTGAACCAGTTGCACGAAATGATGCGTTTGCTATTGCTGGATAAATTCCCGCATGTGCAAGACCACCGACCGATATATGTCGATTTCCGCGAAGGCGACATCAGGCATTCCCAGGCCGATATCTCCAAGGCCAGGAATTTGCTCGGCTTTGAACCGACCCATCGCATTAACGAAGGGCTGAAGCAGGCAATGGATTGGTACGTCGGCCATCTTTGATCCGTGACAAATAATACGTCAGAGGGCCGCACTGTCGTTGACATCTTCGAGAGCTTTGACACCTTGCGGGAACCCTACCGGGACCTGTTCGAAATGCGGCGGATAGGCTCCGCTTTCTTTCTGTCATTGCCATGGTTTCGCCACCTTGCCGCAACAACGTCGGATCCAAAACACCACCTAAAAATCTATGGCGCCAAGTCGGATTCGTTGGCGCGCGCCGTTCTTCCCATGTGTTACGCGACACCGTCATTTTTCTCGCTCCAAGGAAATCGGCTAACCGCCCTAGCCAATTTTTACACACCATTGTTTGCGCCGATCACGTGTCGGCCGAGCATAGAAGCCGAACCGGCACTACGGCTTCTCATTCAATCGATTGCGGAGGAGGTGCCGCGTTGGGATTCAATCGATTTGCATCCCCTGGATGCGAGTGACACCACATTGATTGCTCTTGAGACCGCGTTGCGCACGGCGGGCATGGCGGTGCAGCGCTATTTTTGTTTCGGCAATTGGTATCTGCCTGTCAATGGACGATCATATCAAGAGTATTTCACCGGCTTGCCGCCCAAGCTGCAACACACGTTGACGCGCAAGTCAAAGCAACTGGAACAAACCACCCGGTTGCGTATTGAAATAATTCAGAACGAAGTTGATCTCGAAAAAAGCATATCTGCTTACGAAGAAATATATCGCTCAAGCTGGAAAAGGCCGGAGGCGTTTCCAAGCTTCATCCCCGAACTGATTCGCCTGTGCTGCGCACACAAAGTGTTAAGACTTGGCATTGCCTATATCGACGATCGACCTGCGGCAGCGCAATTTTGGATCGTCCATAACCAGGTCGCGTCAATCTACAAGCTCGCTTACAAAGAGGAATTTTCGCGTCTTTCGGTGGGATCGATTCTGACGAGCCGGCTGATGCGCCATGTAATCGACGTCGATCGGGTGCGGGAAGTGGATTACCTGAGCGGGGACGATGCTTACAAGAGAGACTGGATGTCGCACCGGCGCGAGCGCTGGGGGATTATCGCTTTCAATTTGCGCACTTTCCGCGGCCTGTTTTTGGCGCTAATGCATCTTGGCGGGCGATGGGTCAAGAATTTTTTCAAAAATCCCGTTTAAGTTATCCGTATAGCGCTATGGGTGAATCATAAAAAAATGCCTCGAGAAACTTAAATATCGAGATCCGCCCGGCGACAAGAGACTCTTCAAATGGCATTTGAACGCTTCGTTTCGACGGCCATTCTTCAAAGCAACGTCAGACGCATCATGCCAGGCGGCTCCCATCTTCTTTTGAATCGCATGCGCGATGTCTGTTGGCGGACCGCATTCAAGCATTCTTCTAAATAACGGTATGGCGGCGTTGCGGTATTCTGCCGACTTCGACAACGATTCGATGGTGTCGTGATAGCGGAAGGCAGGTTTCTGCAGTACCTCAATCCTCTTGTTTGCCATCGCACACTTAAATGCCAGCCAGGTCCATTCTGCATAAGGATGGCTGTCGGCAAAATAGCCAATGTCAAAAGACGCGGTTCTATATAGCGCGTTACAGTTATGCAGCCAATTAAAATTCATAAGGCACTGAAGCGGGTTGTCCGACACTTGCTTGAAGTCTGAATAAAACAGGGTATCTACCCCATTTTTTACTTCAAAGCCGTTCGCCACAACCAGATCGATATTGGGTGCCAGATCCATCAGGTGCAGCTTGTCGTCCGTTGCACCCTCCAGATATTCGTCGTCATCGTCCAGGGTGGAAAAAAATTCCGAGGTAACCAAACCGCGGCCCTTCAATATTGCCTTGGGCGCAGAAGGCTCTTCGACGTATTCAAATTGTATGTCCGGCTGTGCTCTGAGCCACGCACAAGCTTCATGATCGAATCGATTCCCATTGACCACGACGATGATGCGAATAAAGGATTGTGACGAACGTCGAATTGAATCGACTGCCCTTTTCAATAAATGGATTCTTTGGGGAGCAG